>Ga0209196_1000238_pt1 | contig 45523 bp, 50 predicted proteins | sample COGITO_mtgs_1105_5_FD_184801 | JGI IMG/M metagenome (GOLD analysis project Ga0209196, IMG submission 184801) | Pelagic marine microbial communities from North Sea - COGITO_mtgs_110509 (SPAdes) (version 2) | ecosystem: Environmental > Aquatic > Marine > Epipelagic ... | reverse complement strand
GGGGTTGAGGATGTCAGCAAGGAGGATGCAGTCAAGTTAGGATTGCAGGTTGATGGCATTAAGCCAACCAAGGGCGAGCTAAACGACAACCTCACATATTCCACAAAGACAATGGATGATGATGTTAAGGCCAAGCTGAGAAAAGAGCTAGAAGCGTTCAAGCTGGCACGCAAGAAATTCATTGCTAGAGGTGACGAGTTGGGGATCAGATAGCGGGACCACACCGAAACATTGCACAACTCCAAAAGTCTAGCGTAAACTGCTAGCCATGATCGTCACAGCTTTAGACAGCAAGATTACAGAGGACAACGGCCTCGCTCAAATCGTCTATATCCCGGAGGGAGTGCATAACATCACCCCTAGCGTTGATGGCGTTGCTAAAAACGTCACTGTTAAAATGACCCCAGAAAACGGGCAAGGGATAGCTGAAGTAATGCAAGCAAGCCTAACGGAAAGGCTTGAGCAAAATGTCCGTCCTTACTTTGATTTTGATCACAATGACACTGGACCAGCAGCCGCCCTACCTAAACGCTTCTATTATGAAGAGGGCAAGGGCTTGATGATGGAGTTAGAGTGGACTGGCAGCGGCAAGCAAGCCATTGATGCTAGAGATTATTCATATTTTTCCCCCACCTTCCATCTAGGCGATGATGGCGTTCCCGTGGGGCTTCCCTCTACGGGACCAGCGGGCAGCCTTGTTAACGAGCCTGCCTTCCGTAATATCCCAAGAATAGCCGCTGCATTTGCGGATCAACCAAACAAAACAACAATACCAATGAGTGAACTTATCACATGTGGCCTTCTAACAGAGGCAGAAGGTGGCAGCGTAGAGCTAGCCACTAAGCGTGTCGAAGCTCTCAAAGTCGAGGCCGCCAAGGTTGAAGCTTTGCAGTCTAGCCTTGACGAAACAACCGAAAAGCTTGAAGCCGCCGAGGCCAAGCTGCAAGAATCCAAAGAAGCATCTGCCGCCTCAGTTATTGAAGCAGCTATTGCAGATGGACGCATCGCAGCTAAGGATGACGTAACCCAAGACTTTTGGAAACAGCAAGTTGTCGCCAATGGTGACTCTGCTATCGCAGCTCTCAATGCAGTGCCAAAAATTGGCGGTGACATTACCGAAGCTAAAGTTAAGGCATCTGCCGAGGCTAAGGAAACCAAAGTCGAGCTTCACGGCACAGCACTTATCGCTGCCGCCCTTGCCGACGAACAAGAATCTAACTAAATAATACAATGGCAAACCCAACATTACTAGACATCGCGAAGCTTAACGGCAATCGTAAAGAAGTCGGCTTGATTGAGTCCGTGCTTGATGCAGCCCCAGAAATGGAAATCCTGCCAGCTCGCACTGTCTCTGGAACAAGCTACATGACGGTTGACCGTCACTCGCTCCCAACTACCGGGTTCACGAAAGCTAACGAAGGCATCGCACCAAGTAAGTCTGACTTTAAGACTCGCTTAGTCGAAACCTTCATCTTCCGTGGAGCTGTTAACGTGGACAAGGCAGTAGCTACCGCCTATGAAGACGGTGCAGCCGCTTACCAAGCAATCGAAGCTCAAGGCGTTATGCGCTCCGCTATGATTGAAATTGGCAAGCAGGTTTACTACGGCACTGACGAAGATGCTAACGGCTTTGACGGACTCCAAGCAATCAACACAGCACACGTTGCTGGTGGTTCTGGACTTCGCATTGACGCAACTGGCTCAACCGCTGACACCGCATCCTCAGTCTACGCTCTCAAGCTAGGACCAGAGTTTGTTCAAATGGTTTACGGCGGTGGCGCACCAATCAGTCTCCCACGTTTCCGTGAGGAGTCTGTAACTGACAGCAATAACGGTCAGTATGATGCCTACGTTTCCAACCTTACAGCATGGGCTGGATTGCAGTGTGTTCATCCATACGCAGTCGGCCGTATCTGCAACCTTACAGCACAAGCTGGCAAGGGACTTACAGACGAGCTTCTTGCTGAGATGATTGCAGCGTTCCCAGTCGGGTTCACTCCAGACGTTCTCCTCATGAGCCGCCGTTCACGCCGTCAACTTCAGACAGCACGCGCTGGCTTAGTTTCCCTTCAAGGTGATGCTAAGACTGGAACGCTCGGAGGTGGATCTGGCTATGTGCCAACTCCAACTAACTTTGAGGGCATCCCAATCGTAGCAACTGACTCCATTATCAACACCGAAGCAATCGTTGCCTAATCCCAACCCGCTAAGAAGATCGATGAAAACAGCAACTTACCATCAAGCAGCTAACGGCTCTAAAGAGTTATACGTTTTGGCTGAAAATGACGACCACACTGTTAATCTCGGACTCGAAAATGGCACGGCAATCGTAACTGGTTGCCGTGTCACGGAGGGTTTTGAAATCGGTGCTTGCACCATCATCGCTCCTAAAAAGGCGGCTAAGAAAATAACCAAAAAAACCAAAAAACAATAAATTATCATGGCTTACGAATTCAATCGCAACCAAGTTGACGCTTCTAAGGAAGTTTCAGTCACAATGTTAACTGGTGGTGCTAACACCCCATCAATCGACCTAGAGCAAGAAATCGGTGGAGACATCGAGGCAGTTGCTGCTGAGATCGAGATCCCCGTAGAGGCACTTCTCACAGATGCTAAGAACCTTTTCTTTGCTCTTGAGGACTCTGCTGATAACTCCTCGTTTTCGGCTTTAGATCCGGCAATCACCACCTCCGTTGTCGGAGCGGGTGGAGTTGGCAATGCAGCCAAGAGCGTTCGTTTCCGCTTGTCTCCAGCAACTCGTCGCTACATCCGTGTAGCTCAGACTGCTGACAGCACACCGGGAACACTCGCTAACGATGTGACCTTGCGTCTCTTGTTCTAAAAGACTCTGTTTCATAACAATATAGTGTAAGCCCTGCCGTCCGTGTCTAACATGCGGCGGTAGGGCTTTTTCTTTATCATCATGGCTTGGATTACATTAACAACAGACGACATCCGCAACAGGCTTGCCGAGTGTGAGCTTGAGGCCATTGAAGAAACTGGCGGTGGCACTGGCGATAGGCTCGCTGGTATCCTTGACCAAGTAACTAGCTTGGTAAGGGCTAAAGTCGCAGCATGTAACCGCAATGAGCTAGGATCGGCAGGGACTATCCCACAAGAGTGCCTACACTCAGCCGCTACCATCGCACGCCACAACCTAAGAGCCACATTGCCAACCACTGGCAGTGAGGACGAGGGTGAGATGCGGCGCAGCGAATACCAAGATGCTATGAACTTCCTCAACGATGTTGCTGATTGCAAGATTGGCATTGTATTGGAGTCAACATCAGAGATTGGTGGCCGTGCTAACGGCTGCTACGGAGGCGAGGACAAATATGTATTCTAATGAGCGTTTACCTCGACAGGGCAGACCAGATGGCAACTCTCATTGAGGGGCTTTTTGATGATGGTCAAGTTGCTGTTGTAGTTGACCGCCAGAAAGATATCACCGCTGAATTTAACAAGCGCATAGGCAAAGTCAAAGGTGGCGTTGCCGTCATTGAGTGGCTAGGGGCATTAACAGCTAATGTTGACCTAGATGACCTTCGGGTAGCAAGTAAATACTCAATTACTGTAATCACTAAACCAATCGTGCGGGACCACGCTGACTTATTGCCAATAGACGATCTTGTAGAGACAATAGCATCATCATTACATGGATATAACCCAGATGCTAACAACTGCCTAGACGGTATGAGAGTTACTAGCATTGACCCAATATCCAATCAACAATTTAGAATTTACATCATACGAGTAGAGCAAGACTTACAATCATGAAAAAGACAGCTAAAAAAGAAACCGAAAATAAGCCTCTTGAGGTTGTAGCCGATCCCGTAATGGTTAAGGTTGAAATACTTGTTAACAAGACGAAAGTTCGTTCCATCATCTGTGCCAAGGGCGCAGTTTTACCTTTACCCAAAGAGCAGGCCGATGCTCTGGTTAGCGCAGAGCTAGCTAAAATAATTGGCATCTAATCATAACAAAACAAAACAATGGCAGCACAATACTACCTACAAAAGCGGATCATCGGAGCTTTCGTTGATTTTATCCCCCACGGTGAAACCGTGGATGCAATCGTAACTTCACCCGTTCTCGTGCCAGACGAAGATCCGGAGGAGAACTGGACGGATTACAACATGGGCTGCGCCCAAGATGTTCAGTTTGAATCTGAGACTGAAGACGACGAGGACTACTGCCCAGCACTGACTGGCGGTTACTCTAAGAGCATCACACGGACCACCGTTCGTGATGAAATCATCGTTACACTCAGAGACCACTCCGAGCCTGTCTTCCGTTTACTGCTTGGCCTCAATCAAAAGCTTACAGGGGCAACTGGCCAGCAGCCTTTTGAAAACCTTGGCGACCGTGAAATCACTGGATGGCTTCGCCTCCGTGGTATCGGTGCAGCGGGATCAACTACAGAGACTTTGGCCAACGTCAAGGTTGAGGTTAAGATGCGTATCAGCGATTATCCCGGTTGGACTAAAGATGCAACTAAGCCAGTTGTAGCCTTTGAAGTAATTTCCAATAGCCTCAATGACCTCATTGATGATGGAGTCCTAGCAGCCTAATCCGCTGTTTTAAGTAAAATCTAAAAAGCCCATCACCTGCGCTCAATAGTGCGGGTGGTGGCATACATACTCATGCGCTCCATCCGCCTAAAGCTCGACAAGAAATTCTGCAAAAAGTGTAACACTGTTGACTCCCTAACGAGCCAGACACCCGCAACATGGCGAGCGAATGCAACCGAGATTGAGGTTGGCGCATTTGAAAACGACATCCCTCTGGACCTAACGGGCTACACGGGGCTTGAGCTAGTCATAAGGCCAGACAGGACCACTAGCACAAACCTAGCCTACAAGGCAATAGCTGTTCCAGATAGTGTCACTATTACGGCCAACGGCTGGACTGCTGGCACGGATCAGCACGTTACCTTTTCACTCACTGACTCAGAGCTTAACTTTGACCTTGATGGTGGTGAGCGGCAAACCTACTGGTTAGCCGTCACAGCTAGCGATGCTAGCGGCAATGAGACAACACTAGGCACATCGTGGTTCATTGTTGAAGAGGATAACAACGCCACAGCAGCCGCCCCAGAGGAGAACCCCGGCACGGGGATCACGGAAGACATCGCAGATGCTCGCTACATCGCCAAGGCTCAGATTGATGCCAAGGGTGACATCATCACAGGCTCGGCTGATGACACGCCAGCAACGCTAACGGCTGGCAGCAATGGCCAAGTGCTTACGGCTGACTCAACACAGGCCGAGGGGCTGAGGTGGACAACGATTAGCGGCACGGGCGACATGCAAGCGGCTGACTATGACAACACAGCCAAGGGGCTTAATGTCTATGACATGGACAACATGGATGAGTCGGCCACGGCTAAAATCCTCACAGCGGCCGAGCGGGCAGACATAGCCGCTAACAAGTCAGCCTCACACGATGCCGTAACAGTCAGCGACAGTGCTGAGATTGACTTGACGCTAACAGGCCAAGACATCTCCGCTTCTATTATTGCAGGAAGCATTGATGAGACAAAGCTAGATGCGTCAACTAACACATCTTTAGGTCTGGCCGATACTAGCGTCCAGCCTAATGATGATGCAGCAACGCTAGGCAGTGGGGCAGCGGCCGATGGGCTAGTGTTGAAGGCAGACGGCATTGGCGGCGCAGCATGGGAGACTGAAGCTGGCGGCATTGGTGCCGTAACAGGTCCAGTTACTTCAACTGATAACGCACTTGCACGCTACGATGGCACAAGTGGTGGATTCGTGCAAGACAGCGCGGCTAGTGTTGATGACACTGGTAACATCACAGCTAACAACTTGAGCGGCACTAACACGGGCGACCAAGACCTATCTACCTACCAACTCAAACCATCCGAAGGCGCATTCGTCAACGGAGACAAGACCAAGCTTGACGCGATCACGGGATCTAACACAGGTGACGAGGTTCAAGCAAACCAGACAACGGCTGGCATTGCCGAGGTTGCCACACCTACCGAGATTAACACAGGCACTTTGGACACTCACATGGTGACACCCTTGGGGCTTGCTGGATCACAGCTACAGACGGATGTCACAGCTAACAACGCCAAGGTTACCAATGCTACACACATTGGCGAAGTAACAGGCAGCGAAGCACTCACCATCGCTAACCGCACGGGAGCGGATGCTGGCGTTGTCACAGGCACAGCAGGGACTTCTGGCAACTTAGTCCAGTGGAACGTAGATGGCGATGCTGTTGACTCAGCATTAGCTACTGCTGATGTGGTGACTGGATCAAGCACGGACACACTGACTAATAAGACCATAGATGGAACTGGCAACACCATTACCAATGTCTCTCTAACCACGGGTGTAACGGGAGACTTGCCGTACGCCAACCTAGTGCCAGCAACGGGAATTTCAAAGCTTGTAGGCAGGGGTGCTGCCGCAGGAGCAGGGGACATGGAGGAGATCACCCTTGGCACTGGACTAACGATGACAGGAACTACACTGTCGTCTTCTGGCGGTGGTGGTGGATCTGTATCAGAGCTTTCAGACCTCTCAGACGTAAACACCTCAACGCCAACAAGCGGATTCGCACTTATTGCTGACGGGGTTGACTTTGAGAGCAGAGCTATCATCGCAGCAGATATATCTGACTTCGACACAGAGGTTGGTAACAACTCAGCGGTGGCACTCAATACCGCCAAGGTAACCAATGTTAGCACAAACCTTTCCTACACGGCAGCACCAACAATAGGCACAGTCACATCAAGTGATGGCACGAATGCCACGTTGCCGCTTGCCGATGCAACAAATGCTGGACTACTCGCACCTGCTGACTTTACTAAGCTTGGGAATACTACCAATACCAACTCTGGCGACGAGGTTAGTGCTTCAACCACGGTTGAGGGTGTTATTGAATTAGCAACCCAAGCTGAAGTGGATGCGGGAACTGATGCGCTAAAAGCGGTTACCCCAGACACATTATCTAATTATTCTGGTCTTGGCGGTGGCTCACCAGAGACGGCAGAGACAAGCATCTGGATTGACGCAGGCGCATTACTTCCAGACGCTAATGCAGAGGCATCCAGCAAGACTGGCACGAATGGCAATGTTGACGTGATGCTCATGGCTAATACTGAGAAAGTATATGCCAAGTGGACACCTCCACCACAATGGGACGGAGGCACGATCAGCGTTGACCTTTACTGGACTGCCACAGGCGCAACAGCAGGGCATAAAGTCAAATGGAATGTAGCCGCTCAAGCAGGTGGCAACGATGACGCATGGGACACAGCATTTCCGACACCAACAGCCACAGCAGATGACGATGTGATTGCCAGCGGTGACATTCATATCATCCAAGCCAGCGCAATCACAGTCGGAGGCACGCCAGCAGATGGCGACTGCGTATTCTTTGAGATTGAGCGCACGGCAAGCGGTGCTACACAGATGAGCCAAGAGGCAGAGCTTCTCGGTCTGCGTGTTAACTATGACAACAGCCTCATTCAGAACTGGTATGTAACCAAGATGGGCAGTGAGGCAGATGACGCATCTGGCACAGGTGAAAAAACAGCATGGGTAGCACCAGCGGCTGGGAAGATTCACGCAGTGCATAGCGGATGCTCGACAGCCACAGCAGGCGGTGCATTGACAGTTGACGTGCAGAAAGGCGGCACGACTATACTCAGCACGATGGGCATCATCGACAGCACAGAGACAAGCACCAGCACAGGCACGGCACCCGTATTGACAACATCGCCAACCAGCTTTGCGGCAGGTGACAGAATCTCGTTTCTCATTAACACATTCGGAGGCACAGGAGCCAAGGGCTTGCACACCGACTTACTAATTTCTTGGGACTAATGAGCAGTTATTTGTCACATAGGCGCAGAGCGTTCGCAGCCCCAACTGGCGACTTTGGCAACGCCAGCCGTGACTTCGACTCAGCCGTGCCAGACTACCTCAACGTAGCAGACGGCGCATGGATACCCACGGGCGCACAGACGTGGATGTGCTGGCTCAAGGCTGAGACATTGCTCAACGCTGCTGTGTACAACCACAACGTGGGAACGGGCAACAACCGAAGCGTTGCAATCACAGCATTTGCTGATACAAGCATATCTGCATTTGTATCTGAAAACGGGACAAATAACGTATCATTCTCATCAAACGCCACATCATCAACTGGCGTTTATTCAACTGGCACATGGGTGCATGTCGCGCTGGTGTTCACTCCAAACACAGCCACTAATGGGCTGGAGTTATTTATTGACGGCGTGTCAGCAGCTACAGACAGCACGGTTGGCTTGGATGCTGTCTACGATTCAACCTACGACATTGGCATCGGTGCAAATGGATTAGGGCAAGCACCATTCAACGGCAAGATTGCAGACTGCCGCATCTATGATGCCGTGCTAACCGCAGCCAACATTGCCGACATCGTTGCGGGTGACGCGTTCAGCGAAACCAACCTCATCGGCTGGTGGTTGAGAAATACAGACGACTTAGATGACTACGCTGCCGTGCCACATGACGCAACTGAGGGCGCAGGATCATCATCGGCATTCGACACGGACGGACCACTAGACTAATGGACTCAGCATACATAAAATTTAACAACAACTAAAACCAATGGCAATTACATACCCAATTAACGACAGCGACAAGTTCACTGTTTACAACACGGAAACCAGCGCACCACTCAATGACGGCAGGGGTAGACCCATGCGCGGAGTTGCTTGGGGTAGCGTTGACAAATCACAAATGATCAGCGGTCTTGCTGACAACATCAAGTGGCTACTTGACGTAAAGGAAGCAAAGCCAACTTACGACCCAGCAACTCAGAAGATCACGAAGAATGATACGGCTTATGACGTTGTAAACGAGAGCGCGACAGACGCTTGGACGGTAACGGCACTCACACAGGCTGAGATTGACGAGCGCACCCCAGAGCATTACGAGACAAGCACAGGCATCAAGATGGCGACCGACCTGCAATCACAGGCAGCGTTCAGCAACATGATGACTCTACTTAACGAGGCTGGCATGGCAGACACCGAGATGGTGATGATAAAAGACTGCTTCGGAGCAAGCCACGGTATGACACTCGCTGAGTTTCGCACACAGGCAGTCGCCTACGGTCTGCACTGCTATAGTCAATTCCACTCAAGCTAGATGATAATCAACCCATATCGCTTCAGCGCAGCAGGTGGTGGCATCCCAACCGACTACCGTGCGGCATACCTATTTGACAGCACAGGCTCTACGGCAGTGGATGAAGCGGGCAATTATGATGGCGCGATTGTTGGTGCGACACAAGCGAGCGGAATTTTAACTTTAGACGGGGCAGGCGATTATGTAACCATAGGTAATGCCATTGATGATACGATGGGCAGCGGCTTTTCAATATCAGCATGGATCAAAACAGCAGCAGACGGACAGATTGTGAGTAATTATCAAGGCGCATCTTCTTTTGGCGGTTTTAACTTCCACGTAACGGGATCAAAACTCCGATTGATTCTTGGAACGGACAACTTTGCTGCATACATCGGTGAGCTATCAACCGCAACCGTTGACGATGACGCATGGCATCATGTCTGCGGCACATGGGACGGCACGGAAGGTGACTCTGCTGGCATCGAGCTATACATTGACGGGTCGCCAGCGGCATCGTCAGCGGTGACGAATGGCACTTACACTTGGGGTAGCTCAACCGTGGATATGAGAATAGGTGCAAGAGGAGACGTTACACAACTTTTTAACGGCGACATGGATTCGGTGCGAATCTACGACCGCGAGCTAACCGCCTCAGAAGTTGGCACGCTTAATGCAGAAGGACACGATTAAAGCCATGACCCTCAACCCATATCTCGCCATGCACCTCGCCAACAAATGGGGCATCACTATCTAATGCAAGAAGAACGCACCATCTACATGCTGACTGCGGGAATGCTCGCGGTGTATGTGGTGCTTTACCTAATATCGAGAGAATGAACAACCCACCAATCTAATGGACTCAGCATACATAAAATTTAACGGCGGCATCTGGAGCGATGTTCTCAAAGGACGCTATGATCTAGGCAATTACAAGTCTGCTGCGCGGACATGTGAGAACTTCATCCCTACCCGATACGGACAGGTGGAGAAGCGTGCTGGCACGAAGCACTTAGGGTTCGCCAAGAATGACGACAAGAAGTGTATGCTAGTTCCGTTCCAGTTCTCAGTGAACACCAAGTTCATGTTAGAGTTTGGCGACCAGTATATCCGCTTCTGGAGTAACGACCTGCAAGTGGAGTCAGCACCAGCAACTCCGTTAGAGGTTGTCACACCCTACCTTGAGGCAGAGCTATACGAGATCCAGACACGGGCGGTAAACGATGTGGTCTATATCACACACCCCAACCATCCTGTCGGCAAGCTGACACGCTTGAGTGATACTAACTGGACGTATGCCGTAGCTGATCTATCCCTTCCGTTCGTAGATCCAGACGTTAACTCGACCGTGGTGACGCTAACGCCAGACGGGCTGACAGGCAGCATTGGCATAGCTGCAAGTGCAGATGCGTTTGACGCTACCCATGTCGGCAGCGAGCTAAGGCTGAAGTATCTGACTGGGGGGTCGTCATGTATATTCCATGATGATTACCTCGCGTCAGCAACTACATATTACTCTGAGTTGGTAGCAGCAGACAATGTTGTTGCTTTTAATAAGTCAACAACATACGAGACAACGTCTACCAACGGTTATAATTGGCGGGTATTTCGTACTCCCGACCTCAACGGGCAACTCCTTTACTATACGTGCATTAAGGATTATAAACCAACTGCTTGGGTTACTGCCACATCATACTCATTAGATGACGTTGTAACGGAAGGTGGTAATGTCTACTACTGCACAACGGCACACACAAGTAGTGCTGCCTTTGCTACGGACTCCGCAAACTGGTCTTCTGCCATAACTCACCCAGCAGACGCGCCTAACCATTTTCAAGCAGGAGCAACCGCACTGTTCGCCAAAGAAGTATCTGGCGGGTGGAGTATTAGAACAACGGGCAACTGGCGTGGTGACTGGGCTATCCAGCGCAGTGTAGACGGTGGGGTGAACTGGTCTACCATCAGAACGCTATCCAGCCGTGATGACGCAAACTATCTTGTCGAGGAGGACGAGGAAGGTGAAAGCAACCTAATCCGTGTACAAGCAATAACATCTTTCTATTTTGCAAGAGAACGAGAGTCAGTCACCTTCACGGCACTCTCAGCACCTGCATACGGTGTGGCAACCGTAACCACAGTAACAGACGCACAGAACGTGGTGGCTACAGTTACCACAGACATGCCAGAGACTACAACAGCCGTATCATGGCAGGAGTCAGCATTCTCAGCCTACCAAGGCTATCCACGATCTATCGCACTGTTCGACAACAGGCTACTTTTTGCTGGCACGAAGAAGAAGCCGCAAGCGTTCTTTTACTCTGAGATTAATAACTACGACAACTTCCTAGCAGCTACCACACTGGCAGACGCTCCGTTCTTCGTGGAGACACTCTCAGACGATCAGTCAGCAGTCCAGTGGATCACGGCACAACGTGAGCTATTTGTCGGCACTGCATCCGTTGAGGGTGTGCTAACGACACGCAAGCAGGACGAGGCGCAGAGTCCAGAGAACCTGCCAATCGTTCGCTGGAACGAGAGCATGGGATCAGCACACCGACCTGCAATGCCCATGCGCGACAGCCTACTGGTTCTACAGCGCGGACGCACGGTGCTTAATATGCTTGCATACTCTATTGAAAGTGATGGATATACTGGCGAGGAAGTCAGTCTGCTATGTCCACACCTTTTCTCAAGCGGCGTGCTTCAGATGGCACACCTGCGAGAGCCATATACTGGCGTGTTCACCGTTCAGGAGGACGGAACAATATGCCACATGGTCTACGAGCCAAAGCTTCAGGTCACGGGGTGGTGTAAATATACCACCCAAGGCGGTGAGTTTGAGTCTATCCAGACACTACCATCCAGCGGGAACGAAAGCACGGACGAGGACGAGGTCTGGTGTTCTGTAAAGCGCACGATCAACGGGGTTACCCGCAGACACATCGAACACTTTACGGTCGGAAACAGGAACAAGCAGGAGGCTAACGATGCTGATAACGTGTGGCATGTTGACGCTGGGCTGAAGTTCACAGGGACTGACCTGCTTACAATCACAGGCTTAGACCACCTCGAGGGTGAGACCGTATGCGTCCTAGCTGACGGCATCAAAGGTAGTTACATTGTAAGCGGTAACGAAATCACGCTGACCACGGCAGCCGACACGGTTATTGTAGGTCTACCAGTGACATCCACGTTTGAGCCATTTGATCTTGAGACAGCCGATAGTGCTGGCAGGAGGAAGCAGCTATACCAATCTAAGCTAATGGTCTGGAGGTCTCTAGGAGGCTCACTAGCTGTTGACGGCAAAGGCTATCAAGACTTGGTCTACCACGTTTCTGGTGAGACAATGGACGAATCCGTCCCTCTAAAGGATGGATACATGGAAGTGTTCCACGAAAGTTCATACTCGAGACAGAAATACTGGCGCATCCAACATGATGAACCCTATCCTTTTACCTTGCAAGCTGTTATCCAATCATTTACAGTGTCAAAGACATGATGGTAAGCACAACTATATTTGAAGATAAAGACTACGAGACAATCTCTCAGTGGTGGAAGGACTCTGGGTGTCCAGTTCCGCACCTCTCACAACTACAGACCCTAGGTTTAGTGACCTCAGTAGACGAAGAGCCTGTATGCGCTGTGTGGGCGTATAAGAGCGAGGGAGTGGCAGTAGCCTTCCTAGAGCATCTGGTTACCAATCCAGCGTTCAAGTCGCCCATACGCAAGCTACGAGCCGTTACGGCTATGATGGACAGAATACTCTCCATGCTCAGGGAGGACGAGTATCAAATCATACGCGGAACTACGTGGTCTGAGACACTTGGAAAGATTTGCGCCAAACGCTGGGGGTTTGAGGTCATCGATAACAACGCCACTAACCTTAGCCTTATACTAAAATGAGCGAGATTGCAGAAATAAAGGAGAGAGACCAACTGCTGGATGACCTTGAGGTTGCCCTGTTGCACCTTCCCCGTGCTGAAATTGCGATCACGCACAAATTTACCGAAGGTATGTATATACGTGAGATGCGAATCCCAGCGGGGACTATGCTCACATCAATGGTTCATAAGACAGAGCATCCATTCGTGATATCAGAGGGCGCGATTAAGATATCCAGTGATGAGGGTGGAGTAATACTCGAAGCCCCATATACGGGAATAACCAAGCCCAACACAAGGAGGGCTGGACATGCGCTCACAGATGTGGTATGGACAACCTTCCATATCACCGATGAAACCGATGTCGAGAAAATAGCAGAGCAAATCCTTGAACCTGCCAGACTCAATCATTTACAATTAGAAAACCAAAAATTTCTCCCTCAGTATAGGGAGTCAACACCAAAATAATATTATGTCGTGGGGAGTTATAGCAGCATCCGTAGCAATCGCATCATCAGTCGGTGGGACTTACATGTCCATTCAGGGACAGAAGGCAGCCGCCAAGGGTGCTGAGATGTCAGCGAAATGGAACGCAGACCAAGCCAGAAAGCAAGCCAAGTTCGAGGAGGATACCGCGCAGACCAACATGCGCCGTAAACGTGAGAACAATAAGCGTGCAATCGCTAGGCAACGTGCTATGGGCGCTAGGAGTGGACTCACTGACGCTGGAGCTGTGGGCGATATGCTTGTAGACAAGGCTGAGAGACTCCAGACTGACGTTGACGACATCTGGAACACAGCATCCACTAGGTCACAGCAACTCGAAGGGCAAGCAGCAATGAGTCTCTGGGAGGGTGAGCAGGCACAGACTGCATCCAAGTATGCGATCTACGGCACGCTCGCTAAGGGCGTTGGTCAGACAGCAACGGCTGGCGTTCAGTTGAAGAAGGCATTAAAGGCGAAGGCTGACGAGAAGAAAGTCTAGGCATAACAATTTAAACATATGGAATTACCTGATTACAAAATGGTTCAGGGTGGCAACACCCGAGTGAACATGAGCAGTGGCGCAGCGAGCCAAGTGGGCAAAGCATTTGCCAGCATGAGCAAGGACTTGGAGGGCGCGGGGATGGAAGTCTCTGGCTTATTTGAGGAGGCTGAGAGGCAGCACAACATCGGTAAGATGGCAGACCTACAGCTTGAGCTTGACCAGACACGATCAGAGTTTGACCAGAAGATGGCGGCAAACCCGAACGATGCCGTTAACTGGAGACAGGGCTGGGACGATGTCATGTCGAAGAAGCAGAAGGAGATAGACGCTAGGGAAATGTCGGGGACTCTGAGAAACCAGACCAACCTATACGTCAAGGGCTTCTCTGGTAAGCATGGCATTAGCGTGTCACACACGGCACACAAGGCTCTATTGGAGAACGCACGCGACTCTGTGAGGGCGGTTGCTGTTGATGCACGCATAAGGGATGATTATGACACATCGGACAAGCACTGGGATAAGATGTTGGAGGAGGGCTTGATAACAACGGCAGAGCATACAAGGGAAAAACTTACGAACGCTAGAGGGCGTGAGAAGTATGGGGAACAGCTAGTCTACGAGGACAGCATGAGCATGATTGATGCCGACCCCAAGGGCGAATATTCCAAAATCGAAAACAGCGAGGGTCACTACGGCTACTATAAAGACGACAGAGAAACTAGAGAAAAGCTTATGTCTGAAGCTCGCAGCAGGCAGGCTATGCAGGCAAGGGAGCAGGCAGACAATCTTGCCGTGGCGATGTACTCGTCAACCAAGTTTACAAGCAAGGAATTAGAGGATTTCATTGAGGATGGCAAACTTAGTCAATACTCGGACGCTAACTTGGCAAAGCTTAGGGCTGGTGTAAAGAGTGACGCGCCAGTAACGCAAGACGAGGTGATGGGCGCATACGGTCGCATAATCGAATTGGAAAAGCAAAGACCAAACATGAATCAATACGAGTATGCCGAGGCTTATAATAACCTAGAGGCTCAGATTTATCGGGAGGCAAAAGCAAAGCCGTGGATCTCGCAGTATATACGCAGCATTAACCCAGCATCAAAAGACACTGGAAGCGCGGCTGCAAAAAGCAAGACAGCAGCCAAGAAAGAAATTACAAAAGTCCTAGTTGCTGCAAAAGGAATGGGAGAACTGCTGGATGAATATCAAGCCCCCATAGAAATGGGCATGGGGCTTCCTGACATTAAAATAGAGCCTGATAGAGAATCCGATCACTTTACAGACAAATCACTACAGGAACAAGAGGTTTCTCGGAGGCGAATGGCTGATGCTGAGGCTGAGTTGTTTGCTTGGGTGGAAAACCAAACAGGTGAAATTTCACTTGCAGATGTTAGGGAGAAAGCCAACGAGGTCATGGGTGAGCAGCGTGTTACGAGAGCTTACGAGAGCATCATTAAGCCCACACAGACCAAGGCAAAACGACACCTGAACAGATATAACACACCAAAACCCACCAACAAGCTTGACACGGGCAAGGTTCGTGGCTACAACGATCTGCCACGCAGGGCAAGCGAAGCAAACGGCTCTCTGCTCCCACAAGGCGAACAAGGGCTTGATGGGTTTGTTCAGCAGATGACACCAGAGGAAAAAGCTGAGCTTAAGGCATTGCTTAACAAGTAGTCACCACTTTATACATACATGGACAATCCAATCTTGAATAACGATGAGCTTAGTGAAGTTGAAGGAGTTGAGGGAATACTTGACATTAACAGGCGAAAGCAAATTGAGCTAGGTAAAATTGAAGACGCACGGGTAAAAGCCCAAAAAGACTTTGATTTTTATGCCAGAGATGCAGGGGGCGAACCCTTAGAGATGGGCAGGGTAGAGGAATATAAGTCAAAGGTAGAACCTTGGAGATTTGAACAGTCACTTTACGGGTTGCAGGAAGATCACTTTAACTCCAGCACACCAGAACAAGTTAACGCAAACCGTAGATTTACGCCCATTCTTGATAAGTACCTTTTGGACAATCCAGAAGCTTATCAGAACTTAGATAAGCATACAAACAGGGAGGAGCATATAGCTAGAACCCTAAGAGAAGACAGTCATCATTACCCGATGTTTAGCGGGGAAAAGCAAGGTGAGTTTACCGACCTTAAGACCAGTGAATATGAAAGGCTGGCGGTTGCCAACTATTTCTCTGAAACAAGTGAGGTGGGCTTTGATTCTGTGATGAAGAATATGGACTTGCTTGCGTCAAGCTACGCGCAGGCAAACGGCTTGGAAACCCCAGATGTTTCCTCTGTGTTCAACCACATAAAAGGCAACCTTTCGCAACGCAAAACCGAGCGGGAGAACGACAAGTCAAACTGGCAGAACGGCATCAGCTCTGTTCTTAATGGAAAAAGTCTTAACGAGGCTCTGGCTGGTTCTGTGGACGACAAGAACGGCAGGGTGACAAGCGCATCACGGTCTGCGTTTATGAATGAATACGGCGGGGAATTATCCAAAGCCACTGAGCTATACGAAAGGTTTTCACAGGAAGCTGGTCGCACTGAAAGAGCAAAATCAAAACTAAAGTTTGACATCATGCCCATGAAAATGATGGGCGGGGTGGTGTCCGCATTTACTGATGTCCCTAAACACCAAAAGGATGCCGTAGAGCAACTCGCCATAATGCCACGGGAACAAAGGCAAAGGACTTTGGCGCTGATGTATATGATGGCAGAAGACAACGCTGGAGAGCTGGACGCTGGATTCTTTGGAAAGACTGGCGAGTCCTTTGCCCGTGGTCTTGATGCATATATAGCCAACGTAGGAGATGCCTTAGAATTAAACCCAGAGGGAATGGTGCGTGACGCAGACTACAACAGGTCAAAGCGTGAGCTGCGGCAAGACCTTGGCAGCATCAAACAAACTGTATCTGAAATAAAAAGCGACTACAAATTCGTTCAGGGTGTTTATGATTCTGCTGGCTCGCTCACGTATCAACTCGCGTCCGCACTTCCAAAAGGGGTTGGCTTGACTTTAAACACATTAAGTATGTCCACCGATAACGACATCAAGTTGCGTAGTCTATACCCCGACATGGATCATTCAAAGAGGTGGCAGATTGCTCTTGGTGCTGGCACGGTGCAGAGTGCTATTGAGAGGTTGAGCTTCAGGGGAGCATTCAAGTCATTCCCTTCCGTTTCGAGATATATGTCTGGAAAGGGTATTGCTGGCAAGCTTGGCATGGTCGGCTTGCGCGGAGCTGGTATCCTTGCCATTGAAAACTTAGAGGAGGCGGCACAATCTGCAACACTCCCAATCATGCAATCAATATGGGGGGCGTTCGCTGACGACATTCCAGACGTAAGCGCAGAGGATTGGGAGGAAAGTATGTTCCTTTATGACGAAAGAACATTCTTTGCTACGCTGCCGCTGGCAGTTCTGGGGGCTGGTGGAAAGTCGGCACTTGATATGATTGGCGCTAAGGCATCCAGCGATATGCTATCGGATGTTGACAGGGTAATGGTTCACGGATTTAACAGGGATCAGGCAGAGGCAATAGCCAACGAACCAGATTTCCTTAAGAAGTATTTTATGTTCAAGGAGGGGTCTGACGCAAAAACAGTAGAGGAGCGCAAGTCCCTCTCAGATGAGGCTGTTTCTGGAGGGGCGTTAAATCGTATTGCCGACAAAGAGGAGGCTGAGGCGTGGCAGGCATATGAGGATAACGTTAACGAAAAGGGATCTGAAGATGAAAAGACGGCACTTGAGGTTGAAAAACTAGCCAGAGACTACAGCAAAAGGTATGACGCTCAGATAACACAGGATGGCGATCAGTATAAGATCACCTACCCAGAGAACAAACCAAGCCAAAACTTTGACAATAAAGAGGAGGCTGATGCTGCGATGGTCGCCCATAAAGTGGAGATCAATGAGGGATACCTTGATGCGTTATCATCTGCTTCTGCCAACGTGCAGGCTATGCTTGAGCATAAAAAGACACTGGAGTCAAAGCATAAGGGGGCAAAGGTTAAGCTCGGCAAGTCCATTGTAGGCTTAAAGGAGTTTGCTGAAAAGTCAGACAAGAGCATGGCTCAAGCTCTTGAGCGTATTGAGCATGAGCTTATCAAGACTGGCGAGGTGCGACCAGCGACTAGGGCAGACCTAGACAAGTGGCACACAAGGGGCGAGGTCAGGCTACGAAAGAAAGCCAGAGGCTACGTGGCTAGGCTCGCAGAGGGCGCAAACATTGCCGACTTGGTAGAGGAGGGCAGCGAGGGATTCCTGCGTGATATCATAAAGGGCGGCTTGATTGACAGCAATTGGGTCAAGGAACAAATCATTAACTACCAGAACGAAACTGGCAACAAGCTCACATCTTCCGACAATGTTGATGGCATGAGCGACCAGCAAATGATTGAGGCGTTCTCCGATCTTGCCGTAGGAAACTTTTATAACGCACACCAGCAAGACCAAACTGGAAGCCTTGGATCTATCATTAATGCACTACGCATCTTCTTTGCAAAGGTTGCCACGGTAGCTGAGGACTTGCTCAAGCTTCAGACCGAGGGTAAGATTGATGCGGATTTCCAGACACTCCTAGACAACTCTGTTGGGCTGGACATGGATGAGCAGATTGACAGGCAGGCAGATGAGGCGCAGAAGGAAATGCTAGGTGGCGAGACTTTGTCCATAGCGCCAGAAATGTCAGAGGAAGAAAAGCAGGTAGGCGAAGGAGCGGATACGGAAGCTGGAACTCCAGCCCCAGACTCCCCAACCGAAACAATTCTACCAGACGACAGCAAGCCTCAAATAGATTGGACTGACCCATCATACAGTGTGTCTCCAAAGTATCTACCAGAGGTGTTCCCTCTGATGACTGAGGAAATCGCAAGAAAGGTTTTATCTGAGACAGACACCACATCGGCTATTCACATCGACAGAATGAGGGTTGGTGAATTTGAAGGTGTATCTTTACAGGGAGGTATGTTCTACCCGTCTATTTTAGAGAACCTCAAAGAAAGGGTGGCGTGGGCTTTTAACTCAGTAGGTGTCGCTCGGACAGTGGTAGACAGAGCCGCCCAGCACGGAGGCTACGTCAAGCTCGTCTTAATGACTGAGGGCAACGTGGTGGGAAATAAGACCTTTGCTAATATATGGCTCAACAGAATGGACAACATCTTAGACACGGATGAAAAGAAGGCTGAGTTTATGGCTGAGTTCCAAAAGGTTCGCTTGTCTGCCATAAAGTCTATTGTCAATAAGAAGCGCAATGCGGAGAAGAAAGCCGCCGTAGCCGCCAAGAAAAAAGGCGAGAAGCCAGTAGATCCAGTCGATGAAATGACCTTGGCTACCTACCACAGAGATGGTGAGAGTGTCACAAGCTATGACCAAGTCCGTAAGTTCATGCTAGACATGGGTCAGTCCGACAGGGGGTCTCACTACCTTACGAGGTCAACCCGCTCCGCTGACACCAAGGACGGCAAGAACAAGAAGGGTGACACCATGTATGGCAAACTCTTAGGAGTTCAGCTTTCAAACAAGCGTGGCTACCCTAATGCGTCAGAGATTGTTGAAGCCATAGAAGAACCTGCATTCAAGGGAATGAAGAAGGGTGACGTAGTTGGGCTAATTAAGCTGGACGCTATTGAGAAGGGATCTCCAATACAAACAGCTAAGGAGGTTGGAGTCACGGAACACCTAAGCTACGGATACGTAGTCAAGGGTCAGCCAGTCGCCAAGATGAAGGACATCCATAACATTGAGGAGATGTACCCATCTATCGCTGGTCAGATGATGAGCCAGCAGAATAAGTCGTATGATGCTAAGGAGCATATTACCTTCTCCATCACCCCAGCCCAAGACGCTGACTACCTAGCAGCAGTTGAAGCTGGCGACACCACCAAGCAACAGGCTATGGTGGATGAGAGGGCTAGGTCTATGGGATACAACGCTCTGATGAAGCTTTATCATGGCACAAAGAAACTATTTGATAGGTTTAATAGTGATAGAGACCCTAATAAATTAATATATTTCTCCAAGGATCGCAAGATGGCTGAGACGTATCCGCGTGGGTATGGTGGACACAGGAATCCAGAAGCAGATGTTCAAAAAAGACTTGATGATGCACGGCAGGAGAGTCGTGAATATGTTGAAGGTGCGCTTGAAGAACTCGGTGCTAAATATGGGGAGAATGATATCCCGCAAAACCTTGTAGATGATGTCTTTGAAAAAGAAAAAGCTATTCAGCGTGATGCGTTAGACGGCATGACGTTGGCTCGCGCCCAGTCGGAGATGGGCATACGTGTTATAGAAGGATACGTAAGAGCAGATAAAATATTTGAGCCAGCTAACTGGAGGGAGTTCGCTGCTGAAATTATGGAGTCTATCGGAGTCAAGTCTGAGTCTGAGATCGACCCTCAAATGATGAGGATGATTGAGGAGGGCAACTATATAGTTTGGGAAAACTCCAAGGTAGTTGATGCTGTGCTGAGTAAGTATGACGCAATGACAATACAGGAGTCATCTGGAAAAGAAGCTAACACTATAGCATTCAGAGACCCATCACAAATCAAGTCAGCAGACCCAGTAACCTACGACTCAGACGGCAACGTGATCCCACTGAGCCAGAGGTTCGATGCTGGCAGGGATGAGATAAGTATGTCACTAGCCCCAGCAGAGGACATTGTAATGGATCGCATAACTGCTCTTATGCGAGACCCAGACTCCAAGCTTGATGTCTACAAGAACATGGCGACAAGACTCCGCAAGGTTCGTGAGCGCATCTACAGCAAGCGGATAGCATACGGAAAGATCACACCAGAATCCATGAGCGAGGCTGACAAGGAAATGGATGAGCGTGAGTTTATCATATCTAGCGTTGCTCAGATTGAAGCTATTGAAAGAGTGTTGCCGCCAGAGGTTCGTAGAAGCCTTGGCACAAAGAAGCGTGCCTCAGAGTATAAGACAAGCAAGGGGTTTGCAAGGTATGTATCTAAAAGGCTGGACTCCGTAGACACCGCACTAGAAAAATATTTACGCAGGGAATTGCGTGCATCGGTCAGCAAGCTGGTCAAGAAAAGCCAACCCATGTCCAAGAGCAAGGCATCTGACTCTGGTCAAAGCAAAATCGGTGACGTTGGGCATAGGGTAGCCGAGGCTGCACTTAAGGCAATGAAGATGACACCAGAGAAAGCCGCCCGTGCTGCTCAAGACGAGAGGGAAACACTAGCAGAGATTGAAGACCCAACCATAGAGAAGATGCAGGAGCATGAGGATGTTGCCTACATCTACGAGATGTTTGCAGACTTCGCTAACGCAGACTCAAACAGACTAACCATGATGCGGGGTCTCATGAAAACTAATTGGGACAAGGGTCGCAAGCAGTGGCTGGATGTTCTCGCCAAGCGCAGGGAGTGGAAGGATAACAAGGTTAAGGCAGTTGTCACTTCACTGAAGAAGATGGGCAAGTCTATTACCGAGAAGAATAACGCTGGCGGCATGAGCAGTAAAATTGCCAACGCAGCTAGGGAGCAGTTAAGCTTTTACAATATCACCGACCTTCTGCGTGAGGACATGAAGGGCGCGGGCGCTGCCGTGGTGGGGGAAATGACGGACGACCTGCGGAGGGCTAACAACTCTTTTGAGTGGGCGCAGCTTCAGCACAAGGAGGAAATGAAGCAGGTGTTCTCTGATATCTTTGGCATCAAGGGGACTAACAAGACCGCTAGGGTGCAGGCTAGGCTTAACTCACTAGCAAAGGCTGTTGATTGGGGTAGCCGTGTCACAGTGGTGGACAGATTCAACCCCGACAACCGAATCAGCGTGGGCAACATGTCCCAGCTTGACCTGCTCAAAGACTGGCTTGCCGTGCAGCAGCTAGACCTTAAGGACAAGTATGACACCGCAGGGCATGACGAGCAATACAGGACTCAGCTTGATGATGTCTTAGACGATGACGTTAAGGAGCTTGGCATGTGGATGCAGAACAAGCTCAGAGATATGACACCTGACACGGAGAAGCTACACAGGAGCGAGTATGGTCTGGCTATGGCTACCGTGGAGAACTACTTTCCAGCGGTATTTGAACACAGGGGCAAGGAGGAAACGAGCTTACAGATAGACGGCATTGATGTTGCTGGGGTAAGCAAGCGCCCGTCCGCTCACAAGATGAGGGTCAACCACAACTCAGACCCCAAGAGACAGAACGCAGCCCACACCTTCAACCACCACATAATGCAGGACGCATTCTGGAAGTCACACGCAGAGGTCTTACGAAAGTGGGCTGGCGTGCTACGCAACGCAGAGGTGCAGATGGCAATCAAGGCATCCAAGGGGGCTGGCTTTATTGCTCACCTCAACAAGCGTTTGGACGACATTGAGACACAGGGTTCTGCCGTCGCGCAAATACAGCTAGAGTCTGATTTGTTCGCAAGATCACTGGGCAAGGGGATGTCTCTTGGTATTCTTGGCATGAAGCTTTCTACCATATGGAAAAACTTTTCAGCACTGACCAACGTGGCACTAGGCGTGGAAGCTAGGGAGTTAATATCTGGACTTAGACCAGAGGTATTCAGAGAGGCTAAGGACTTACTGAAAACCGAGACGTTCCAGAGAAGGCTGAAGATGGGAGCATCGGTAGCTACTAGGTATGCTCTTGAGGGCGGCACTCGTGGCAACGTCCTGTTTACCACCAGTGAAAGACTGGCAGAGGTCGGGGTGCAGGGCATCAACTTAGCTGACACAGGATCGAATATGACTATGGCTATTGCCTACGTTGCCAGACTTAGGAAGTTGCGATCAGAGGGCGTGGTTGACGCGGAGGCTAGGGCGCAAGCATTAGACCACGTTGACGACCTGATGGCTCGATATGCACAACCTACAGACAGACTCAGTAAGTCTATGTTTGAGAATAGGCGTATGCCGCTCGTGACGTTTCTCGTCATGTTCCAGTCCGAGGCTCGTAAGCAGATGGCAATTAACTCATTAGCGGTAAGGAAGTTACTGTTTGGTAAAGGCGTGCAAAGCAGATCCCTTGCCGCTCAACAGTTACTGGTTCAGGTAGTAGGCGTTAACCTAATGATCCACGTTGTCAGCTCGTTGTATGCCGCATTATTCAAGGGATACGGTGAGGGCGATGACGCAGAGGAGCGGTTCATTAACGACATGAAGGATGGAACAAAGCTTGCCTCCATGATGCTTTCAGAATCCTTTTCTGGAATACCCATTGCTGGCGAGTTAATCTCTGGAACAGTTAAGAGACTCATGGGTCAGGATGTGTTCTCCTCCAGCAGCAACCCGCTGACTAGGACGTTCGGCACTGGCACGCTACAGATGCTCTCGACAACAGCCAAGTGGGATGAAAGATCGGCAAGCGAAAACGCAGACGCTCTGCTGCGTGGACTACAGATGCTTGGTTCAGTAGCGCCCCAGACAGCATTCTTGTCACAGGCATCCAACGCATCAAGGGACGCTCTCGGATTTATGAACAACACCCTAAGCCAAGGGTTCAGCAAGGCTGACACTTTGGACATCTACGAAAAAAGAATCAAGAATGTAGTTCGCTCCGTTCACGCAGAAACTAAGGATGAGATGAAGGATGCCAAAGACAACAAAGACAAGAGGATGATCCGATCAATAGACACCCAGCGTAAGGAAGAAATCATGGGCAGATCCAGAGAGATCATGCTTGAGATGGGTGACGAGATGCGCGGGGAGTTCATTAAAATGCAAAAAGAAAGCGAGAAGGGGATCGAGAAATACATCATTAAACAGTTACTGGTTGACTTCTAAACCTATCCATATCATAATATTAAGCCAAATACCCAATGTCCATCTCATCCATAGCAACCAAAGTAACTTACTCAGGTAATAACTCAACGGTAACACCTTACACTATACCCTTTAAATACCTAGAGGACAGTCATGTTAACGTCTATATTGATGGTGTTCTACAGGTCGAGGGCGCTGGTCAGAACTACGCTCTAGCTGGTGATGGCACTGCTGGCACGGGGACATTCACCACAACGGTAGCACAAGCGGGGACTAAATCGGTCGTTGCAGTCCTAGACGTGGAGCTAGATCAACCAGTCTCGCTACAGGAGACAGGCTCACTACCCGCTAAGACGCTAGAGCAGGCATACGACAGGCTCAACATGCAGATACGCAGGGTGTGGCGCAAGGCACAGGACGTGCTGACGTTCTCATCGGACGAGGGTGGCACTGGATCAACAGGCACGGCAGACAACCTGCTCGGCTTCGATGGCAGCGGCGACCTTGCCGAGATCCCTAATACGACTTTCGCACAGACAGCTAACGACCTGTCAGATCTGAATGACGCAGCCACGGCACGGACTAACCTTAACGTGGACGTAGCTGGCACAGACAACTCAACTGACGTAACTAAGGCTGGCACGGGAACGTATGTCTCACTTGTTGGTCAAGCACTGACCATCAACAAGATAACTGCTGGTGACTTAAACTCAGAGTCGGCTACTGTTGGACAAGTCCTGCAATCAGATGGTGACACCACTTGTTCTTTTGTTGATCTTATCGGTGGAGGCAACGCCCAGACAGCTAACCCCCTTTCACAGTTTGCAGCAACTACTTCAGCAGAACTAGCTGGAGTCATCTCAGACGAAACAGGCACAGGTGCGCTAGTGTTCGCCACTAGCCCCACGCTTGTCACCCCCGCCCTTGGCACACCATCGGCAGTAGATTTAACTAACGCGACTAACACGCCACTCCCTGCCGCCGACTCCATCACCTACGACATGGTGCAGGACGTTACTGCAGCAGACAAGATACTTGGCAGTGTAGCTGGAGGCACTGTCTCAGAGATCACTTGCACAAGCGCAGGTCGAGCATTACTAGATGACGCGGACGCAAGCGCACAACGCACGACTCTAGGACTAGCCATTGGCACAGATGTCCAAGCATACAGCAGCACACTTGATGACATCGTTACGCTGCCATCAGTCACAGGCACAGCAACCTTCACCAACTCCACTAACAACATCGCGCTGACAGGTATCGGAAGCATTACTGGACTAGCTGACGGTGATGTCATTGAGGTGACTGGATCTGTCAGTAACGATGATGTATACACTGTTGAGGGCATAACCGACACAGGCAACGTCATAGTCAACGCAGAACACGCTGGAGGCACGACAAGCAAGTCACTGACTGACGAGACCGTAGCAGTAACAGTCACGCTGGTATGTAAGGCTAAGAACGCACCACTAGGATACGGGCAGGGGTGGGTTGCTGTTACTAGATCAGCCAACAGCGACATCACCAACTCAACTGGACGACTGATAGCTGTGGGGGCTTCGGCAACAAACAGCAGAGCAACCTATGTAGTTTGTAGCGGGTATGTGGACGGATTGGCAATTACCAATTTCCGTAATGACGACCTTAACAATTACGACAGAGAGTTATTTGCATACTTTAATGTTACGGACGGGAGCATCTATAAGGTTGAGACTATCGGGTGCGACCTTCAAACATGGAGCGAGCTTAGATAAAAAAATCATGAGTTATAAACTATACATCAACCCGCAAGGCAAACGCTACGGCATACTAGCCAACCAAGATAACCTTATCCAAGGTGACTGGGTTGAATGCCAGAAGAAGCAGGACGGAACGTATGCCGACAACTATAACCTAGACGGCACACCCGCACCAGACGATGAGCCTACGGTTGAGCAGGTGAAGGCTGAGGCTGGTAGGCGCATCCTTGAAGTCTGCCCAGAGTGGAAGCAACGTAACCACATTGCGACAGACTTAACCTACGCCAAGATCATTCAAGCGGGTGGCTCACTTACTGCTGAACAAGAGGAGTCACGTGCGGCTATCGAATCCGTGTGGGCGACAGTCCAGACCCTCAGATACAAATCAAACGAGATAGAGACAATGTCTCCTATCCCCCAAGACTTTACTGACGACTCATACTGGAGCTAATGAATTTACCAGAGCCAGAACTCCACACCTACTACGATGGCGACAAACGCCAGCGTGTGTTCTACGCTTGCGTGCCTATGGCTTTTGATGATGGTAATACGCTCGTGGTAGTGCCAAAGAGGTTTGTCTCAGACGGGCTTAGTATTCCAAAGCTATTCCAAAGCATATTCTCTAAGTCACCAAGCTACATTTACGCTGGTATCCTACATGACTACACTTACCGCATACTGCCTAACCCGTTGACACGCAAGCAGGCAGACAAGCTATTCCTCCGATGGATGAAGGCATACGGCGTTGGGTTCTTCACCAGACGCGCTATCTATAGAGCGGTGAGACTGGGGGCTAAGAAGAATTGGCGTGTGATTCATCCACAATTTTCACCTAATAATCGACACGAGTTATGATTAAGCTATTTATATTAGCAACCGCGACACTCGCTCTGGCATCATGTGCTGGCACGAGTCTTCGTTACTCTGGCAGGTTTCTTGATATTGTGATCTATCCTAAAGCAATCCCTCAAGTAGAACCCGCTAAGTAATGAAGGTAACGATTGACTGTGGGCATGGCGGGGAAGATTCTGGAGCGACTGGCTCATTTAACGGACTATTTGAGAGTCACGCAGTCCTAGACATAGGCTTAAGGCTACGAGCTTTGCTTGAGACGCACGTAGAGGTGCAGATGATACGTGAGGACGACACCTTCGTGTCCTTGCCTGAGCGTTGCCGTATGGCTAACGAATGGGGTGCTGACATCTTTGTCTCCCTGCACCTCAACTCAGCCACTCCAGATGCGTCTGGGTTCGAGGTATTTACCGCTGGCTATACCAAGTCCAAAGAGTTGGCTAAGAAGGTTGCGTCAAGACACACTGCCGCATTCCCAGAACAGAGAGATAGGGGCATCAAGACCGCTGGGTTCTACGTTCTAGTCAATACAAACATGCCTGCCATTCTGACCGAGGGGTGCTTCCTCTCCAATGATGCTGAGAACAAATGGGTATCCCTTGAAGAGACCAGACAAGCTATGGGCGAGGTCATAGCCCGAGGCATCTTTGATTATTTTGGCATTGAGTCTTCCAAACCAGCGTTGACTTTAGAAGAACGGGTTGTTAGAATAGAAGATCAACTTAACTTAAACTCCTGATAAAAATCGTTACTTGGCTCTAGCTCTCAGACCGAACCAAAATACAATACAATTTACCCCTTAATTATGATAGATTCCCTTACCTTTTTCATCGTCCTGCTTGGTTTGGCGACCGTTGTTCTCTCCATCTTTGTTGCTTTGCAATTCAGGAAGCAGGCTCGCCACCTTAAAGGCGGGAGCTTCCATCTCAGTAGCAGCCTCATGTGGCAGCTAATCGGGGAGGGATTCCTCGGGCTAGGAACGCTGGCTTTTAGTGTGCTTGCTTACATGAATAAGCTAGAGCATGTGCCTGTGTATGCACAAAGTATTCTCCGCCTACTAATGTTTGCGGTCACATCCTTGACCACCATCCATTTATACCTCACGACCTTACGTCTTAGTAAGTAATACATATGTTTGATCCTGCTACATTAACTGAGTATGGTGTTGCAGGTTTCTCTGTTGGCGCAATAGTAGCTGTGGCTAGATGGTTTCTCACAGCGCTGGATAAGAAGGATAAGCTTATCGGGATAATAGTAAGCAAGCACGAGGATCAGAGGGAGCATGAGAATGAGAGGCACGATAAGAGTTACAACAGGCTGAGTGACGCGATTAACGATCTAACAGTTGAGATCGCTAGAAAAAAGTGAGATTTTAATGCGCTCTGGGTTAGTCACTTAGGAACAAAGTTCATTTATATGGTATAAAAGTGTTGACGTTTAGTAGGTTTCTACCTTACTATGTCGGCGACATGAAAATACTAAATACACTATTGCAAAACGGGCTTACCGTTCGGGACGGAATTGTCCTGATTAAGCTTTGTTCGAGCGACACATTTACTCCTTCACTTTTGGTGGATGAGTATTTCCAGAAAGCGAACATCACTCGCATCATTAACAAGCTACGCGACAAGGGTCTCGTAGCCAAAGAAAGTGATCTTGTTGACAAGCGCAGACTTCACATCCTAATCACTCACGCAGGAAGGAAGTTGATCAATGGATAAGGAATATACAGTAGCTGAGATTAAGATCGGCGAGTGGGTAGTCTCAGTGATCGAGACCATCGACCAGCACAAGGGAGAGGTTATGGAGCGAGAGTTTATCTGCACAAGCTATGATATGCGCGAGCCATCACACTCACTTATAGAGGCTGTTGAGTTTGCCAAGTCTGTAACTGGACTGACCGCACTTAATAGCTGGGTATATGTAGCTATCCTAGCCAAGCAGGCACACGATTTCTACAGAGAAAGGGGTTTCATAGCATGAATTACGATGATGATCCAGTGCTACGCTTCTCAGCATACGTTCTCTTGGCTTTCTCTATTGCAACAATAATTTACGCATTAACGCGAGAGTCAGGTCAGCTATGAAGAACAAATGCGTCAATGGAAGATTAAACGGAATGCTGTTCACGGTATCCACCCCAACGAATAGGATTGGATACCAGAATGGATATTACCTAAAGTCAGCACTCAGAGAAGGTGACACCATCACACTCTGGGTATGGCACACAAACGAAGAAGAATCAACTCACCCAATTACCCCACATTAAAAACAAACAAACACAACAAATATGAAACTAAACACAATACAACAGTCGTTGAAAGCCCCCAAAGGACAAACCAATAACTTTGGCAAATATAAATACCGCTCCTGTGAGGACATCCTCGAGGCAGTCAAGCCAGTCCTAGGCGATTGCTCAGTCACACTATGTGATGCTATCGAGTGTCACCTAGATCGGGTCTACGTTAAAGCTACGGCATACCTACTCGATGAGAACCATCAGGTGGTAGCTAGTGCGGACGGATACGCTCGAGAGCCTCAGACTAAGAAGGGCATGGATGAGTCACAGATCACTGGAGCTGCATCATCTTACGCTCGTAAGTATGCGCTCAATGCCTTGTTCGCCATCGATGACACTAAGGATGCTGACCACACCAATGTGGGGGGCAATGCACCCAAGGCTGCGGCTCAGGTGGTGGCAAAAATGTCCGAGGCTCAGAAGGAGAACATTCTCAAGCTGATTGATCAGGCATTCCTTACCACCGAGCAGACAGATAAGTCCATCACATGGGCTTCAAGCGGTCGCGTCAAGGTTCTGGATGGTCTCAACAGTGCTGAAGCCATTAAGCTTATTAACTTCATCAAGCAGAAAGTATCCTAATGAAAATCCACCAATTAGAGCAAGGTAGTGACGAATGGTTTGCGCTCCGTAAGGGGCGGCTTACCGCTAGTTCATACGACAAGGTCATTAGCACCAAGAAAGTTAAGTATGCTGAGCTGATTAAAGATCCCCGCAATGAGGCGGTCTTCGTCACACCTCGAGCTGCTAAGCAACAAGAGGTGCTTGACGAGCTGGTCGATTCTGGCGCTGTTCCTGCGTCCACCCTTAACTCATCAGGTCTGGCAGGCTTGGTGGAGAAGGGGGTGGCTAGGGTATACGATGAGGAGCTAGTGTCACTTAACATTCCCGCTGCTCACAAGCACATCGACGGCTTACTTGCTGACATCTATTACACGACTGATGATCTGGTAAAGTTTGCACCTTCATGGGCAATGGAGCGAGGCACGAGGCTCGAGGAAGTTGCACGCATTGACTTTGAGATGAGGACTGGCATAGACGTTGATGAGGTTGGCTTTGTCACTAACGATTCCTTTGGCGAGCATATCGGTTGCTCTCCTGATGGTCTGGTCGATGGTGGCAAGGGTGGTCTCGAGATCAAGTGTCCGCTGCCAGCAACTCACTTTAAATATCATCGTGAAGGCGTCCTGCCTAAAGAGTATCGCGCACAAGTCCACGGGTGCATGGCGGTGTGTGATTCTGAATACTGGCACTTCACATCTTTCTGCCCTAATCTGAAAGATTTTTCTTTACGGGTCTATCGTGATGACTATACTGAATCCCTAGCAGCCGCACTGAAGCAATTCAACGAGCTATTTATCTCTCGCTTAGCACGGGCTGAGCAACTTAAAACACAATAAAAACACAAACATAAAAATAATATGAGTAAACTAGTAGCAATTAAAATTGACGTATCAAAGATTGACAAGTCACGCCTATTCCAAGGCAAAAATGGCGCTCAATACCTTGACGCAACTGTCTTCATCAATGAGGAAGCTGGACAGTATGGCGACCACGGTATGATCACACAATCCGTATCCAAGGAGGAGCGTGAAGCTGGGGTCAAAGGAGCTATCCTTGGCAACGTGAAAACGCTTGGTGAGTTTGGCGACAATAAGCCAGCCGCCGCCGTATCAGACGACATTCCTTTCTAAACTTTGTTTGGTATATATTGCCTCGACCCTTGTAGTGGGGGTCGGGGTTTTTCAGGTATGATGAATGAGATAATACTAGGCACACCCAAGCCTCAGCCTCGAGTCAAAGCTGTAAACAGGGGAAAACACGCAGGCGTATATACACCTCCAACAGCAGACGCATGGCGCGATACGCTCATTGACGGTCTAGCACGGCACGCAGGCAAGAACATCGATGGTGCATTTGCAGTTAAGCTTTCGTTCCATATCAAGAGACCTAAGTCTCAATGGCGCACTGGTCGCTTCTCTCACTTGCTCAAGGACTCAGCGCCTGAGTTTTGCACCTGTCGGAGCGATATCGATAACCTTAGTAAGCTGGTGTTAGATGTGCTATCCAAGATCAATTACTGGGTGGATGACAGCCAAGTGACGCTATTATATGCAACAAAAGCATGGGCGGATGAGATTCATGATGAAGGAGTTACCATTGAGACTGCCGTGTTATGAAAAAAAGGTGAAGATTTATTTGACATGAATCGATATTTAGCGTAAACATATTTGCGTAACCACTGTGGCGGTCGTTACTAAAGTAGAATAATTTCTGCCCTGTCTAGATTGAGCGACCGCCACGTTTCTCTTTATCAATCTGGATGGGGCTTTCTATTTTATGGACACCACAAAAACATGCACCAAGTGCAAAAAGGATAATGGACTGGATTAATATAAACGTAAACGTAATCAGAGGTGAGGAGTATATCGATGCTGAGCCTGTATCACGAGCTACATGGCTCTCACTTACGGCATGGTGCTGTAGTCAGGAAAATAGCGGCATCATCACAGGCGCTCGCTCATGGACTGACCGCAAGTGGCAGCAGCTATGTGGTGTCACACTCCAAGAGGTAGAAACCATGTGCTTACTGTATGGTTTTGAAGGTGACAACCTAGTGGTTCATTTTTACCCTGTAGAGCAGGAGGCTAAGGTCATCCAGAACCGCATCAATGGCGGCAAGGGTGGCAGACCTAAAAAGAAAGCAGCTCCGCAAGTCCCTGATACACAAGGGGAAAAACCATGTGGTTCTGATTCGCTTAAACGTAAAGAAAAGGAAAGGAAAGAAAAGGAAAGGAAAGTAATACTAGAGGCTGACGCAGAGAGAGTGTATCAAGCTTATCCACGCAAGGTTGCTAAGCAGGCTGGAATCAAAGCTATCATCAAGGCGCTCAAAACCACTGAAGCAGACCAGCTTGTAGAGCATCTCAATATTTACAGTGAGTCGGTGAAGGATAAGGATAAGCAATTCCTGCCACATTCAGCTACATACTTCAACTCGGGCAGACATCTCGAGCCAGTCGAGATCATCACACCTATTGCTAAACCAAAAAACCAGAGAGCGTATTAACATGACACCCGAAGAATACACCGAGATGCACAAAGCAATGGACGACATCGCTGCATCATTTGATACCATCATCGATACTGACCCGAACAAAGCAAAGGCGTTGATCTCTCTATACCTCGACCTTATCTCATCAAACTACAAAAAACTAAAACAACTAAAATGAAATTCACTAATTCAATATCCGAGGCTTACCTCGCATCTGGCATACTCAACAAGCCTGAAGACGTTATCCCCCAACTCAGGGGTGAAGGCATCACTGCTGATTACTTCCATAACTACCTACCCAAACTCATCTGGCGTTGTGCCACCAAGATGGTGGATGACGGGAGACTCCACGAGATATCACTACTGGAAGCCACTGATGAAATCCGAGGCTTGGCAGGCGGAGTGGAGCTGGGCTTTGATATAAGCAAAATTCGCTCCGAGTGGTGTGGCTTTGAGTTCATGAAAAATCACCTCAAGACAGTCAAGTCCATGTATGCTACCCGCTTTGCTCAAAAACAGCTTGCTAAGGCGTTGAATGAGCTGGAGGAGGGAGAGACACCCGAATTAGTCTCGGACGCAGCACGGAGCGCCTCAGAGGGCATTATGGCGATTCTGGAGAATCAAGCTGGATGGAAGGAGTCCAAGCAATCCGCGGAGGAGTTCGCTGAGCTACTCAAGGCTATCCACATGGATAAGACAACAGCAGGCACGCCGTCTGGCATTTACGAGATCGACAATATCACAGGTGGTCTAGGTCGCAATGAGTTGTGGGTAATTGGAGCGCCTACAAGCGGAGGCAAGACAGTCCTCATGCTGCAAATGATGAATAACTTCCTAAGGCTAGGAAAGCGGGTTATCCTGTTCTCACTCGAGACCGAGGCAAACATGATCCACGCAAGACTGGCAGCCAATGAGATGAACCTAGACATGGGGCGCATCCTAGGTAAGACGCACGAGCCACTAATTAAGGCTGATCTGATCAAGCTGCGCAGCTATATCGAGGATACCAAGGAGGCGGGAAACCTCATCATCTGTGACGAGGACTCAATGACGCTCGAGTCAGTTATGTCCAAGGCTCAACAGGTAAACGATATACAAGGCGTTGACCTGATCGTGGTTGATTACATCCAACTGGTCTCACTCACTAATACAGCAGACAAGGCAAGGCACGAGCAGGTAGCTGAAGTTACCAGAACCATGAAGCAGATGGCAAAGCGTTTCCAATGTCCAGTGCTGACAGCTACCCAGCTAAACGATGACGGCAGGGTGAGAGAGTCCAGAGCCATTGCCCATGACGCGGATGTCCTGCTTACCATCAACGAGGATGGCATCTATGTTGCCAAGTCCAGAAACGGTCAGCGCGACGTAACAATGAATTTAACGCTTAACGGTAGACTACAACGCTTTGAGTAACATGAAAAAATGCAGCATATGTAATACGGAATCGCCGCTTAACAATTTCCATAAGAACAGGGCACTAAAGGATGGGCGCGATGGACGATGCAAGCCATGTAAGAAGGCTGCGGCACGGGTATATTACAAGGAAAACAAGGACAAGATAATCGCTACTACGCTGGAGTATTACCATGATAATAAGGAGTGGTTGAATCCCATACGCAAGAAATGGCGAAAGGAAAACCACAAGGACATCATGGAACAAAAGCGCATTTACATGAACAAGCGAAGGGGTGAGTCTGTCGAGTTTAGGATGCTGGAGAACATTAGGCGCAGAGTTAACTCGTTCCTTAAAGCTGAGGATAAAAGCGACAGGACGATGGAACTGGTAGGCTGCGACATGGAAACTTTCAGAGCGCATCTGGAGTCACAGTTTACTGAGGGTATGTCATGGGATAACTATGGAATGCATGGCTGGCACATTGACCATGTGAAACCCTGCTCTAGCTTTGACTTACTCGACCCAGAGCAGCAAAGACAGTGCTTTCATTACTCAAATACGCAGCCGCTTTGGGCTTTAGACAACCTAATCAAAGGTGATAGAATACCAGAATAACATGAAAAAATTCAAACTAAAAAGACCGTCCGAGTCAATAATTAGCCAGTGCTTTGAGTTCGCTAAGAGCAGCTCAGTCACGTCATTAGATGAGTATGCACGCCGCAATCAGAATGCAGGCGACAAGATCATACAGGATATCTACCGTGGAAAAGTGGCGGAGTTTATGGTGAGTAACATGCTGCTCGAGCATGGTCGCAATTCATCAATCCCTGACCTAGAGATATACCAAGCACGCCAGAAAAGCTATGACGCTGACCTGACATGCAATGGTGTTGACATCCATGTAAAGAGCCACATGTATTCAGGATACTATCCAGTGAGCTGGGTATTCCAAAAGCGTGACAGGCTCACACAAGGAGGCTCTAAGGACTACCTTGCGCTGGTGGTAATGGATGAGAGGTTCTCTGGTCACTGCTATCTACTACAGGCGAATGGGGTGAAGTTCGAGCAGCCAAAGAAGGAGTCACTGAGAGCCAATAAGGTGTGCATCTACGAGGGGTCATTAAAATAATTACACACCAGAACCATTATAGAATAAGGGCTACAGAACAAAGTTGCAATTTAGATACGATTTATGTTGCGAAAGGTATCCAGTAATGTATTATGAATACACCGAGAGGGAATAAGCCCAATCGCAACCAACACTACTATGAAAACACACACTAATAGCTGGGGAGTAACTCACACTGTCGGACAGACAGGTCGGTGGGATCAAAGATTCCGCAAGGAGCAACGAGATGATGTGTTAACCATCGTCAGCTTCACCCCTAGCGGTCAGTTCATGAGGGTGACCAGCAGTAGAGGCAACGGCATCCATTTGTTCTCTACCGAGACACTTAACCTTAAAGGCTCACACATGGGCAACTCTGGCATCAGGTTTAATTAATCGCAACCAACTCCACTACCCTGACTCTTAAACGAGTCGGGGCTTTGTGGTGTGAAACAACTACTAAACATATTCGCTGACCTAATCGGAGCATTGCTCCTCATCGGGGGATTCTTTTTCCTCTACTACATCCTAGTCCCAACCTACTAAACCAATGAAAAACAAACACAGATCCACCAGTATCCTTGCTGCTCTACAATACCTAATTGAGAAGAAGAACCTTAGCGCCGCACAGGTGCAGGTGCTACTTAAAGAAACCATTAACAACCTAGAACAGTAAGACCAATGACAAACGCAATAGAAACACAGAACACGGAATTCGCTTGGGACTTTTGTCTCGATCACGAGATTGCAAGCGAGCAGGAGCTAGACCTAGTCACCAAGCTGAATGGCTTCAGCTGGGAGACCATCATGGATGTCATCTACGTCCGCACTGGCTACAGGGACATTGAGCAATACGTAGAGTGTGAAGGGGATGCAGAATGATCGAACTATTCCTATTCCTCGCTGCTATCCAGATCGTTATGTTTCTGGTCATCTCAATACTCGATCTAAACTAATTGAAATAAATATACGATTTATCTTGCATCGCTAGTTCATTATGCTACGATGTATGCACCGAAAGGGACAATACATTATGAAAACACAACTACAGAGGCGCTATGACGCAATAGAAAATGACGGCTACTACACGCTCCTTGATGGGAAGCGCGTAGAGACAGACGAGATCGCAGTGTATGGCATCGAGTCATCACCACACACACTCGAGACTGATGCAGACGCATGTGAGATAGGTTCAATGCTCGTTAAGGAGGCAGGCGCTGACTGGCGTGATGCTACCGAGGAGGAGCTGACCGAGATCAATGATGATCGGGCTTACATGGAAGACTTGGTCTGGAGCATCGTTAAAGAGCTAACCGAATAATACTATGAAATACACATTTAAAAACTCAGACAAGGAGGTCACGGTCGATAGCTTTGTGGTCGCTGGGATCAATCACTGGGACTACCCAGAATATTGTGACGCATTCCTTGACTCAGCCAAGATAGACGGGCGGGAAGCCACTCAGGCGGAGCTAGACGAGCTGCAAGCGGATAATGACCTTGTATATGATGTCCTGATGGACGCGATAGAGCTTTATTGATACTGCGCACCCTTAACACAACATTAGCCCGTCTTGCATAATCGCAGGGCGGGTTTTTTAGGTCTTTACAACATGCATACATCATGGTATGGATTCTTTCGAGATGGAAGACAACCAAGCAAAGATCAACCGCATGAGCTACTACGCTCGAGGCACAGATAATATCGAGCATGACCCGCTGATTGATTTGAGTGATGCGTGTATAGCCAAGCAATACGAATGGTCTGATGATCATGTCGCACTGGGTGAGGGAGGATTCCAAAGAGTTAACGTCATTGGGGACGATTTGACCGATGATCTCCGATAGTGTATAATTAACCCATGAACCCGCGCCAGAGAAAGTTTGTCAAGCTATGGCTCAGTGGTGTCCCCGCTGGGCGTGCTTACGAGCAAGCTGGCTACGGATCAACGGGTGATATCGCTGACCAGTGTGCATCACAGCTACTCAGAAAACCCAAGGTAAAAGAATATATTGATAAGATGAATGAAAAGACCGATAAAGCCACCATACTTTCCATAGGAGAGCGCAAGGAGCTGCTTACACGCATAGCCCTAGCTAACGAGGGTGAACGTCCCAGTGACGCTATACGAGCCAGTGCGGAGCTATCCAAGATGGACGGTGCATACGAGCATGTGGAGACCACTGGCACTATCAACATTAAGATCGGGGGGTCAGACTCAAGTGAGTGACGTAGAGCTGGAGATAGTCCCTCGTGAACCATTCAGGGAGTTTATCACTACAGACAAGCGTTTCCTGACTCTGGTGTGTCACCGCCGAGCTGGAAAGACTGTAGCGGCTGTACAGAGGCTTATCTACTGCGCTTTGACGCATAAACGCAAGGGAATGGACACCGCGCCACTCCGATACGCTTATATCGCTCCAACTCAGGTGCAAGCGAAAAGCATTTGCTGGGCATACTTCAGGACGTGGTGTAGCCAGATACCTGACATCAAGATCAATGAGAGTGAGCTACGCATCGACTTCCCCAATGGTGCGCAGATTAGACTGTTCTCGGGGGAGACGTTCGAGAGGATGCGAGGTCTGTATTTCGATGGTGTAATTAGCGATGAGGACGATGATATCCCTTCAGTTGCAATGAGTTACGTCATCCTTCCTTGTCTGTTAGACTACAATGGATGGCACTGTTCAATGGGGACACCCAAGGGTCGCGGCACGCTGTATCGCAACCTCCAGAAAGCCAAGCTTGACAAGCGCAGGTTCAGCTTAGTTCTCAAGGCATCTGAGTCTGGACTGATCGATGCGGAGAATCTTGCGGAGATTAGGACGGAGATCGGTGAAGAAGCCTACGCTCAGGAGATGGAGTGCGACTTCTCGGTAGCTCGAGTTGGTGCAATCTACGCCAATCACTTCCAGAAAGCCAAGGATGATGGACGTGTGTTCGACTTTAAGCCCTCTGAGAGCCATTTAATCCACACCACTTGGGACTTAGGCAGCCCTGCCAACACTGTGACGTGTTACTGGCAGAAAGTTGACCTTACCTACAGGCTAATCGACTGTGATCATGGTCTGGAGATGACAACGGCGGAGAGAGTTAGCCACATGCTCGCCAAGGGATATAACTATGGTCAGCACTTTCTACCCCATGACGGCAAGACGCGGGGCGCTGACAATATGTCATTCGCCTCCAAACTCACCGAGGCTGGCTTACCGAACGTCCTAGTGCTGGACAATGCAGGTGCAGGCGCTGAGGCTAAGCGGATACGCTCGATGCACGACCTATTCCCACAGATATACTTCAACGAGAGCAAGCTGAGTGGCGAGGGAGGCATGTTCGATGCACTGATGGACTACCACTACAAGGAGACACGTATCGATGGACGTATTACAAACCAAGTTGATCATGGCTTTGCGTCTCACTTCTGCGACTCCTTTGGATACTTCGCTGAGGCATTACTGTCTGGAAGGATGATGGATAACCTCACCAAGCGTGGAATAGGTAGGGCTAGGTCATCACTAGGCTCGTCAATGCGGAGGTAGGCACGAGTGTCGGCGCGTGCGCCCAACCAGAGACCTTAACCGTGAATATTAGGGGGTTTATCCTGACATTTCACGTATTGACATACCAACTCGTGAAATGATGTCCTTACATTGTGATCACTAAGCTTGACAAGTTGCGTGCAATTATGTTATGAACACCTGTATGGGATCACCAAAAACACCAAAACCACCGAAACCAGCAGCACCACAAGCACAGATGGTTGACCTTCAAGCTAAAGACGAAGACGAAGCTAGTAACTTCGAAGCAGAGCTAAAGAAGAGGCGTAAAGCTGCACAGACATCCTTTGCGGGTGAGACAGGCGGCTACGGAGGGAACACAAACCTAGGCTAAATGACAGGCGAAACCGTTATCGCCAAGCGTGACGCACTAAGGCGTTACCGCACACCGCATGAACAACTGTGGGACGAGGTAGCTGAGCTATCTATGCCTCGCAAGATTACCTCTGTGGGTGGTGATGGGGCTTTACCGCCCATGATTGACAGCGCTCAACTGCATGACAGCACGCTGAGGACTGCATCACTGATGCTCGCTAACGGATTCTGCTCTCTCGTGACCCCTCGTGAGGAGGTATGGCACAACCTGACCCCGCCAAAGGCTCTCAGGGACAACGACAAGGTGACCAAGTTCTACAGGGAATGCTCTGAGGAGATCACATACCGCCTTGAGCAATCAAACTTCTACACCGAGATCCAAGAGGTCTACCTTGACCGCTCGTCGATGGGAACAGGTCTGGACTTCAGTGAGTGGGATACTGAGAACGATGAGCTAAACTTTCGCCATTTACCGATTGGCACATACTATATCGGTCAAGACCACCGAGGACGTGTTGACGCAGTGGTCTATGAGTCCAACTATACAGCTCAGCAGGCTGCTACAGAGTTTGGTATTGATTCGCTACCCGAGAAGCTTCAGAGAGAGGCTCGTGATCCCAAGCAGAATGGGTCACATGTATTCATCATCTGCGTAGATAAGAACCGCGAGTGGGAGACACCATCAAACTTCCCGTACGAGATGACGTGCGTGCATCAGGACAGCAAGCAAGTCGTTCATGCTCAAGGGTATTACGAGATGCCAGCACACGTTACGCGATACCTCAAGTGGGGAAACAGTCCTTACGGCTATGCACCTACATGGGTAGCACTACCAGAGGCACACAAGCTTTCATTCCTTCAGAAACAAATGGATGTCCTAGCTGAGAAGGCGGCAAACCCACCAATCCTTGCACCATCCAGCCTTGAAGGCGAGATCGGAGTAGGAGCATTGGATATCACCTACGTTAACGACCTTGACCCAAACAGAGCGCCTCGTGAATGGCAGACATCTGGACGTTACGATGTAGGTCAAGACCGTATCGAGCAGAAGAAGAAGGCAATCATGGAGATCATGCATGGTGACCTGTTCAGACTCTTTGCCCAGATTGAGCGTCAGATGACAGCTACTGAAGCGTCACTACGTCAAGCTGAGAAGGTAATGCAGTTCTCTCCTACGTTCTCAAGGCTCACAAGTGAGTATCTAGACCCCAAGCTGCGCAGAATCTTTAGCATCCTGTGGAGGCAAGGTAAGATGCCACAAGCGCCCGAGGAGATCCAGATGGTCACACAAGACCGTAACGTGGTTGTCCCCGTGCCAAACATCGCTTACAACAACAGAATCTCACTAGCTATTAAGTCACAACAAAATAGCGCATACTCCGAGTTTATGGCAATCAATCAGATGGGTATCGAGATGAACCCAGCTATCCTTGATAACCTTGACGGGGATACACAATTTAGGGATGGATGGCGTAATGCTGGACTCCCAGAGGATTCACTTCGACCACAAGAAGAGGTAGAGGAAACACGACAGGCTCGAGCAGAGCAACAAGCACAACAGCAACAGATGGAACAGGCTCAACAGGCTGCCTCAATGGTTAAGGATGCAAGCGCCGCTAATGGCGGTGAAATCCCCGAGGAACTATCTGCTGCACTACAAGGATGAGAAAAATCACAAAAGAGGTAGCAGATGCAGCCGCATCATGCCTAAACACAAAAGATGGAGAGACGCTAGTTGCGTTTCTGGTTAAGGAATACGGTCTAATGGAGCGTTCATTCCTACTTGATCACCACGGTAAGGTATCACCAATCAATGCTGCCATTCGTGACGGCGAGCGTGGAGTAGTAGGTCTGCTTTTTAAGCTTAAACAACAACAGACATTTGACCCCAATGAGTAAGAAACTTGTAATCACACTAGAGGACGATGGAACAGTCTATCGTGGAAAGAAGCTAATCGCCACCGTTAAGGATGGTGACATTAAGTTTAAGCACTATTCCTACAAGAAGCACGCTGATGAGATTGTAGACCTCATGGCAGAGGTAGCTGCAGACATTGCTCCCGAGCCTATTGCAGTGCCAGTCCCTGAGTATGATCGCGTCCCTGAGCATGGAACTGACTGCCCAAAGTCGCTATTCAGCGAGGGTGAGGGTGCATGGTATGGCGAATCCAACCCGCCAGTGGTGGAGTGGCGCAAGAAATACTGGTCTAAGGAGGATTTTGATGCCAAATACGGACACCGTGAAGCGCATCTAACAGAGGTTTACGACAAACACAACTTGATTTATGACAGAAACAACAGCATCGACTGATAGTGGCGCGGTAGAATCCAGCCCATCAGCAGACACAAGCACAGCTCCTGCGTCCACCACAGCGTCTACGGACATCTATGGTGGATCGACACCCAGTGAGACTGTTCAAAGCTCTCCAGAGGCTTCTACGAGCCAAGCAGAGGGTAGTATCATCAATCAGCTCTACACAAGTGAGGGCGGATTATCGGAAAACTATACCGACCTGCTTAAAAGTGCTGGTATGGAGAGCCTTACTGGCACTGTTCAGAAGTATAAGTCTGCTGACGGACTACTCAAGGGTGCAGCTAACCTAGTAAACTTTGCAGGCAAGAAGGTTGAGGGCGTTATCGTCCCCAATGAAGCGTCCTCACCCGAGGAGGTTGCCGAGTTTCAGCGTGCCATTGGCGTGCCTGAGAGCGCGACCGAGTATGATCTGCGCCTCGAGAACCTTCCTGAAGGTCTTGACTGGAATGACAACTTGGCAGAGCAATGGGGCGGCGTGTTCCACGAGGCTGGACTCAACCAAGAGCAGGCGCTGAAGCTATCACAAGCTTATAGCGACATCACTGCTAAGCAACACTCTGAAGGCGCTGAGATGCTGGCAAACCAAGCTGAGTTAGTAATGGGCGAGCAACAGGCAGCACTTCAGAAGCAATGGGGTCGTGAGTATGACAGAAACATCCAATCTGCTGTTGATATGGCAGAGGTGGTGGGATTCGACATGGATAATGAAGCTGATATGGCAGCAGTCCGTAACCCAAAGGTCATGAACATGCTCTTAGCTAAGGCTCAAGGTATGCAAGAAGGAACAATGCCTCGCAATGGTCAGCCATCAGCATCAGCTAATGAAAGCGCCAAGGCTAGAGCAGACGCTATTTACCAGAAGCATAACGGTCAGGTTCACCTAGCTCCGCCCGAGATGCAGAAAGCTTACTCCGAACTCCGCAAGATGGAGTATCAGACCAAAAGATAATCACTAGTGAAGGGCAGTCAGCGCTTGTTGTGTTGCGCTGGCTGTCCACCCTTATTATGGACAAGGAACTTATACCATCAAGCAATCAGAACCCGATTACGGGGGATCACATGATCACCAAAGCCAGTAATGAGACCTACCGAAATGGTTGGGATCGTATCTTTGGCGAGAAAAAAACACAAAAAGAGCCAAACACTGAGTCAAGTGACCTGAATGATGGGTCAAGTGACCTGAATGATGGGTCAAATGGCTACTATGACGGGGCTAAAGATCCTCCAAGCACAGAAGACAGCGAGGTCTTTGAGACAACAGAAGAGCTTTACAAGTCTTGGGGCTACTACAACTGGTCTGAAGATAAGCCAAGGAATAAGTGGATTAGGTAACTCAATATGGCTTAGCCAAACCCTCGTCAATGAGCTGCTGGTTTATGTCAACACCATCAAGGTAGATGGTTGCCAGTAGCCTACCATACTTCCCGCCCTTATCCTTGTGAGTGGCGATGATGATATCCTTGCCGTTAATTAGCTCTCTGAGCCTGTCACGAGATATCAGCCCATCCAACTTCTCCTTGCCCCTTACCTCTGGCGTGTTAATACCTAACAATCTTATCTTCTCCCGCATGGTTACGCCGAAGCCCAGTGAAATATCGAGGGTTACGGTATCTCCATCATACACGGAGACGCATTTGGCTTTGTAGCAGTATGGTTTATGTTTCATTGAATTATTTCTATGGTTTGATTTTTGATACACCTCGCCTATTGCTAGGCATTAGGTGTTCACCTCAGATAGTATATAAGCTCGGTTGGTGCTGTGACACTCTACTACCTTTCCAATTATTCAAACCCGCTTGTGTTCAAGGTTTGAGACCGATGTTCGATACCCCGATCCCACTACGTTTAAGCGTGGTCTAGTATCTGTCTGGTAGAAGCCCTTTTGCTGTAGGCTACTGATTGAACAGGGGGAAAACGAAAATCCCCAGTAAGTGGAGAAGCACTTACTGGGGACAACGTATGAATAACAAACGATACAATACTAAAGAGATCCTTGTAAGCCCTTCTCGACTACGACCTAATAATGCCACAGCTTTTTCCATTTGTCTACATCTAAATGATATTAATCTCACTTTTTTGTCTGGTATTGACTTTGTATGCACAATGTGTTATGACTTGGGCGTTCACACGGAGGACACTGCTGACACAGTTTTATTTAAAGGATAATACTTGGACGCACCCTGCAAAGAGAACGCTTTCATTACCCTGATAGCGACCGTCAAAACTTGGCGATACTCCTGCAATCACGGTGCAAAACCTAAACCAATTATTATTAAAACTAAATTAAACTAAAATTATGGCATTTACATCCACAGTTCCTGAGCATTTCCCAAGTCTTTACCAAGACGAATGGAAGCTCGAACTCCAACAACTCACTTCCCGCCTGCAAGGACTCGTTCCTACATACGCGGTTCAAGGTGATTCCCGCCGCTTCAACAAGCTAGGCAAGGTAGAATCAACTCCAATGACTGGTCGCTTCGTCGATTCAGCTCCACAGGACGTTACTACTGAAATGCGTAGCCTGTATGTTGACTTCCGCACCGTTGAGAACTTCGTATCCAAGGTTGATTCAATTCGCCTCGGTGAGATTGATTCTCCTCACAACGCTATCATCAAGAGCCACATGGCTGCTGCTGGTCGTGATCGTGACGCTGCTATTATCGCTATGCTTGGCGGTTCTGCTTACGAAGGCAAAAACGGAACAACTGAAGTTGTTTTCGATTCTGCTAACGCTATTGCTAAGAACTACAACTACGACGGCACTACCACTGACGAAGGACTTACCTACGACAAGATCGTTAACGCTCGCGCTCGCCTCGGCAGCAAGAACGTAGCTGGTCAAAACGTTGAAGGCTCAAGCCCACTCGGCATGGTTATCACCCACGATGAGGTCGAAGACCTTCTTCATGACGACAAGTTCATCAACCGCGATTACCGTGCTAAGCTTGAAGAAGCTCAGTCTGGCTCTATCGTTGATGCATTTGGATTCACCATTATCGCCGTTGACGCGACCCTGCTTCCTGTTGCTTCCGCAACTCGTGGCTGCTACGCATTCGCTAAAGATTGTGTTGCATTCGGTTACGCCGCTGAGCCTGAGACATTTGTAGACGTGCTTCCAACAAAGCGCCACGACACACAGATTCGTTCTGAGTGGGCATGGGGTGGAACTCGCCTCGATGACGAAGGTGTTATCCAGATCAATGTTGACCGCCCTTAATCGCAGATTATTAACCTACAAATATAGAATATAAAATATTATGGCTACATTTAAATCAAACCTCGCAACGACCCAGACCCAAAATGGCGACAACCGTGTAGACGGTCGTCTCCTTGCTGGTAAGGTTCGTCAGTGTAACGCTACCATCACCGTAGCTGGAACTGAAGCAACGAGTGACGTAATCGAAGTTGTAACGCTACCTACTGGTGCGCTTATCAACCTCGCTGAGTCCTACATCGTTACTGAAGCTCTAGGAACAACCTTCACCGTTGGTGTTGATACCACAGGCGGCGGCGCTCTTGCCGCAGCTTTGGATCTCAGTTCTGCTGGCAAGGTTGACTTTGATGCAGACGGCGGATTGTATACTGTTGCTGCTGGAGACGAACTTATCGTCATCAACTGCACCTCTATCGGTTCACCAACTGCTGATCAGACAGCTCGCGTTGTTATTACCTACGTTGACTACAACTAGTCACCCCTAACTGGGCGGGAGTAGATTGATTTCTGCTCCCGCCTATTTTTACTTATGCCCACTAAAACAGATATCGCCAACATAGCTCTCGCCAAATTCAGAGAGGGACGCATCACCAACATCGAATCCAACACCGACCCTGTCGCTGTGGTGATGAATGATCAATACGATCATGCGATAGAATTGTTATTAGAGGAACACCGCTGGAACTTTGCGGGTAAGCGGGTCACCCTGAGTCAGCTAGGTGAAGACCCACCATTCGGATGGGATCACCAATATGCACTACCAAGTGACTGTATCCGCCTGAAGGATGTCAATGGCGAGGACGTAGAGGCATCATCAAAATCATTCACACTGGAGGGAAGATCTCTCCTTACAAACGATGACACAATAACGATTACATACGTTGCCAAGATCATCGACACCACTTTCTTTTCGCCTTCATTCGTGGAGGCACTTGCATTTAAGCTTGCGAGCATCACCTGTGGAAGACTCACGGGGGATACTGAGCTGGCTATCATGCTGGACAAGCAGTATAACTTCGCCTTAGCCAAGGCAATCCACAACGACACCAAGGCAGACGGCAGCAGGGAGCATAATCTCATGCAGCGCATGATGAACTCGTCACCTATTTTGGGTGGCACTTCTCTTTCTGGAACTGGATACACACGCACAATCTCAAGCACAAGCGGAACGGTATTAGCACACAAGCATGAGCTAACCGACCTACTAGGCACTGGAGCTACAGACGGACAGACAATCATCTGGAACGATACAGACCAAATCTGGGAGGCTGGCGATTTTGGGAACGTATCCACTGACGCAATCTTTGACGCTGCTGGCGACCTCGTGGTAGGCACAGGAGCAGACACGGCAGCCAAGCTACCAATCGGAGCTAATGGGCTTGTCCTCAAGTCTAATGGCACTACAGCAGTCTGGGACGCTATTGCTGGCACAGGTGACGTAGTGGGTGACGCAAGCTCTACAGACAATGCCATAGCAAGATTTAACGGCACAACAGGCAAGGCTATCCAGAACAGCGGAGCAAGCATTGACGACACTGGCAACCTCACAGCAAACAACTTTACTGGAACGTCCTCTGGAGCTAACACGGGCGACCAAGACCTATCTACCTACCAACTCAAACCATCCGAAGGCGCATTCGTCAACGGAGACAAGACCAAGCTTGACTCGATCACGGGATCTAACACAGGTGACGAGGTTCAAGCAAACCAGACAACGGCTGGCATTGCCGAGGTTGCCACACCTACCGAGATTAACACAGGCACTCTGGACACTCACATGGTGACACCCTTGGGGCTTGCTGGATCACAGCTACAGACGGATGTCACAGCTAACAACGCCAAGGTTACCAATGCTACACACATTGGCGAAGTAACAGGCAGCGAAGCACTCAC
>Ga0209196_1000228_pt1 | contig 46544 bp, 41 predicted proteins | sample COGITO_mtgs_1105_5_FD_184801 | JGI IMG/M metagenome (GOLD analysis project Ga0209196, IMG submission 184801) | Pelagic marine microbial communities from North Sea - COGITO_mtgs_110509 (SPAdes) (version 2) | ecosystem: Environmental > Aquatic > Marine > Epipelagic ... | reverse complement strand
AATAGTAGTTTAATGTTGTGATTTTTTTATATTTAAATCAAAAAAAATTAATTTGAATTTCCTTGCGCATTTATACCTGTCAGAAAGCTGCCCAAAGATTATGATTGGTAACTTTATAGCTGATCATATCAAAGGAAATCAATTTACCCATTTAGATTCAAAAATTCAACTAGGGATTAAATTACATCGACAAATTGACACGTATACAGACACTCATGAAATTACAAGAAGAAGTAAACGAAGACTTCACAAACGTTATGGTTTATTTGCTGGGATTGTAATTGATATTTTTTACGATCATTATTTAGCGAAAAATTGGAATGACTACTCTGCAATTCCTCTAAAAATTTACGTAAATTCAGTCTATAATTTAGTAAACAGTTATAAAGAAATTTTACCAGAAAAAACAGTTCAAATGATTCCTTACATGGTAAAATACAATTGGCTGTACAACTATAAATATAAAGAAGGGATTAAAAGTGTTCTTGAGGGAATGAATAAAAGAACTAATAAAATAGGTCAGATAGATTTGGCTATTAACGACCTTAGAATACTAGATCAAGATATTGAAAAAGATTTTGAATCATTTTTTGATGATTTGCAAATTTTTTCACATCAAAAAATTAAAGAATTACAACTACAAAATACACATTCATGAAAAAAACAACACTCATATTTATTATTAGTATGTTTATAACTTCTTGTAATCAGGAGTTGAAAAATCTTAGTGAAGTAAAAGGTTTAATTACAGAAAAAGCAATGGTGGTCTCTGCACGTATTGAAGCTTCTAGAATTGGAACGGAAATTTTAAAAAAAGGAGGTAATGCCTTTGATGCTATGATGGCTACAGAATTGGCATTAGCTGTGAGTTATCCAGTTGCGGGAAATATTGGTGGGGGAGGTTTTATGATCTACAGAAAAAATGATGGTGAAATTGGTGCCTTAGACTACAGAGAAAAAGCTCCATTAGCTGCCTCTAAAGATATGTATTTAGATACAGAAGGGAATATCATCAAAGGTAAAAGCACTTCTGGTGCAACTGCTGTTGGAGTTCCTGGGACTGTAGCTGGTGTATTCAAAGCTCAAAAAAAGTTTGGTGTACTCTCTGTTCAAGAAATTTTGGCACCCATAATTGCATTGGCAAGAAAAGGAGTTGTAGTTACTAAAAAACAAGAAAAAAGAATTCTTAGACATAAAAAAGCTTTTGAAAAGGTAAATAGAGATTCAATTATTTTTCTAAAGCATTGGAAAGAGGGTGATACCATAAAATATTTTGCTTTAGCGAATACTCTAGAACGAATTTTAAAAAACGGAAGAGATGAATTTTACAAAGGGAAAACCTCAAAAAAATTAGCAAAATTTATTCAAAATAATGGAGGAATCATAACAGAAGAAGACTTAGCTAAATATGAAGCAAAATGGAGAACTCCAATTACTTTCACATATGATAATTTAAAAATAACATCCATGTCTCCACCCTCAAGTGGAGGAATTTGTTTGGCACAAATCATGAACGGTATTGAACCTTATGATCTTGAAGCATATGGTCATAACTCTGTAAAATCAATGCAGGTAATTACAGAAGCCGAGAGAAGAGCTTACGCAGATCGAAGTTATTTTTTGGGTGATCCTGATTTTGTAAGTATTCCAATAGATACATTAATTAGCAAATCCTATTCGAAGAATAGGATGCAATCTTTTTCTTTTGATAAACCAACAGCTTCAAAAGATGTTTCTCATGGCTCTGTTGAAATTGTAGAAAGTATGGAAACCACCCACTATTCTATTGTAGATCAATACGGCAATGCGGTGTCAGTTACCACAACGTTAAATGGTGGTTATGGATCTAAACTTTATTCCTCAGAACTCGGTTTTTTTCTCAATAATGAAATGGATGATTTTAGCAGTAAACCAGGAGAACCAAACATGTTTGGTTTAATAGGGGCTAAAGCAAATGAAATTGCTCCTGAAAAAAGGATGTTAAGTTCAATGACACCTACAATTGTAGAAAAAAATGGTAAACTTTGGATGGTTGTTGGAACTCCTGGAGGGTCTACCATTATCACCTCTGTTTTACAAACTATTTTAAATGTTCATGAATTTAAAATGGGAATGCAAGAAAGTGTAAATCAACCTAGATTTCACCACCAATGGTTACCCGACATGATTATGATAGAACCCAATCAATTTAATAAAAACGTTATTAATGAACTTCGAAGTATTGGCTATACTATAGATGAGCGAAACTCAAGAATTATAGGTAAAGTTGATGCTATTTTAGTTTTAAAGAATGGAAAATTAGAGGCTGGAGCAGATCCAAGAGGAGATGATACAGCAATAGGCTTTTAAAATATTCATAAAAAATATAATACTACAAAAATGATTCAACCCTTTCACTTAGCTATTCCAGTCAAAAACTTAGAACTATGCAGAACCTTTTACAGAGATATTATTCAATGTATTGAGGGAAGAAGTGATACGCATTGGGTAGATTTCAATTTTTTTGGACACCAATTGGTAATTCATCAAAAAGATGGTTTTACACCTCAACAAATTTCAAACCCTGTAGATGGTCATGACGTTCCTGTTCCTCATTTTGGTGTAGTTCTTAGCATGGATGATTGGGAAAAATTAAGTGAGCGGTTAAAAAAAAATGGAACGAAATTCATAATTGAACCCACTATTAGATTCAAAGGTAAACCAGGTGAACAAGCTACATTATTTTTCAAAGATCCAGAGGGCAATGCTTTAGAATTTAAGGCTTTTAAAGATCTTAGTCAATTATTTGCAACTTAATGTATCCTTTAGAAACTCATATTGCTAAAAAACAAAAAGAGCCAATTCGTATACAAGAATATGCAGTAGGCATATTTAAAACTACTACAACAAGATCTGCTGTAAAAAAAGCGATCAAAAAAAATTTAATTTTTGTCAATAATAGTCCAACAACAACTGCAAAAATTATTGTTGGAGGAGAAAAAATAACATTATTTGCTCCTGAGGAAAGAACAACTAAGCCACTAAAACTAAAACTCTCTGTTATATTTGAAGATAACTATTTAGCAGTCATAGAAAAACCTGCAGGAATTTTAGTTAGCGGAAATACGTTTAAAACAATTGATAATGCATTAGAGCAAAATATAAATAAAAGTAACCAACCTGATGCTGTAAAACCTAGGCCAGTCCATCGGCTAGACTATCCAACTACCGGGCTATTACTTATAGGTAAAACCAGTTCTAGTATTCAGTTATTAAATCAATTATTTGAACATAAAAAAATAAAAAAAATTTACCATGCCATTACCATTGGAAAAATGAATTCTGATGGGTTTATTCTTTCTAATGTAAACCGAAAAGAAGCAAAATCGAGCTACAAAACAATACATACAGTAAAATCAGAACGTTTTGAATTTTTAAATTTAGTTAAACTCTCCCCAAAAACAGGAAGAAGACATCAATTAAGAGTTCATTTATTGAGTATCGGAAATCCAATTTTAGGTGATCAAAAATATGGAATAGAATCGTTAATTTTAAAAGGTAAAGGATTGTATTTACATGCTTCTCAATTAGATTTTATACATCCGTTTACCAAGGAAAATTTAACTTTAACATCTGCTCTTCCTAAGAAATTTAATTTGATTACCAAACAAATTTTAAATTTAAAAAACCCTTAAAAATCTTTTTTCCATTTTGTAATGTCATTACTTCATCTAAATTATTTATTTTTAAGAAAAATTTATAAAAAAGAATGAAAAAAATTCTTAAAATAATTGGCCTATTAATAACTGTTACAATTTTAGCAACAGTTCTTTATTGCTTTGCTAAAAATGAGTCATTACCTTCAGGCACCCCAGGAAAAGAAGCGGAAGAATTAGCTGAAAAAATGATGTCAGCCATCAATAAAAGGGCTTTTGATCATACAGAAATATTAGAATGGAGTTTTAAAGGCAAACATCATTATGTATGGAAAAAACAACAGGGATTGGTAGATGTATCTTGGGATAGTATCTCAGTTACTGTGAATTTAAATGATTACTCAAAAAGTATTGGTACAAGTTCTGAACTTATTGAAACTGCCATCAATTTTTTTAATAATGATAGTTTTTGGTTAATAGCTCCTTATAAAGTATTTGATGACGGTGTAGAAAGAAGTATTGTTAAAGTAAATAATAAAGATGCACTACTCATAAAGTACACCTTAGGCGGAACAACACCGGGAGACTCTTACTTGTGGATTTTAGACGAAAATTATGTACCTGTTTCATTTAAAATGTGGACACAGATTATTCCAATTGGTGGAGTATCTGCAACTTGGAATGATTTTATAACTTCAGGTTCTGGAATTAAATTACCTACATCGCACACACTCTCACTTTTTGGAATAAAAATAGACATGGGCGAAGTAAAAGCTTACAACCCAAATGCAGATAAATTAGCTCATAATATGTTGAAAGCCATTAAACATGAAGCTTATAAAAACACAGGTTATATAGACTGGAGTTTCAAAGGAAAGCGTTTTTATAAATGGGACAAAATACAACATATCGTAGAAGTTAAATGGAACGATGCTAAAGTACTATTACACCCAAATGATTTAACTAAAAGTACTGTTTATCTTAATGACAAAGAAGTTTCCTACAATGATAATCTTGTAAAAAGAGCTCTCAGATTTTTCAATAATGATAGCTTCTGGCTGGTAGCTCCTCACAAATTATTTGAACCTGGAATTTATCGCAGTATTAGAATTGTTGATGGCAAAGAGGCGTTGCATGTCAAATATTCTAAAGGTGGAACAACTCCTGGAGATTCGTACACATGGTTATTAGATAAAAACTATATGCCAACTCATTATCAAATGTATGTTCAAGCCATGAAAAAAAAAGGGACAACTGTGACATGGGAAAATTGGATCCAAACCACATCTGGAACTCTATTACCAAAAAATCATAGATATTTGAGTGGAAAAGAAATAAATATGGGACTTGTTAAAGGATATAATTAAATGAATTCAAAAATAATTTCAAAAGGAATTTTAAGAGCATTAGCGATCATACTAGGAGTTATTGGGCTTGGGTATTTTTTACTTACCATTCAATCTGTTTTGGTTTATATACTTATCGCCGCCATCATTGCATTGATTGCAAAACCCATAATTTTATTTTTAAGAAAAAAACTTAAATTTCCTAATACCGTTGCCGTTATTAGTACAATGGTTCTTTTTGTGACTCTAATTCTTGGAATTACTGGAATGTTCATCCCTTTAGTTATAGAACAAGGAGAAAGCCTTTCTTTACTAAAAACAACAGCATTAGAAGAAAATATAGGGAACCTAATTACCCAAGCGAACGATTACTTCACCTCTAGGAATATTAATATTTTAAGTGAATTACAAAGTGCTGATGTATTTACCAGTTTAAAAACTATTCCAAATGTACTCAATTCAATAGTAGGAGCACTCGGGTCCTTCAGTATTGGACTTTTTTCTGTGTTATTTATCACTTTCTTTTTTATGAAAGATAGTAGACTATTTAAAAATGCTTTATTAGCATTGATACCTCAAAGTACTGAAAAAAAATTCTCTCACTCCTTGGAAAAAATAAACGATTTATTATCAAGATATTTTATTGGCTTGGTCATTCAAATTTCTATTTTGTTTATTGTTTACACCCTAATGCTATTAATCTTTGGAGTATCTAATGCAGTTGTAATCGCTTTCTTGTGTGCTCTACTTAACATCATACCTTACATTGGACCTTTAATAAGTGCATTTCTAATGATTGTTTTAACAATGACAAGTGGCTTAGGTCAAAATCTTGACTTTCAATCAGAGATTCTTCCAAAAACAATTTATGTTATGATTGGTTTTATCATAGCTCAGATGGTAGATAATTTTGCAAGTCAACCCATCATATTCTCAAAGACTACGAAGTCTCATCCGTTGGAAATTTTCTTAATAATTATTATTGGCGGTTTATTAGCGGGCCCTTTAGGAATGATAATAGCTGTTCCTTCCTACACTGTTTTAAAGGTTATCTTAAAGGAATTTATGTCTGATAATAAGATTGTTTCATCACTTACTAAGGAAATTTAAACTATTGAACGAAAGAATTTTACAGCAAGATATTCAAGAGCATATTAACAACCATTTAAAATCTGATATTCATAAATTAATTTTAAAAGGTGTTCCATTTGAAGGAGTTACAGTGCAAGAAGTTGCCAATCAGGTGATTTGTAAGCAAAAGTCCGAAAAAAAATTACCAAGTTGGTTCGATGCTAAAAATATTTATTATCCACCAAAAGTAAGTATAGAACAAACATCGTCAGAGATAGCAGCAAAATACAAAGCCTCTTTGGTCTCTGGTAAGAGATTAATAGATTTAACAGGTGGTTTTGGTGTAGATTCTTTTTACTTCTCTTCTGCTTTTAACACCATTATTCATTGTGAAATAAATACAAATCTCTCTAAAATAGCAGCGTATAATTTTAAACAACTAAACAAAGAAAACATTACTTGTTTAGATGAAAATGGAATAGAGTACCTTAAAAAATCAAGTGAAAATTTTGATGTTATTTATGTAGATCCTTCACGAAGAAATAATTCTAAAGAAAAAGTTTTTTTATTAAAGGATTGTGAACCAAATATTCCAAAATATATTGATTTATTATTGAACAAAACAACAACAATACTCATAAAAAATTCACCAATTTTAGACATTACTAGTGCAATCAAAGAACTAAAATTTGTGAAAGAAATTCATATTGTTGCAATTCGTAATGATGTTAAAGAATTACTGTATCTATTGGAAAAAGAATACAATGGAGAAATAAAAATAAATACTATAAATTTTTCAAAAAAGAACACCCAAAAATTCAATTTCCTATTCAATAAAAAGACAATATCTAGTTATCAAGAACCCCTAGATTACTTGTACGAACCTAATGCTGCTATCTTAAAGTCTGGAGGTTTTCATGAAATCACAGCTCAATTAGATGTTTACAAAATCCATCAACATTCACATTTATATACATCAAAAAAAAATATAAAATTTCCAGGAAGAGGGTTTAAAATACTCGCTGTTCTTCCCTACGATAAAAAGAAAATAGTAAAACTTTTACCCAACAAAAAAGCGAACATAACCACAAGAAATTTTCACAAGAGCGTTGCTCAAATCAGAAAAGAACTAAAAATTAAAGATGGTGGAAATGACTATTTATTTTTTACAACTAACCTCCACAATACGTTTAGTTGCATCTATTGTAAAAAACTGTAGTTAAGTCGTATTTATTAAAATTAAAACACACCATAAACTCCCATTAATAAAGGGTTTTAATTATTTATACCATATTTTTTATTAAGTTTGTTATTATAACTTTATAAGTTATCTCATGCAAACAAATACCTACCAAGGACTTCAAATTATTAATAAAAAACAATCAATCACTACAGATGAATTGGTTAAAGAAGCTCCTTTACAGATTAATATAAACAACGAATCATATACTGTTGTAATGAGAACTCCAGGCAATGATCAAGATCTGGTTCTTGGATTATTGTATGCCGAAGATATTTATAAAAACTCGCTTCCAATACCTTTTAAAATTATAGAAGAAAAATTTAATATTCCTAGTATTATAAATGTAACGATAACTCCAAATGATTTAGGAAAAGGGTACTTAAATAAAAGAACCTTAATGTCTGTTTCTTCCTGCGGTATTTGTGGAAAAAAAGAACTTGATGATATTAAAGTAAGTGGTGAAAAAATAAAACAAAAAGTTAATTTTTCTTCTGAAAAATTATTAAATATGTTTACTTCATTCCAAAAACATCAAGTAACTTTTAAGAAAACTGGCGGAAGTCATGCAGCTGGTATTTTTAATACTCAATTTAAATTACTTACCCTTAGAGAAGATATAGGTAGACATAATGCTGTAGATAAATGCATTGGAAGTTTATTGCAAATAAATATATTGAAAAATGGTATATATTTATTGGTTAGTGGAAGAGTTTCCTACGAAATTGTTTCTAAAGCTTTTTTGGCTAAAATCCCAGTAATTGTTGCGGTATCTGCGTGTTCCTCTATGGCTGTAGATTTTGCTAAAGAATTTGGTATTTGTTTAATAGGATTTACTAGAGAGAATAAAATGACTGTCTATGCCAATCCTAGCTCTTTAGAAAAAAAATAAAATTATGAGTACTAAAAAAATACACGCACAACCTCCAAAAAAACTGACAGGTATAGAATTTGAAAAAATCCCATCTTCAGCTGCTGGTTTTCCAGCTATAAAATCAGCCATTACTCAAATAAAAGATAAAGTAGGCTTAAAAAAAGGCATTGGTTTGTTAGCTAATTTAAATCAAAAGAATGGATTTGATTGTCCAGGGTGTGCATGGCCAGATCCTGATGAAAAAAGAGCTTTTTTATCAGAATATTGTGAAAATGGTGCCAAAGCTGTAGCTGAAGAAGCTACAAAGAATAAAGTCTCACCTCTTTTTTTTGCAACCCATTCTATTTCTAAACTGTCAAAATTATCCGATTATGAAATAGGGAAAAAAGGTAGAATTACTCACCCTGTGGTTGTTTATGAAGGCAGAAATCATTATGAAGAAATTTCGTGGGAAGATGCTTTCAATATGATTGGTAATGAATTAAAATCCTTACCATCACCAGATGAAGCAATTTTTTATACTTCCGGAAGAACGAGTAATGAGGCTGCTTTCTTATATCAATTATTTGTACGAAAGTTTGGGACCAACAACTTACCCGACTGTTCAAATATGTGTCACGAATCTAGTGGTGTGGCTCTTACTGAAACTCTAGGTATTGGAAAGGGATCTGTAACCTTAGAGGATTTTAATCATGCAGAACTGGTTATTGTAATCGGGCAAAACCCAGGTACAAATCATCCTAGAATGTTAACTGCATTGGGAGAAACAAAAAAAAGAGGGGGCAAAATCATTACAATAAATCCTTTACCTGAAGTTGGTTTAATGAGGTATAAAGACCCTCAGAATCCATTTAAATGGATTGGTAAAGGACAGAAACTAACCGATATTTTTTTACAAGTAAAAATAAATGGAGATGTTGCATTATTAAAAATAATTTTAAAATTATTGTGGGAAAAAGAACAGAAATCTCCTGGAACTATTTTTGATCATGAATTTATCAATGCCAATACATTGGGATATGACGATTTTATTAAAGATCTTGAGACCTACTCTATTGAAGAATTAATTCCTCAAACAGGCATAGATTTTGAAATTATAAAAGAAGCAGCAACATTAATAGCTGCTAAGAAAAAAATAATTATTTGCTGGGCCATGGGATTAACCCAACATAAAAACTCAGTAGATAATATTCGTGAGGTTGTAAATTTATTATTACTAAAAGGTAGTATTGGTAAACAAGGAGCGGGCACATGTCCTGTTCGTGGACATTCAAATGTTCAGGGAGACAGAACTATGGGGATTTGGGAAAAACCAAAAAAAGAATTTCTAGACAACTTAGAAAAAGAATTTAATTTTAAAGCTCCCAGAAAACATGGATATGACGTAGTAGATGCTATTGAAGCCATGCATAATAAAAAGGCAAAAGTTTTTATTGGTATGGGTGGTAACTTTCTCTCTGCTACTCCAGATACAGAATATACCGCTAAAGCCCTTCAAAATTGTGAACTCACAGTTCATGTATCTACCAAATTAAATAGAAGTCATTTAATTCACGGAAAAAAAGCACTGATTTTACCATGTTTAGGAAGATCTGAAAAAGATATTCAAGAAAAAGGAATTCAATTTGTAAGTGTAGAAAACTCAATGGGAGTTGTACATTCTTCTTCAGGTCATTTAGGTCCTTTATCCGAATCTTTACTTAGTGAACCCGCCATTGTAGCTGGTATGGCAAAAGCAAGTCTGTCTAATACTTCTCTCGACTGGTCTGAATTGATTAAAGACTATGACAACATTAGAAACAAAATAGAAGCTACTATTCCAGGTTTTGAAGATTACAACACGCGAATTAGAAATAAAGGAGGTTTTTATTTACCAAATAATGCAAGAGATAAAGACTTCTCTCCTACGCTAACAGGCAAAGCTAATTTTACACTCAATAAGATTTCAGATATCACCCTGAAAAAGGATCAATTTATAATGATGACCATCAGAACTCATGACCAATACAATACAACCATATATGGATTAGATGACAGGTATCGTGGCATTATTAATGAGCGTAGGATTATTTTTATGAACCCCATAGACATTAAAGAGCAAGGGTTAGAAAAGCTAGATGCTGTAGATTTGGTCAGTCATTTTAACAACGAGAAACGTACCGCAAAAAAATTCCTTGTAATTCCTTACAACATTCCAATACAATGTACCGCTACCTATTTTCCAGAGGCAAATGTTTTAGTACCTATTCAAAGTAAAGCTAGAATTAGTAATACACCAACCTCAAAAACCATCATAATTACGATTCATAAAAAAGAGTCATAATCCCATAAAAACACAAGAAATTTCTGCAGTTCTAAAATGTGACTTTTATTTTTTATATTAGAAGTGTCTTAGTAATATATGTAATATCATCTTCAATTGATTCAAATTAATTATGAAAAAAATAGATCGTAGAAAAGCAATCAAAAATTTAACTATTGGACTAGGTGGAGCCTCTCTACTTTCAAATCCTCTAGTTGGATATGCTAATACAGTAACCAATTCAAAAACTATCCCTTCCAAAAAAATTGGAAATTCTAACATTAAAAACCCAGTTACTGTGATTACCTTAGGTGCAGGTGGAAGAGGAAACGTGTATGGAAATTATGGGATTAAGTTTCCGAATGAATTAAATATTGTTGGAGTAGCTGAACCAATCTCAATCAGAAACAAACGATATGCAAGAAAACATAACATTTCAAAAGAAAATAGATTTGTTACCTGGGAACATGTGTTTAATCGACCTAAATTTGCAGATGCAGTGATTATATCAACTCCAGATGATTTACACTATGGGCCTTGTATGAAAGCACTAGAGATGGGTTATGATGTTTTGTTAGAAAAACCGATTGCTCCTACTGAAAAAGAATGCCTAGACATCTTAAATTTAGCGAATAAAACTGGTAGAATTGTAGCCGTATGCCATGTCTTGCGCTATGCTCCTTATTTTATAAAATTAAGAGAGATGGTTCAATCTGGAGCTATAGGAAAACTGATAAGTATTCAGCATTTAGAACCTATTGAACATATTCATATGTCGCATTCCTATGTGAGAGGCAATTGGCATAATTCTAAAGAAACAACACCAATTATTCTTGCTAAATCTTGTCACGATTTAGATATATTAAGATGGATCATAGATAAACCATGTAAAAGTATCGCTGCATTTGGAAGTTTAAAATGGTTTAAAAAAGAAAATGCTCCAAAAGGAAGTACCAGTAGATGTACAGAGGGTTGTGCCGTAGAAAAAACATGCCCATATTCTGCCTTAAAAATTTATAATCAACCAGGTGGTTGGTCTTCTGTTTTTGACTTTCCAGATGATACCTCTAAACATGAAGAATATTTGCTAGAACAATTAAAAACCACAAATTATGGACGTTGTGTTTATAGAATGGAAAATGATCAACCAGATCATTATGTAACATCCATGGAGTTTGAGGATGAAGTTACTGCTAATTTTTCCATGGAAGCTTTTACATCATACCACGGAAGAAGAACAAGAATTATGGGTTCACACGGAGATATAACTGGAGATATGACAGAATTTACGCACACAGATTTCTTAACAGGTAAAGTAACAAAATGGGATATTTCTGTTGAAGAAGAAAAAAACAGTGGCTATCAGGGAAGTGGACATGGTGGTGGGGATTGGAGATTAGTAACAGATTGGATTAACGCTGTAAAAAATCAAGACTCTAGTCTATTAACCTCAACTATAGATGCATCTGTAGAAAGTCATATTATGGGGTTTATGGCTGAAAAGAGTAGAAAATCAAAACAAATAATACCTATTCAATTAACCTAAATATCTTTTCACATTACAGTCTAAGTTTGGTATGAAAGTAGGTCATGTATTATTCAAAACTAATAACTTAAAAGCATCATTTAAAGCCTTTGAAAAGTTAGGTTTTAATGTTGAGTATGGCTCTAAAAGAAACCCTCATAATGCCTTGATCTATTTTTCAGAGGGGCCTTACATTGAGCTTTTAGAAAAAGCACCAATAACTTCATTTACTAAATTAATATTACGTTTAATGGGTAGAGGTTTATTAGTGAAAAGGTTTAATTCTTGGGAGAATGCTGAGGAAGGTTTTTTTGAAATATGTTTAGAGAATAACACTACTAACTTTGAAAAAGAAATAAAAATATTAAATAAATTCAAAGAAGGATTTTTTGTAACTAGAAGTAAAAGAATAGATCCATATCATCGAGTTTTAACATGGAAACTCCTCTTTCCAAATGAACTAAGAATTCCTTTTCTTATGACAAAATTTAGCAAAAACCCAAAACCTGACAACTTTGTTCACCCTAATAAAATTAAAAGAATAAAACAAATATCATATGGTACAGATTCAAAATTCATTTCAATCGTCAATGCATTATGTGATGATAATACACTTCAATTATATGAGGGGCATGGAGTAAAAGATCTGTTTTACGAAAAATAATACTTTACATAAACAAAAAAGCCTCACATTTCTGTGAAGCTTTAAGTGAGCCCGATAGGATTAGCCTCGCTGATCCTTAACGCTCCGCGCTGAAAATCAACAAAAGAAACTTCAGTATCACCCAAAATAAAAAAGCAAGCTCTTTATTTTGAGCTTGCTTAGTTTCAACTTTTTGTTGATTTATTTGTGAGCCCGATAGGATTCGAACCTATGACCGCCTTCTTAGAAGGGAGTCTAAAAAAACATATAACTATCTGATTTATATAAACTTAACTGTAATCTTAATTTTTTTCGCACCATTTTTCGCACCAATTAGTTTTTTATAAAAAAAACGGATAAACATAAAAACTCCTCTCTTTCGTAAAAAGAAGTACAACTATATTTCCTCTGGAACACAAACTACACAATAATCATCTGGATGTCCATTTTCACCACAACCCCCATTTGAAATCAATGCTTTATCTCCATTAGATAGACATTGATATATCAATCTACCACAACTAAATTTTCCATCACAAGTAGTACCTCCATTATTGGTTTGATATTTTTTCTTTGCGAATGAACCAAAGTCCATTTGATCTCTCGTGGTTCCTATGACCTTATAAATGGAAAATAATTTTTCACTGTTATCCTTACTTATAGTAAAGATTACATCTTCTTTTGGAAAATAATTCCCCAATTCATTTAAAATCTCTATATTTTTTACAACAAAATTTTCTTGTGCTATTTTGCTAGGGGTAGATACACTATCTTCTTGGCTATCACAAGACAAAATAATAAATGATATCATGAGTAAAACTAAATGTATCCTTTTCATAATTTTTGTATTTTAAAATTGATAATGATACAAAGCTATAATTATTACAAATACTGGTCAATCCCTTTAAATGGTGAAATTTACACCCCTGTAAATAGGGAATGCATAGGTGTTTATCAAACACTACAATTCAAAACTTGTGGCTTTCCATTGCCATTATCCCACACCAAAATATAACCAGGATTGGTATTAAAACCTAAGGTCTCTGAGTAATAATTTCCTGTAAAAAAACTCGGCAGATGCATTCTTCTGTGATTGATAGAATCATTTGAAACAATCTTGAATTTACTTCTTTGTGTTACCAAAAGCTTTTCAATAAAAAAATACAAATGTGCCTCAAAGATAAAATTATAGATCTCTTGAGTTCCGTATTTTAAAATTTAAATGATGGTATCCATTTTAAAAAACAGAAAAGCCCAGCAAGTAAAAACTTGCTGAGCTTATTTGTCTGTGAGCCCGATAGGATTAGCTTCGCTGATCCTTAGGGCTCCGCGCTGAAAATCAACAAAAGAAACTTCAGTATCACCCAAAATAAAAAAGCAAGCTCTTTATTTTGAGCTTGCTTCGTTTCAACTTTTTGTTGATTTATTTGTGAGCCCGATAGGATTCGAACCTATGACCGCCTCCTTAGAAGGGAGGTGCTCTATCCAGCTGAGCTACGAGCCCGTAGTTTTTATGTTTCTACGAAAACAGTGTCGGAGTGGCAGGATTAACATTGTTGATCCTGATAGGTTTGGATACAAATTAAAAATTTTTTTAATAAGTAAATCCCTACGTTTTCTTAAGAAAGTAAACTCTCTACGAAAACTCCACTTTTTACTTTGTCGGGGTGGCAGGATTCGAACCTGCGACCTCCTCGTCCCAAACGAGGCGCGATGACCGGGCTACGCTACACCCCGAGTAGCAATTGTTGCGGAGAGTGTGGGATTCGAACCCACGCGACAGTTACCCGTCGACAGTTTAGCAAACTGCTCCATTAACCACTCTGGCAACTCTCCGTAAAACTAACAATGTTAGTAAAAAATTGCGAGTGCAAATGTAACATACCAAATACAATATTGCAAGGTTTTTTATACTTTTTGCAATAAAATTAATCGGGGTATTCTACACGCACATGATAGATATTCATCAATTTTCTTTTGATTACTTTTTTTATTTTTTCAATCTCACTAAAAGTAATATCAGAATTAATAAATTGGTTGTCTAGCTTTTGTTTTTCTACGATCTTATCTATTAAATTATCTATAGACTGGGCTGAAGGTTGTTGCAAACTTTTTGAAGCAGCTTCAGCGGCATCACATATCATTAATATAGCAGTTTCTTTAGAGAAAGGAACTGGCCCTTTATATTGAAATTTTGTAATATCAGCTTCTTCCTCCAGACTTTGTTCTTGTTCTTTAACATAAAAATAATAGACCAAACTAGTACCGTGATGAGTTCTGATAAAATCTATAATCCTATCTGGTAATCTATTTTGTTTTGCTAATTCGATCCCTTTAATAACATGATCAGTAATAATTTTTGCACTATCTGTTGGAGATAAATCATTATGTGGATTCACACCCGTAGACTGGTTCTCTATAAAATACATTGGATTTAATATTTTTCCAATGTCATGGTATAAAGCTCCTGTTCTAACCAACATAGAATTTGCACCAATTTCATTAGCTGCAGCTTCAGCTAAATTTGCTACCTGCATAGAATGCTGAAAAGTTCCAGGTGCTTTTTCATTTAATTCCCTTAAAAGCTTCGTATTGGTACTTGATAATTCTAACAAGGTAACATCTGAAACCAATCCAAATATTTTTTCATAAGCATAAATAAAAATTAATGATAGAAAGGAAAGTAAACCATTAGCTCCAAACATCATTAAATATTCCCAATTTATTTGAGAGGCATTTCCTTCTTTAATAATTGAAAATGCTAAATATGTAATCATGTAAATCAGTGTTATTTGACCAACAGAAATAAAAAGATTAGCCCTTTTATGAAGTTCTGAAACAGTTAAAATAGTTACAATACCTGCAATAATATGAAGATAGATGAACTCAAAACTATCCGGTACAATAAAACCTAAAAGTAAAACTGTTAATACATGTGTAAACAATCCTAGTCTTGCATCAAAAAAAGCTTTTAAAACTATAGGTAAAATACTCAACGGGACCACATATAAATAATCTGAATTGTATTTTACAACCAGGGTTTGTATTAAAAGCATAAAACTAACATTAAAAAAAATAAATGTTACTTTGGTATTGTTATCAAAAATTTCTTTTCGATACTTGTGCAAGAATAATAACAGCATTAAAAGGGCTAGAGATACTAATATCGTATAGCCTAATACAATCCAATAATAATTAGCATTTGTCCAAAGTTTTGACTCTGATTGACCCTTGAGTGAAAATAAAATTGCCATTTTTTTTCCTTCAACTATATCACCTTTTAAAATAATTAATTCACCAACTGAAACCTTTCCTTTACTGAGAGACATTTCACTAACTGATTCATCAATTACTTTTTGCGTAAACTCATTATCATAAGATACATTTGGTTTAATAACCTCTGAAAGAATCGTTAAATTTATATTTTGAGAATAACTGTAAGGTTGGTCACCTAAACTATTTTTAATGAACTCAAAAACACCCTTAGAGTCTAATAGATTATTGTAAATAACATCTTGAACAGCATTATCTATCTTTAGAGCTATGAGCGTATTTTTATCAGAAACAATTCCTAAACTAGTGGCTTCTATAAAACCTTTTGTGTAGATAGAATCTAAAATAGCACTTCCTTGAGCTGCAATAGTTTCTAAATCATACCCATTTAATGAATCATTTACCTGTAGCAGTGAAGTTCTTAATTGATAGGCTTCATTTACTTCTTTAACAATATCTTTATTGTATTGAAAATAAAGCTTTGAGGATCCCTCAATTAATTTTATTTCCTCAATAATCTCATCTTCAGTCTTATCTATTGCAAAATCAAAAGGAGCATATAAATTATCATATTGCCAGGGTTTACCCTTAGTAAACTCATATTTAAATTGCCCACCTTTTGGAAATAGGTATACAATTGCAAATGCTGTAATTAAAAAAAGAATAACTTTATAAATGGCAGCGTTATGCTTATATAGTTTGTTTACAGTTTTACTCATAAGTATTTCATATATACACAAACTTAACTTAAAAAAATGGACGTCAAAAATTCAAACGACAGTTTCCTAATAAATTTGATTTAAAATAGTTAGTTTTGTTAGACAAACTATGTGTAAAATTATTGAAAATGAAAACCAAAGAAGTAGTTATTGTTTCTGTTGCTAGAACTCCCATAGGAAGTTTCATGGGTAGTCTCTCAAAAATTAAAGCTCCAAAATTAGGTGCAATAGCTATTAAAGGTGCCCTAAATAAAATTAATCTCAACCCAAATCTAGTTGATGAAGTTTTTATGGGCAATGTAGTTTCAGCTGGTTTAGGGCAAGCACCCGCAAGGCAAGCTGCACTACTAGCCGGTATTCCAGATACTGTCCCTTGTACAACAATTAATAAGGTTTGCTCTTCTGGAATGAAAGCTATCATGTTAGCCGCTCAATCTATAGCTTTAGGCGATACAAAAATTGTAGTAGCTGGCGGTATGGAAAACATGAGCTCAATTCCTCATTACCTTCACGGAAGACAAGGAACTAAGTTTGGCCCCACTACTTTAGAAGATGGCATGCAAAAAGATGGTTTGGTGGATGCCTATGATAATGTTGCAATGGGGGTTTGCGCAGATGCGTGTGCAACTAAATTCGGTTTTTCAAGGGAGGAGCAAGATGCTTATGCAATACAGTCTTACCAAAGATCGCATGAAGCCTGGAAATTAGGAAAGTTTTCTAATGAAATTATTCCAGTAGAAATACCACAACGAAAAGGTCCCTCTATTTTTATGGATGAAGATGAGGAATATAAAAATGTTAAGATGGATAAAATTCCTACTTTAAGAGCTGCTTTTTCAAAAGAGGGAACTGTAACTGCGGCGAACGCTTCTACAATTAATGATGGTGGTGCAGCTTTAATTTTAATGTCTGAAGAAAAAGCACGAGAGTTAAATCTTACACCTATTGCCAAAATTAAAAGTTATGCAGATGCCGCTCATGAACCTGAGTGGTTTACAACAGCACCCGCTAAGGCTATTCCAAAAGCTTTAAGTAAAGCTAATATTACAATTGACGATGTGGATTATTTTGAGTTAAATGAAGCGTTTTCTGTGGTTGGATTGGCAAATATGAAAATATTAAATCTTAAAAGTGAGCGTGTCAATGTAAATGGCGGAGCTGTTTCACTTGGACATCCTTTAGGAGTATCGGGAGCTAGAATCATCATAGCACTTACCTCTATTTTAAAGCAAAATAATGCTAAAATTGGTGCTGCAGGTATTTGCAATGGAGGCGGTGGTGCAAGCGCAATGATTATTGAATCTCTTTAAACTAAAAAATATGCTCTACGGCATTTGTAATTTAAGTATTGTTCCTCTTCGTTTAGAAGCAAGCGATGCATCAGAAATGGTCTCTCAGATCCTTTTTGGAGAGGAATTTAAAGTACTTGAAAAAGAAAAAAAGTGGAGTAAAATTGAATTGAGTTTTGATGGCTATATAGGCTATATAGACAATAAGCAATATGAAGAAATAGACGAAGAAACTTTTAATAATTTAGCAAATTCTAAACATTATTATTCTACTGAAATCATAGATTTTGTTACTACAAAAGAAAATGATTTAAGCACTATTTCTATTGGTTCTAGACTTCCTTTTTTTAAGGATCAACATTTTACAATTGGAGCAAAAGATTATTTTTACGAGGGTAATGTATATTCAGAAAAATTGGCAAAGAACGAAATTATTCGAAAAGCATTTCAATTTTTGAATACCCCTTATTTATGGGGTGGAAAAACTCCTTTTGGTATAGATTGTTCTGGTTTTACACAATTAGTGTACAAGCTCTGCGGCTATTCTCTTCTCAGAGATGCTAAAGATCAAGCTACTCAAGGAGAAGTTTTAAGCTTTATAGAAGAATCTGAGCCCGGTGACTTGGCCTTTTTTGACAATGAAGAAGGTAGTATTGTGCATGTTGGAATTATTATGAATGATTACAATATTATTCATGCACATGGAAAAGTTAGAATAGACACATTAGATCATAGTGGCATTTACAATGTAGATACAAAAATACACACCCATAAATTAAGAGTAATTAAAAAAATTATATAAAAAAAGTCAACGTTACCGTTGACTTTCTTTTAAACAGATTAAAACCAAATTTTTAATCTCTCATTTCTCTATAAAGATCTGTATATTCAGTAGCTTTTTCATCCATCTCTAAGGTTTGGTAAATATTCATCAAAAATTGAACAGTATTAATGCTTCTGCTATATTTATCAGCTTTTTCTAAATAAGGTAAAGCTTGTTTGTGAACTCCTTTTTGTTTTAATAGTAATTCGTCGTATTTATCAAAATCAGACAGGTTTTGATTCATTTCATCTACAATTGCTCTCTCCTGATCCATAATAACAATTGCTAAATTTAAATATGCATCACCATAATCTTCCTTAAGTTCAATTGCTTTTTCATAATTATTTTTAGCTTCATCAATGTTACCTTGCTCAAAACTAATCACCCCTAAATTAAAAAATAGTTGAGGGTTATTAGGATCTAACTGAATGGCTATTTGAATTAACTCACCATACTTTTTCATGTCTTTTAGTTGAAAATAAATATCAGCTTGAGTTAATAATAAATTGATATCATTCGGATATAAATCTCTAGCGGCTTCAACTGCCTTTATCGCTTCCTCAGTTTTTCCTTGGCTTTTTAATATATACGCAACATTTTTAATAATATCTCCAGTTTTTGATTCAGTTAATTCATTAACTGGATCCTTGTAAAGCCCTAATTTAACTTGTAAATCTCTATTTTTTTCATCTCCAAGATCTTCTTTCTCATCGGACTGCTTATTTGTCGCATAATATATTTTAGATATTCCAGTGTATCCAATGTCTTGTAATTCTTTGTAATATTTCAAAGAATTATCATAATCTTTGGCTAGACTTGAACTTACTGCTGCATTGTATACAAAAATGGTATCTGCCCTACTCAATTGATACGTCAAATAAAAACTATCAGAAGCATTTTTATAATCTTTTGCCGTGTATTGATCACTTGCTAATTGGTAAACCTCTTGTACCATTTGATTTTGAAGCGTAGTTGCCATTTGAGTATACCTCATCTTACCAGTTTCGTTTTCAAAATTAAATAAGTTTTCAAAAGCATTGGCTGCAGTTTGAAAATCTTTTTTCCCATAAAAAGCTTGAGCTTTTAAGAAATAGAACTTTCCTTTAATTTTGTCATCCATATTTGCAATTAGAGATTCAGCCGAACTTATGGCTGTTATTGCTGTTGGATAATCTTTAATCTTCAATGCCTTTTCTGCTGCTTTTAATTCATTTTTTTGAGAAAAAGTTGATAGGGTTGCTAATCCAAATACAAGTGCTAATACCTTCGTTTTCATCTTAAATTATTTATTTTTTAATAGTTATTCTTGTTTATCGTTTGTTGTGTTGTCAGTTTCAGAAGTGTTATCACCTTCATCTGAGGCTGTTTCTACAATTTCTTCCTCATCAGTATCTTCTTCGTGCATTACCTTTGCTACTGCAGCAATACTGTCTGAATCTTTAATATTGATTAATTTTACACCCTGTGTAGCTCTTCCCATTACACGTAAATCTTCAACTGCCATTCGTATTGTAATTCCTGATTTATTAATAATCATTAAATCATTAGAATCATCTACATTTTTGATGGCTACTAAATCACCGGTCTTTTCAGATATATTTAAAGTTTTTACACCTTTACCACCTCTATTAGTTACTCTGTAATCCTCTAATCTAGAGCGCTTACCATAACCTCTTTCAGAAACTACTAGGATATTACTTTCCATATCATTTACAGCAACCATACCTATTACTTCATCATTTTCATGAGCGAGGGTAATTCCTCTTACTCCTGAAGCAGTTCTTCCCATTGGCCTTGTTTTTGCCTCTTCAAATCGAATAGATTTACCAGACTTCAACGCTAACATTACTTGACTGTCTCCAGATGTTAATTTAGCTTCAAGTAACTCATCTCCTTCTCTAATAGTAATGGCATTAATCCCATTAGTTCTAGGTCTAGAATATTGCTCTAAAGATGTTTTCTTTACTTGACCTTTCTTGGTAGCCATGATTACATAATGGTTATTAATGTACTCTTCATCTTTGAGGTCTTGCGTCACTAAAAATGCTTTAACCTTATCATCTTGCTCTATGTTTATCAAATTTTGCATAGCTCTTCCTTTAGAGTTTTTACCTCCTTCTGGAATCTCATAAACGCGCATCCAAAATACTTTACCTTTTTGTGTAAAGAACAACATATATTGGTGATTAGTTCCCACAAATAAATGTTCTAGAAAATCTTCATTTCTAGTCGCTACTCCTTTTTGACCTCGTCCTCCTCTATTTTGGACTTTATATTCATCAAGGTTTGTTCTTTTTAGATATCCAGCATTTGAAATAGTAACAACAACCTTAGTGTTTGGAATCATATCTTCAATACTCATATCTCCTCCTGCATACTCAATTTGTGATCTACGCGCGTCACCATATTTATCTCTAACAGCTACCAATTCATCAGTTATGATTTGATAACGTCTAGACTCATTGTCTAAAATATCTTTCAAATCAATGATAGTCTTCATAATTTCATCAAACTCAGCTCTTAACTTATCTTGCTCAAGACCAGTTAACTGACGTAGTCTCATCTCAACTATAGCTTTAGCTTGAATTTCAGTTAATTCAAACCTTTTAATTAAACTTTCACGTGCAAGATCTGCATTACTAGACCCTCTAATAATTTTTATTACCTCATCAATATTATCGGAAGCAATTATTAAGCCCTCTAAAATATGAGCTCTTGCTTCAGCTTTTTTAAGTTCAAATTTTGTTCTTCTAACAACTACTTCATGTCTATGTTCAACAAAATAATGAATTAACTGTTTTAAGTTTAGTTGTTCTGGACGACCATTTACAAGCGCAATATTATTGACACTAAAAGAGGTTTGTAAACCTGTGTATTTATATAATTTATTTAAAACTATATTAGGAATAGCATCACGCTTAAGAACATAAACAATTCGCATTCCATTTCTATCAGATTCATCTCTAATATTTGAGATTCCTTCTAATTTTTTATCATTAACTAATTCAGCAGTTTTTTTAATCATATCTGCTTTATTAACCTGATAAGGAATTTCGGTAACTATAATACATTCTCTTCCTTTAACTTCTTCAATTACAGCTTTGGCACGCATAACTATTCTACCTCTTCCTGTATGAAACGCATCTTTCACCCCTTCATATCCATAAATTATCCCTCCTGTTGGAAAATCTGGTGCTTTTACATGCTCCATTAATTCATCGATCTCAATATCTCTATTTTGAATATATGCCAATGTTCCATTCACAACTTCAGTTAAATTATGAGGAGCCATATTTGTTGCCATACCTACAGCTATTCCTGAAGCACCATTTACCAGAAGATTTGGAATTCTTGTAGGCAGAACTGTTGGTTCGTGAAGTGTGTCGTCAAAATTAAGTCTATGATCAACTGTATCTTTTTCGATATCTGACAACATGTCTTCAGATATTTTCTGCATTCTAACTTCAGTATATCGCATTGCTGCAGGGCTATCTCCATCAACTGAACCAAAATTCCCTTGACCATCAACCATCATGTAACGAACACTCCAGTTTTGTGCCATACGAACCATAGAATCGTAAACTGAGGTATCTCCATGTGGATGATACTTACCCAAAACCTCTCCTACAATTCTTGCTGATTTTTTATAGGATCCGGTGGCTTTAATACCTAATTCATGCATTCCGTATAAAACTCTCCTATGAACAGGTTTTAAACCATCTCTTACATCGGGTAATGCTCTTGAGACTATCACGGACATTGAATAATCAATATATGCAGATTTCATCTGCTCTTCTATGTTAATAGGAATCAACTTTTCTCCCTCTGCCATACCTTGCTTTTATTGTTTAATTTTAACTGTTTTACTTACATCTAGCAAGATACTATAAATCCTATTTTTAGCAAAGGTTTTTACACCCGAAAAGCCCATAGTTATTAACATTTATTGATAAAATCTCTGCTTGATTTATACCCTTGATTTACAAGCCTTTCTGAGCCCATTTTAAGGGTCAAATTGTCAGTTTATAATTGATGGCATTCTTTTTGTGTTTTATAAAGCAAAAAAGGTTAAATTTACAATAAAGAAAAAGCGATATATGGACGATAATTTTTCACCAAAGGTAAGAGATGTAATCACATTTAGTAAAGAAGAGGCACTTAGATTAGGTCATGATTTCATTGGAACTGAACATTTACTTCTAGGATTAATTCGAAAGGGAGACGGTAAAGCAATAGAAATATTACTTACTTTTCAAATTGATTTAGAATTGGTGAGAAAAAAGCTTGAATTACTTAATCCGGCAGCTCCATCAATTGTTGAAGGTAATAAGAAAAAAAGCCTTCATTTAACCAGGCAAGCAGAAAAAGCTTTAAAAACAACTTTTTTAGAAGCCAAATTATATCAAAGTGAAGCTATAGATACAGCTCACTTATTATTATGCATTTTAAGAAATGAAAATGATCCATCAACCAAATTATTAAATAAGTATGATGTTGATTATGACCAAGCCAAAACTTTATATAAAGAGCTTCATACTGAAAGTGATGATAATGATTTACCTTCAAATCCAATTTCAGAAACTCCTTCAGAGGATAGTGAGTTTGCTTCAGAAAAATCTAATCCTTATGATCAATCTCAAAAAAGCAAAGTCAGTAAAAAATCTAAAACCCCAGTATTGGATAATTTTGGAAGAGACTTAACTTTTTTAGCTGAAACTGGAAAATTAGATCCTGTTGTTGGACGACATAAAGAAATAGAACGTGTATCTCAAATTTTAAGTAGACGAAAGAAAAATAATCCCATGTTAATTGGCGAGCCAGGAGTGGGTAAATCTGCAATTGCTGAAGGACTTGCACTAAGGATTATTAATAGAAAAGTATCTCGAATTCTTTTCAACAAAAGAATTGTTTCTTTAGATTTAGCAAGCTTAGTAGCTGGAACAAAATACAGAGGTCAATTTGAAGAACGCATGAAAGCATTAATGAATGAGCTTGAAAAAAATGATGATATTATTTTATTCATAGACGAGATTCATACAATAGTTGGTGCCGGAGGTGCCACAGGTTCATTAGATGCATCGAATATGTTAAAACCCGCTTTAGCTAGAGGAGAAATTCAATGTATTGGAGCAACAACATTGGACGAATACAGAACAAATATTGAGAAAGATGGTGCTCTAGAAAGACGTTTTCAAAAAATAATTGTAAACCCTACTAGCGTTGAAGAAACCATTCAAATACTAAACAACATCAAAGAAAAATACGAGGTACATCATCATGTGAATTATACCGATGAAGCTATTAATGCATGTGTAAAGCTGACTAATAGATACATGACTGATAGATATTTGCCTGACAAAGCAATTGACGCATTGGATGAAGCAGGTTCTAGAATTCATATTACAAGTATTGTGGTTCCTGATCAAGTGCTAGTGCTAGAAAAGCAATTGGTGGCTGTTAGAGAACGAAAAACCAAAGCCGTGAATGGTCAAAAATATGAGGAGGCCGCAAAGCTACGTGATGATGAAAAGAACATTGAAGCTGCATTGCATTCTGCTCAACAACAGTGGGAAGACGATGCAAAATTAAACAGAGAGCTAGTTACTGAAGATAATGTTGCCGAAGTTGTATCTATGATGACAGGAATTCCTGTAAATAGAGTTGCGGAAGCCGAGAGCCATAGATTAGGTGAATTACCTCAAATGATTAAAGGAAAAGTAATTGGACAAGATGAAGCTGTAGCTAAGGTTGTAAAAGCAATTCAACGAAATAGAGTTGGGTTAAAAGATCCTAACAAACCCATTGGATCTTTTATCTTCCTAGGACAAACAGGTGTTGGAAAAACACAGTTAGCTAAAGTGTTAGCGCGTGAATTGTTTGATTCTGATGATTCCTTGATTAGAATTGACATGAGTGAATACATGGAAAAATTTGCAATTTCTAGATTGATTGGTGCACCTCCTGGATATGTTGGTTACGAGGAAGGTGGTCAATTAACAGAAAAGATTCGCAGAAAACCATATGCAGTCGTTTTATTAGATGAAATTGAAAAAGCACATCCAGATGTGTTTAACATGTTGTTACAAATTTTAGATGATGGGCATATAACTGATAGTTTGGGAAGAAAAATTGATTTCAGAAATACGATCATTATTATGACCTCTAATATTGGAGCTCGTCAATTAAAAGATTTTGGTTCTGGTGTTGGTTTTGGCACTTCCGCCAGAAAAAATCAATCAGATGAACACGCTAAAGGGATTATTGAAGGGGCTTTAAAAAAATCATTTGCTCCTGAATTTTTAAACAGGATTGATGATGTAATTGTTTTTAATGCTTTAGAAAGGGAAGATATTCATTCAATTATAGATATTGAACTTGATAAATTACTTCATAGAATCCTTGATTTAGGCTATACGTTAAAGCTAAGCGACAAAGCAAAAGATTATATAGCAGACAAAGGTTTTGATAAAAAGTATGGAGCACGTCCTCTAAAGAGAGCCATTCAAAAATATATTGAAGATGCTCTAGCAGAAGAAATTGTGAATTCTAAATTGACAGAAGGAGATACAATTACTATGGATTTAGATGAGCAAAAAAATGATCTTACCATAAAAATAAAAAAGGGAAAGAAAGTTAAAGAGAAAAAATCAGAGGCTAAAGAATAATAAAAACCTAAGCAAATGCTTGGGTTTTTTAATTTTATAATAATAGCATAATTTTTAAGTAAGACTTAGTATAATTCATTAGCATCAATCTCCATCGTATTGATAAAATTAGAGGCATTTTTGATAGCATCAAACATAACTCTATCCTCTAAAACTAGAGTAACCTCTTTCCTAAATGAGTTTACAAATGATTCTAAAAATGGTGAACTCTTTAATTTTCCAAAAGACAATCCTTGGGAAGCTGTAAATAATTCAATAGCTAATACAGTTTGAATATTATCAATTACTTTTTTACATTTTGTTGCTCCGTTGGCTCCCATACTTACGTGATCTTCTTGCCCATTACTTGATTCTATAGAATCCACACTAGAGGGTGTTGCATATTGTTTGTTCTGACTTACGATACTTGCAGCGGTATATTGCGGAATCATAAAACCACTATTTAAGCCGGGGTTGGAAACCAAAAATGGAGGCAAATGTCTATGCCCAGAAACTAATTGATAGGTTCTACGTTCAGAAATATTACCTAACTCTGACATGGCTATAGCTAAAAAATCTAATGCCAATGCAAGAGGTTGACCGTGAAAATTTCCTCCAGAAATGATCTGATCTTCTTCTACAAAAATATTAGGATTATCTGTAACTGAATTTATTTCAGTTAGAAAAGTTTTTGTTACAAATTTAATGGTGTCTTTGGTAGCACCATGAACTTGAGGAATACAACGAAATGAATAAGGATCTTGAACATGTGATTTTTCTTGTTTAATACGATGGCTACCCTCTAAAAACTGCCTTACTCTTTTTGCAGTCTTTATTTGACCATTATGAGGTCGAACCAAATGAACTAATTCATTAAACGGTTCAATTCTTCCATCAAAAGCCTCTAAAGAAAGTGTTCCTATTAAATCAGACAAGTAAGAAAGTTTGTGTGCATTTAATAAATTGTAAATTCCGAAAGCAGACATAAATTGAGTCCCATTTAATAAAGCTAAACCTTCTTTAGATTGAAGCTTAATTTTGTCCCAATTAAAGCGATCTAAAATCTCTTTCCCAGAAATTCTATGATCGTTAAATTTTACTTCACCCAATCCAATTAATGGTAGAGCTAAATGAGCTAAAGGAGATAAATCTCCTGAAGCACCAAGAGAACCTTGCTCATAAACTACTGGAAAAATATTATTATTATAAAAATCGATTAAACGATTCACAGTTGCTAATTGTACTCCGGAATGACCAAAACTTAAGGATTGTATTTTTAACAGTAACATCAATTTAATAATTTCATTTGGAACCTCATCTCCTGTTCCGCAAGCATGACTCATTACTAAATTCTCTTGTAGTTTCTGTAAATTTTCTCCTTTAATTTCTACATTGTATAGCGCACCAAATCCAGTATTAATTCCATAAATAGGCTTTACTACTGAAGACATTTTATCATCTAAATAGGCTCTACATTTTTTTATACGTTCTTTGGCACTTTCAGAAAGCGAAAGCTTTTTATCATGCGCTAAAATATCCTGTATAATACTAAGATCTAATGGATTAGAGTCTATTAAGTGTGTTGCAGCCATAAAGATTAGTTAACATTGTAAAAATCAACAAACGATGTTGATTATGCAACAAATTTTAACAATTTTTCTATTCAAATAGTATTTATCTTTGAGAAAGTTTAAATTTTTTATTAATGAGAAGACTAGGTCTAATAATTATAATTCTAAGCTTATTAAGCTCCTGCCATACAGAACACGCAAAAGGCTATTTAACATTCAGCGGAACCCTTGAAAACACTAAAGATTCTACCCTAACAATTTTAGGTGATGGATTAACTAAAGTTATCAAGATCTCTGACAATGGAACTTTTAAGGACACCCTAAAAGTTCCTGAAGCTAGTTTATTCAATATATATACCTCTAGCAACAAAAGAGGAATTGTTTTTTTAAAAAACGGATACCACATAAAATTAACTAGTAATTCAACTAATTTTTTTAGTAGTTTTAAGTATGAGGGGAATGATGAAGGAGCGGATAGTAATAATTTTTTTGTAAGTCGATATAATTTTGGCCAAAGTTCTGGAAATATTAAAGGGTTTATGATTCTAGAAAAAGAGGCATTTAAAAGTAAAATAAATTACTTTAGAAAAGGAATGGATAGTATTTCTAAAATTTACCCTAATGCCAATAAGTTGATAGTTAATGATTCTGATGAACAAAATGAAAACTTTTTTAAAAAATTAGAGGATAATTATGACGTAATGCATGCTCAAATTTTAGAACAAGTAATTAGTGAAGAGAAATTAAAAAAAGGAAATAAAGCGCCAGATTTCTCAAATTACGAGAACTATAATGGTGGAACATCTTCACTATCAGATTTTACAGGAAGTTATGTATATATTGACATTTGGGCTACTTGGTGCAGACCTTGTATTGCTCAATTCCCCTACCTAAAAATGCTTGAAAAAGAGTACAAAAATAAAAATATTTCATTTATAAGTATCTCTACAGATGATGACCGAAGATCAAATGGAAGCTGGGAAAAAGCTCACGACAAATGGATAACAATGGTAAAAGACAGAAACCTAACAGGAATACAATTATGGGCAGGAAAAGATGATGCGCGCTTTTCTAAAGAATATATGATAAGAAGTATTCCACGTTTTATTTTAATTGATCCTAAAGGGAATATTATAGATAGTAATACCTTGAGTCCGGCAAACCCATCATTAAGAAAATTATTAGATGAACTGCCAGGAATTTAAAATAAAAAAGTCGAGCTATTTAACTCGACTTTTTTATTTTAAATTGGTATGAATCTATTCTTTATAAACTCCCATTTCAGCATACTTTTCCATTCTGGTAGATACTATTTCTTCATCTGACAAATCTTTTAATTCTTCAAAAGAACTTAAGATGGTGTTTTTTACAGATTCAAAAGCTCCTTCTCTGTTAGAATGAGCACCACCAACAGGTTCTTTTATGATGCCATCTATTAACTTAAGACGTTTCATATCTTCACCTGTTAACTTTAAGGACGCCGCCGCTTGTTCTTTATATTCCCAACTTCTCCACAAAATAGATGAACAGGACTCAGGAGAAATAACTGTATACCACGTATTTTCCATCATGTATACTCTATTACCAACACCAATACCTACTGCTCCTCCAGATGCACCTTCACCAATAACTATGGTAATGATAGGTGTTTTTAATCGAGTCATTTCTAAAATATTTCTAGCAATAGCCTCACCCTGACCTCTTTCTTCTGCTTCAAGTCCTGGATAAGCTCCCGGGGTATCTAATAGAGTAACCACAGGGATACCAAACTTTTCAGCCATTTTCATTAAGCGTAATGCCTTTCTGTAGCCTTCAGGATTTGCCATCCCAAAGTTTCTATACTGACGAGTTTTTGTATTGAACCCTTTTTGCTGACCAATAAACATAAATGACTGATCACCTATTTTACCTAAACCACCAATCATGGCCTTGTCATCTTTCACATTTCTATCTCCATGTAATTCCATGAAGGTATCACCACATATGGCTTTAATATAGTCTAAAGTATAAGGTCTATTTGGGTGTCTAGATAATTGAACTCTTTGCCATGGAGTTAAATTTTTATAGATTTCTTTTTTTGTTTTTTCTAGCTTTTTCTCAATTTTTTTACATGTAGCAATTACATCGACATCACTGTCTACTCCTATTTCGTAACATTTTTCTAACTGCTCCTTCAATTCTTTAATAGGTAATTCGAAGTCTAAATATTCCATAGTTTGGTAATTTATTTTCTATAAAATTGATTCATAAAAATCTATTCTTAAACATTACAAACTTACTACAAAATTGTGTCAATTTACAATGTATTTTATTTTTTTGAGGGTTTATACTTACCCACTTTCTTTACAATACTTTTCATATTTTTAAGGATCCCATTTAACACTACAACAAACAAAACAATGCAAGCTCCTAGGTAAAACTCTGAATTCATTTCTTCCGTTTCACCAAATACAATCAAAGCTAATATAATTGCATATACAGGTTCTAAATTTATTGTAAGCATAACCGTATAGGGTGTTAAATGTTTCATTACATCTACAGAAACAATAAATGCATATGCTGTACACACACTACTTAACAACAATAAGTAAAGCCAATCTGAGCTTGGTAATTTGAAAAAATCTACTGTGAAAGCCCCTTGAAAAAGCAAAAATATGGTAATGAAAAAAGCACCAAAAAAAAGTTGATAAAAAGAAATAATCGAGGCATTATATTTTTTCACAAACAGTCCGTTTAGAACAGAAAATAGAGCTGCTAAAAAAGAAGAAATTAACGCATAAATAATTCCTAAGGTGTATTGTGATTCAAAACTGAAAATAATATATAGACCTGCTACAACCATAAGGCCTAGAACAATTTCAATCGCTTTTATTCTTCTTTTAAAGAAAAATGGCTCAATAAACGACGTAAAAAAAGCACCTGTACTCATGGTAACCAATGCTACGGAAACATTGGAAACTTTAATGGCTTTAAAAAATGTAATCCAATGAAGGGCAATTAAAATACCAGATATGAAAAACTTGAATAATGACTTTTTGTCTAATTTGAGTGATTTTTTCTTATACAAGAAATAGAAAGCAATAAACAAAGAAGCTAATGACATTCTAAACCACACTAATGGAATTGCATCTATAGATATTAGTTTTCCTAAAATTGCGGTAAATCCCCAAATGAAAACAATGAGATGAAGGTGAATATAATATTTAAGATTACTTCCTTGCATTTAAATAAAGGTAAAATGCTAGTAAACCAAAAATAACATTAGGTATCCATACGTATATCAATGGATTAACACCGGCTACAGCCCCAAGAACTTCCGCTACTTTTAGAAAAAAAACATAAATGAACATAATACTCACGCCAATACCTAAATTCACCCCTATGCCTCCTCTTTTTTTCTTGAAAGCTAAAGCTACTGCTATTAACGTTAAAATATAGCATGCTATGGGTAAGCTTGTTCTTTTATGAAATTCTACCAAATAGGCATTTAAATTTTTAACACCTCTTTTTTTTGAAATCTTAATAAAATCAGATAATTCATGAGATGGTAATTCCTGAGCAAGTGCAGATTTATACAAAAAATCTTTTGGAGTAAATGTAAATGTGGTGTCAATACTTGTTCCAGAAAATATACTATCTCTATCTTTAAAAACTTTTCTTAAACTATAACGTGTTAACTTAAATGTACTGTCTTTATTAATCCAACGAATATTATCTGCTGTGAGTTTTTGAACTAATTCAATACCCTTATAATTTTCAATGGAAAAAAAACTTCCCTGAGATGATTTAAAACTATAACTCTTGATGTACATGTAGGAACTATCATTGAGTTGTAAACTAAAATTCTCAACAATATCATCTTTAAATCTTTTTTTATTAAAAAACTCCTTTTCAAATTTTTTCCGCTCTTTACTACTATTGGGAACAACAAAATGATTCATAACCAATGCCATCATGGTTACAAGTGTAGCACCAACCATATATGGATATAAAAATCTTGTAAAAGAAATTTTAGCATTTGTCATCGCTACAATTTCTGTATTGTTTGAAAGTTTTGAGGTAAATAATATTACAGCAATAAATAACGCCAAAGGCATGAACGTATTTGAATAATAAATAATAAAATTCTTATAGTATTCATCTATGATTTGCCCTACACCTAAATCACTATGAGCTAAAAACTTATCTACTCGTTGAGAAATATCAATTGCAACCGCAATGGGAATAAGTATCAGAAGGGTAAACAAGAATGTTACCAGATATCTTTTTAATATGTACCAATCTAATTTTTTCACTATAGTCTTTTATTCATCTGTTTGACCATCTTATCCTTCCACACTGTAAAATCTCCTGATATGATGTGTTTTCTGGCTTCCCTAGTTAACCAAAGATAAAACCCTAAATTGTGAATGGATGCAATTTGTTTTCCTAATAATTCTTTTGAAGCGAATAAATGTCTTAAATAGGCCTTACTATAAAGTGTATCTACATAAGTAATTCCCATGTCATCAATTGCTGAAAAATCATTCTCCCATTTTTTATTTTTTATATTGATACTGCCGTGAGCAGTAAAAAGCATTCCATTTCTAGCATTCCTAGTTGGCATTACACAATCAAACATATCAACTCCCAAAGCTATATTTTCCAAAATATTTATAGGGGTCCCTACTCCCATCAAATATCTGGGCTTATTTTCAGGTAAAATTTCACAAACAACCTCTGTCATAGCGTACAACTCTTCAGCTGGCTCACCAACAGAAAGACCGCCAATAGCATTCCCTTCTGCCTCAACAGAAGCTATAAATTCTGCAGATTGTTTTCTCAAATCTTTATAAGTACTTCCTTGAACAATTGGGAAAAAAGTTTGGTGATAATCGTATTTCAAAGGGGTTTTATCTAAGTGAGTTAAGCATCTCTTCAACCAGCGATGTGTCATATGCATTGATCGTTTGGCGTAGTTATAATCACATGGGTAAGGTGTGCATTCATCAAAAGCCATAATAATGTCTGCACCGATACTACGTTGAACTTCCATAACATTTTCCGGTGTAAAAAAATGCATAGAACCATCGATATGACTCTTGAACTTTACTCCTTCTTCATTAATTTTTCTTCTACCTGATAATGAGTATACTTGATAACCTCCACTATCAGTTAAAATATTACGATCCCAATTTATAAACTTATGAAGTCCACCGGCCTGCTCCAAAATTTCAATTTTTGGTCTTAAATATAAATGATAAGTATTTCCTAAAATAATATCTGGATTAATTTCATCTTTTAATTCGGTTTGATGGACACCTTTAACAGTCCCTACTGTTCCAACTGGCATAAAAATTGGCGTTTCTATCACACCATGATCAGTTGTGATTTTTCCGGCTCTTGCCTTACTCTTAGGATCTTTACTCTTTAGTTCAAATTTCATCGAAAGCAAAGATACACAAAACGAGATATGACAGCTTGTAAAAGATACTTAAGATTTTCTTTTGTTTCTATTGAAGTTCGTTCGTTTCCTTCCAAAAACTTTACCTTTATTTTGATCTTTTGAAGCTTCTGCTGTTTTGGAAGATGATGCTAATAGTAGATTGATGGTTTCCACCTCTTTAGAACTAAGTTCTCGCCAACTTCCATAGGGTATCCCTGCCAGACTAACATTCATTATTCTGGTTCGTTTTAATTTAGTGACTTCGTAACCTAAATACTCGCACATTCGTCGTATCTGTCTATTCAAACCTTGAGTAAGTACAATTTTAAATTCGTAATTACTTATTTTATGAACAGCACATTTTTGAGTAATCGTACCAAGAATAGGAATTCCATTGGCCATTTTTTTTACAAAACTATCTGTAACTAAACGATTTACAGTGACCTTATATTCTTTTTTATGATTATTACCTGCTCGTAAAATTTTATTAACGATATCTCCATCATTAGTTAAAAAAATTAAGCCCTCAGAGGGTTTATCTAATCGACCAATAGGAAATAATCTTTCTGGGTAATTTACATATTTAATGATGTTTTTACGCTCCTTAGCATCTGTAGTACAAACTATACCAACTGGCTTGTTTAACGCAATATAAATTGTTTTAGGTTTTGATTTTAATAGACTACCGTCAATTTTAACTTCATCACCATCTATTACTCGATTACCAAGCTGAGTTGGTTTTCCATTAATAGTAACTCTTCCTTCTATAATTAATTTCTCAGCCTCTCTTCTAGAACAAATCCCAGTAGAACTTATAAATTTATTTAGGTTAATAGAATCTTTATTATTTGCCAAATCTTATAAAATTATAGTTCTAAAAGTAAGATTTATTCTTGGAGATAAGACTTTTTTTGTTGGGGGAAGTCTATGTAACCAATTTTTCTGAGTAGTTCCTTTCATTAATAATAAACTTCCATTTTCTAACAAAATATCAATACGCTGTTTAGTTTCTTTATGCTTAAAAGAAAATTTACGTTCAGCACCCAAAGTTAATGAGGCAATAGTCCCGTTTTCTAAAAGCGTTTTTTCAGCATCAGAATGCCAACCCATCCCCTCATCTCCACTATGGTATAAATTTAATAAACAAGAATTGTAAGTTGTTGCTGATAACGCTTCAATTTTATGTTTTATTTGAAGTAATGTTGGAGTCCAAAGATTTGCCTGTTTAGTCACTCCAGAATATTTATAACTATAGGCTTGATCACCAAACCAAGCAACTTTTCTTTTTGTAATATGATGTTTTCCAAATATAAAAGCTTCATCATTTTTCCATGGAATTTCCTCAAATAGATTTTTGAAATAGTACTTAGACTCTGCTTTAGAAAATACTAATCCATGATAATCAACTTCACCATCAAAGGGAATTATATTCGTAACTCTATGTTGATTAAATAAATTCACACAAGAAAGATAAATTAACTCAAACTAAATTTAAACTCTATAAACGTTATTTAAAAAAAGAATCTACAAATTCATTTTTATTAAAAACTTGAAGGTCATCAATTCCTTCACCAACACCAATATACTTAACCGGTATTTGAAATTGATCTGAAATTCCGATTACGACACCTCCCTTAGCTGTTCCATCTAGTTTAGTAACAGCTAGAGCACTTACTTCAGTAGCAAGCGTAAATTGTTGTGCTTGCTGAAAGGCATTTTGACCAGTTGATCCATCTAAGACTAACAAAACATCATGTGGAGCATCGTCAACAACTTTTTGCATCACTCGTTTAATTTTAGTTAACTCATTCATTAAATTAACTTTATTATGTAATCGCCCAGCTGTATCAATAATAACAACATCAGCATCCTGAGATACCGCTGAAGTTAAAGTATCAAAAGCTACAGAAGCAGGATCTGAACCCATTTCTTGACGAACCAAAGGAACTCCTGTTCTATCTGCCCAGACTTGTAATTGATCTATTGCTGCTGCTCTAAATGTGTCTGAAGCCCCTAAAACAACTTTCAAACCTTTCTTTTTAAACTGAGAAGCTAACTTTCCAATAGTTGTTGTTTTACCCACTCCATTTACACCAACAACCATAAGAACATAGGGCTTCTTATTTTCTGGAATGTTAAAATCTGTATCATTCCCAGTATTAGTCTCTGATAATAAATTTGCTATTTCTTCTCGTAAAATAATATTTAACTCGTCAGTTCCTAGATATTTATCTCTTGAAACTCTGGCTTCGATTCTATCAATAATTTTGAGAGTGGTATCAACACCTACATCAGAAGAAATTAAAATTTCTTCTAAATTATCGAGAACAGCATCGTCAACTTTAGATTTACCAGCAACGGCTTTTGATAGTTTAGTTAAAAAACTAGATTTTGATTTCTCTAAACCTTTATCTAGAATTTCTTTTTTTTCTTTGGAAAATATCTTTTTAAAAAAACTCATGTATTTTGTATGATGTTTGAGAGATTCAAATTTAACCAAATTAATGGCATAAAAAAAACTACTTTCTAGGTAGAAAGTAGCTTTATTATTTGGTGTAAAATAAATTTATTTTTTTGCTAAAAATTCATTTACCTTTTTAGGATCCATAATAGATTCAACAAATGTATAGGCTCCTGTCTTAGGAGATTTAATCATTTTTATGGCTTTACTTAGCCTTTTTGAACCTGTCTGTAACGATGCTACTGATTTCTTTGCCATGTCCTTAAATTATTTAATTTCTTTATGAAGTGTCATTTTCTTCAAGATAGGATTGAATTTCTTGATTTCAACTCTATCAGGAGTATTCTTTTTATTCTTAGTTGTAATATACCTTGAGGTACCTGGTTTACCAGTTGCTTTGTGTTCTGTACATTCTAAGATTACCTGAACTCTGTTTCCTTTTTTTGCCATCTTTCTATACTTTTCTAGAAATTTACTTAGTTAAGAAACCTTTTTCTCTTGCTTCTTTGATAACAGCAGAAATTCCTTTCTTATTAATATTTTTTAACGCAGAAGCAGAAACTTTAAGTGTAACCCATTTGTCTTCTTCTGGAATGTAAAAACGCTTAGTCATTAAATTAGCGTTAAACTTTCTTTTCGTTCTATTCAAGGCATGAGAAACATTGTTTCCTACCATGGCTTTTTTTCCTGTTAATTCACAAACTCTAGACATCTTCTTACAGTTTTAATTTCTTTTCTTTAAACGAGGTGCAAATCTACAATTTTTTTAAAATCTTACAAAAACAATTTTCGTTATTTTTTTAGAATTTCTTGCTGTAGCATTTGGAGTGATTTATTTACGGTTCTATTGATTACTTTTTCTCTTGGATGACCAAAGTTAAACTCCTTAACCTGAACTCCTTTAGCTGAGGCTATAGCAATAAAGACCACTCCAACAGCTGTTGATGTATTATCTGAGGAAGGTCCTGCATTTCCACTAACAGCAATCGCATAATCTGAGTTTGTCTTTTTCCTTGCAGAAATCGCCATTGCTTCAACCACTTCAGCACTCACTACAGAATATTTTTTAATGGTGTGGTCAGGAATACCCAACAAGTCTTGTTTCATTTTAGAACTGTAGGCTACAATACCCCCATTAAAATAAAGTGAGGATCCAGCAACTGAAACTAATGTTGAAGCTATCTTACCTCCCGTTACACTTTCAGCAGTACAAAGTGTTTTTCCAGAATCCTTTAAAAGATTACCAATGTGTTCCTCAATTGACACACCGCTTTCATGACCTGTAATAATATCTGACAGCAATACATATAGCTCTTGTAATACACTATCTAAACGATCTTCTAAAACTTGTTTTTCTGGACCTTTGGCAGATAATCTCAAACGAACTCTCCCAAAAGAAGGTAAGTAAGCCAGTTTAATAAAATTAGGAAGTTTGTTTGCCCAACTCTCAATTCTTTCGGCAATAATACTCTCGCCTTGACCATAGGTCATGACTGTTTTATGAATAATAAAAGGCAGTTTAAATTGTTCTTGAATTCTTGGGATTACCTCATGTTTCATCAATCCCTTCATTTCGTATGGAATTCCAGGCATAGAAACAAAAACTGTATTATTCTCATAAAACCACATTCCTGGTGCTGTTCCCATTTGATTCATTAACAACCTAGCTTTTGATGGCAATTGTGCCTGAAACTGTTGAACTTTAGTGTATGGAATGTTATATTTCTTAAACATTCGTCTTATGTGATCTATAACTTCAGGATATTCAACAACTTCTTGATCATTAAAAAACTTTGCAATTGTTTTTTTGGTAATATCATCTTTTGTTGGGCCAAGACCACCAGTAACAATTACAATATCTGCTCTGGTTTGCGCTTCATAAAATGCATTAAGTATGTGCTGTTCCTCATCTTGAATTGATGATATTTGATATACAGAAACACCAATTTTATTCAATTCTTTTCCAATCCATTGTGAATTGGTATCTACTATTTGTCCTATAAGAATTTCATCTCCAATAGTTATAATTTCTGCGTTCATAAAAACTACAAGTTATTTTACTTATAAATACAATCTATTAAATCTTATTTAACTCTAATTTCAAAAGCTTTACGGTTATTAATTTCACCTATTAAAATATCATTCTCAGAAACTTTACCTACACCAGCTGGAGTCCCTGTAAAAATAATATCTCCTTTTTTTAAAGTAAAATATTGTGAAACATAACTAATAAGTTCATCAACTTTCCATAGCATTGCTTTTGTGTTTCCGTCTTGAACTACCTTATCATTTTTAAATAATTTGAAGGAAAGATTTTCTAAATCAAAATTAGATTTATCATAAAAATCTCCTATAACTGCACTACCGTCAAATGCTTTTGCTTTTTCCCACGGTAAACCTTTTTCTTTACATTGTTGTTGTATGTCTCTTGCTGTAAAATCAATTCCTAAACCAATCTCATCATAGTATTTATGAGCAAATCTTGAAGCAATATGCTTTCCTACTTTATTAATTTTGACCAATACCTCAACTTCATAATGAACATCACTTGAAAAGGGTGGTATAAAAAAAGGGTTTTTTCTAGGTAAAATAGAAGAATCAGGCTTCAAAAACACCACTGGATTTTCTGGACGTTCATTCGCAAGTTCTTCTATATGTTTGGCGTAATTACGACCTATACAAATTATCTTCATAAAAAGGTTGAATATTAAAGTTTGTGATTAATTTTTAAGGAATCCATTGTTTTGGGAAATTAGGTTTTCTTTTTTCTAAAAATGCATCTCTTCCTTCTTTTGCCTCATCTGTCATGTACGCTAGACGTGTGGCTTCACCTGCAAAAACTTGTTGCCCTACCATGCCGTCATCAGTTAAATTCATTGCAAATTTCAGCATTTTGATAGAAGTTGGTGATTTTTCCAATATTTCTTGAGCCCATTGATAGGCTGTACTTTCTAGGTCATTATGAGGAATTACAGCATTTACCATACCCATTTCATAAGCTTCTTGTGCAGAATAATTTCTCCCTAAAAAGAATATCTCTCTGGCTCTTTTTTGTCCAACCATTTTTGCTAAATATGCAGAGCCATAACCTCCATCAAAAGAGGTAACATCCGCATCTGTTTGTTTAAAAATTGCATGCTCTTTAGAGGCTAGTGTAAGATCACAAACTACATGTAAACTATGCCCTCCACCAACAGCCCAACCTGGCACAACAGCAATTACAGCTTTTGGCATAAACCTAATTAAGCGTTGGACTTCTAAAATATTTAATCTGTGGTACCCATCGTCACCCACATAGCCTTGATGCCCTCTTGCTTTTTGATCTCCTCCAGAGCAAAATGAATATATACCATCCTTTGAAGAGGGCCCTTCAGCTGACAATAAAACAACTCCAATTGAAGTATCTTCTCCTGCATCATAGAATGCATCATATAATTCACTTGTAGTTTTTGGTCGAAAAGCATTTCTAACATCAGGTCTGTTAAAGGCAATCCTAGCAACACCATTTGATTTTTGATACGTGATATCCTCGTATTTTTTTACAGTAATCCATGAAGGCTCTATCATAATTATAGATTTTTTTCGTTACTAAAAGTAAATAGTTCTTAAGATTGTAAAAATAAAACATTCCTAATTGACAAAAGCAATATTGCACCAATTTATATCCTCTTATTTTTTCAAATCACTTATCTTTAACGAAAAAACATCTCCTTATTTATGAGAACACTTGTATCACTTTTACTTTTATTTTCTATTTCATTGACTTTTGGTCAAAAAACAATTTATAAAGAATATAAATCTGAGATATTAAATGACACAAGAGACCTTTCTATTTATCTTCCAAAAAGTTATGATAAAGATTCTATTTCAAACTTCCCTGTAGCAATTGTTTTAGATGGTCATAAATTATTTGATGTCTATGTTGGAGCATCAAATTACTATGCTGAACTAGACCATGCTCCTGAACAAATTGTTGTAGGAATAGACATGAAAGACTCAAGGAATAAAGATGCTGGATATGATATTATTAGCGGTAACCTAGATACTAACTCTAAGAATTTTTACCGATTCATTAGAGATGAAATGATTCCTTATATAGAGGCCACTTTTAAAACTTCACCTTTCCTAACAATTGTAGGAGAAAGTTTAACTGCTAATTATATTACTCACTTTTTACAGGAGGAATATTCTATTTTTAATGCCTACATCTGTTTAAATCCAACATTGTCTAACAATATCAATAACCAGATGGAGTCCTACAAGCTTCAAGAACTCAGTTCTGAAGATAATACCTTTTACTTTTACCTGTCAAGTAATCCATTTAGTAATACCAAAAAGAAAGATAAAATTAGAAACTTTGGAAAAACTATAAAATCCCTTGAAATAGATAATTTTAATGTGGTTTTTGATGAGCTTACAAGTTCTCCGAGTTCCTCTTCTTCAATTGGTGAAGGAATATTTAGGGCTTTTGCTAAGGTTTTTGAAATTTATTCTGGAATAACAAAAACAGAATACAATGAAAAAGTTAAAAATTTAAGTCCTTCAGAAGCCATATCTTACCTAGAAATTAAATATTTAGATATTGAGTTTTTATTTGGTGCTAATATTGGAATTAGAAAAGCAGATGTCTTTGCTATAGAGGACATTATTTTAGATAAAGAAGGAGGAGATTACCTAGATGATTTTGGAAAAATGATTTTAAAACTTTTCCCCACCTCAGAAATGGGCCATTATTACCTGGGTAAATATTATGAGAGTGGTAAAGACTTTAAGCGAGCTTTACAACAATATCGATTGGGCTTTGGTAAAATGAATCCTAGAGACCCAAACGCTGATTTATTTTATCAAAATGTAGAACGCTTAATGAATAAGACTGATTAAACTTTTTCTATTCTATCGTGACGAAGAAGTACTTTCTTTTCTTTATAGAGAGCTCCCAAAGCTCTCTTAAAAGCTTTTTTACTCATTTGAAGATGAAATTTTATGGATTCAGGAGAACTTTTATCTGTAAGTTGCAATTCACCATTTTTTTGAAGTAGTTGATGTAAGATTTTAGCCTTATCATCTTCAATCGTATTTCTATAACCTAGTGGTCTCAAAGAGACATCAATTTTTTCGTCTTCTCTAATATTTTTAATATAGCCAACTGTAGTAATTCCTTCTTCTAAATCCGAAAAAACTTCACTCTTGTAGACCAACCCCTCAAGAGATTCCTCGATTAAAACAATAAAACCAAGAGATGTTTCCTTACCTATGAGTATTGTAACTTTTTGCCCTATTTCTAACTCCATCATTCTTATTTTAAGTTGTTAATATATGCTTTTAAGACCAAATCATTTTGATCACTGGGAGTAAAGATCTCAAGGATTTTTGGTTTATCCGATTTTTCATAAAAATTGACTACTTCTTGTTCTAAAGAGTTTAAGTTATGTGCAGTACTGTATTCAAATCCAAACATAGTAGACAAATGCTCCGCAGTTAAGCAATGAGGTGTCTCAAAGTACTCTAAAGCAGAGGATTTTTTTGGACCAGGAATAATTTTAAAAATTCCACCACCAGAATTATTTATTATTATTATTCTTACATCTGTTGGAATATAATTATTCCACAGTGCATTGCTGTCATAAAAAAAACTCAAATCACCAGTGATTAAAGTCGTAGGTTTTTGTGAAGCATAAGCAGCACCCAAAGCAGTACTAGTACTTCCATCTATTCCACTGGTTCCACGATTACAAAAAACAGTAGTTGTTGAATTCATTTCAAATAATTGAGAATAACGAATAATAGCACTGTTACTAAATTGTACCTCAGAAAAATCTGGAATAACTTTTAAAACCAAATCAAATACCTTTAAATCTGAATAGGGTGCTGTTTTTATATAGTGATTGTGTTTTGCTCTAATTTGTTTTTTATAATGAGTCCATTTAGATTCATAAGTACTCTTATTCTTGTAATCTACAAGTTTGTGGAAATTTTTAAAAAAAGTAAAACTATCCGTTTTAATATGTTTACTTAAAACCTGATAGGTATCAAAAGCTCTTAATTCATTAATATGCCAATGTTTTGCGGGCGAATACTCCCTTAAAAATTTTTTTATTTTTTTTGAAACGATCAACCCACCAAATGTTAACAGAATATCAGGTTGAAGTGAAGTAAATTCTTCCTTTGTTAGATTAAAAATTAAATTGTCTACAGAATTAATAAACCTTTTGTTGTGTAGATTAGAGGTAGTTTCTGTGAGTACTAATACAGAGGGATCATCTGCAACTTTATCCAGTAAGATTTCTAATGCTGCATTGGGATAATGAACTCCCACTAAAATCATTTTTTTAGCTGCACTATTCCAAAGTTGAGCTAATTTGTTATAATCAATAGTACTTACAGTAGCTGATTTTTCAATTTTAAATGAAAAATCTTTCATTTTATTTACTGTTTCATAAAGTGGCTCATCAAAAGGTGCATTAATATGAATAGGACCTTTTACTTTATGAAGTAATGAAAAAGCTTTTGATAACTTTATGCTATTACTATTTGAATCATTTTCTTTTAAATTGGCACTAAATAAGATGTGATTATGAAATACATTTTCCTGACGGATAGTTTGGCCATCACCTATATCAATTAAATGTGAGGGTCTATCAGCAGAAATAACAACCAAAGGAATCTGACTGTAGTATGCTTCTGCTATTGCTGGATAATAATTTAACAAGGCAGACCCTGAAGTACACACTAATGCGACAGGCTTTTGTTTTTGTTGAGCAATCCCTAGGGCAAAAAAAGCAGCACAACGCTCATCTACAATACTTAAAGTTTCAAAGTCTTCATGGTTAGAAAAACCAATAGTTAAGGGTGCATTTCTAGATCCCGGAGAAATCACAACAGTTTGTATTTCAAATATGCGACAGGCAGCAATGATAGTTTGAGCTAATTCTTTCTTCGGATACATGTTTAAATACAAAAAATTGTTCGATTTCTTATTTACAAAGTTACTGCCTTTATCTAGGATTTAATTGTTAAAATCAGAAAATCAGAAAATAAAAAGTGAATTACTTTTTATTTCCTGATTTTAATAATGATGTTGAATTAAAAAACTTAGTTTCCTTTTTGGTAATCAGCTAAAAATTTAGCCAAACCACTATCCGTTAAAGGGTGTTTTAATAAACCCGTAATCGCACTTAATGGGCCTGTCATCACATCTGCACCTATTTTAGCACAATCTATAATATGCATCGTATGCCTTACCGAAGCTGCCAATATTTGAGTATCATACATGTAATTATCATAAATTAAACGAATCTCAGAAATTAAATTTAACCCATCAGTAGAAATATCATCTAAACGTCCAATAAAAGGAGATACATACGTGGCTCCTGCTTTGGCTGCTAATAATGCTTGACCTGCGGAAAAAACTAAAGTAACATTGGTTTTGATCCCTTTATCTGAAAAATATTTACACGCTTTTACACCATCAGCGATCATAGGTAGTTTTACAACAATTTGAGGGTTTAATGCAGCTAAAGCTTCCCCTTCTTTTACCATACCGTCAAAATCAGTGGAAATTACTTCAGCAGAAACATGTCCATCAACTTCTTCGCAAATTGCTTTATAATGATTAATAATATTTGCTTCGCCTGTAATCCCTTCTTTAGCCATCAAAGAAGGGTTTGTGGTTACCCCGTCTAATATGCCTAGTGCTTGAGCTTCTTTAATTTGTTCTAAATTGGCTGTGTCTATAAAAAATTTCATATGATTTGTTTGGTTATAGGTTATAATTTATAATGATTCATTAATAGTTTTTCGTATCGTGTACTAGGTAAAATTTTCTTCAATAAAATCGAGAATTTTTCCATAAATGCACCAACTCTATAGTGTACTTTTGGTTGCTTTAGGTTTATAATATAATATATTTTTTCGGCCATTTTAATTGGATTCATTCCACTATCTACATGTGAATCCATTAAATCTAAATTCAGTTGATACTTTTCTTTATAGGCAGAGTTATCAAAAACAGGTGTATGGTATCTTCCTGCTGCAATATTGGTAGCAACATCACCTGGAGCAATCGTAGCTATTTGAATTCCAAACGCTTTCACTTCCATCCTAATGGATTCAGATACTAGGTCTAGGGCTCCTTTTGTTGCAGAATACACACCTCTATAAGGTAAACCCATATATCCAGCAATTGATGTGACGTTGATGATGGTTCCAGATTGCTGTTTACGCATCTGAGGTAGAACTGCTTTCATCACGTCTATGGCTCCAAAAAAATTAGTTTCAAAAACTTTTCTCATTTCACTGGTGGGTGTATCTTCTATGGGGCCAGTTATTCCCATTCCAGCATTATTTACAAGGACATCTAAACGACCTTCTTTTTCTAAAATTAAATTTATAGCTGTAGAAATCGTATCGGGTTTTGTGACATCCAAAGGGAGTAAAGAATACCCGTTGTTTTCATTATTTTTTGGATTTCTTCCGGTACCATAAACCCTGAAGCCTTTTGCTGATAAAAACTCAGCTGCAGCTTTTCCAATTCCTGATGAGGCTCCTGTGATTAAAACTACTTTAGGCATAGAAATTAAATATTAAACAAATATCTAAAAAGTATGGGTGTAAATCTTAAATTTTATTGGCTAGATATTAACAGAGTTATGAATAAAAAAATAGAGTAATTGAAAAATGAAGGCATAAAAAAAGGCAAGCTACCTACATCACACTGCTACAACCAAGTACTCTTGCTGCGTTCCCGCCCTGGGAGATTCCGAGGGAGCTAGTTGTGTAGGACTTGCCGAACGCAAATTTACAACCAATTTTTATTTAAACAAATGAAACTTTATCCTTTTTTAATGTAACTTTTATAACCATTTGAATACTAATTCATTGTTATGACTTCATCAAGAACAAAGATTACTACGATGAAAGCCATATATTTGTAAAAAATTTAACTAAAATTTAAAAGATTATGGAAAATCAAATTTCGAGTAAAAGCACAATGTTAAATTATGGACTTGTCTTAGGTCTAACAACTATTTTTATCAACTTAATTGCCTATGCCATAGGTATTCATTTAGATCAAGATTGGAGAATTGGTTTATTAGGTTTTATAGCCATGATTATAATAATAGTTTTAGGTATTCGAAATTTCAAAGCTGTTAACAGTAACCTCATAACATGGGGACAATGTGTGAAGATTGGAGTTGGAATTTCTATCATAAGTGCTGTAATAGGAGTCGTTTATAATTTGATTTTCATAAACTTTATTGAACCTGAGTTCATGAACCTTTTGATGGAAAAACAAGTTATGGCTTGGGAAGAAGCTAATATGACATCAGAACAGATAGAGGGTGCAAAATCAATGATGGAAACATTCTCTAGTCCAGCGATTACCTCTGCAATTGGTATAGTAGCTGCTGCATTCTTTGGTTTTATTATTTCTGCCATTGCAGGAGCCATTATGAAAAGAACAGAAGAAGACCAATACTAGAAATTATTTTTAGTGTAAAGAATAGTTTAACTTTGCACAATAAATAATTATACATGGACATATCTGTTGTCATACCTTTATTTAACGAAGAAGAATCTTTAAAAGAACTATACGATTGGATTGCATCTACGATGCAGTCCAATCAGTTTTTATATGAGGTCATTTTCATAGATGATGGCAGCACGGATTCATCGTGGAACGTTATTGAAGAAATTTCACAAAAATCAAGCAGTGTAAAGGGTATTCGTTTTCAAAAAAACTTTGGAAAATCACAGGCATTACATGCTGGCTTTCAAATTGCAGTTGGAAACGTAGTGATTACTATGGATGCTGACTTACAAGATAGCCCTGATGAAATCCCAGGATTATACAAACTTGTGATTGATGAAAATTTTGATTTAGTATCTGGATGGAAAAAGAAAAGATATGATAATGTAATTGCAAAAAACATTCCTTCTAAGTTATTTAACTGGGCAGCAAGAAAAACATCAGGTTTAGATTTACACGATTTTAATTGTGGCTTAAAGGCTTACAAAAACATTGTTGTTAAAACCGTTAAGGTACGTGGTGAAATGCATCGATATATACCCGTTTTAGCAAAAAATAAAGGATTTTTAAATATAGGTGAGAAAATTGTGCAACACCAAGCAAGAAAATACGGGGAAACAAAATTTGGCATGAGTAGATTTATCAATGGTTTTTTAGATCTCATCACCATTTCTTTTTTATCAAAATTTGGTAAAAGACCGATGCATTTCTTCGGACTATGGGGAACACTAATGTTTATCTTTGGGTTTTTCTCTGCAGGATATTTAGGTGTTTCTAAACTTTATAAAATTTCTCAGGGGATGAAGGCTATTTTGATTACAGACAACCCCTGGTTTTACATCTCAATGGTAAGCATGATATTAGGGACGCAACTTTTTTTAGCTGGCTTTATTGGAGAACTCATTTTAAAAACCAAAGAGGCAGGAAACTATTACACAATCAAAGAAAAATTAAATTACTAACTCCATAAATATTGGATTTATAAGCAATGAAAAATATTAAAGAAAAAGCAACATTATGGCTATCAGATACATTTGATAGTGAAACACAACAAGAAATACAACAGCTCATTACAAATAACTCAGATGATTTAACAGATCGATTTTACAAAGATCTTGAATTTGGTACTGGAGGTATGCGCGGAATGATGGGAGCTGGAACCAATAGAATCAATAAGTACACACTAGGTAAGGCTACACAAGGACTGAGTAATTACCTGAAGAAAACATACCGAGATCAAAAAATTAAAGTAGCCATAGCATATGATTGTAGACACAACAGCGATACTTTTTCAAGATTGGTTGCCGAAGTATTGTCTGCTAATGATATCCAGGTAGTTCTTTTTGAAGACCTTCGTCCTACACCAGAATTGTCATTTGCTGTAAATGAATTAGACTGTCATGCTGGGATTGTATTAACAGCTTCCCACAACCCTCCAGAATACAATGGCTATAAGGTATACTGGACAGATGGTGGTCAAATTGTGCCTCCACAAGATAAAAGCATCATCGATGAGGTAAATTCTCTAGAATTTTCTGATATTAACTTTAATGCAAAACCTGAATTAATTTCTGAAATTGGTGCAGAGGTAGATGAGGCGTTTTGGAACGCTTCCATTAAAAACGGAACATTTAACATCCAAGGAAGAGAAAATTTAAAAATTGTTTTCACATCATTGCACGGGACCTCTGTAAAGTTAATTCCAGAAGTGTTAAAAAGAGCTGGCTATTCTCAAGTTCACAGCATCAAAGAACAAGAAATACCTGATGGAGATTTTCCAACCGTAAAATCACCCAATCCAGAAGAACCTGAAGCCTTAAAAATGGCCACAAATCTTGCTGAAAAAATTGGAGCAGATATTGTTTTGGGAACAGATCCTGATAGTGATAGAATTGGAATTGCTGTTAGAGATACTGACGGAAAAATTAAATTATTAAATGGAAATCAGGCCATGGTGGTCATGACAGATTTCTTAATCAAACAATGGCAACTAAAAGGAAAACTTAATGGAAAACAATTTATTGGCTCTACTATAGTCTCTACTTCTATGGTAAATGATATTGCCAAAAGTTATGGTGTAGAAACTAAAATTGGACTCACCGGATTTAAATGGATTGCAAAAATGATTCAAGATTTCCCAGATCTAGAGTTTATTGGTGGTGGTGAAGAAAGTT
>Ga0209196_1000226_pt1 | contig 46571 bp, 34 predicted proteins | sample COGITO_mtgs_1105_5_FD_184801 | JGI IMG/M metagenome (GOLD analysis project Ga0209196, IMG submission 184801) | Pelagic marine microbial communities from North Sea - COGITO_mtgs_110509 (SPAdes) (version 2) | ecosystem: Environmental > Aquatic > Marine > Epipelagic ... | reverse complement strand
AAAATAAAATATAAAAGCTAATCCAAAGAACTCTAGAAAAACGACTACTTGCAAAGGCGTCGAAGCTTTTCCATTGTGGTACGTTTTTAGTGAATTTTTTATCTACTGTAATTTTTTGATCGTTAATGTCTTGATATATTGTTTTTGTTTTCCACATCATAGCAAATAAATTTGCGTCATGAGAAGGAGAATGCGGGTCTTTTTCTGTATCTGTATATGCATGATGCATGCGGTGCATAATACCGTAACCGTAAGCACTTAAATAACTAGAACCTTGAAAAAACCAAGTTAAAACAAAACTTACACGTTCCATAGTTTTAGACATCGTAAAAACTTGATGCGCTGCGTATCTGTGTAAAAAGAAAGATTGAAAAAACAAACCTCCATACCAAAGTACCAAAACAAATATAATTATAATCATTTATTTTTTTTACAAAGATAATTTGATATTCAGCACAAAACAATGAACCCAAATCAATAAAAATACATTTATAATCGTTTTCTTATTCTGCTTAAAGCTTGCGCTGTAACACCAATATAAGAGCTAATATATTTTAGAGGAATTACTTTTAGAAGTTCTGGTCTTTCTTTAAACAACTTCAAGTAACGCTCTTCTGCTGAAAGGTTTAGTAGATTCTGTTCTCGCTTAGATTTAATTAAAAAGAGACGTTCTGCGGTTAACCTTCCAATTAAATCACCAATTTGAGTAGTCTTATAAACGACTTGTAAATCTTTATACGTAATGCTTAAGATACTTGTTTCGGTAAGTGTTTGTAATTGATATAATGAAGGTTTTTGAGTAAGAAAAGAATCATAAGCACTTACAAATTGGTCTTTAAAACTAAAACCAAAAGTAATTTCTTTTTCAGGATTTTCTTTAGGAATAAACAAACGCACAACTCCATATTCAATAAAAGAAATATGATTCTCTATTTGATTAATTTTTAAGAAAATAGTTTTTTTCGGCAGTATTCGGCGTTGTAGTTTAGATTTGAAAAAAAACCAATCTTCTTCAGATATAGTCGCTATTTGATCGATGTATTTTTTTATTTGTTCCAAATTTATAATTAGCGTGTCTGTTTGTAAAGATAAGGCTCTTATATTAAAATAAAGATAGGAGAGAAGCTGTAAGTTTCTAGAAAGCTATAAGCTTAAAAGCCTGAAGAAAACAAAATCAAAAATACTCCCGTTATAATTCCTGCCAAAGGAATTAATTTTTTACGTTTATTATTTTCTTTAAATAGTATTCCTCCAAAAATAACAGCAATTATTAACTGACTTCTTTTTACTGCAGATAATAACATTATTAAAGCATCTGGATCTTGTAAAGCTTTAAAATAAAAATAATCTGCTGCTTGTAATAAAATACCTACCGCTATTATAGACCAACGAAATTTAAAAGCTTTTCTTTTCTCTGCATATGGAAACCAGGTAATTGCTAAAATAATAATCAAAATTAGCACGGTATAAAAACAAAACCAAAATAATAAAGTTTGCGGATTTAAAGCTAAATTTTGAATTAAAAACTTGTCGTATAATCCACTAGAAGCACCTAAAAAAGTAGCGCCAACAATAGCAAACACCCATTTATTCCGTTTAAAATGAATGCCTTCCTTTTTCCCTACTTTAGAATATAATAATACAGAAAAGATGATGAAAAAGAACCCAATCCACTGTAAAAAAGTAGGTTGCTCTTTGTAAATTAAGATAGCACCAATAAATGTAAAAAATGGACCTGCAGAGCGTATAGGAGCAACAATAGTAATAGGTAAATGTTTTAATGCTTGGTATGCTAATACCCAAGAAGCTGCCATTATCATTGATTTTATCAAGATAAAACCATGGGTTTCCCAAGGAATTGAACCAATATAAAAACTCGTACTTTTTGTAAATTCAGGAAAATAAATAGAACCAATATATAGCGGCAATAATAGCACAAACCCTGAAGTAATGGTTCCTAACAATACAGGAAAAGCCTCATTTCCTTGCACTGCATGTTTCTTACATAAACTGTGTAACCCTAAAAAAAGCGCAGCCAAAAGTCCTAAATAAATCCACATGGCGCGAATATAGTTTTTTAAGAGATTCTGTAATTATGAATTGCATTCTTTTTTATAGATTTGCTGAAAATAAATTCACTTTAAAACACTACCCCATGGAATTGACTGAATATATAGTTATGGCATTAAAGATTATTGTTGGTTTAAGCATTTTAAACGTTTGGTTATTGCTAGCGCATAAACCAACAAAATGGAGGGGAGGCAATAATGTGGAATCTATTATTAAAGAATTTGAGGCATACGGTTTATCTATGCAGTTTTGTTATGTTGTTGGTTTTTTAAAAATAAGTTTTGCATGTATATTAATAGCATCTATAAAGTTTGAGTTTTTAACCTTAATAGGAAGTATTGGTTTAATGACTTTATTATTAGGCTCTGTTATAATGCATTTTAAAATAAAAGACGCCCTATATAAATCATTTCCAGCTGCATTATTTATATTAATGAATGTAGTAATTATATATTTTTCTCTTTAAAAATAGGTGTAAAACGCTTTTAAAGCGATGCATAAATTTAAAGCAGCAAAAATAAATGATGGGGAAGACTGAATAAAATTGTCTTTAATTTTTATTCTTACTACAAATCCTGAAAGCATTAGTAGACATAGACCAGATGAAGCTAATATTAGTAGAATGGGACTTACGCATAGGCCAAGTAGCAAACCCATTGAACCCATTAATTGAAGGAAACCAGTAAGTTTTCTGAAATTTGGTAATCCATATCTTTCAAATTCTAAAATAATAAATTTTGAGTAAAAACACTGTACACCAAAATAAATAAACGCTAAACTTGAGAACAGTGTTAAAATTGGAAGTAAATTCAAAAGATTTTTTTAAAAGTTAACTATTTTTAATAAAGTAAATATAATATTAATTTACTATTCAAATGTATGTCGTTTTTCGTCGGTTGCCGAAGCACTTAACAAATTATTAAATGTTCTCATCAGATCAAAATCTTTCGTAATTTCATTAGATACTCGAATGCCCGAAATACCTGTTTTTAATATGCTTGCAACATCTTCTTTAATAATGCCTCCAGCACCAAGAATTGGTGTTTCGCTTTTTAAAGCATCAATAATTGCAGAAAAACCTTTTAAACCAATAGCTTTAGGATCTGATTTTTCTTTTGTTTTGAATGAACTTAAGCTAATATAATCTACTTGCTTTTCAAGAAGCACCTCGCAGTCTTTTAGGGTGTTGGCGCTTGCGCCTATAATCTGCCAAGTATACAAATGTTTTCTAGCTGAAATTGGACACACATTTGCTGTGCTTATATGCACACCGTCTGCTTTTACTTGTTTTGCTATTTTATAATCGTTATTTATAAGGAGTCTTGTTTGAAAATAGGAAGTAATTTCTCTAGCTTCAGTTGCTAATTTTAGATATTTTTTTTCAGAAACATTTTGCAAACGCAGCTCTACCAATTCGGCTCCTGCAGAACACGCTTTTTGAATATTTTCTATATGTTCTTTAGGAGAATTTCCTTGAGAGATATAATGTAGTTTAGGTATCATTAATTCTTTATTATATTAAGAAATGTAAAGTAATAATCTTTAAAAAATACATTACAGCGCAACTGTTTTAGAGTATTGCATAATATTAGTTTCTAAGCGTTTTAACATTGTATTCGATTTCTCTGAATATACCACATATTGGCATTTATGAATACTTTGTGTGATTGCCATAAGATCTGTATACGTTGAACTTTTGGCTAAAAACTCTGCATCTTCTATATTAAAAATCTTTAATTGTGTCATGTTTAGACCTTCTGATAAAAGCAGCTTACACACTGTTTTAGGGGTAGCAATAAGAATATCTACACCTTCAAAAATTTCAGAAGTAAGTACTTCTATATGGAATTTATCGTCACAGGTATACACACGTAAAGAAGTATGTCTTGTATACTTTAAAATGGTTTCTTCTAATTCAAAAGCACGTTCTCGGTTTTCTACTAAAATAATAGCTCTTGGAGCAACACCAACTTCTTCACATTTCAATTTTTGTAAAGTAGTAAGTATCAAAGCAGTTGTTTTTCCGCTGTTTTTTGGTGCTGTGCAATACACATTTGCACCACTTTTAATGAAAGGAATACTTTTACTCTGAAAAGGAGTAGGTGTAGTTATTTCAAAAAAAGCTAGCTTCTCTTTGATATCGGAATGTAATTTTTTAAAAGGCATAGGAAATAAAGAGATAATTGTTTATTTTTCTTAATTATTGGGGCAAATATACAATTAAAAAGAGTTTGTTATTCCGAAGTAGAAGGAAACTCATAATAAATGATCTAAGCTATAAAGTTATTAGATAGGGCAAGCATACTTTGTTAAAAGTTCTAATGAAACATATTTTAAAGCAAGGGCGTGCGTAGCTTTTAAATCAACAAGTGGTGCAGCATTTGCTTTTTCAGCTTGTTTCCATCTAGAAACACATAAGCACCATTTATCGCCTGGTTTTAAGCCAGGAAAGTTCCAATGTGGTATTGGAGTCATTAAATCATTTCCTTTAGAAAAAGAATACTCTAAAAAGGTTTTAGTAACTACGGCACAGACTACGTGTGTACCAAAATCATCTGGCGTAGTATTACAAAAACCATCACGTAAATATCCTGTCATAGGATTGCATGAACAGGTATCTAAAAGCCCTCCTAAAACATTTAATACGGATTTTGTATTTGTCATACTTTTTAAATTCAATTATATTAAAATAGAGAAAAGAATATTTTTTATTCTTTAAAAATTTTAGTAGAAAATTGTTCGCCATTTATTCCCTTTAGAATTAAAAAATACATTCCTTTTTTAAGATTACTAATATTTATTGACCCTGTTTTAAAATTGACTTGAAACGTTTTTATTTGTTGACCTAGCGGATTAAAAATTATAATTTCTTCTAGTATTTGTTTAGAGGTTATCGTTAATTTTTCTTTCGTAGGATTTGGATATACTGCAAAATCTATTGCATTAGAATTAAAAACACTTGTATTTAAAACTGCATCCGAACTTGCTTTCCAACTGCTCGCCAAAGCATTGTCAGAATTAACATCTATCAATTCTAAATAAAAACCATCACCATCAGCAGTTTCTGGCCAAGGTGCACTATCTGTATATTCCACTTGATCAATGATATTTCCAAAAGCGTCTGCTAATACTAAATTCTGACTACTATTTGATAAATCTCTATCAAATCTACCATAAGCTTCAAGTCCATATCTATCGAAAAAAACGTCTGTATTTCCAGCTAACTGAATCGCTTGTGCAGGTAAAATAGTTGCATTTTCTTCAAATTGATAAGATACACCTAGTTTGCTTAAATACACACCAGTTAAATTTACAGTTGTAGTTCCTATATTTTGAATCTCTATAAACTCTAAATCCTTGCTTTCAGTAAAAGTCTCTGTTTCTAATGGATTATAGCTAATCTTAGAAATCACCAAAGAAGGTGTTTCTATTGAATTACAATTAGAAAATGCACCAAGGTTGTTTCGCATCCATGTAATTCTTTCTTGAATCCAATCTTTCATAGTGGCTATTTCTCCAGAAAAATTATCTATTGTTTCCCAACGCTCATTTTCTCTATTAGTAGCTTCAGAAATTAATGTAATAGTGCTATCAATTAAATTAGAAATGTAGTTAAAATTTAGTGGTTGTCCCTCTTTAGTCAATTCATCAAAGCGTTTTGCTAAATAACATTTAAAAGTTGCATTATTAAAAAGATCACCCCAAAAACGAGAACCTTTATTGCCGTACTCAAATTGCCAAACATATGTATGACTTCTATCAAAGGGATCTCCTTCAAAAAAGTCAAATAAGTCATTGCCAAAAGTTAAATTATAATCCCAAACAGGTCCTGCTCTTAACTTTCCGCCTCTATCTTTATGATAATACGTACTAAGGGCATAAGCATCTGCATTTGAGGCAATTTCTGCTATTAACATATAATCTACAAAAGATGGAATGTCTATAATAGAAGGATAACCACTTGTTATATTAGAATTCGTGGCATTGTTATCTAAACTTTTAAAAACCCCTTCTATATAAGAAGATTGTGTTTGTGTAATATCATCTGAATTTGGTTTTTCATGAATATAAACAGCATTATTACTATACCAAGCAGCAGGATCTTCATCAGAAACTCTATCTGTCTGCATTAGATAACCACCTGAAACCTCTGGAAATGAATTTTCATCATCAGATAACTTTGCAATGTTTACACGATCTCCGTCACGTTTTATTTTTTCAGAGAGTGCATATAAACCAATATAATCGCCATTAAGCACCACTTCACAATACTTTAAATTGGCAGCATATTGCCCCATTTCCCTTGTCATTTCATAACTAATATAGTCTCGCATCATACTATCATCAAAGGCAAATGAATTTAAAATCCAATCATCTTCTTTAGGCATCCCTAATAATTTTACGCCTTTATCTTCTATACCATTATCTTCTAAAGTATCAATACCGTATGGTTTTTTAGGCAATGCCTGAGAAGAAGATCCTCTAGTTTCAATACCAATAGTACCTGAATAATTTAAAAAGTCATCATTATCAGCATCCGTTAGAAAATTTTGAGCACCATCAGGTCTTTGAATTATTTTCATAGTACCAAGTATTTTTGGCTCGTCAGGAATTTCTGCACCATTTTCTGTATTGATAATAATGATGGGTAAGTTACTACTTGTAAATGAGCTATTATTTAAAATATAGGATTTAATAGATATCGAAGATGGTAAATAATTCTCTAAAAATATTTGTGCGCGCACAGTTGTGTTTTCATTAATTTCAATAGGATTTGTATATATTGGAGAAGTTTCTGTAGGATTATTTTCACCAATTGTATAGCGTATTACTTCCTCTGAAGCATTTCCAGATAAACTTAAACTTATGGGTGCATTAATAAGGCCACCTTGGTTAGAAAAAACAACTTCACTTTGAACACTTCCTACATATTCTTGATTAGAATTTTTATAACCGGGAGTAGTCTCTGCATAACTTACAATATCTTCAGAAGTTATAGATACTCCAATTGATGTATTTTCTGGAAGGTTCTCTGCAATTATTTCATGAATAAGACCGCCAGAAGCATTATGTAAACGTATTGTTTCTGAACCTGATGATATTTTAAAATTTGTATGGAAATTATTCGGCGTTAGGCTTAAAATGGCAGGTGGTTCAATACCAGTAGTATTTTGACTTGAAAAAATTGCCGATAAAAAAGGTATTATTGTAAAATCGGAGGAGTTTGCACTGATATTGTGTGCTTGAATGGTTAAAATATTTTCACCTTCTTTTAAAATTGAATTGAAATCTGTAATCATAAACCTTTCCGGGCTTCCTCCAGAATATATTAGCGCCTCATGATCTGTTATAGTTCCTGAGTTATACGCTGGTGGTTCGTCATTAATATTAGCTCTTGCAACTTCATTTCCATTTATATAGGCAACAAAGGCGTCATCATAATCCATATCTAAAATTAAAGTAGAAATAGAAGCGAGGTTATTAATTGTAAATGTTTTTCTAAGATATATCGATTGTGTGCCATTTGGAATAATGGTAGCATCATCTCCATCAGCAAAGCCAAAGCCTGATGAACCTGGAGACCAACTTGAATCATCAAAACTTAAATCACTCCAATTAGGATTGGGCTCGGAAGTTGGAATTAAGTATTTATATTCATCTCCTTGATTGATGAGTGTTCTTGGATAGTTAATAGTAGCCCGATCTTTTGATGAAGCCCATAAAACCATATATTGGTCTGGACTTAGTGTTATATTAGGAAATGTCCATTTTTTATCACCATCTACATCATCAGATAAAGACCAACCATTTATAGAAACATCTTGGGTTCCAAAATTATGAATTTCTAACCAGTCTGGGTTATCTCCATCTTCATCTGTATAAACAGAATTAGAAGAAACTACTTCATTTATTCTTACTGTTTGCGCTGTTAAATTATAGATACTAACTACAAAAAACAAGGATAAATACCTCATTTTATTGTTATTCAAAATATTTATTTTCTGCATTTATCTCTTGTTTAATTGACATGTATTAGTAGATGTATATCCGTTCTAAAGTGAACTAATAAATGTGTAAAGTTAACTAATTAAAATATTTTTACCTATTGATTTTACAATACATAAACTATACTAAAGTTTTTTAATGTAGGGTTTACATGTATTCGAATAGAAATTCTACAAGGATTTTTTTAAAATTAGAAAATGTAGTTTAGGTAGTTCTTTAATTCTTTTCAATCAGTAGTTTCATTAACTGCTTTTTTAATGAATTGATCTGTATTATAATGTGTTACTTTATTTTCTTTTGCTTTGGTTAAAAGCAGTACAGAGCGTTAAGAAAAGATCTGATAGCCCGTCTTAGTATATGAGCCAGTTGACGTTAAGGCATATTAAAGTTTCTTTTAAAATTTATGCTCAGAAGTTTCTTCTGCACAGCATGGCTTGTTTTGGCAAATAGTGCCCAAATGCAATATTCCGTTAATTGTTATAAAATGTACTATAATTTAGAGTATTGCAAAGTAAAAATTTAATGTTTTTAGCGCTTTAGAAGAATAAAGTAAAAGCTAAAAAATGGCTTGTTACATTTGAAAATTATTTAAGAATTACTTAAATAATTTTCTTTTATGTAATTTTTAATCATTTATTTACTAAGAATTCAACTATTTTACTTATATTTTTCCTGTTTGGAATACTATTTTTTAATTTAAGTACTTTAATTTTTTGTGAAGACTGCATTGAAACTAACAAAGTCTGTTCCTTCCAACAAATTACGGAAGCTTTGTTTAAAATTAGAGGACAATACAAGAGAAATATCTAGTTAATAATTAAATTTATTATTTTAGTTAAAAACACATTATAATTATGAAAAAATATATAATAACAATAATAGGAGTATTATTTTTTAATATTAACGTGAACTCTCAAGAACAAAAAATCCTAATTAAGGTTAAAGATGTTAGCAGAAAAGCGGTTGCTGGAGCCATAATTCTTTTTGATGATGTAAAGCAAAAAAGATGGACAAATGATAAAGGTATTTTTAAAACGAAGTTAAAAACAATACCAAAAAAAATTAGTGCTTTTCATCCTAATATAGGAATATCTACAATAAAATATAATGGACAAAGTAACATATCGATCATAATAAAAAAAGGAAATGATGTCAATTTATTCAGCAATGCTTCAAATAAAATAATATCTAGTCAATTTAATACTATTTATGACTACATAAGGGATAAAGTTTCTGGAGTAAATATATCTTCAGATAATATTATTAGAATAAGAGGTTACAATTCAATTAATGGCAATATGACTCCTCTTTTTATATTAAATGGAGTAGAAATTCCAAAAGATATATTTAGTCAAATAATGCCTGATGAAATTGAATCTGTTACTGTTTTGAAAGGACCAGATTCAGCAATTTATGGAATAAGAGCCGCTAATGGTGTTATTATTGTTAAAACCAATCGATACTAAATATTTCTTGAAAATTTCAAATTACAGTTTAAGTAGCAGATTTAGCAAATACAAACCAAGTAGAAAATCCGCAAGGTTTTTTAAGTAGGGGAGTACTGATAATAAATTTTATACGTTGTTAGCAAAAGTTATTTTTTACTTTTTTTTGTTAATCTTCCAGTTGCAAATAAGATTTTATCAATGTAATAGGAATATTCTTTTTCCTTTTTTAACTGCTCATTTAAAGAATCAGATTTCAGCCAATTTATATAATTTTTTATTAGTTTTTTTTCCTTTTTTGTTATCATACCAAGTTGTCTGATTTTTGATATTTCATCAGGGTCATTGAACTGATAAATGGCAAAAGTTCTAAGTACATGTTGGTCAATGATTGGTTGATTCTTTTGTTTTGTTAAATATTTACCAAATTGATAAAAAACAAAACTGCTTTCTTGCTCCGTAATGCTTAGGTCATCTCGATGAATTCCTTTGGCAATATGTTTTATTTTTTTTAAATCACCATTTTTCCAGATTATTGAATACAATAGTTTTGTTAGGGGAGTACTATTTTCAGGGATAGGATTCAAGTTGTAATTTTTGTCAATTACATTATTCACTATTAGATTATCTATTTCATCAGATGAGATATTAAAATCAATTTTTGGAAAGGTCTCTGTATCCATTACATACTTTGATTCAAAGCTTTCTTTTTCAATTTCAATTAAATCATTTTTAGTACTTGCTTTTGTTATTTTTTCAAAAATATCTGAAACAAAATTTTTAGCTTCTTGGTCTGTCATTCAGTTTATGGCGTTAATTTTTGCTAACGGTCTTGTATATGAAAAGTAGCGGATTTTATGCACGAACTTTTCGGTTTACAATTGACCTTTATTTTATTGTTTATCCTTCGTTTAAGCACTAAGCCGCAATTATTTTTATACGGTGTTAGCACCAGTTTTTATTTCAAATATACAATTAAGAATTCCGCTTTTCTTTTTCGTCTTCTTGTGCTCTCAATACTGTTTTTCTTTCATCAATCATTTTTTGTAGACTTGCTATTCTATATTCATCATCTACTGTTTTTATGTGTTCTTCGGCTGTTTCTATTCCGCTTTGATTTATTTCAATTGCGGTTTCGAGTTCCGCGTCAGTTAGTTGTCCAACTTCTCGTATTTTACTTTGTGCATAAGGTGAAAGTGAAACTTGATTATTGGTTGCCCTAAATTTCTTTAGATATTCCTGATGTTTATATAATTTTAAATTGGTGCCATCTGGAAGAGTAGCATTACCTATTTCAAAATTATCTAAATTAACATCTTTTATTTCTTCAGGATTTTTCAAGAAGTAATCGACTTGGTTTTGGTCAAGTAAAAATATAAATGATTCTTTTTCAGATTCAAAAAATGTATACTCGTCTAACAATTCATTAATTTTTATAGGTGCCAATTCTACCCATAGAATCATTGAATTAAGAGTTTCGTCTTTTTTCTCTCCTATATTTATTAATCTATATTGTTTTATCATAAGGATGTCGTTCTGTTTAAATTGGTGCTAACGTGTTTGTAAAAGATTAGTTGCTGTGTTTAAGCCATAAATTTAGTAAACAATAACTGACAAAGAAAATCTGCGAGGATTTTCGTAAGTAAGCAAAAAGCAAGCAATTAATTTTGTACGGTGTTACCACCAGTTATTTTTTCTTAAATATCGCTAAATGTTCAAGCATAGGTTTATTACTTCCTTTCTTTTTTATTGTGTCAAAAATTTTTATTCCACTTGGTAAAGGTTTAAAAAATTCACTTCGATTAGCTTTCAAACTTTTGATTAGTGGTGATTTTATTTTTCTAGGAAATGTAATTGAAAAAAGGTCATTAGATTTAATGAAATAAATTAACCAAATTAAGTCATATTGGTTGTCCTCAATATTTTTCATTTTCTCATTAAACAAATTTTCAATTGCTTTTTCAATTTTTGTCATTACTGACTTATTTGAAGAGTGTTTTATGATTATTTTTTCAATTATTGCAAGAATTTGAGGGAATGATTTATATCTACGTTCTTTTAATAAAAGTAACAGACTAATTGCCTTCATTAAATTCTTTTCATTGAATTCTAGCTTTAGTTTGAATGAATTGGATGAAAGTTCACTTAAAAATCTGTCAACCACTCCAGTTCCTCTGTGTTGTTTGTCTACTTTTAAAGTTCCTCTTAAAGATTTTTCGAATCGATTATAACTTATTTTATTTTTATATCTTAATGAAAATTGTTGATAATCAGCAGTCCATTCTCTAAATAAGCCTTCAGGCAATTCATTTACTTCAGACTTGTCGTCATTTAATGCTAAATTAAAATTCTTTAGTTGCTTTTGAAGTATTCTAATTATGTTGTTAGCATCTTCTTTTGTTTGACACAGAATTCTATAATCATCTTTAAATCGAATTGCTAAAAAATCAATTCCTAGTTTATCTATTTCTTTGGAACTTTCTGTGTCCACAGCAGACAAAATTATTTCTGCTATTAAATCTGAAATTGCGGGACCAATTGGAATTCCATTTGTGCAACCATCATTAGCATACTGTATTAGTTTATCAAGTTTTAACCCTAAAAATTTATCGTACGCATTTCTATTTCCACTAGTCCTAATTACTTTTTTAGTATGAATAGCCCAAGCTATACTATGTGTATAAATTGAAGGATAAAAGTTTTTTATGTCTGTTTTTAAAATATATTTATAATTAAAAGCTTCGGCAACTAAATCATTTTCAGCCATTTCCAAAAACTCATAAATCATTCTTCCAGCTCTTAAATTCCCTAATTCTCCTTCATTTTTTTTGGTAACAGGAATTGGGAAACTATAGGAATAAATTTTATTTTTTGAATTAAATAAATGATTTGTTATTAAATCCCATTCGTTCATTAATAACCAAACCATATCGTGATAAATTTTAGGTTCAATAATTCCAAATGTCCGATCTGTTAATTGTGTTTTAGGAAACGAAACATTTATTAGCTCACTTTTTTTAACATCAAATTTCGGATTAGTACCAGAAGTATCTACTTCAGTAAATGGTCTAGTATTTAAATCAAATTTAGAGACTTTAAACGTTGGTGGGACAATATATTGTTCGGGAAAATAACCTTCTTCTAATAGCCATTTTGCAACTTTTTTAGTAGGAACTTTTTTTAAAAGTTTTTTTGTTTCTAAGAAATGTTTTCTTGGTAGTTGCATTTTTTTTTAATTGGTGGTAACGTTGTTGTATATGGTTTGTTGCGTGTTTAAGTAACTAACTTAGTAAATTACAAACCGAATAGAAAATCAGCAAGGATTATCGTAAGTAGGCAAAAAGCCAGCAATAAATTATATACGGTGTTATGGGCTGTTGTGATTATGTTAAATTTACTGGAAACTCTGATTCTATCTTCTCTTCGATTGTTTGGGTTTTTTCTGTATTTTTTATTTTTTCTAAAAGAGCTAAAGTTTCTCGATATTCAATTGCTTCTGGAAATTTTCTAAATTCTGCCTCAATTCCAATTTCAGTAATTTTTTCTTCAATTTCATCTAGAGTTACATTAAAAAATTCTTTTCTATAATTAAGCATATTTACTTTTTTCTCTTCAAATTTTCGATGTAATTCTTTTTCTAAAGTTGGAGCTTCTTCAGAATAAATCATAGCGTGTATGTCAAACTTAAAAGGAACGGAAGCGTCTCCTAATTCTTTCACTCTATCTGTAGGTTCTAATCTTCTAGTCATTCCGATTTTATAAATATTTTCTCCAAATGAACCAATATTTGATATAATATAAACGTGTCCTCTTTTTGTTTGTTGAGCCATAGAAATTGCTCTTTCTTTCCTTTCTTGTGCTTCTTTTAGTTCAAGTTCTAGTTTTTCAATATTCTCTTGTAATTTCCTTTGTTTTTCTCCTGTTAGTTCTTCAATTTCTTTTCTAGCTTTTTCTAAAGCAGTTTGGTGATTTTTCTCTTCTTTTTCAGCATCTCGTTGAGCTTTTTCAAATTCTCTTTTGGCTTTTTCTTCTTCTCTAATCTCTTCTTTAATAGCTCTTAACTCTTCTCTTTCATTTTGTTTCTTTAATTGAAATTCGTGTTCTAAAGTAAGTTCTTTAACTTTTAATTTGAGATAATCATTTGATATTGAAATTGTAGAACTTTTACCTAATTTATTAATTGCTTCAAATGATTTTTTAATTCTTTCTTTCATTTGATTGACATTGTTCCATTTAACTTTAGCTATTAATGAATTACATTCTCCGTTAAAGGCTCTTAAAACTAACTTTATATTTCTTTTTGTCGAAGCTTTTCCTTTTGCTTCACTACCATCAACTGTCCAATTAGTTGAACAAGTTGCAGCAGTTTCATATGTAATCATTTCCTTTTGAAGTCCGATAACTTTTTTTTGTTCAGTTCTATAATCTTCTGATTTTTCAAAGTCATAAATAGATTCATAAACACCAAATTCAATTAAATCAAGTTTAGATTCGTATATACTTACTTCCTTTCTTAATTTTTTATAAGTTTCTAATGAATTAGAATATTTAGAGTTTAATTCAATTAATTCATTTTCAGATTTTTTTGCTTGTATTTTTTGATTTTCAGTTAATTCATTAAACTCATTTGTTTTATTTTCAGTTTCTAAATCTATATTTAAAATTGGTTTATATTTTTCAAGTCTAGATTTTAGAAGTTTAATTTCGTCAAGTTCTTTTCTTTTTAAAAAGTCAAATAATCCCATAGTTTTTTCTTTTTTCAATTTTTAGATTCGGGCTAGCAATTGCCCATAACTGGTTATATGAAGCACAAAATTCTCGTTTACGGGTATTATTTTCCGGATAAAAGGAACTTTTGTTCCATTTTTAAAACAATAAAACTGCAATAGTTTTTTAAAAAACCAATGCAGTCCGCCTTATTAACGTATTCCAATAAAATTTGGGGGGTAGACAATAAATATATAGTTTTTTCTTAATATAGAAGGGAAAACTATTGCTTTTTTTGTATTAAATTCTTGCTAACGTTTTTGTGTATTATTAATGGCGTGGGTTAGCACTTAATTTAGCAAATAATGCCTGATGAAATTGAATCTGTTACTGTTTTGAAAGGACCAGATTCAGCAATTTATGGAATAAGAGCCGTTAATGGTGTTATTATTGTTAAAACCAATCGATCCTAAATATTTCTTAAAAATTTCAAATTATAGTTTAAGTAGGAGATTTAGTTCATAAAAACCAGATAACACAACATTTTAGTTATTTTTTCTTGATCTCTTTCCTTACACTATATTCATACCTCTCATATTTACCAATTTCTGAGATAGTGTATTTAGTGAAGCCAAATGTATTTACCTTACCATCAAGTTTTTTCATTCAATATCCTTCAGGTAAGTACTCTTTGCCCGAAGCAACGATAGGAGTGAAGTGAGAATGTGAATGGAATGTTTTAATATCTATATTTACCTTCTATTATTTTGCCGAATGTCTAATATATTTTTCTATTACAACAGCAGTAATTATTACCATATAAAACTGCCCAATTAGACCAACTAAAATGGCTGATTTTTGAGCTATTGCTGTTGTAGGAATAATTTCACCATAGCCGATTGTTAAAAGCGTTATGTAGGCATAGTATAAAATATTGTCTGGTTTAGCTTGAATTTCATTACTATTTATCAAACCAATCTGGAATGAATTAGGGGTAATTAACTCAATAGACATAAATAAGAAAAATGCCAAAAATCCTAGTGAAACATAACCACTTATTAAACCTATAATTACATTTTTAGTAACTTTTTTAGCTCGCCATACTTGTTGAATTATATTCCAAGTAACAAAAAAATAGAATATAAAATAAATAGACAGCCTTATTAATAACGTTTTAGTGTTCTGAAATTTTAAAATCGCATCAGAACTAAAAATTAAAGCTGTAATTACAAATAGTCCAACAAACAGCCACATTAATTTTTTCCATTTAGAAATCATTAAAATACCAGCAGCAATACTTGTTAAATAGAGAATAGGTAATAGGGTATGCTCATAAAAATCTTGTGGAAAGAATAACGAACCAAACAGAATAAATAGCTGTGAGGTTAAAAAGGTTTCGAATCTATATTTGTATAATTGATTTATCATCAATCTTCCAATAATTTCTCGTTAAATTCATATTCCTTATAATCCACTTTAAATAAAGCACTATATAACGATGGTATAAATAACAATGTAATTACCGTTCCAAACAATAAGCCCACCATTATACCAATTGCCATACCTTCCCACATTTCACCTCCAGAGATATACAAAGGAATTAAACCTAATACTGTTGTAAAGGTAGCCAAAAGAATAGGTCTAAAACGTTGTAAGCAAGCCGCAATAACAGCATCGTGTTCTGTTCGTCCTAAATCGTTTTGTTCAATTTCCATTCTGTCAATTAATACAATGGCATTGTTAATTACAATTCCTGCCAAAGATATTAAGCCTAAAAACGGCATAAACCCAAAAGGTTCTCCAAAAACCAACAAACCAATTACAACACCTATAACTCCCAAAGGAATAGTTAATACTACCATGGTCATTTTTCTTACCGAGTTAAATTGAATAATAAGTAACAATATGATAATAAAAGCCGATACTGGTAAATAACCAATCACAGAACCCATACTTTCGGCTGATTGTTTTGCATCTCCACCAAACTCATAATTATAATCTTGTGGCCAATTTTGTTTTTGCTCTATCAACCAAGGAGTAATTTCAGAAGTAATTACTGAAGCGTTACCATCTGCTCGTAACTCGGAAGTAATATTGACTGTTCTTCGTAAATCTAATCGTTTTATTTTAGAATATTGCCATTGCGGTATAATTGAAGCCACTTGTAGTAATGGTACACTTCTTCCAGTTCCTTGAGAATACACATTTAAGGTTTCTAATGATGCTAACGATTGTTGCTGATTGACATCACTTCGCATTAAAATAGGGATGGATTTATCATCTTCACGATATTCCCCAGTTTTAAATCCATCCAAAACAGTACGTAATGAAGTCGCTATATCTTGACTTGTTACTCCAGCTGTTTGTGCTCGGTTTTGGTCAATTTCAATCAAGAACTTTTTACTTTTAGGGCCCCAATCATCTTTTACATTTTTGGTACCCTCAATTTTTGACAATCGCAACTTAACTGCTGCTGTAATTTTAGATAATTCATTTGGAGAATTTCCAGAAATTTTTATTTCAATTGGGATTCCTCCACCACCTGCTCCTAAAGAACCAACTTTAATATCTGCATTTGGGAAATTATTAAAGGTGAAATTGTCTATTTTGGCAATCATATTGTTGTTTTGGTTAAATGACGAAGTATTTACCAAAATATGTGCGTAATTAGAATTAGCTTCATCTGCAGAATAACCTAGGTCATACGATTCTGGTCCTTCTCCTATATAAGAAGACCAATCTAAAACACCTGTTGTTCTTGTATCCTTCACCTTTAAAGAATCTAGCATATACTGTTCAATTGCCTTTACCACCTTTGTAGTACTTTCAATTTTATTCCCTTGAGGAAGATTTATATCTATAGTTATCAAGTTTCTATCACTATCAGGAAAGAATATGAATGGTATTTTAGTAAAGCCAAATAAAGACACAAAGAATGCTAGAAAAACACCAATAATAACTTTCCATTTATTAGTTAAGGCAATCAAAATTAAATCTTTATAATATTCCTTGAGTTTATTAATAATTCTATCTATAAAACTAGGAATTCTTTCTTCTTTAGGTTTCACTTTTAAAAACATATAGCAAAATAAAGTTATTACCGTTAATGCAATAATCCAAGATGACAATAGTGTAATGGTAATTACTATAAAAATTGGACCTACAATATCGCCCATTGTAGTTGGTGATAAGTAAAATGCTAAAAATGCAGCAGAAGTTGTCAAAGTTGAAATTAACAAAGGCATCCATAACTCTGAAAAGGCGTCAATAGCAGCTTTTTTACGCTCTATACCTTCTTCCATTTTCACCATAATGGTTTCTGCCACAACAATGGCGTTATCTACCAACATTCCTAAAGCCATAATTAATGCAGCCAAAGTAACTTGGTTTAGACCTATGTTCATTAATCCCATAACCATAAGGGTTGTAATCATTACAATTGGGATTAAACTTGAAATAACAAATCCAGTACGAATACCCAGAAAAACCAACATTACTATTAATACAATAACAATAGATTGTATTAAGTTTACAATAAAGTCGTTTACTTTAACATCGATATATTTGTCTATAGAAGATACTCTTGTTAATTCTAAACCAACAGGTAAGCGTTGTTGCCAATCATTAAGTACTTTGTCAACTTCTTCTCCCAACACAATTACATTAGCATTTTCTTTAAGATTTATATGAATTGATATCGCTTCTTTTCCGTTAATTCTAACCTTTTGAGTAGGAGGGTCTATATACCCTTTTGTTACGGTGGTTATGTCTCCTAACTTTACTAGCTGCGAGCCGTTACCAACGGGAATCAACATATCACGAATATCATTAACAGAACTAAAATTTCCAGTTGGTTCAAGAATAATACGTTCATCTCCAACATTAATTTGCCCTCCAGAATTTAAAATATTTGTAGAAGAGATACTTTTTTGAAGTTTTGAAGCCGATAAATTATATTCTTTTAGACTTGCGTTATCAAACTCTACAAAAACACGCTCTTCCTGCTCACCACCTAATTCTACTTTTGCTGCGCTGGGTAGTTTTATTAAATGATCTTTTATATCATCTACATATTCTTTCATTTCTGCATAGCTATAACCGTCAGAGGTTAGTCCTACCACAATACCATATACTTCCCCAATACCATCACTATTTAAATTTGGTTTTACACCTTCTGGTAAACCTTTAATAGTATTTAGTTTTCTTCGTAAACGGTCCCAAACTAGCTGCATTTTTTCTTTAGGAACATCATCTTTTAGGGTTATTTTAACAACAGATAAACCAGAACGAGATGTACTTTTTACATCTTTAAGTTCGGGCAACTCTTGTGCTATTTTTTCAACTTTATCTGTAACAAGAAGTTCTACACGTTCTGGACTTGCGCCTGGAAATTGAGAAACAACGGTAGCTACTCTAACCGTAAATGGAGGCATACTATCTCTAGATAAACCAAAATACATAGCCATACCTAAAACTATAATGCTAATCAATACCATAAAAGTGATACGGTTTTTATTGATAGAAAACTGTGCTAAATTCATTTGATAAATTGTTTATTATTGAAGTTTTACTTCCTGTCCATCTAAAAGTGTTTGTAAACCAGCTGTGGCAATTTTTTGTCCTGCAGATAAACCGGATTTAATTTTAAAACCTTGAACAGTTAGTCTCCCTATTACAACTTGCTGTTTTTTTACTGTTACTTCATTTCCTTCTTCAATTAAAAACACAAATCGTCCTGTACTATCTTCACCAACAGCATTGGCAGGTACTACCAAAACTGAATTGTTATTTTTATTAGTACCAAAATCGAAAGTTACATTAGCTGACATCCCACTTTTTACACCATTGCTAGGGTTAGTAACCATTATTCTAACAGGGTAAGTAGATGTACTGGCATCTATAGCTGGCGAAACTTCAGTAATCTTGCCTTTAAAAGTTTGCTCTGGTAAAGATGAAAATGATACATTTACTGTATTTCCTTTTTCTACACCATTTATAACGCTTTCAGGAATTCCTAATAAAATTTCCATATCACTTCCAGCATTCAATGTTGCAATATTTTGAAAAGCGTTTACATTCTCATCTTTCTCTGCGTTGACCGCTGCAATAACTCCACTTTCGGGAGCATATAAGTAGCCATATCGTATTTTTTCTTGTTGAATATCAACACTTCGTTTGGAAGATTCAAAACTCTCTTGAGCTGTTTTATAAGAATTTTTTGCCGCTTCAAAATCACTTAAGGAGGCGCTGCCTTTTTCAAAAAGTGAACGTACTCTGTTTAAATTAAGCTTTGCTGTGTTCATTTGAGATTCGGCACTATTTTTAGTAGAGATAGCACTTTCGTAATTTAAGCGTGCCTGTACATTATCCAGTGTAGATATTAATTGATTTTTATTTACTTTTTGACCAAGTTTAATATTGAAAGTAGTAATGATACCACTACTTCTAAAACTCAAACCTATAATTTTATCAATTTGGGCAGTTCCGCTGAAGGTTCTTAATTTTTCACCACCTAAATAGCCAACTTTTTGATATTTAACTGGGCGAATAAATTTTTTAGTTTCTTTTTTCGCTTCTGAGCAAGAAAATAATAATCCTGATAAGACTGCTATACAAAATAATTTTACTGTTATTTTCATTGTAATTAATTTCTATATTATTGGTTAGCTTATTTTCTATTAATTGAATATTCTAAAAATCGTTGGGTAAATTTAATCTTGTCTTCTTTAGAGTTCAACATGAAATAATATCCTATAAAACGCTCTAACTGTAGGCTATTAATTAAAAAGTTATATGCAGCATTGGTACTTGCTAATTGCGTATTTAGATAATTGTTTTGTGCATCAATTAACTGAATAATATTTACAGCGCCATTGGCATAGGATGCTTTAGTAAGTTCCAAGGCCTCTTTAGCTGCTTTTTCTGAAACTTGTGATAATTCAATGTTAGAAATTTGATTGACAAGATTTAGGACACCAGTTCTAACATTAGCATCAATAGCCAATTCTGTATTTTCTTTATTGATGTTTAACTGGTCCAATTGAATGCTGTTGGTTTGACGGTTAATGTTTGTTTTGTTTTGGTTAAAAATAGGTATAGATACATTTACCCCAACATTGTAATTATTGTCTAACATTGTAAAGCCAGTAGGAGCTGTGCTGCCTTCGCCACTTCTACTAAAGGTATTATTGTATTGACCTTGCAAAGCAACGGTTGGTAAAAATCGCCCTCCAGTATTGAGCTTTAAATTTCGCGCTACTGCTTCTAAATTGTATTGTAGAGATTTTAACTCAGGAGCATTATTTTTTGCTTCTTCCGTGAGAAAAGCAATGAAAGGTTCTCTTGTTGCTGGATTATCTAACAATTTTATTAGTTGATCGTAATTATAATCTTTAAAAATTCCTTTATTTAATAAAGCTTCGTTAATTGCTATTTTAGTTTCTAACGGATTATTTAAAAGTTGATTTAATTGTATAAATCCTTGTTGTAACTGATTTATAGATTCTACCAACGCTTGCGTATCTTGTGCCATTTGACTTTGAAAGCGTAACATATCTGATTTACCAGATTGACCAGCCTCAAAATTATGCTGTGAAACCTGTAAATTTTGCTTTGTTAGTTCTAGGTTGCGCATTCTAATTTGCACATTTGTTTTTAAAATTAACACATTAAAATAAACATTGCTCGCATTGAAAATGGCATCTAATTCTATAGCATTAAAATTTTCTTGCTGGGCTTGTTGTAATTTATTTTGAATTGTAATATTAGCATTTGCAGCTTCAGAAAAAATGGTCTGCTGTAAAGTAATATTTCCAGAAGTTGAAAATTCAGGATTTTGTCCATTGCTAACTTTTGCTAATTCAGGGTCTATATATGTGCCTGTACCAGATGCTGTAAGGCTTGGCAAGTAATTACTTTTTGCCATTTTCACATCTTGTTTAGCTAATTCTAACTCTTTCGTTTTAGATTGTAAAGACAGGTTTTGCTTTAAAACACCATTAATAACCTCAAGAATACTATAAGATTTTTTGTTTAAATTTGTATTTGTGTCACCTACAAAACTGGTGTTATTTATTAAGCTATACTTAATGGGTACATTAACTTGTTGTGCAGTACTATGATTTATTGTTAAACGAGAACCGTATTCAATAAAAACAGGCATTTCTGCTAAAGGTGTTCCATTTACATAGCCTTCAACCGATAATGCAATGCGTCTAAAAAACTGATTTAAATTATCATCGGATTGGGTGGTAGCCATAATTCCCATTTTTACTTCGTTTATTCCTAAACTTGTAAATGATGGAAGCTGTTTTTCTATACAAATAGTAGCCAATTCCTTTATATCGTTATTACTTAAAAAGATTCCTCCAGCAAGGTAAACAGCGTCAATATCATCAAGATTAGTAGTAATATCTATAAATGTATTAAATGGAATCAGTTTATAATCGACTTTCAATTTTTTAAATGTTTTATCAAAAGTTTCTTTTAATGAAAGTAAATCAACTAGATGGCTTTCAATAGCAATTCCTAGGGTTTTAAATTCTGTTAGTTCTTTAAAAACTTTAAAATCTTCTAAAAAAGATTCAGATTCAATAAGGTATGTGAAGTTTTTTATACCAGAAGTCTTTTTTGTGAAGTCTATGTTGCTAAAATCTTTATTTACTGCACCAAATAGGATAGTAGGTTTTTGATAGCTTGCTCTATTGTTCAGGATTTTATTATTCGCTACGCCAAAAGCTAAAATAATATCGGTGTTATTGTTTAATAAATTTTGATAATGTAGCTCTGCTGTTTTAAGATTGAAATTGTTAACTAAAATATTTTCACTTGGAAAATTAATTATAGCATCTTCACCTACCACAGCTTTTATTTGGTGTTGCAGTTGTAGCAGTAGTGGTTTTAATTTTTCCGATCTGTTGTCTAGTAAAACACCAACATTGTAAGTTTGCTTTTGCGCAAAAGAGAATGCAATTATAGACAAACAAAGAAATGTTGCTAATTGGTTTTTAATTTTATGCATACTTAGATAAATAAGTTTGTATACCTCTAATGTATTATTAGAGACAGAATGAATTCATTTGGTTATTTCTCCTTATTGCCACCGAAGAGATAAAAAGCTACTCCTGCTATGACTATTACAAAAAAAAATTACTTCCTAGATGGATTTTTTTTTCTTGATTTTATCTTTTCTTGATCAAATTGTTTTGGTAGCGGGCTACTTTTTTATTAAGACTACTCTTTTATCCACTCAAGGGTTTTTGACATAAAACCAGCATCAATAGTAACAAAAAGCTTTTCGTCTTTTTTTTCTAAAACAGCATCGTACCATTTCTTTTTCTTGAGACTAAATAACTTACCTTTCCATTCTCCGTCAACAGATTTAATGTCTTTAAGCATTAAGGCTCCTGCTTTAAGTTTATCAGAAGAAATGACTGTTCCGCTGTAAAAGTCTTCATTTTTTTTGATTTCAATTTTAGTGTTTCCTTTACCCATATCCCAAACACCAGATATGGAATCTTGAGCACTTAAAGTAATTGATGTTATAAGAATGTAAATTGTAAATGTGATTGTTTTCATTTTATTTTTAATTTATAGTTAATAAAATCTGTAAGCTATAGACATTCCTAGATTGAAGGATTGTATTTTGGCATCAAAATTACTGGTAACAGTAACGCTATCCGTTATGCTTTCTACATCTCGAATGGTGGTATAACCACCACTAAACGTAAAGGTTGGCATTAGCGTAAAGTGTTTGCCTAAATCTGTTTTAAGACCTATCCCTAACTCATAACCAAAACCAAATCCTGATTCTGAACTTCTACTAAAGTTTTGTGTTATAGCTGTATCTGTTGAGCTGATAGTTATACCCGGATTATTGACTACCATTGGACCAATACCAATACGAGGATATAAAACAAATTTCTTGTAAACAGGTATTTTATATGCTGCTCCTATAAGGACGGAGTAAACTTGCCAATCTTCTGTATTACCAGAAAAATTAGAACCTGGATTATCTGTATTAAAATTATCTATCAGACCGCCTATTTGCGTAGCGAAACTTTGGCGCCTAAACGTTCCTGTAAGTGTAACTTTATCGTTTAAGAAAAAACCTCCATAAATATCTAATTTTGTACCATCATCTGCAAAACCAGCATTTGGATTGGTAATATCGGTATCTTTAAAATCGCTAAGGGCATAAGATGTACCAAAAGATGCACCTATATAAAATTTATCGTCTTGGTCAGTTTGAGAAAAAGCTGATTGAAAACTAATTAGTGAAAAAAGAAAAATAAAATAATTCTTCATAGCATGTGCTTGTTAATTCTGCTGTAAAGTTATGAAGAGTCAATGCTAAAAATACTCAACAAATGTTGAGAAATCAATTAGTTAAGCTTTTTTTTATTCTACTTAATTGTGTTGCAGTAATTCCAATCATAAAAGCAATAAAACGTAGAGAAGTTTTTTTTAATAAATCTGGATTGTTTTCTAAAATAAAATCATAACGCTTTTTTCTGCGCTTCTAATTTACTAGGCTCTTTTTCCTCCTTAAAGTCTTAAAGCAGCTTTAGGATATACGCTCTATTGATACGATCTCTATGTATTAATTCTAACTCAAAATCAATATCGTCTAAGATGGAAATATTTTATTTTTGCACTTCTTTTTTTATTTTTTCTTAAATATCTAGGTACTTCCCTTTATAATCTTCAAACTCTTGCTCATTAAGTGGTAAATCATCCCAAGCAAAATCGGTGTAGGATACCTCTTTCATTCTATTTAGAGAATAATAGCTGAATTAAAAGAGCAATAGCGAATAAATATGTTATAAATCAACTTGAATTTCTTAAATATTATTAAATCCAGATTTAATTAGTTCAAACATTCTCTCACGTTCTAATATATTATTTCCATAAATGGATAGTTCAATTTTTTCTTTTGATCTCATTTATTTTTAAGATTTGGATATTGCATACAACTTTGTTGTATATAATTTCTAACGTTTTTTAGGTAACTTATTTATTAAATACAAATTGAATTGGAAATCAACAAAGATTTGATAAATAGGGGAGTACTAGCAATAAATTATACACGGTGTTGTGTATACTTTTTAAAGTACTAATATTTTTTCCTAAATTCTATTTATTAAATTTTCTTTCCTTCTTTCCAAGGATTCTACATTCCATTTGTTTTCTTTCATAATGTCTTGCGTTATAACAAATGATGAATTTTAAAAATAACTTTTACTTATGGATTCTGCAGATATAAATAAATCTTAAATGTAGTAACTTGCCACTATGATTCAAGAGCTTAAAAACAATTATGGACACTTATTTGAAGATGCCCTTTTAAATGAAATAAATCAAGTTGGAACATTCAAAGAAGTTCCCGAAGGATGTAGGATAATGGAAATTGGAGACTATGTTAAAGCGATGCCTTTATTAGTTTCTGGAGTAATAAAAATATTAAGGAAGGATACTGATGGAGATGAGTTATTACTCTATTTTTTAGAAAAAGGAGATACATGTGCCATGACTTTAACTTGTTGTGTTGCTCAAACAAAAAGTAAAATTAGAGCCATCGCAGAAACCGATTCAAAACTGATTATGATTCCTATTCAAAAAATGGAAGAATGGTCAGAAAAATATAAAAGTTGGAGACATTTTGTTTTTGAAAGTTACAATAACAGACTTAATGAAATGCTTGAAACTATAGATAGTATTGCCTTTCTAAAAATGGATGAACGTCTGCTTAAATATCTTGTAGAGAAAGTTAGAATTTCAAAAAACAACACTATTCACAAGACGCACCAAGAAATAGCTTATGAACTTCACACCTCTAGAGTGGTTATTTCTAGACTCTTGAAAAAACTCGAAACATTGGGTAAAATAGAATTGAACCGAAGCTATATTTTAATAAAAGATATTTAATACCAATGTAACTAATGTTACTGTGTAGCTTATTTTTCAGAATTACATTTGCCATAAATAAAAAAGAATATTTTATGGAAATAATTGAAATTTTTGGATATATCTCAGCTTTAATTATTGGTATTTCATTAGGTTTAATTGGTGGTGGTGGCTCTATATTAGCGGTTCCTGTTTTAGCCTATTTATTTTCAGTAAACGAAAAAGTAGCCACAGCATATTCCTTATTTATTATTGGGTCAAGTGCATTAGTAGGTGGCTTAAAACAACACTTTAAAGGTCTAGTAGATTGGCGTACAGCCACTGTATTTGGTATTCCAGCAATTGTTGGTGTTTCTATAGTAAGGCATTATGTAGTGCCTGCAGTACCCGATATTTTATTTAATATAGGAGATTTTGAGTTTACGAGACGTATGGGAATGTTTGGTTTTTTTGCTTTGCTTATGATACCTGCTGCTTTCTCAATGCTAAAAGAAAGAGAAGAAAAAGAAACAACCGGAGCTGTAGTATATAATTACCTTTTTATTATAATTGAAGGATTAATTGTGGGCGCAATTACAGGAATGATAGGTGCCGGTGGCGGATTTTTAATTATACCTGCTTTGGTTATACTGGCTAATGTAGAAATGAAAATAGCCGTTGCTACATCACTCATAATAATTGCATTTAAATCTTTAATGGGCTTCTTTCTTGGAGATGTGTTTACCATGGAAATAGATTGGCAGTTTTTGGCTATTTTTACCTCTATATCTTTAGTTGGTATCTTCATTGGAAGCTACCTAGGAAATTTTATAGATGGAAAAAAACTAAAGAAAGGCTTTGGTTATTTCATTTTTGTAATGGCCCTCTTTATATTTTATATGGAATTTTTTATTAAATAGTTATGCAACTAATGTTACTGTGCAGGCTATAATGAAGTTATAAATTTGAATGTTATTTAAATACAGATTATGAAAATAGAACAAATATATACAGGATGTTTAGCGCAAGGCGCTTATTATATTGAGAGTAATGGTGAAGTTGCTATTATAGATCCTCTTCGTGAAGTAAAAACATATATAGAAAAAGCGAAAATAGATAATGCCAAGATTAAATATATTTTCGAAACACATTTCCACGCAGATTTTGTTAGTGGGCATGTTACTTTATCTAAAGAAACGGGTGCACCAATTGTTTTTGGACCAAATGCAGCAACAAGTTTCGATTCGATTATAGCAAAAAATAATCAAGTCTTTAAGCTGGGTAATATAACAATTACCGTTTTACATACACCTGGGCATACTATGGAAAGTTCTGTATACCTTTTAAAAGATAAAAATGGAAAAGACCACTCTATTTTTAGTGGAGACACGTTATTTTTAGGAGATGTAGGGCGTCCAGATTTAGCACAAAAAACAGGAAGCATCACCGCAGAAGATTTAGCAGGTTTTTTATTCGACAGTCTTCGTACTAAAATTATGCCGTTGGCAGATGATGTTATTGTGTATCCGGCACACGGAGCTGGTAGCTCTTGTGGTAAAAAATTAAGCAAAGAAACAGTAGATATTTTAGGCAACCAAAAGCAAACAAATTATGCGTTACGCGCAGATATGACGAAAGAAGAGTTTATTAAAGAAGTTACAGATGGTTTATTACCACCACCTCAATACTTTCCCTTAAACGTGCAGATGAATAAAGAGGGGTATGATGATTTTGGCGATGTATTAAAACGAAGTGCTCAAGCCTTATCTCCTGAAGCTTTTGAAGCGGCAGTAAATGAAACAGAAGCAATTGTATTAGATGTACGTCATCAAAATGATTTTGCTAAAGGGCACATTCCACGTTCAATCTTTATAGGATTAGATGGCGGTTTTGCACCTTGGGTAGGCGCTTTAATTGCAGATGTTAAAAAGCCTATTCTATTAGTAACACCGGTTGGTAGAGAAGAAGAAACAATTACACGTTTATCGCGCGTTGGTTTTGATCAAACTTTAGGGTATTTAAAAGGTGGTTTTAATGCTTGGAAAAAAGCCTCTAAAGAATATGATAGCGTAAGTTCTATCTCAGCAACTACTTTCAAAGAAACAAAAGAAAGTGGAGCTGTTCCTGTTTTTGATGTAAGAAAAGAAGCGGAGTTCTTATCAGAACATGTATTGGGTGCAAATAATACACCCTTAGATTATATTAATAATTATCTTGCAGCATTTCCAGATACAGGCTCTTTTTATGTGCATTGTGCAGGAGGTTACAGAAGTATGATTGCAGCATCTATTCTAAAAAGTAGAGGCATTCATAATTTAATTGACGTTCAAGGTGGTTTTAAAGCAATAAAAGAGGTAAATGTTGCAGTTTCAGCGTACGTTTGCCCATCAACATTATAAATTATAAAAATGAATTGGATATACGAACCGTGGCCTTGGTATATAGCTGGCCCAATGATTGCCCTTATTATGTTCTTACTTATAATGGTAGATAAAAGTTTTGGAATGTCTTCCAACTTGCGCACAATGTGTACTATTTGCGGTGCAGGTAACAAAGCTGATTTCTTTAAATTTGACTGGAAATTGCAAAAGTGGAATTTAGTTGTAGTGCTTGGTGCTGTTATTGGTGGTTTTATAGGATCTTATTTTTTAAGTACTCATACAGCAGTAGCACTAAATACAGAGACCATTTTAGAACTAAAATCTCTAGGTTTTGAAAGTGCAGGAACTGCATATCTTCCTACAGAGTTATTCGATACTAAGGCATTACTAAGCATTAAAAATGTATTGCTTTTGTCTATTGGAGGGTTATTAGTAGGTTTTGGAGCACGGTATGCTGGAGGTTGTACTTCTGGTCATGCAATTTCAGGATTAAGTAACTTACAAATACCTTCTTTAATAGCTGTTATAGGTTTCTTTATTGGAGGTCTTACAATGATTCACTTTATTTTCCCTTTATTATTTTAAACAATGAGAACACTTATATACTTATGTATCGGAATCCTTTTCGGAATTACAATGTTTAAATCGGAGGCAGCTTCTTGGTTTCGTATTTATGAAATGTTCAAATTTGAATCTTTTCATATGTATGGTATTATTGGCTCTGCATTAGTGCTTGGTATTATTACAATACAATCCATCAAAAGATTCAAAATAAAATCTTTCTATGGAGAAAAAATAAACTTTAGCCCAAAAGCAAAGAGCTTTAGGCGTTATCTGTTTGGCGGAATTATATTTGGTTTAGGCTGGGCATTAGCAGGCGCTTGTCCAGGACCAATGTTTACGTTGGTTGGAGCAGGTTATATTTCAATTTTCATCGTAATTATAGCTTCTCTTTTAGGTACTTTTTTATATGGATTATTAAAAGGAAAATTGCCACATTAAAACAGTAAAATGTAATTTTATTTCATTTTTTTTTTTGATACCAAAAAATATATCCCGTAAAAAACAAAGAAAATATTGCGATTATAATACTCGATATTATACTAATAGTATCGAGTAATGCCGAGAGGATTTCTTGAGGACTACACATGGTTTTAATCTAAAGCAGTTTTTTTACCTAAAATTCTTGCTACCGTTTCTTTTAGAGGTTTTTTATAGTTGTAGGTTCCGCCATTTTTAAAATTGAATTTTTCATAAAAATTTTCTTTTCCAAGTTTTGTTAGAACATTCACAAATAAGTCTTCAAAAAATGAGGAGTTTATCGAGTATAAATTGGCTGGTATAACAACAATTATTTCTTCATTCTCATTTTCTAATTTGTCTATTTTTAATTTGTCTCGAATATATTTACCTCTATCTCTACCTGTTAAAATCTTAGCTTCTTTTGTTTCTTATTTCTTATTTAAACAACTTAAAATGAATATTTTAGACTGCTGTGGTATAGGTAATTTTTTTTGCTTCAATTTAAATATGTTACAGAGAATTATGCGTTTAATTCAGTTCAAAAAGAATTGATAAAAGGTCAATTTAGAACGCTATTTGGAGTGTCTCTTAGGTCTTAATTTAAAAATTTGAATAAAATATGGGGTTTGTAAAGTAGAATTGCAGTTTGATGTTTAATGAAGATGGTTTCAAGAAATTTTACATAACGGCTAATTATAGCTAAAACTTTAATTCTCTAAAGTTTCTTATAACAACGTATTTAAAAAATATCATTGAATAATACCAAATACAAGATTCTATGGAGTTATAATTAATACTTGTTAACGAATGTTTATTTAGATTTCAAGACTTTCTGGGATATTTTACATAATAGAGAATTATAGCTATTATTTAAAAGCTAAAAGTTAATTAGCCGTAATTGCTTTTAACATAATATCTATCGATATAAGTCTAAAGACATTATATCTGATATTATGTGTAAATAGCCTGAAATACGGCTATACAGAAATTACTACATAAATGTACTATAATGTTCTGCGTTATGTAACTTGAGCTTTGCTTAAAAGCGAAAGTTTATCTACAGTTTCTTAAAAAAATTTATTCTCAAAAGTTTCTTCTACAATGTTAATGGAACACTTTTTATGCGACGACATAGGAGGGAAGCATAATGTGTGTGAAATGGAAAAATAAAACTTATTACATTCTTTTATAGTATTCAATTTGAATATTAGATTATATTCAAAAACACATTAAAGTTAGATCTCAAAATTCTTCGCTAAAAATTTATCTGCTTACTAAAATATTTTACGAACGATTTAAATTTTGTTTTAAATAAGTTTTGTATCAACAAACGAATATAATTCATTTAAAATACATAATAACAGAATAGTTTACTGTGATAATAATTATATATGAATATATATATAGTTTTGTCATATAAAAATGAATTTAAATAATTATAAATGGTAAAAATAGTATATGTAGGATTTGGAATTGTATCACAAGGATTAGCTGAAATTATTTTAAGAAATAATTCGATATTACCGTTAGCTAAAAATCTAGAAATACAAACAGTAGGAATTTTGGATACAATGAAAGGTAGTAAGATCGATGCTAATGGTATAAATATGCAGAATATACTTGCAAATGCTAATAATGGTGATTATAGTTTATTAACAGAAAATATACTTGACATTCCTAAAGCAATACAAGAAATTAATGCAGATATCATTATTGAGGCTAGTTTCACAGATATTAAAACAGGACAACCAGCACTATCCCATATAGAAACTGCACTAAATTCTGACAAACATGTTGTTACTACTAATAAAGGTCCTTTTGCTGTAGGGTATAAACACATCTTTAATTTGGCTAAACTAAAGGGAAAAACGTTAGCAATTGAAGGAACTGTAATGAGTGGTACACCTATTATAAATGTTTTAAACAATGGTCTTTTAGGTTCAGATATTACTTCTGTAAGTGGTATTATGAACGGAACATCTAATTATATTCTGTCTAAAATGGAATTAGGAATGTCTTATAATGATGCACTTTCACAGGCACAAAAACTAGGATATGCAGAGGCAGATCCTACAAGTGATGTTGAAGGTTTAGACACGTTGGCTAAAGTAATGATTTTGGCAAATGTTGTTTTTGATGTGCAATTAATTCAAGAAGATATTGAAGTGAAGGGAATATCTAAAATTACACTTTCGGATGTAAAAGAAGCATCAGCAAATAATAAGAGATGGAAACTAACTGGAAGCGTTTGGAAGGATGATAAAGGTAATGTTCATGGTTCAGTTTGCCCTAAATTGATACCAATGAATGATTCATTATATGGTATTTCAGATGCTACTAATGCCTTAAAAATCACCTCTAGTATTTTAGGAGATACTACGATAGTTGGAGCAGGAGCAGGAAAAATTGAAACAGGTTTTGCTTTGTATAATGATATCATATCAATAGTTAACGGTTAAAACTCAAAACATGGTGATAGATAAAAAAAACACAATTACTGTACCTGTTTATAATAGTTACACAGGAGATAAAATCGGAACAGTTCCTCAGTCGACTAAGCAAGATGTAATGAATGCACTTGATTTAGCAAAAATAGGAGAGGCTATTGGTAAAAAAATGTCTCCTTCAAAAAGAATAGCAATTCTTAGAAAAGCCGTAACCATAATGGAGCGAGAATTTGATGTATTATCGAATCTTATAGCAACAGAAGGAATAAAAACAATAGTTCAGGCAAGAAAAGAAGTCAGTAGAGCTCTAAATACTATGCAACTTTCTGCAGAAGAAGCAGGAAGAATAATTGGAGCCACCATTCCTTTTAATGCTGTTCCAGGTTCAGAGGATAGAATTGGGTACGAAACCAAAGTCCCTATTGGTATTGTTGTTGCCATTACACCTTTTAATGACCCTTTAAACTTGATTTGCCACAAATTGGGACCCGCAATTGCTGCAGGAAACCCGGTGATATTAAAACCGAGTGATTATACACCTTTAATAGCCATTAAGTTTGGAGAAATTCTTTCTGAAGCTGGTTTACCAAAAGAAATGTTAAGCATAATTACAGGTTCTCCTAAATATTTTGGCGATGCGCTCATTAGCGATGATAGCATAAGATTGATAAGTTTTACGGGTGGAGTGGAAGCAGCAAAAATTATTCAGAAAAAAGCAGGTTTAAAGAAAATAGTGATGGAACTTGGTTCTAATTCTCCTGTAATCGTTTTATCTGATGCTGATTTAGAAGACGCTGTTCAATCTTGTGTTTCAGGCGCATTTTTTGCAAGTGGTCAAAATTGTGTTGGTGTAAAACGAATTTTTGTTGAAGAGGATATTTACGATTCATTTTTAAATAATTTTTCTCAATTAACTTCTACTTTAAAGATTGGTTCACCATTATCTGAAGATATAGATATTGGACCAATTATAAGTAAAGAATCGATTAATCAAATTGATAAATTTATTAACGAAAGTATTGAGCATGGAGCTAAGATAATTAGTGGTGGAAAAACAATTGGTAATTGCTATACACCAACCATATTGGAGGCTGCCTGCAATAATAATATTGCCAATTACAAAGAAGTTTTTGGGCCTGTGGTAACTATTTCAAAAGTAAAAAACTTAGATCAAGCTATAGAGAACTGTAATAAGTCTCCTTTTGGATTACATACGGCAATTTTTACGAATGATATTAGTAATGCACATAAAGCAATTAATGAACTAGAGTGTGCTGGTGTAATGATTAACGATTCTACAGATTATAGAATAGATGCAATGCCTTTTGGTGGCGTTAAAAGTAGCGGAATAGGTAGAGAAGGAGTAAAGTCCGCTATTGAAGCGATGTCTGAAACCAAAGTTGTTTGTTTCAAATTAAAAATATAAACAAAATTTATTTTTTCAATTAGTAATTATAGAGGAGAAGATCTAATCATTAATTTAATTAGATTTTCACCTCTATTCATCTTCTAAATAAATTGGAAACAATGGGTTTTGTGAAAAATCGTAAATCAAAGAGGTTTCTAAACTTTTTACATAATCTTTTGTGACATGATCCATTACAAAATCTCTTAAATGATTTTTATCTCTGACTGCAATGTAAAGCAGAAAATCTATTTGCCCCGCTAAATGGTAAATATTCACAACTTCAGGTAACAAAGACATTGCGTTTTTAAAATGATCAACTTGATCTTTTGTGTTTTTAGTTAATTTTATAGCAACCATTGCTTCTATATTCGTACCAAGTTTAGAAGAATCTACAATAGCATGAAACCCGAAGAATATTTTTTTTCTCTGTAATTTCCGCATCCTTTCAGAACAGGTAGATTCTGCAATACCAACTTCTGCAGCAATTTGCTTATTAGATAATCTAGCATTCTTCTGTAAGAGTTTAATTATTTGTTCGTCAATTTTGTCTAATTCGTTAGTAGAGTTATTTTTTCGAATAGTATTCATATTTATGATGTTTTTATTATTTATTACATTGTAAAAGTGTAATAATACAAAATTAAAGTAATTATAACTGATAAACCAAAAGTATAGTTTTATAATATTATGTATAATAGAATCTCGATTTTTAACTTGGCCTCATAAAATTTTGGCCAAAACAATAGGAGAAATGAGCGTTCATATTTTAGGGTTTTAGTAATACCGTTTCTTAAGAGTTATAATTAAACAATAACTTCAGAGCAATTTTAACAAGTTACAATGTTTCCTAAAATATAGCGAATGAGCCGTTAATTGTTTCCAAAATTATATGCAGCCTTGAATTTTTGTTTCTTTTGTTTCAAGACAAAAGATAATGAAACATTTAAAAAAGGATTAATTGAAGTTCTAAATATAACAAGTGCATAGAATTTTATTTTTTTTAAAATTTATGCTCTTGTGGCAAGCTTACGAGAATCTCTTAAAATTTTTTATTACGTACATTTTATCGAATACGCGATTTTTAATAAGAGCAAAAAGGTTAGCTTTTATTTTGGCGTTGGCAAGCGTTGGATAATTATGTGTAAAATAAATTGCCAGAGCAATTTGATTTTATAAAACAATCGAGCGCTTGGTAGCGGCTAATTATAGATACAAATGTTTTTTAAACGCTGCGAAGCAAACCGCTTATTAGTTTAATGACCCAAGTTCCAATTATTCTGATGTAAACGAATGCTTCTGGGATATTTTACATAATACTACATTATAGCTATCAAATGGATAAACCTTTCTTACTAACTAAACAATACATTTGTACTATAATTTATATTATAGAAAGGTAAAAATTTAATGTTTTTGGGGCTTTAGAAAAAAAAGATAAAAGCTGGCAGAAAAATAATTGACGTCAATTTCACCATTAGATAACTTTCATATTATATTGAGTACAGTAACAATTTACTGTGCGAAAAAAAATTAAATTACATATAAAAGACAAGCGAGAATCATTTGGTGGAAACATCAAACGACCTTATTTTTTGTTTATTGAAATGGGAGAGAAGCAGTTTGTTTTTTCTAATAAAGTAAAAGCTCAAAAATGGCTTGTTACATTTGAAAATAATCTAAATACTTTAATACAAGAGTTAATTTTAAATATACCTAAACTTTACAACTACAATACTTTACTTTCATTAAATATGGATTTTCCAAAACAGAGAAATATGAGAGAAAATCTAAATTACTCTATGGAATGTTATTGGAGAATTTATAATTCTAATTATGTGACTGCAATAGGAAAAGAAGTGAATACTATTTATTATGAGATTGAAGAACAGCTTGAGTTTTATAAGAAATTGCTAGGTAAGAGTAGTAGAAATCAAGCTTTATTAACACAAATTAAAACTGAAATTAAACACTTGAAGTATTTAAAAAATGACATTGATGCCTTATTTGATGTGGATAAAGTATTACTATCTCTAGGTAGCGTGGAGAAAACGAAAACAATAAATCTATCTGAACTTTACTTAAAAATTGCTTAGATAATTTTCTTTTTTAGGTAACTTTTAATCATTTATTTATCAAAATTCCAACATTATAAAATTCTTACAGGTTCATACTTTATATAATCATTTCAGATTCATTCAAATAGCGTTTTGTATGCAAACCATCACTTTCCATTAATGCAACTCCTAGCGCATTTAAAACAAGGTAATCTTCTTCTTTAGTCGCTCTAAACTAATCTTTTAAGTTTAAAATTCAATTTGATATACTATCTGTTTTCTTTTTATAAAAAACACAATTTTTAATTCGTAAAATAGCCATTTTAAGCTTGTTCTTTATTTAATTACACTTCTGTATTCTTTTGTTATAAAAATTGCTTAAATACCACTTTAAACTATCTTAGTTGGTTTATTAGCGTTGTGGTCATCTTTTTTTTATTTTATTTTTGATTTTTTTTTTTCGTTTGAAAGAAGTAGAAAAAATAGAAATTTTTAATTTCTTCTTTTTTCACTTCTTGAAGAGTACACGTAGTAGAAAATTTTTTTAATGCGAGTACAACGAACTATTTTTCAATTCTAGAAATTCTATAAAACAAAAAAAACTTTTTAGTTTTTTGTTCGTTTTATTACATTTCGTTTTGAAAAGTCGGTCGTACTTTTGCTTTATAAAAACTTTCATACGATTATTACGTCATGCGTTTAGATTAATTATTAATTACAATTTCTTTGTATAATAATAGTATTTTTTGAAGTGGTTATTTTGTGGTTAAATTTAGGCTGTTGTTTTGAGGTCCATAGTAACACCTCTTGCCAGACACCGTAATCGGAAGTTTATTTTGCTTAGTTTATTGATTATCAGTACTTTAACCTCAAGTGTTAAATTTGTGTTAAAGAAACACTTAAATCGTTGAAAAACAGACTATTACATACTTACCTGAAAATCAGTTATTTAACAAAATACAAGCATACTAATTAAAATAAATCGAATGTTTTATCAAGCTAGATAATTACAATATTTGGGTATCTTTTACTATGCATTTCACAGACCAAAAAAATAGATATTCTTTAGATTTTTGGATGCAAAAATATTGGAGTTTATATTAAATAGATTAAGATTTTAAACATATTGAATAGTTAAGCAATAAATTCAATACTTTAAATAGTGTTATGTATTAAACACTAATGCAACACATCTAACGATATCTAATTCCTTTTTTTATAAATAGATTTAGATATAACTTTCTTTTAAATAAACAGAGTAGAAGGGTACGTAGGAAAAATACTTAAATGTATATCAGAAATTGTATGAAGAATAATACTTTATCCTTGTATTTTTTTATTAGATATTGATTAAGTAAATATGACAAGAAAACTTGCATGAAGCGAATTTCGAAGGCTTTTCGCTTTGAGCGTTGGCTTTATTTGTCCGATTTTAATTTAATTCTTTCAGTTTCTGTGTCGTATTCGTAATTCACAATGCTTTCATTCAAAATCAATTGGATTGATTCCTCAATTACCTCAAAAGGCACAACAAACCATTCTCTCGGATTTAGTCTTTGTCCTTTCTCGTTAAACAAATCAATATCCAAACAAGCACTTGCAAAAAATCTATGCAAAAGACTTTCTAATTTATCCGCATTTCGGTTATAAACTTTGTAAGTCGCAATTTTCTTTACGTCAGCAAATAAATACGTTGCTTCGTTCTTCGCGTTTTTAATTCTGTCATCAACAGAATTGCTCGCAAATCCAATTTTATATAAGTTTTCTATATTTGATAATTCCGCATTTGTTGATTTTGACTTCAAAACATAAATCCAACCAGTTTGTAAATCTTCTTCCTTTACAAGTCCAGTATTTACGAACAATTCCTGTTCTAATTTTTCATTCGTGTTTGTAATTAGTTTTCCACTCTTTTGTATTTGTTTTCCTAAAGAACGAAAAAGCATATTACTAAAAGTTCCATTTTCAAAAACTGTTCTCGTTCTACCTTCAATTCTCACTCTATTTCCAGATTTCTGTTCCCATTCTTCCTGCTTTAAGTTCGCAGATTCCAGATACAAAAGGATTCCGTCCATCAAATAATAATCGCCTACGTGAAGATTTTTTTCAATATTCTTAAATGGTTTTATTTTTCTTCTTCCTTCTTTTATTTCTTTGTGGACTTTCTGAAACATTGCTTCATATTTTTCAAAGTCCTTTTCTTTCATTGCTTTTCTTCTTGCAACAAAATCTGATTCTGCTCTTTCATCTGGTTTTGGTGTGTGTTTAAATTTGAAAATATCTAAATCTTTATCAGAATCTAATAAGCCAAAATCATCTTCTTCATTTAAAATATCATCAATGGTTTGTTTTTCCATTTCTACAAAACCTAACAAATTATGTCTGTCAAAAGGTTTTAAAGTTTTCTTTTGCTTCTCGTTTTGTCTAAAGTTCTTCAATTTTGCTAAAAGTCCATATTCAGACATACTGCTAGAATTTGGCTCTCTATTATTCTTATCAAAAAACATATTTATTTCTTCAAAGGAATCAATAAGTCTGTCTTCATCTGTTTTTACAGTTGTAGTTTTTACTTTTGATTCTAACAAACCAAAATCATCATCATTAAAAATGTCGTCTATTGTTAGTTTCTTTTTAGCCATCTGCAAGTGCTTTTTTACGTTTAAGTTCTCTCAAAAACACTAACGCTTCTGCCATTCTTTTTTCCTTGTGGTCAAACGCTTGAATATTCGGTTGTTCTCCTTTATTATTTTTTACCCATTCTTTAATTTTAGGCCATAACAAAATGGCTTCTTCTTCTGTCATTTCAAATTTGGTCGATTGTATATGCTCGTCAATTAGTTTTAAAACCTTTGTAGTTACTGATTTTGATAGAATTTCAAATGCTTTTTGAAATGGATTTACTTTGTCAATCAAGTCTATATGAATATCATCTATATTGACAAAACTTCCTGCCATTCTAATAAACTTCTTATCTCCTTGTTCTTCAATGGTACTGTTTTTAATTACTGAATCTACAACAACGTGTTGTCTTACTGCTTCAACATCTTCATCACTTAAATCGGGATAAACTTCTCTAATTATTTTAGGAATTAAAACTGTGTTTATTACCTCTGGCTCAACATTACCAGGCATTGCTTTAAGCATTTGTGGATTTTGCAATATTTTCGCCTTTAAATCATTCAAATCCGTTTCAATAATATCTTCAGCTCTTTTAGAAGTTGGTAATTTAAAACCTCTTATTTTAATGGTTTTGTCATCATCTTCGTCATCGTCGTCATCGTCATCTTTTTTAATTTTGAATTTGAAGTTTGGTGCTAAAACTTGCTCCATTAATAACGATGCTGTAATCGCTTTAAGCATATTGTTAACAGATAGTTTTACTTCCTCACTTTCAGCATCAGGATTAGCAATTAGATTGGTAAATTGAGCGTGCGTTTTATTGTCACTATCTCTCGTTGCTCTTCCAATTATTTGAATAATTTCTGTTAAAGAGCCTCTATAACCAATGGTTAATGCGTGTTGACAATAAGGCCAATCAAAGCCTTCTTTTGCCATACCTAAAGCAATAATAATATCTATATCATCTTCCGATTCAATTTCTCGTAAATAAGCACTTATTTTATCTCTCGATTTTGGATTGTCTTGAACTAAATCGGCAACTTTAAGAATTTTGCCAGTTTTTTTGCTTTTAACGTGTATTACTCCTGTGGTTTCGTCTTGAAATTCAATTGTCCCTAAAACCTCAATTATATGGTCTACTTCATCGTGTTTTAACTTTGATGATTCTGCTGAAGTTACACTCGGAATGTGAATAATTGTTTTAAGGTTTTCGTCTAAAATTTCTGCTAAAGCAGATTGTTCTTTGTCAGGATGTTTTTTAAAGTATTTTCCTGTGTAAAAATGATAACCAATTCCCAAAGATTTTAAAAACTCGTAACCATTTAATTGTTGGTAATATGTGTACGTTACTTTAGTGAATTTTGCTTCATCTTCTGGCATTAAAACAGGAACACTATCTCCTCTAAAATATGAACCTGTCATAGCTACGATGTGAGCTTCTGAATTTGCCATTATACTTTTGAGTACTTGACCTAAAATGTTATCTCCTTCTGCTGATACGTGATGAAATTCATCAATAGCAACCATAGTATTATCTAATTTTTTTACATCTAAACCATCAAAAGCAAAACGTAAAGTAGCGTGAGTACAAACCAATATTTGTTCATCAGAATCTAAAAAGTTTAAGAAAGCCGATACTTTACTTTTTTCAACACCTGGTGTACAAAGGTTATATTTTGGGTTTGGTTTCCAATCTGCAAAAAAGCCATATTTTTTTAATTCTGTAGTGCCAAATGATGCACCAATTGATTTTTCAGGAACTGCAACAATTACTTTTTTAATGTCTTTATTTTTCAATTTGTATAAAGCAAGAAACATTAATGCTCTCGATTTACCTGATGCTGGTGGTGCTTTTAGCAATAAATATTGTGCAGTTCTGCCTTCATATGCCTTTTCTTGCATTTCTCGCATTCCCAAAGCATTGGTGCTTTTGCTTTTTCCTGTTTGTTCGTAGTTTACGTGTACTAAATTTGGCATATTTTATTTTTTGGCTTTCTTCTTTCTTGTTTTCTTTTGCTTTGCAAAAAGCGTGTCTTTTTTTGTCATTTCTTCATACTGCTTAAACAAATACTCTAAACGTTCCGTATCGTTTTTAAAAGGTTGTAATCGGTAACATTGCTCTATTGCTGTGTCTAATTCTTGATGAGCTTTTAACAAACCTTTTGGCATAGTTGTAGGATTGTACATTTGTGCGATAGTTTTATTGTGTTTCGCTCTTTCGTCTAAAATGGCAAATACATAAAGATTTAAGTTTTCCTTTTGTTTGTTAGTGATATCTGGAAAAGGAAAGGTGTTGTAGCACAATTTTGCTGAGTATCTGAAACGTTCCTCTAACTTACCACCAACAGCTCTAACCCAAACCATATGCATTCTTGAAGATGTTATGCCGAAAACATAGGGTTCTGCATCATTTATTGTTTGAATAGAGTTTAAAGAAATGTATGAGTTATCGTAAATGCCACAAGGAATATAATCTCTATTTTCTGACGATGTACAAGGGATTACTATTTGTTCATTTTTAGGACTGTGCCTATATCTAAACTGATGACTCCTAGTAACTAATGTTCTAGCTACGTCACCACCATTGATTCTAAATAGCTCGACTTTTTCAATTCGTTCCTTTATTACGGCATATTTTAAAGCATCTTCTAATTCATTATCTTCTATCCAAAAACAATATCTATTGATTCCTTTTAAAAATTCCTCACCTCCAATTACTTTTCTAATATATCTTTGTATACCATTTATATTAACTATACTCTTTTTTTCTTCGTCTTTAAACCTTAAAAAACCACCTTCTAAAGGCATATTGCCATATGTCATTATTGGGAATTTTGAAATTGGTACATTTCTTCCAGTAACTACAATGTTGGAAGCATCAACCAAATAAGGATTAATATTTTTGACCTCTTGCTTAAACCTATCTTTAAATAAATACTTAGAATGATTAGAAGTGTTTCTTAAGCCTAATATTATTACGGTAACTCCTGCATTACCTTTTGCATTATTAGTCCATTTAAAGGATTGATGAGCAAAATCAATTTCGATGTTATCAGATAGTATTCTACTCCAAGTTAATCCTACTTGTTCTCCTTGACATATTGAATTTGTTGAAACAAAAGCACTTTTGGCATTAAAACCTTTTATATATTCCGCACCTTTATAAAACCAAGCCGAGATATAATCTAAACTTTTGTAATTTGTTTTAAAAACGAATTTTAAATCATCTTTTTGTTCTTTATTTTGTTTTCTACTACCATAATATGGTGGATTCCCAATTAAATAAATTTCATCCTTTTTAGTAATTGGGCAAGCTGTTTTCCAATTTACTCTAGTTGCATTTCCGTGACTTATTTGTCCTGCTTCCTTTAAAGGCAGTATAGGGTTGGACCTACCAAAGTCAAACAATGTTTCTTCAAAAATTCGGTTCATTTGATGTTCAGCCAACCAAAGTGAGAGAATTGCCATTTCGTGAGCAAAATCGTCTATTTCGATTCCGTAAAATTGAGAGAGTTGGATTTGTGTAAATTCTAAAGTTGGATTTGGACTTAAATCAATAACTTTTTCTAAAATTCTAATCTCTAACAACCGAACTTCTTTGTAAGTAATAATCAAGAAATTTCCGCTTCCACAAGCTGGGTCAAAAAACTTAATTTTAGATAATCTTTTTATGAGTGTTCTTAATTGGTTTACTGTAGATGCATTTTCGAATTCTTCGTACAATTCATCTAAAAACAAAGGTTTAATTAGTTTCAGGATGTTTTCTACTGAAGTATAATGCATTCCTAAATCACTACGATAATCTGGAATTACCACAGCTTGAATCATTGAGCCAAAAATATCTGGATTGATATCTTTCCATTGTAATTCTCCAAGGTCAATTAATGTTTTTCTTGCCTTGGTTGTGAATATTGGCGAATCTATTTTTTCACGAAACAAACCACCATTTACATAAGGAAACTTTGCTAAATAGTCTGGATATTTATCTGCCTTTTTATCATTTAATCTGTTAAATAAATCATTTAAAAAAGTATGTGTGTCTTTTCCGTTTTCAGAAGTGTGTTGAGCTAATGTGTTAGTGAAAACACTATCTTCTTCAAATATTTCTGTGTCTTCTGCAAAGAAGCAAAACAATAAACGAGATAAGAAAATATTAAGGTTGTGAATACTTGCTTTTGAGTTGTAAATCTGTGGATTTTCATCAATTAGCAAATCGTACAAAGAAGCCATTTTGTATGAAGCGTTTCTGTCAGCTTCATTGTCGTTGGTTGCATTATAAACTTCGCTACCTGCTAATGGTAAAAAGAAATCGAAATAGTTCGGTAATTCTTTTAATTCTATATCTAAATTTTTACCAAGCTTAAGGTCTTTAGCAACTATTTGTTTATAGTCTGTAAGAATTGCAAATCTTGGTTTGTGTTTTGTGATTCTTTCTTCTTTGGCAATTTCCTCAATGCTACTCAATAATTTGTCAGCCGTTTCTACTTTAAAGAATATTTTCTTTTTATATAAAATTTCGCCATCAACTTTTGCGAAATTGTAATCGCCTTTTTTCAGTCGAGTTATAGAGGTTTTTGAAATTCCGTAGGCAATTAATAAATCGTAAATAAATTCCTCTTTTGAGAAATTATCTATTAAATTCTGAACGTTGGCTTTTATTTCGGTTGATTTCATTTACTTTTTCTATTCAGGTTTATTTGAAACTAATAATTCTTTGATGTCAACATTTAGAATTTCCGCGATTTTATATAAATCGTCAACACTTGCCTGTTGTGTATCTTGAATTTAAGACTTTAAAAATAGCAATCTTTTACTTAAAAATAAGGTAAAAAATAGTGTTATTTATAAAGAGCACGCTTCTTTTGTTTGTAATGATAACATTAGATTCAAATCTAAATAGAAAATCCTTTAGGTTTTTTTTAAGTAGGGGAGTACTATTAATTAATTTATTCGTTGTTGGCGGTAGTTATTTTTTAATAGTTCCTTTCAATACTTCTAGTTTTTTCTTAGCTGCCTTTATTTTTTCTTGTTTCCTAAACTCATCTAATTTTTCGTCTAGTATTATTTCAATTGCAACCCTTAATGTGTCAAAATGTGCCAAACACGTTTTTTCATCTAATTCGTGTATGCCATGATATACTAAAACATTACTATATATACTATATAGGCTGTTTTAAAATCGTTTAATGAAAGCTGTTTGTGTTTAAATCTTTTAAATCTAAATGAATTAAAGATTTTAGCAATTTTTTATGCTAATCTAGGGAATAGTTCTTTAAGAAATATTTTTTTCTATCATAATAAAATCAAAAAAAATGCATTTCAATTAAATGGTATACATATTGTTAAGGCTTTTGTAATAAATTTACTAGTTAAAATTCTTGTAAACAAATACATAGATAATAATTTGTATCTTTGAAGAAATATAAAGTGTATTTTCATTCAGCAGTTATAGGAACTGCTTTTTTAACAAACAAATCTGTACTATAATTTATATTATGTTAAATAGGTTTTTTCATAATGCTTTAGACTAAATAACTTTATCTTCTCCTACGTTTATTTAATTGCTTCTATTCCCCTTGTTTTGGTTCTAATTCTAATTGCATCTTCCACGGCATATATAAATATCTTACCGTCACCTACTAAATTTTCTGAGGCATTTTCTAAAATAACATCAATAGCAGTTTCAAGATTATCATCACTAACAACACAAATAATCATAATTCTAGTTTGTAGAATCATAGATTGTTCTGTGCCACGATAACGCTCTGTATATGTTTTCTGTAATCCGCTTCCTTTTACTGGAATTATTGTGTTACATGGTATGCCAGCTGATTTTAAACCTGCTTGTACATCCTTTAGTTTTGATGGCCTTATAATTGCTTCTATTTTTTTCATGATTTTAAATTTAGTTACTTATAATTATTCAAAAGTAGAATATGCTTCTACTCCAAAAGAAACAGCATCTATACCTGCAGACTCTTCTACCTTAGAAATTCGGATTCCAAACGTTTTTTGCATGATTTTCATCAATATAAAAGTGAATACAAAACCAAAAGCACCAATTACAAGAACCCCTAATGCTTGTGTAGCTAACATTGCTGTGCCTCCACCAAAAAATAAACCACCATCTGTAGCAAATAACCCCACAGCTAAAGCACCAAAGAAACCATTAACACCATGCACAGCAATTGCACCAACAGGATCATCAATTTTTAATTTATCAATATACAATACGGCAATATCTACCAAAATGCCCGCAATTAAACCAATAATTATAGCAGCATTTGGCCCAACTACATTGCAACCTGCAGTAATGGCAACTAAGCCGGCTAAAACTCCATTAATTGTCATGGTAATATCTATTTGACCGTATCTAAAATAGGTGTAAAACATGGTTGAAATTCCTCCTGCTGCAGAGGCTAAAAATGTATTTGTAGCTACAGTACCTATTAATTCCCAATTACCCACTGCACCCAATGTAGAACCAGGATTAAAACCAAACCAACCAAACCATAATATAAAAGCACCAATTGCTGCTAATGGTAAATTATGACCAGGAATTGCATTTACTTCTCCATTTTTTCGATATTTTCCTATTCTTGGCCCTAAAACAATGGCTGCTGCGAGCGCAGAAAAACCACCCATAGCATGCACTGCTGCAGAACCAGCAAAATCATTAAAACCTCTTAAAGCTAACCATCCATTCGGATTCCATACCCAATTTGCAACTAAGGGATACATTACTGCACAGAAAATAAAAACATAAATGGCATAACTCCAAATTTTCATTCGCTCTGCTACTGCTCCAGATACAATAGAAATGGCTGCAATTGCAAAACCTAATTGTATGAACCAAAATAGTTTATTAGAGACCGTTAAGCCTAAACCTAAATCTTTAGTGGTTATTCCTGTATCAAATGCAAACCAACCGTTAGAATTTCCATAAGCAATTCCAAAACCTATTACATAAAAAGCAATTCCTCCAAAAGTAACATCTATAATAACCTTTGCAATAATACTCATGGCATTTTTAGATCTTACAAATCCCGCCTCTAATAATGCAAACCCACCTTCCATAAAAAAGATAATTGCACCGCAAATAGCTACCCAAATAGTGTCTATTGCGTTTATTAATTGGGGTTGTTCTACTGTAATTGTTGATAGTACACTCATAAAATTATTATCTATAATTATTAAAAAAAAAGATACAACCATTTTTACCTTAAAATATTAGAGATAAAATAAAAATAAGGCCTATAAAATATGATACGTATAAAAATTTAAGACAATTAAAGGGTATTAGATAATATATAGATTTTACCGATTATTAAGTGCAAAAAATTATTGCAAATAACATTTTTATAAAGAATGTATAATACCAATAGATATTATACCTAAATACCTACTTTTGTCCGATGAAAATTAGGCAAAAATCTGAGTTCGAATTTATTGTTATTATGGCGGCTTTAATGTCTCTGGTGTCTTTAGCAATAGATGCCTTGCTCCCAGCCATGACAAATATTGGAGATACTATAGGTATTACTAATGCTACAAATAATCAGCTATTAATTACGATGATCTTTCTAGGATTAGGATTTGGGCAATTAATTTCTGGACCATTATCTGATAGTTATGGAAGAAAACCAATTATTTACATCGGTTTTATTGTTTTTGCTTTTGCTAGTTTAATATGTGTTTTTTCTACCAGTTTAGAAATGATGATTGTTGGAAGAATTTTACAGGGAATTGGTCTTTCTGCTCCAAGAACCATTAGTATTGCAATGATTAGAGATCGTTTTAGTGGCAATTACATGGCAAAAGTAATGTCTTTCGTTGTTGCTATTTTTATTTTAGTACCGGTTGTAGCTCCTGCATTAGGTAAGATAATGTTAGATCTATATGGATGGCAATCTATATTTTACAGTCAGTTATTATTTGGTTTAGCCGTAATGATTTGGCTCTGGAAAAGACAACCAGAAACATTAAAAAAAGAAAATAAAAGAGATTTTAAATTAGCGCTTCTAATTGCAGGGTTAAAGGAATTTATAAAACATAAAAATGCAGTAATTTTTACATTTTTTTCTGGATGTATTACTGGTTCTTTTATGGTGTATTTAAGTGCTAGTCAATTAATATTCGAACAGCAATACAATTTAAAAGATGAGTTTCCTTTCATTTTTGCAGGTATCGCTCTTTTTATTGGTATTGCCACCTTTTTAAATGGCACCTTTGTAGTACGATTAGGCATGTTTAAATTAGTAAGTATTTTTACCATCATTTTTACATTAATTCCTTTTGTTTATATAGTTCTTTATTCGGGTGAAACCAACCCAAGTATTTATGTTTTGGTCACATTTTTTGGGTTACAATTTTTTGCAGTTGCCTTTTTATTTGGAAATACTAGAGCTTTAGCGATGGAACCAATAGGACATATTGCTGGAATTGGTGCAGCAATTAATGGGTTTGTATCTACGATTATGGCCGTACCAATAGCAACATTAATAGGTAGTTTTATAAATACTACCGCTTTACCTCTATTTATTGGTTTTTTTGTTTGTGGTGTAATTGCTTTATTGCTAATTCAATATTTAAATTTATCTAACAAGAAAAAAGTATCCTAAAGAATATTTTATAAGATTGTATAATGAGTTTAGATATAATTTTTGAAGATCAATTTATTATTTGTGTAAACAAACCAAATAATATGGTAGTGCACCATGCTTATCATTCTAGAAATGTTGCAGATGAAACGTCTCTTCTACAGCTAATACAAGCAGAAAAAGGAATAAAAGTTTATCCTATTCACAGATTAGATAGAAAAACTTCGGGCATTATTTTATTGGCAAAGGAGACTACAAATGTTTCTAAATTTCAAGAATTATTTACGAATAATGAGATTGAAAAGACGTATTATGGTGTTGTAAGAGGTTTTTCACCCGAAACTAAAACCATAGATTCTCCGGTAAAAGGGCGTGATGCAAGTATACATAAAGATGCTTTAACTTATTTAAAAACATTGGAACAGATTGTTTTAGAGATCCCTGTAAAACCCTATGATTGTTCTCGTTACAGCTTGGTGGAATTGAAACCAAAAACTGGGAGAATGCATCAATTAAGAGTACATACTAATAAAATTAGTCATCCTTTAATTGGAGATATCAAATACGGAGACAAAAATCACGCCCTCATGTTTGAAGAAAATTTTGGCTGGAAAAATATGTTTTTACATGCTGGTCATTTAAAGTTTAAACATCCGTTTTCTGAGGAAGTTTTAATTTTAAAAGCAAATTTCCCAAAAGATTGGATTTCCTTATTTGAGGAGTTTAACTGGACTAATCCTAATGTATAATCTACCGAATAAAGATGCACAATCAATTAAAGTATACTTCTATTACACCTTAAACAAGCTACATTTTTTTATTGATCAATAGAAGTCGAATGAAATCCAATTAATTCAGCATCTTCAAAATTCGGTGATATTTCAATAGGATTGCAGCAAACTTCACAATCTTCTATATAGGTTTGTG
>Ga0209196_1000221_pt1 | contig 47083 bp, 44 predicted proteins | sample COGITO_mtgs_1105_5_FD_184801 | JGI IMG/M metagenome (GOLD analysis project Ga0209196, IMG submission 184801) | Pelagic marine microbial communities from North Sea - COGITO_mtgs_110509 (SPAdes) (version 2) | ecosystem: Environmental > Aquatic > Marine > Epipelagic ... | reverse complement strand
CAGAGACCAGAATTCTTTTATTTATGGCAGTTTTTTCTTTTAATGCGCAGCCAAAATAGAGCCGCGCCGATGATCGTCAATATATCACAGGGCTTGAATCTGGGGGCGAAATAATTCAGCGATTTCACGCAGTACCACAGTCGCATAGCCACCTGCAGCCAGACCAAAAGATAATTCCAACTGATCTGTCCCAAAACGTCTCCACTCAAGAGAGTCGGGCATCAATACCGTGGCACGGCGTTCCTGTTTTAGGCCCGCATGTTCAAGGGCATAACACCAGCTCTGCCAGTCTGCGAGTATGCTATTTTCGAGCTGCTGCAGATCGCCGCCGGCCGCTGAGCGTCCGCGACCCCAGAGTGGCGCACAGGGCTGGGTTTCAAATTCCATCGGCGCTGACCAGTTATCGCGCCGAATGCGCTCGGCAAGCACCAGATTGTATAACCATGATCGCGCTGCCGAGAGAATCATACCGGTACCGCGACGGTTGCCTTTAAGCTGATCGCGTTCAATCAATTCCTGGGCCTGATGCAAGTTGCCGCAATCGTGGCCAAAACGCTGCTCCCCAAAATAATTGGGTACGCCATCCACGGCTATTTTTTGCAGCCTCGCTTCGATCTCCGCGAACCGATCTTCAAGGGTAGAAAACTCTCTAAGGACTAGCCGAAACTGATTGCCGCTGTGCATTCCGCGACGCAATTTTTTATGGTGACGTGCCATTGAGAGAATTTCAAAATCATCGTGCTGCAACTGGTCAGGGCCCAACTCGCGACCAGGCAAGTAGAGGCTAAACCACTGAGTGGTGACCGCAAAGCGATCTTTTAGACCACAAAAGCTCACATCATTGCGCTTGATACCTGCCAACTTTGATAGCAATCCGGCAACCCACTGGGTGTTCTGGTCACGTTTTTTGATATGTAAAAAAAGATGTTCGCCCTCACCGCTGGGGTCAAAGCCCAAAACCTCATCGACAAGAAAATCTTCCGGCTGGCTGCGATATACTGCGCGCCCAAAGCTCTCGGGAAATAGCCGTGGCAGGCTGTGAAAATTGAATTCTTGGGGTTTGATAATCGCTATCCTGAAAATTATTTAGTGGTCAGCAAAACCACTGCGTGACAGGAGATGCCTTCTTTACGGCCAACAAAACCGAGCTTTTCGGTGGTGGTGGCTTTGATATTCAACTGCTCAATCTGGCAGTTTATATCGGCACAGAGATTGCCGCGCATGGCATCTAGATGGGGCAGCATCTTTGGCTGTTCGGCAATAATGGTGATATCTGCATTGCCCAGCTGATAGCCTTTTGCATCCATTAATTGCACAACAGTCGCCAGCAACTGACGGCTATCTGCGCCCTTCCACCGCTGATCTGTATCGGGAAAATGCTGACCTATATCGCCGAGCGCCAGGGCACCGAGAACAGCGTCAATTAATGCGTGAATTAATACATCGCCATCGGAGTGGGCAATAAAACTCTGGTGGTAGGGAATGGATACACCGCCAAGAATAAGCTTATCGCCTTCACCAAATGCATGAACATCGTAACCATGACCTATACGCATTGTTCGCTCTCCTGATACCCCATAATCGCCTGGGCAATAACCAGGTCTTCACGATGGGTAATTTTAATATTGTCACGACGACCTTCAACAATCATCGCCTGCTCACCGAGATATTCAATGGCCGAGGCTTCATCGGTGGGCAGCTGCTGCTCTTCCAGCATGGTCTCAAGGGCTCTAACAAGCAGGCCGTAACGAAACATCTGCGGGGTCTGGGCGCCGCGGTATTTGCTGCGATCCAGGGTCTCTGTAATAGTATTGTCTGCTGTTACTTTTTTCAGAGTATCGCTGATTGGTGTGGCGAGAATACCGCCCACCGAATGGCCGTCCACCTGCTCAATTAACTTATTGATATCCGCGCTGGTTACACAGGGCCGCGCCATATCGTGAACCAGAACCCAGTCATCACTGGCAGCAATATCAGCCAGCGCGCGCAGGCCGTTTAACACGGAATGAAAACGCTCTGTGCCACCGGCAAGCAGCTCTACGCGCTGATCTTTAAGCGCAGAAACCTGCGTCCAGGACTCAGCACCGGGATCACAGGGAACAAGGATTTTTTGCAGCTTGGAAATAGTTAACAGACGACCGAGTGTATGGTCTGCGACCAGCTTGTCGCCAATACTGTGGAACTGTTTGGCCAGTTCAGCGCCGAATCTCTGTCCGCTTCCAGCGGCTGGGACTATGGCCCAATAGTTGGCGGCGCTCACTGATCGCTGTCCTTGCCTTTCGAGCCCGGCTGGTTTTTATCAATCACCAGATAGAAGGTTTCGCCCTGCTTGATCATACCCAGATCGGCTCGAGCTTTTTCTTCAATGGCATTGAGATTTGTCTTGAGACTTTCGACATCGGTGGCGATCAGGGCGTTGCGTTCACGCAGCGCCCGATTTTCAACTTCCTGCTCTTCGAGCTGGCGATTTAGCTCAGCGCGATGGGCGAGGCTGCCCTCTCCGACCCACAATCGAAATTGCAGGCCAGCGAGAAAAACAAGCAAGATAACCAATAACCAACGCATAGAAGCATTCTATTCGCTTTGACAAAATTTGCACGCAAACCTGCGCACTATGTAAACAGCCTGGTTTACTGCGCTTTAAATTCAGCAAGACCGCGGTAAGCTGCTTGCTCACCTAGTTCAGCTTCAATTCTCAACAGGCGGTTGTATTTGGCAACACGGTCTGAACGGCAGAGTGAACCGGTTTTAATCTGGCCCGCTGCAGTGGCAACGGCGAGATCGGCAATCGTCGTATCTTCAGTTTCACCTGAACGGTGAGAGATAACGGCAGTGTAGCCAGCTTCTTTCGCCATGGCGATCGCATCGAGTGTCTCTGACAAGGTGCCAATCTGATTAAATTTAATCAGGATAGAGTTGCCCACACCGAGCTCAATACCGCGGCTCAGGATGCTGGTGTTGGTAACAAACAGATCGTCACCCACCAACTGAATTTTCTTACCGAGTTTTTCAGTCTGGTACTTCCAGCCATCCCAGTCAGACTCGTCGAGGCCGTCTTCGATGGAGATAATTGGGTAGACTTCACAGAGCTCTGCGAGGTAATCACTAAACCCTTCCGAGCTAAAAGTAACGCCTTCGCCAGAGAGGTTGTAATGGCCATCTTTGTAGAATTCAGACGCGGCGCAATCGAGCGCCAGAGTGACATCTGTACCCAGAACATATCCAGCGGCTTCAACGGCCTGCTTGATCACCGCCAACGCTTCGGCATTGGATGCCAGGTCAGGAGCAAAACCACCCTCATCGCCCACGGCTGTGTTTAAACCTTTGGCGCTGAGAACTTTTCTCAGCTGATGGAAAATCTCGGCACCAACCTGCAGTGCTTCAGCAAAGCTCTTCGCCGCGACTGGCTGAACCATAAATTCCTGAATATCGACATTGTTGTCGGCGTGCTCACCACCATTGATAATATTCATCATCGGAACCGGCATGCTGTACTGGCCGGAAGTGCCATTGAGGTTGGCGATATGTGCGTACAGTGGAATACCCTGATCCTGAGCCGCAGCTTTTGCCGCTGCCAGTGATACGGCCAAAATAGCGTTGGCACCCAGTGTCGCCTTATTCTCGGTGCCATCGGCATCGATCATCATCTTGTCCAGTAGACGCTGGTCTGCAGCATCCTGACCAACCAATAATGTCTTGATGGCAGTATTGATATTATTGACTGCAGTCAACACACCTTTACCCAGATAGCGACTCTTATCACCATCGCGCAACTCAAGCGCTTCGCGAGACCCGGTTGAGGCACCAGACGGAGCACAGGCAGTTCCTACAATGCCGTTCTCTAAAATTACATCTGCCTGCACAGTGGGGTTGCCACGAGAGTCCAAGATTTCAAACGCTTGAATATCAACAATGTTACTCATTTACTATTTTCTCCAATAATTTCGACTATTTACTGCAATTAAAATGGTTAAATTTATGACTTAATTAGGTCTTAAGAATTTTCAAACAATACCCAGATCAGACTGAGACTTGATCAAATCATCAAATGCTTTCATCTGCGCAAGGAATGGCTCGAGCTTATCCAATGGCAGTGCGCTGGGGCCGTCACAGCGAGCTTTTTGCGGGTCTGGATGAGCTTCCAAAAACAGTCCCCCAATGCCCACAGCAATACCAGCGCGACCCAGTTCAGCGACCTGATGACGGCGACCGCCAGAGGCTGCGCCCAGAGGATCACGACACTGCAGGGCGTGGGTAACATCAAAGATTAACGGTAGACCGCCGCTGACTTCTTTCATGGTGCGGAAACCGAGCATATCGACAACCAGGTTGTCATAGCCCATACAGGTGCCGCGTTCACAGAGCATGATCTGTTCGTTGCCGCACTCGCGAAATTTATCGACGATATTGCCCATCTGACCGGGGCTTAAAAACTGCGGTTTTTTAACATTGATCACTGCGCCGGTTTCGGCCATGGCCTGCACCAGATCAGTCTGTCGCGCCAAAAATGCTGGCAGCTGAATCACATCACAGACTTCGGCAACCGGCTTGGCCTGCTCTATCTCGTGAACATCGGTGATCACTGGAATATTAAAGGTGCTTTTGATCTCCTGAAAAATCTTTAGCCCCTCATCAACACCAGGTCCGCGAAAGGAGTGGATCGATGAACGGTTGGCTTTATCAAAGGAGGCCTTAAAGATATAGGGGATACCAAGCTTTTCCGTCACAGTCACATAGGCTTCGGCAATCTGCATCGCCATATCTCGGGATTCGAGCACATTCATGCCGCCGAAAAGGGCCATCGGCGCATCATTGCTGACATTGATATCCGCTACTTTAATTGTCTTGGCGTTCACTTCTATGACTCCTGCTTTTCCGCTTGTCTTGCCTGATAGTCCATGGCCGCAACTACAAAGCCCTGGAACACTGGATGTCCATCTCTTGGTGTGGAGTTAAATTCCGGGTGGAACTGGCTGGCGAAGAACCAGGGATGGTTCGGCAGCTCTATGGTTTCCACCAGCGTCTTATCGTGAGACAGACCACCAATCACCAGACCAGCCTCTTTCAGGGTTGGCAGAATATTATTATTCACTTCAAAGCGATGTCTGTGGCGCTCTTCAATCTGGTCGGCAGTGTAGATCTCTCGGGCCATTGAGCCCGGCAGCAGGTGACAGACCTGAGAGCCGAGACGCATAGTGCCGCCCAGATCCGAGTCTTCACTGCGCAGCTCTTTTTTGCCCTCGGCATCGATCCACTCGGCGATAAGGCCAACCACTGGATTAGCGGTATCTGCATCAAATTCGGTGCTGTTTGCATCTGTGAGGCCGCAGACATTGCGCGCGTATTCGATAATCGCAATCTGCATACCCAGACAGATACCCAGATAGGGAATATTATTTTCCCGTGCGGTTTTAACCGCATGTATTTTGCCTTCTGTTCCCCTGGTGCCAAATCCACCCGGGACCAGAATCGCGTCGACACCATCGAGCAGAGAATGATCTTTCTCCAGCAGCTCGGAGTCGATATAGCGAATTTTTACTTTGGTTTTCTTGTGAATACCGGCGTGAATCAGGGCTTCTGTCACTGACTTGTAGGCGTCCAGCAATTCCATATATTTGCCGACCATGGCGACGGTCACCTGACCCTCGGCATTCATATGACTGTCGACAACAAAGTCCCATTCACTGAGGTCCGCTTGCGGAAGATCCATACCGAAACGGTCGAGAACAAACTGGTCGAGACCCTGCTCGTGGAGCATACGTGGAATCTGGTAGATAGACGCCGCATCAATTACCGGAATAACTGCCCGCGCCTCTACGTTGGTAAACAGGGAAATTTTCTGGCGCTGACTCTCATCGATCGGCACTTCAGAACGACACAGCAGCACATCTGGCTGCAGGCCGATAGAGCGCATCTCTTTAACCGAGTGCTGAGTCGGCTTGGTTTTGGTTTCACCCGCCGAAGCAATATAGGGCACCAATGTCAGGTGCAACAGCAGTGCGCGCTGGTGACCGAGCTCAACTTTTAACTGGCGAACCGCTTCCAGAAAAGGTTGTGACTCAATATCACCCACAGTGCCGCCAATCTCGACAACAGCGATATCGGCATCACCGGCACCGGCATAGACACGGCGCTTAATCTCATCGGTCAGATGCGGGATCACCTGCACCGTACCACCCAGATAGTCGCCGCGACGCTCGCGACGCAAAATAGTCTCGTATATCTGACCACTGGTAAAGTTGTTGTTCTTGGTCATCTTGGAACGCAGAAAACGCTCGTAGTGGCCAAGATCCAAATCTGTCTCTGCACCGTCTTCAGTCACGTAGACTTCACCGTGCTGATAGGGGCTCATAGTGCCGGGATCGACATTTAGATAGGGGTCGAGCTTGAGGATGGTAACGCTCAGTCCTCGGGATTCAAGAATAGCAGCTAGAGAAGCAGCTGAAATACCCTTTCCCAAAGAGGAGACCACACCACCAGTAACAAAAATAAAACGTGTCATAGAGACCCTGTAAAATCACGACCCATTAACCCTTTATCCAGTGAATCTGAAACCCACTATATAAAGCGTTGAATCTAAAAAAATTGTAATTGTGAAAGGCTTGTTTGACCATGAAAACGGTCGAGACCCACCCTACCCAAGATGGGAGAGTAGATTAACAGAAAGGGTTGGAGGATTCTACAGAGAGTTTGTCTGCCAGGTGATTTTTAAGCCCTCTTCGTCGGCACCACATTGCCAGCCCTGACAAACCCATAAATCGCCCACAGCAACCAGCTGTTCCTCGATATAAAAAAGTGGGATTCGCTCTCGCCACCAAGGCTCAAGGGCATATTCCTGAAGTAATTTTTTTAAGCTGTTGGAGCGATCCCTGCCGGCCGGCTGACAGCGTTCACCACCCTGACGAAAGCGCAGGCTCAGCTGACTGACATCGTCGATCCGCAGGCCTTCGCCGCGAACCCGCTCAGCACTCAGGTGAGTGCCATCGGGCAGCACCAACAACTCATCGGCATGCCAAAACAGACAGACATCATCAGCCATTTTTGGCCGCCCGCTAAGATTCAGCAAATACAGTCGATTACGGTAGCGGCAGAGTTGGATTTCTGCGCGCACTACCTTTGGCTCACTATCTTCCCGGGCGCTTACCAGGGAGTTTAAAACCTCATCGACAAGGTTCGGGCTAAGGGCGGCAAGGCGATAAAAAGTCGGCCAGTAGCGCAGTAAGTTCCTCTGCCGCAGTGGCTCGAGCTGATTGAATTTTGGCAGTGAAAGCGACAAACCGGCGCGTTCGGGTCTAATATCCAGATCTTCCAGATCAGTCCATGCCACAGATTCAGCAAGCTGATCGGCCTCGAGACTGTGTTGAGCCGAGCGAGTAACGCCCTGAATATAGTCGGGCCAGCGCTCAGCCAGTGCGGGTACAACCCGGCGACGCAGATAGTTGCGATCAAACCTGTCTTGCTGATTGCTCTCATCTTCAATCCAGCGCAGCTGTTTTCTGCTCGCCCAGTTCTCCAGAGCAATTTTTGGCCAATCCAACAACGGCCTTAATAATTTCCCGTGCCCCAGTGGGCGAGTAACCGGAATCCCCGCCAGACCTTTTGGCCCAGATCCGCGCAACAGTCTATAGAGTACGGTCTCAACCTGATCATCGGCATGATGACCGAGGAGTAAAATACCCTCTTCGACAATCAGCTTTTCAAACACTGTGTAGCGGGCATCGCGAGCCGCGGACTCAAGGCCGCCGCCAACTTCAAGAACAGTCACCGACTCAGCGTGCAATCGTACACCCAGAGATCGACAGAACTCAGCACTCTGCTGCTGCCAGTGATCGGCATTTGGCGATAGACCGTGGTTGATATGCACTGCGGTAATTTTCTCGGCAGCGACCACTTCACAGACCAGACTTAATAGAACCGAAGAATCGAGACCGCCGCTGAGGCCGACTAAAATCTGTGGCGCGCTGTCGAGCTGCTCCTGCCAATTGGCAAATACTGCGCTGGCGCTGAGCTCGCGCTTGGCTTTAACAATTGCCCTGCTCAAAATTCCGACCCCGACTGTTGATCCTGATTTTGCTGCTGTTGCTCGGATTCATATCTCTGGAACTGATTGCGGGTTAACAGGTTGCAGTTTTCAGTGGCCGGATCAAAGGTAATCAATACCTCACCTCGACTTAACTGACCCCTTACCTGATCGATTTTATTTTCCAGGCTGACTTCATGGGAGCCATAGTCGGTGCCTTCACGAAGAATAAATTCTTCGATAATCGCATGCAGAATATCGGCGCTCAATCTCTCAGCAGGAATTTCAATCACTTAACGTTTACCCTTAGCCTGTTTAAAAACACTGTGATGTGCATAATAGTGCGATAATCATGCGCAGTTAAGACTAGGAGTCAAAAATGAGCAACTATTTAGTACTAACCATTATCTCTGACGATCGCGCCGGCATCGTTGAGCAGGTCGCCCAGACCATTAGTAAGCATGGCGGCAACTGGATGGAAAGTAGCATGGCTCGACTGGCTGGCAAGTTTGCCGGCATTCTGATGGTTGAAGTGGATGCGGCGGCACAGCAGCCTCTCGAGCAGGATTTAGCTGCGCTGGCCGATCAGGGTATTAAGATTACTGTCGAAAATAGCGGCCCGCAGTCTGATGATGAAGCCCATATCAGCTGCCTGGAAATTGTTGCCAATGACCGCTCTGGTATTGTCGGCGAGATATCTTCCCTGCTGGCCAGCCATCAGGTCAATCTGGTCTCGCTGGAAACTTTCTGCGAAAGCGCACCCATGTCTGCCGGCATGATGTTTTATGCCCACGCCTACACGCAGCTGCCCGCCGGTATGTCTGAAGAGCAGCTGACCCAGTTGTTGGAGAGCCTCTCCGACGATCTGATGGTGGAGGTTGTCGAGTCTTAAACAGATTCTATTACCTATGTTAGATATTGTTCTCTACCAACCGGAAATTCCACCGAACACCGGCAATATTATTCGCCTCTGCGCCAATACCGGTTTTCGCCTGCACCTGATTGAACCGCTTGGATTTGATCTCGACGATAAAAAACTGCGTCGCGCCGGCCTCGACTATCAGGAGTTTCAGTCGCTAAAAGTTCATGCCGACTGGAATGCCTATATCAGCAGCTGTCAGCCAAAAAATATCTACGCCCTAAGCACCAAAGGTTCGGTCTGTTACTCAGCGGCCAGTTATCAACCTGGCGATGCCCTGCTATTTGGTCCTGAAACCAGGGGCTTGCCTGAAGATATCCGCAATGGCGTGGGCAGTGGCAATGTCTTGCGCCTACCGATGCAGAAGGATAGCCGCAGCCTAAATCTCTCCAATACCGTCTCTATTGTCACCTACGAAGCCTGGCGGCAATTGGGCTTTTCTGGCGGCAGCTAAATCTCATAGGTATTATATACTGCCTTTTTGCGAACCCTTTATGCACTCTGTAAATCACCATTAGTGAAAACAATATAATGACAGTAAAAATTGGCTTATTTTATGGCAGCTCGACCTGCTACACCGAGATGGCAGGGGAAAAGATCTGCGAGCAGATCAATAGCAACTTTAAAAGCCACAGCGTCAGCCTGCACAATATTGCCGATGATCCTCTCAGTCTGATGGCGGAATACGACTATCTGATCCTGGGTATACCCACCTGGGATTACGGTGAGCTACAGGAAGATTGGGAGACCCACTGGGATCAGCTCGACCTTATCGATTTCTCGGGTAAACAGGTCGCGGTCTATGGACTCGGCGACCAGATTGGCTATCCGGAATGGTTTCAGGATGCGCTGGGCTATCTTTGGGCCAAGGTTAAAAATCAGGGTGCGAGCATGGTCGGCGCCTGGCCCAATCAGGGCTATGACTTTGATGAATCCAAAGCCCTTACCCCGGATAAACAACAATTTGTCGGCCTGCCTCTGGACGATGAAAATCAGCTTGAATTAACCGATGAATTTATCGCCCGCTGGTGTGCACAGATTATCGGCGAGTTTGGCACTCTTTAATGAGTGACGGCCGAATAACCGAACTGCCCTGGTATCTGGTAAAACAGCCCGCCCCTATTATTACTAAAGAAGCCACTATTATCGGTGCCGGTATCGCTGGCTGCACTGCGGCGGTGGCTTTGCAGCGCCGCGGCTTTAAGGTAACCGTTGTCGATCGCCACCCCCATGCTGGCGCCGAGGCCTCGGGAAATTCTCAGGGTATTGTCTACCCAAAACTGTCGCCACGAGATGATGTTTTACCGCGGGTTAATCTCGCTGCAATCCAGTTTTGTAGCGACTACTACCAACCCTTCTGGGATCGCGGACTGGGAAAGCAGTGCGGTATTCTGGTGGTGCCGGAGAGCCCTAAAAAGGTTGAGGATTTTGCCCAGATCAGTCAGCGCTTTGCCGACCGGCCAGAGATAGTCCAATCCGTCGACAATAAACAACTCTGCAAGTTGGCCGGTATTCCGCTGCGTGCAAAAACCGCCCTCTATTTTTCCCAGCTCGGCTGGCTGCCACCGGCTCTGGTCTGCCAGCAGCTCTTGGAGACCCATAATATCCCCCTGATCCAGGCCGATATTCACAGCCTTGATCACAACAAAGACAAAAACAGTTGGGCGTTAAAGGATAGCGCTGGGCTGTGCATTTTAAACAGTGAAACTGTGGTAATTGCCAGTGCCTTTGATTGCAAAAACTTTGCCCAGAGCGAGTATTTGCCGCTGCGAAAAATACGCGGCCAGATCAGCCAGTTACCCTGCACTGCCGAGAGCAGTCAGCTGCAAACGGTTATCTGTGGTGAGGGTTACTTCACCCCCGCCGAAAATGGCCTGCACAGCTGTGGCGCAACCTATAACAAAGATATTTTTACCCGCGAGGTTCGCGATCAGGATCACCAGACCAATATTGCCCAGATCAGCGCCACCGATCCGGGACTGGCTGCAGCTCTGGGTGAGCCGGCTCTTGAAAGCCTCAGCGGGCGCGCCAACTTCCGCTGCACCACGCCGGATTACTTGCCAATTTCTGGCCCTCTACCCAATGTGCCGGAAATGCTTGAGGACTACGCTATCCTGCGCCGCGATGCGAAAACAGTACTGCCAACTCGCGGCAGTTACCTGCCCAATATCTATGTTAATTGCGGTATGGGATCGCGGGGTCTGAGTTATGCGCCCCTGACCGCCGAGGTGCTGGCGGCACAGATTGCCGGTGAGACGCCAGTGCTGGAACAGGCATTATTAAACGCCATCAATCCGGCGCGATTTATTATTCGCGACTTAAAAAGAAAACGTATTTAAAGACTTGGCTCTACAGGGCAACGCCCCCATGGCGGGCTATATAGCTGGCGGTAACTGTATCCATGGTGACTATATGGTTGACCAGCCACTCGGGGAAATCCTTATCAACATAGCGCTCAAGCCGCATAGCAGCGGCCAGATTATGCTCGGACTGCCAGTGGTTATATTCAACCTTCATCGTCTCCATAAACTGCTGGTGGGCCTGTTGATGCCTAGCTCGCGCCGGGAACTGATACTCTTCCATATATTTTTCTTCGAGAAAAAAGTGATTTAGAGTATCCGCTAGCAGCCGATCTAAACGCCGGTCTATGCTCTTTTCAACTCCCTTTAAATCGCTTTTTGCAATCTCCAGAAGACGTTTAATCTCATTGGCATCATCAAAGGCTTTGCGGTGCTCTGTGTTCATAAACTCAAGATCTACCTGAGGTGTACAATCGAAATCGGTCATAGTCTGCCCCTCTCTCAGTTTTGCCTCTACAGTAATCCAATTTAAACCTGTTAACAGGTTTATTATCTATAGCTGTTGATGGCAATCAATGCCGCTGGACTGCCAATAAACCCTTATTGGATCTACTAATGAATTTGGGCTTTTGTTGCCTTATCATGCGCCTTTTAACGAGCAAATAAAATATAAGAATATCTGTCTATGAAATATATTGGAGCCCATGTCAGCGCCGCTGGCGGTGTTGAGAATGCGCCGGTTAATGCCCAGAAAATTGGCGCTACTGCCTTTGCCTTCTTTACCAAAAACCAGCGCCAGTGGCAGGCAAAGCCCCTTTCTCAGCAGAGCATTGAGGCATTTAAGGAGAACTGTGCGCTTTATAACTTCGCGCCACAACAGATTCTTCCCCATGACAGCTACCTGATCAATCTCGGTCATCCAGAGCGCGAGGGGCTGGAAAAATCCAGAGAGGCATTTGTCGATGAACTACAGCGCTGTGAGCAGCTGGGCCTGCAATACCTTAACTTCCACCCCGGCAGTCATCTGCGAAAAATTTCTCCAGACGAATGTATTAAGAAAATTAGCGAGTCAATTAATCTGGCGCTGGATGCTACTTCTGGCGTTACTGCGGTGATCGAAAATACCGCCGGTCAGGGCAGCAATCTCGGTTTTAGTTTTGAACAGTTGGCCGCAATGATCGACGGCGTCGAAGATAAAACCCGCGTCGGTATCTGTTATGACACCTGCCACGCCTTTGCCGCCGGCTATGATATGCGCAGCACCGATGGCTGCGAAAAAGTCTTTGCCGACTTCGAGAAAACCGTTGGCTTTAAGTATCTCTGCGGCATGCACCTAAATGATTCGCGCTCGGAATTTTCCAGCAGGGTCGATCGCCATCACAGCCTCGGGCTCGGCAATCTGGGGATGAATGTTTTTCAATTTATTATGCAGGACAAACGCTTTGACGGGATTCCGCTGGTGCTGGAAACCATCGACCCCTCTATCTGGGCCGATGAGATAGATCTGCTGCGCAGTTTCCAGACGGCGGTTTAGTCTTCTTGCTGTTGTTCCTGCTGCTGGGCAGCCATTAGGCCACGGCGGTAGGTTTCAGCACTGGCACTGCTATCGCCAACCTTCTCCAGCACTTCGGCCAGGGCGATATAAGTCTGGGTCGATGGCTGCAGCGCAACTGCCGCGGACAAATAGTCCCGCGCCTTACCCCAAAAACTCAGTCGCTGACAGATAAGTCCCAGCGCCAGTAATAGATCTGGATCGTCGCGATGCTTCTGCAACCATTTTTCCCCCTGAATTAACTGCTTTTCCGGGGTTGCCGACTGCAACTCGCCAAACTGCACGACCAGCTGCGGATTCCACTGATGATTTAATGCTTTGATCAACAGCGCCTGCTGTTTTTCTGGGGCGCCCACTCTACTCAAACTATTGGCATAGACGGCAATCACCTGAGGATGCTTATGTAACTTTTTCGGCGTGTAATACCAGATATCTTCCAGCAGGGCCTTTTGCTCGCTAACTGGCAGCTCTGTATCTGCTCTGTATTCATCGAGCAGACTACAGTAGACATCCAATTCAAGATTGGCCAGGGCTTCACCAGCGACCACCTTGTAGTGTTTTAAGTCGCGCAGCAGCTTTTGCAATGGGCCCCAATCTCCGGCCATATAGTAGGCATCGGCGAGCAGTCTTAATAGACCGCGATCATTGGGCTTTTTACTGTGCATAGCTCTGAGAATCTGCAAAGCTTCTGAGGGCTTCTCCTCGAGCAACAGCAACTCAGCCAGCGCTTTATCGGCGATAAAACTACTCTTTGGATAAGTTATTTTTAGGCGCTTTAACAGCTGTCGGGCATGGTCGATCTGGTTATTATCAGCCGCCGCTCTCGCTGCAAAGAGCAAATTGACCACTGGCATTGCCGACTTATCAGCCGACTGGGAGAGAAGTTTTTCTGCCTGTTGCCAGTCATCTTCGGCAAACAGTAAAAGGCCCTCGGCGGTCTGATTTATTTTTCGGGTACTGCGGCGATTTCGCCACCACAGACGAAAGCCTCCAGCGCCGGCTATCCAGCGCCAAGTTAGAAGCAACCACAGCAATAGACCGGTGGCTGTCAGATAGATCAACAGCCCTGTCCAGGCACTCATCTCAATGCTAAAGTCGGAAAAACTCAGCAGGATATAGCCACTGCCCTGCTGTAAAACCCAGACCAGTGCAGCACCGATCAACAGTGCCAGCATCAACAGAACAAGCAGTCTTCTCACTTCTCTTGCTCCCCGTCACTGATGCGACTTTGACGCAGGGTCAGCATGGTTTGAACCGCAGCCACTGAGCCAGATATATCTGGCAGGCCCTGAATAACTGGACGCTCAGCAAGTAGATTTAGTCGCTCTATTAGCGCCTGGCTCTGGCTGTTTAACTGGAAATAACGAGCTAGGAGAGCTGCGGTTTTTTCCAGGCTGGTGCTGTAGATAACCTGCTCTTCTTTAAGCAGCGCGCTCTGGGCCTGCTCGAGCAACAGATAAATATTATTTTGGATAATCGACTGCTCAGTGCTGGTCAATAGCGGCTCTATCGGCTGTTGGCGTTTTTGCACCACGATCAGCTGGCCGAGCTTTTGGCTAAAGCGCTCAACGCTATTTAATAGAGACGGTGTCTGGGTATTTTCAGCTACAACTGGTTTCGCTGCTTCGGCCTGGCTGGCAGGTTCTATGATCGACAGTGATTTAATTGCATCAGAGATAGCCTCCAGTTCAAGAAAGATTCCCTCGCGATCAATCTTGCCAGTCATTCGCAGCGCGGCGATATCTTCAGCCAGGGCTCTGCGCACCAGAATCAACTCGGGGTCGTTTAACTGCACAAAAATATTATCGACGTTCTCAAGTATTGCTAGGGGATTCTCGATGCTGCGCTCGACCTGCAAGCGCTGATTGGCAAGGCGAATCAGATAGGCCGCCTCGGAAAGCATCCAGTCGCCGCGGCTGGCGGTACCCAGCTGGAGAATTCGCTCGGCCTGGGAGTTTAGTCTTAACTTAACCGAGTAGAGTTGATCTTCTAGCTGACCAATTAACTGAGACTGCTGCTGAATCGTCTGGCGACTAAGCTGTTGCTGCTTTTGTAGTTTGCCTTCTAGCAGTGCCATATCATCCTGCAAACTATCTGACACACCGGCCCTGTTCTCTAACTGGGTTTGCCAGTCAGTCCAGCCCAGCCAACCCGCAGCACCTAGGGCGCCGATCAGTATTAGTAGCAAGAGGGTTTTTATCCAGGGAAACCCTTTTTTTGCCGCTGCTGTAGAACTTCTACCGGGAGGTTTTTTAGTGGCTGTTTTTTTAGCCGTTGCTGTGTCTGCTGCAAAAGCCTTAGCGGTTGCAGCCTTGGCTTCTGGCTTAACTTCTGACTTAGCTGCGGTTTCCGCAGCCTGGGTGGTTTTTTTATCCGTCACCATTTTTCCTCTTGGATCAAAAGCACAATTTCTTAAAGAGTAGCCCCTGATGGGGTTTCTATGCAATAGACTCTTCTTATGGAGAGCCTCTTCTTATGGAGAGCCTCTTCTTATAGAGAGCCTCTTACTTAACAGAGAGCCTTATATACAGTTTCCATTATAGATTCTGGCAGCGCATTTTCTGCACTGATCACTTGCTTGTAGCCCAACTTCCTGGCTATGGCGGCAACCCGCTCGCTGGGAACAACCACAGCAGTATCGACAAACCCTGTGCCCTCAGCCTCTCCCATTGCCTGGATTAACTCACCGCTATGAACAATCAGGCAATCAGCCTTCTGCTGCTGGGCCAGCGCTAACTGTTGAGTATCAATCACTCGTTTATAGAGTTCGCAGTATTCAACCCGCGCACCTCTTTCAATCAGGGTCTCGGCGAGAATTTCCCGCCCGCCAACACCGCGAAAAATAATTATTCGCTGATTTCCCAACTGCTGAAGCTGTTCTAACTGTAACAGCGCTTCGCTGTTTTGCCGGCCTATGGGATGTAGGGCATCCATATCAGCCTCTTTTAACAGCGCGGCGGTGCGCTCGCCAACGGCAAAATATTCAATTCCTACAGGCAGCATGGGCCAGTATTTATCAATCCATTCGATCGCCAACTCGGCGGCATTGCCACTGACAAAAATAGCTTTATGAAAGTTATCGACTTCAAGAATCTGGGTTTTGACCTGATGGCTTTCGATAATCGGCTCAATAGACATCACTGGCGTATGGGTTACATCAGCACCAGTATTTTCCAATATGGATAACAGCTGATCTTCCTGACGCTGCGGCCTAATAAGCAATACACGCTTGCCAGCCAGACTGTTCTTGTCAGAGAGCTCGGTCATTAGTCAGCCCCGTAGACCTCGGCAAGAATAGCCCCGGCACCGGCAGCCAAAAGTCGCTCGGCGAGCTCGACACCCAACTGCTCTGCAGATTCTCTGGGACCGGAGATTTCATCCTCGAGAATCAATGATCCATCGACACTGCCGACCAGCGCGCGGACTCTTAAATTATTATCTTCAAGCTCGGCATAACAGGCTATAGGCACCTGACAACCACCCTGCAGGTGACGATTGAGCGCGCGCTCAGCAGTAACCCTAGTATTAGTATCCGCGTGATTTAAGCTGTCCAGCAAATCGAGAGTGGCCTGATCCTGATCGCGACATTCGATTCCGACTGCACCCTGACCACCGGCGGGCAGACAGAGCTCAGCGGGCAGCCGCGATGCAATTCTATCTTCCATACCCAGACGCAGCAGTCCGGCACTGGCGAGAATAATCGCGTCATAGTCGCCATTATCCAGCTTGCCGAGCCGAGTGTTAACATTGCCGCGCAGGTCTTTAATTTTTAAAGCGGGAAACTTTGCCCGTATCTGGCACTGGCGACGCAGGCTGGAGGTGCCGACGACCGCGCCATCGGGAAGCTGTTCCAGAGCTGTGTATTGGTTTGAGACAAAGGCATCCAGGGGATCTTCGCGCTCGCAGATAACCGCAAGTCCGAGTCCCGGTGGAAATTCCATGGGCACATCTTTCATGGAGTGCACGGCTATATCGGCACGGTTTTCCAACATGGCGACTTCCAGCTCTTTGACAAACAGCCCTTTGCCGCCCACCTTAGCCAGGGGCGTATCCAACAGCACATCACCACGGGTGGTCATAGCGACTAGCTGCACATCCAAGTCTTTGTTGTGTTGCAGAAGTTTGGCTTTAACAAATTCAGCCTGCCAGAGCGCCAGCGGGCTCTTGCGGGTAGCAATTCGGATAGTTTGGGGCACTGGTATTCCATCGCTAGTAATTTACAAGAGCGACATTATCGACGATTTTGACGCACTTGGGCAGCTTTAACCCACGCTATTTTAAACCAGGCTATTTTAAAACCGCTTAAAGCTCTGGCAGCAGGTGACGCAATTTCGATTCCAGTCGTCGGCTGACCACTGGCTTAATACTCAGATCACGAATACTGACTTGAAGATGGCCATCAATAAACGCTAGTCCCTCAATAGCATCTCTGGCCACCAGAGCATTGCGATGAACACGCACAAAGAGTTCTGGAAATTCTTCTTCAATCTCTTTTAATGTATCCGATAAAACCGCTTCGCTGTTGGTCAGATAGGCGGTGACATATTTCTGTTCAGCCTGTAATAACAGAATCTTTTTAACTGGGATCAGGTCGATACCCTGGTGGGTTCTGCTGCACAGATGGCGGCGCTGACTCTGGGGTCGACGGTCAATTTGCGCTCTTGTTTTGCGGCTGGCGCGTTCAATGCCCGACACCAGATCGGCATATTTAACTGGCTTTAAGAGGTAGGCGCAGGCCTGGGCGTCAAACGCAGGCAGGGCAAAATCTTCAAAGGCGGTGCAAAAAATAACCGCTGGCGGCAATGTCATTTTGGCAATAACTTTGGCCGCTGCAAGACCGTCCATTTCCGGCATCCTGATATCCATAAGCACTATATCCGGGCAGTATTTAACCGCTGACTGAACAGCCTCAAGTCCGTTACTGGCTTGACCAACAATGCGCACATCCGACATTTTTTCCAGATGCTGCTGCAGGCGAATCCTTGCCAACGGCTCATCGTCAACGATCAGTACCCTGAGCATATTTAACCCTCCGTTGGCTTAAAGCGCATCCTTGTATGGTAGTGATTTTGTTTAGCAGTTTCCTGCAAGTCTGCCTGCTGATTAAAAAAAGCATCCAGACGATGGCGCAAATTATTGATCGCCATATTGTGGCCGGCAGGTTTTTGAAAGCGCTGTTCACCGTTTGTCTCCAGGCTGTTAACTAAGTCTATACAGACCCATTCGCCATCCCGATAAATCCTGATCTTCAAATAGCCGCCCTTGCGTGCGGGCTGGATACCGTGGAATACGGCGTTTTCGATTAGGGGCTGCAGCAACAGCGCCGGCACAGAAATATTTTCCATATCAACATCAATATCCCAGTCGTATTGCAGACGCTCTGCCAGACGCAACTTTTCAATCTGCAGATATTTTTTGCAGGCATCGACCTCTAGCTGCAAGCTGACACCATCGCTGCCGTCCTGCAGGGCATAGCGAAAGAGGTCGCAGAGGTTTTCCAAGGTCTGCTCGGCTTTATCCGGGTCAGTTCTGATCAGACTCGCCAGACTGTTCATGCTGTTAAATAAAAAGTGCGGGCGGATTTTTGACTGCAGGGCCTCGATGCGCGCCTGTTGACTGGCGCCCTGCTGCTGGCGCAATTGATGCTGAAAGTAAAACAGCCGCAGTATTGCCCCGGCGGGTATCGCGGCAATAACCACTGTGTTAATAATCCATAGATAGTCTACCCGCCATATTCCATTGAGCAGATAGTTGCTCGACAGCTGGGCAACGGCGGCACAGATTGCCGCAGCCATGAGTATCAGCGAATAATTAATCAATGCGATTTCACGCAACGGCAGATGGCTCAAAAAGCGCCGTGCCTGACATAAAAATACGGCACTGAGCAGGGCAATCCAAAATACTTGCAGGGCAACCTTGGCCAAAAGCAGAAAATCGAAGGCGGAAATACCAGTGCGCATAAGGGTCATTAACACCGCAAAAAGCCCGGCGATAACCAATAAACCCAACAATCCCTGCCCGCGACAGAGGTCGGGAATAAAATAATTGTCTAATTGAGCCTGTTTTTCCCCTGAATCGCTCATTCGAGTTTCTGCTCATCCCTGTGATTAGCTATAATCCTAGTCGCGAAATAACAACCGAGCAAATAAGTCGAATGAGTCAATCTGAGAAAAACACTATGAATAAGCCATCTGTCCCGAAAACCAACCAAGCTTGGGGAGGCCGATTTAACGAACCGGTCGATGAGTTTGTCGCTCGCTTTACGGCATCGGTGAATTTTGATCAGCGCTTCTATCGCCAGGATATTCAGGGTTCGATCGCCCATGCAAAAATGCTCTGCGAGGCCAGTGTATTAACTGCCGATGAGCGCGATCAGATTATTAATGGCTTGCAAGAGATCGAGACACAGATTGAATCCGGCGAATTTGCCTGGTCGGTGCCCCTCGAAGATGTGCATATGAATATTGAGGCTGCGCTAACCGATAAAATCGGTATTGTCGGCAAAAAATTACATACCGGACGCTCGCGCAATGATCAGGTAGCTACAGATATTAAACTTTGGCTGCGCGACCAGATCGACCTGATCGCTCCAATTTTAACCCGCTTACAACGCGGTATGATTGAGCTGGCGGCCAATGAAGCCAATACCATTATGCCCGGCTTTACCCATCTGCAAACTGCACAGCCGGTGACTTTTGGTCACCACTTGCTGGCTTGGAATGAAATGCTTGAGCGCGACTACAGCCGTCTTCAGGACTGCCGTCAGCGACTTAACCAGAGCCCGCTCGGTGCCGCTGCACTGGCCGGAACCACCTATCCGATCAATAGAAAGTACACCGCCGAGGCCCTGTCTTTTGACAAGCCTACGGAGAACTCTCTGGATTCGGTAAGTGATAGAGACTTTGCTATTGAATTCTGCGCTTTCTCGAGCATTCTGATGACCCATCTCTCACGTATGTCTGAAGAGTTAGTGCTGTGGACCTCGGCTCAATTCCAGTTTATCAATCTGCCCGACCGCTTCTGCACCGGCTCTTCAATTATGCCGCAGAAGAAAAATCCCGATGTGCCAGAACTGGTGCGCGGCAAAACCGGTCGAGTTAATGGTCATTTAATCGCCCTGCTGACATTAATGAAAAGCCAACCACTGGCTTACAACAAGGACAACCAGGAAGATAAAGAGCCGTTGTTTGATGCGGTGGATACAGTGAGCGACTGCCTGCGCGCTTTTGCAGATATGATTCCGGCAATTGAATCGCGCAAGGATGAGATGTACGAAGCGGCGAGACGCGGCTTTTCAACCGCCACGGATCTGGCTGATTATCTGGTCGGCAAAGGTATTGCCTTTAGGGATTCCCATGAGATTGTCGGCAAGTCGGTTGCCTATGGTATTGCTGAAAACAAAGATCTCTCGGAAATGTCTCTTGAGGAATTACAGCAATTCTCCACTGAGATCAGCGCCGATGTTTTTGATGTGCTGACTCTGGAAGGCTCTGTGGCTGCTCGCGATCATCTGGGGGGTACTGCTCCGGCACAGGTTAGCGCCGCAGCTGTGCGCGCCTTAGCAAAACTAGACGCTCGTTAGAAATCAAACCCTACGGTCTCGCCTGCCTGAGCCTGGCAGGCTTTGCTAAGCATTGAGCTCAGTGGTTCACCGCTAACTGTGTTGCACCACTGGTCGCCGTCGAGTTTAAAGTGAAAGCCCCCCGACTTAACCGCCAGCCATATTTCATTGACCGCAGATTGGCGTGACAGAATAATCTGTGAGCCGTTGACCTCACAGGTTATGGTGAGCATCCCCGCGCTGTTTTCATAGTCGAGATCGGCGCCACTATCATCAATAGTCTCTTCGATTGAGAACATCAATTCATCGACGATCTGGTTAAACTGCGCTTCATTCATATTTTCGCTCTCTATAACTCAATGGCCACAGCTCGGGGCCGTAATTTCAAACCAGTGCTTCGGCACCCACAGTGTTGGTATTGATTGCTGCTGCGGCTATACTTGCCAACTTGTTTTAGCCAGGTCTGTTCAGGGCAGGAATTATAAACTATGTACCGACAATTACGCCCCAAAATACTGCAAAAAATCAGACTGTCTCTCTCGACAGCAGCTGCCGCCGTCTTGTTGATTGCAGGCCTTTCTGGATGTGGTAATAAAAGCGATCTCTATCTGCCGGCAGATACTGCGACCACCTATCGCAATACAACCGATACTTTAGCTAACCAACAGTAAGAATATTAAGATAATTATGCACAATGCCGTTACCTCCCAAAATGGGAACCTGTTTATTGAGGGCGTCGCTCTTGAAACCATCGCCACTCAGTATGGCACGCCTAGCTATGTCTACAGTAAAGCGGCTATCAGCAGTAATTTTCTCGCCTACCAGACTGCCCTCGCAGAGAAAGACCATCTAATCTGCTTCGCCGTGAAGGCCAATTCCAATATTGCTGTGTTGCAGACACTGGCAGAGTTGGGTGCGGGTTTTGATATTGTCTCCATCGGTGAGTTGGAGAGAGTTCTGCGCGCCGGGGGCGATCCCGCGAAAGTGGTTTTTTCTGGCGTGGCAAAGACTGCTGTCGAGATGCGTCGTGCACTTGAGTTGGGCATTCACTGTTTTAATGTCGAATCTGAAGCCGAGCTGGAGTTGCTAAATGCAACAGCCGCGGCTATTGATTTGCCTGCTGCTGTTTCGCTGCGGGTCAATCCTGATGTTGATGCACAGACTCACCCCTATATTTCAACCGGCCTAAAAGAGAACAAGTTCGGTATTGATATCAATCTGGCCCCTCAGGTCTATCAGCGCGCCGCGCAGATGAGCCATATTAATATTGTCGGTGTCGATTGCCATATTGGCTCTCAGCTTGTGGATATTGACCCCTTTGTCGCTGCCCTTGAGCGTCTGCTGATGCTGGTTGACCAGCTGGCAGAGCTGGATATCAAGCTGCAACATATAGATATTGGCGGCGGTCTGGGTGTTCGCTATGAGACTGAACAACCACCTTCAGCTGATGACTATATGTCGGCGATACTGCCCCTACTGGAAGGTCGCAGCGAGACATTGGTACTGGAACCAGGGCGATCCATCACTGCCAATGCCGGCGTTATGCTGACCCAGGTTCAGTACCTGAAAAGTAACGGTGAGAAAAACTTTGCGATTGTCGATGCTGCAATGAACGATATGATTCGTCCGGCACTCTATCAGGCGTGGATGGATATTCAACCGCTTAGCCCGGGGACTGCTGAGAACCATAACTATGATGTGGTCGGCCCAGTTTGTGAAACCGGCGACTTTCTGGCCAAGGATCGCTCTCTGGCGATTAGTGCTGGCGATTATCTATGCCTGTTTTCCGCTGGTGCCTACGGCTTTGTAATGAGTTCCAATTACAACAGCCGCCCCAGAGCACCAGAGTTAATGGTCGATGGCGATCAGGTACATATTATTCGTCAGCGCGAGACTGTCGAAGACCTACTGAGCGGCGAGCAATTACTGCCCGCAGCACAGGGATAAATCAGCTATGTTGATGAAATTTACCAAGATGCACGGCCTCGGTAATGACTTTGTGGTTATCGACGCGGTGACACAGAATGTTCGCATCACCGCTTCGATGGCGCGACGACTCTCGGACCGTAAAACCGGGATCGGCTGTGATCAGCTGTTGGTTGTCGAACCACCCTCAGATCCGGATATCGATTTTAACTACCGTATTTTTAACTCTGATGGTGCAGAAGTTGAACAGTGCGGCAATGGCGCCCGCTGTCTGGCGCGCTTTGTCCATGACCGTCACCTGACTGGCAAAAATCCGATTGTTGTTAAAACCTCAAATCGGGTGATGCAGCTCGTCGTAGAAGATAAAAAAATGGTTGCAGTGGATATGGGAATTCCCGAACTGGTACCGGAAAATATTCCCTTTGAGGCACCAGAAAAAGCGATGGTCTACGCTATTGATGTAGATGGCCAATCCTATGATATTGCTGCGGTTTCCATGGGCAACCCCCATGCCGTTCTCAGGGTTGATGATGTCGAGCACGCACCGGTGGCTGAATTGGGCGCTAAAATAGAATCACATCCGCGCTTTCCCAATCGCGTTAATGTTGGGTTTATGCAGATAGACAGCCGCAATGAGATCAAACTGCGGGTTTTTGAACGCGGCGTTGGTGAGACGGAGGCCTGTGGTTCAGGTGCCTGTGCCGCCGCTGTGGCAGCAATTCAGCAGGGCCTGGTAGATTCTCCAGTGACTATGCAGCTCACCAGGGGAACCTTAAAAATAGACTGGCGTGGTGAAGGCCATGAGCTGATAATGACCGGGCCGACAGCAACCGTTTTTCATGGACGCATAAGAATATGAGCAAAGAGATCGAAGTAGAAGCAACAGCTGAGACGGAAGTAGAACAAAAAACCGACTCAAAAGAAAAAATGGTTCGCGAGTTCCTTCGCGACAACCCCACTTTTCTCGATGAGAATACCGATATTCTTGAATGCTTGGTACTGCCTCATAACAGCGGTAACGCTGTATCTCTGGTTGAGCGTCAAGTGGGTGTGCTGCGCGATCGCAATAAAGAGATGCGCGCGCGTCTGGACAATATGTTGCAGACTGCCCACGACAACGATCTGCTGTTTGAAAAAACCAAGCGTCTGGTACTCAATCTGCTCGAAGCGAAAAATCTCTCGACACTAATTGAAGCGGTCTACGACAGCCTCGGTAAGGACTATGGCATCGAATTCTATGGTCTGACGCTACTCGGTGATGAGAAAAAACTGCCGCGCACCATGGCACGAGTTGCCTCAATGGAAAAAGCCAATGAGCGAATTGGCACCCTGCTCGGTGCCAACCGTGCTGTATGCGGTATTTTGCGGGAAGATGAGATGACTTTTCTGTTCGGCGAGAGAGGCCGCAATGTGGGTTCTGTCGCCGCTGTACCTCTGCGTTACGATAACCTTTACGGCATCCTCGCGGTGGGCAACAGCGACCCCAACTTCTACAAGAGCAGCATGGGGACTCTGTTTCTAAGCTATATTGCAGAAATCCTCAATCGGGTAGTGCCCAACCATTTAAAATAAGCCGGCAACTAATGGCTAGCGGGAAGGTTTTTTCTTTCCTGCTGATGACGCACCACGCTTTTTACCTGAACCCGGCGCGGCATTGCGTCGTCTCTTCGAGGACTTTCCCTTGGCCGCGGTATCGGAACGGCCAGAGCCTTTTTTCTTTTTTCCATTAGATTTGCGTTTAGTCTCATGCTCTCGGGCCAGCTCTTTAGCTTTTGCCGAGACTTTTACCTTGGCTGATTTCTTAGCCTGCGGAGTAGTTGAAGATTTCGGCTGTTCGGCCAGTTCAAAATCGATCTTGCGCTCATCTAAATTAACCCGCACTACTCTGACTTTAACTTTGTCGCCGAGACGGAAAACACGCCCGGTGCGCTCGCCAACCATGCGGTGCTGACTGGCTTCGTGATAATAATAATCCTTGGGCAGTCCGGTCACATGAATCAGCCCTTCCACATACAGATCATCAAGCATCACAAACAGGCCAAACCCGGTTACCGCGCTGACAACACCGCTGTATTCCTCACCGACATGATCCATCAGGTATTCACATTTTAGCCAGTTGACCACATCGCGAGTCGCTTCATCAGCACGCCGCTCGGTCACCGAGAGGTGCGTGCCAGTTTCATCCAATCGCGGCAGTTCGTAGGGATAGATATTTTCTTTGACCAGTTCAGCGGCGCCCTTAACACGGACAACACCGGCAACTTTTTTATTACTGCGAATCAAATAGCGAATGGCGCGATGCACCAAGAGATCTGAATAGCGACGAATAGGTGAAGTGAAGTGGGTGTAAGCATCAAACGCCAAGCCAAAATGGCCGAGGTTTTCAGATTGATAGACCGCCTGGCTCATTGAGCGCAGCATCACCGACTGAATAACCGATGCGTCGTCACGCTGTGCAACCGACCTCAAAACCCGCTGGTAGTCCTCAGGTTGCGGATCATCGCCACCCCCAAGGCCGATACCCAATTCACCGAGAAAGTCTCTTAGAGAGGACAGGCGCTCTTCACTGGGGCCTTCGTGGACACGGTAAAGCGCAGGCAACTTAGATTTTTCAAGGAATTGCGCGGTGCAGACATTGGCAGCCAACATACATTCTTCAATAAGCCGGTGCGCTTCAGTGCGCTTGACCGGGATAATCTGGCTTATCTTGCGCTGGCCATCAAAGAGAATGCGTGTCTCCTGAGTATCAAAATCAATGGCACCGCGTTCATTGCGGCGCTTGTTCAATCTACTGTAAAGATCATAGAGCGCATCTATATGGGGCAGTATTGCCGAGAACTGATCCCGTGCATTGGAAGAGTCACCGCTGTTTCTCTCTTCGATAATCTGCGCCACCTGGGTGTAGGTGAGCCGCGCATGAGAATACATAAGCGCTTCGTAAAACTGATATTTGGTGACATCACCCTCAGCGTTAACCTGCATTTCGCAGACCATACAGAGGCGGTCTTCTTTGGGGTTTAGAGAACAGAGGCCATTGGAGAGCTTCTCCGGCAACATGGGCACTACATGATTGGGAAAGTAAACTGAGTTGCCGCGCTCAAAGGCCTGCTTATCAAGCGCACTGCCCGGCTTTACATAGTGAGAGACATCGGCAATCGCAACGATCAGCTTCCAACCACCACGGGGTTTTGGCTCACAGTAAACGGCATCGTCAAAATCCCGGGCATCTTCGCCATCGATAGTCACCAGCGGCAATGATCTTAAATCAACGCGAAAATCCTTATCAGTTACCTGATCCGGTATAGCATCGGTTTCGGCAACTACATCATTGTCCCATTGATGGGGAATACCGTAATTGCGAATAGAGACTTCAATTTCCAAGCCTGGATCCAGATGATCACCTAGAACCTCACTGATACGCCCCGTGGGAGGACTGTTGCGGGAGGGCCCCTCAGTAATTGCAACCAGCACAATCTGACCAGCCTCAGCGCCGCTAAGTTGATCTGCGGGAATTAATATATCCTGACTGATACGCGGATTGTCCGGGCGCACAAAGTGGATGCCACTCTCACAAAAATAACGGCCAACCAGTTCGCGGGTTTTGCGCTCAACCACATCGACCAATTTTCCTTCCGGGCGGCCACGTCTATCCCAGCCGGCGATTCTCAAAAGTACTATGTCACCATCAAATACCCGTCGCATCTGGCGGCTTGAAAGATAGATATCCTGATCACCACCCTGAATTGGCGATACAAACCCGTAGCCTTCCGGGTGACCAATTACGCGGCCCTTGACCAGGTTGAGCTTGTCGAGGGTTCCGTAACCACCCGTTCTATTGCTGGCGATCTGTCCGTCACGCTCCATGGCACGCAATCGGCGGCGCATGGCTTCTACCTGCTCGTCATCAACTAATTTGAGTGCGGCACAGATTTCACCGTGAGTCAGCGGGCCGACACTTTCGTGCAGATAGTCGAGAACAAACTCGCGGCTGGGGATTGGACGCTGGTATTTAGCGGCTTCGCGAGTCGCGTAGGGGTCAATATTTTTGCTTTTTCGAGGCATAGGGTTTCTTTTTATCGAGAATTTTTACTTCGCGGCTCTATGTCTTATAAAGTGACGAAGTTGGTCTTATAGAATACTGCAGTCTATGCCTTATAGAGTGACCCAGTCTATGCTTTATGGGCGATTGGGTAAAAGAAATTCTGCGGATAAAAAAACTCGGGCTAACTGAAAGAGGTTCAGGCCCGAGGTTTTACAATAACTAACTGAATAAAAAAGTACCGGGAATTGTGAAATGTAAATACTGCTAACTTACTGAAACTCTCAAAAACTTTCAGACAGTCTCAAAAATTGTATATTGACTCGCACCGTCCTTGGTGCACGACTTCCTAGTCGCCATGTATATACACAAATCTAGAGGTGTAAGCTAATTGGCTTTCCTTCCTTAGTTGGTCAACTCCCTGTCAACCAAGCCTCAAACATCCTGTTTATTAGCGGGGTCTGTAGAACAGCAGTGTAGGTCTGTTATCCAGTCACCAGTAGAGTCCCTTTGTACGCATCATGCTAGGGAGTCAATACGAGTTAACATACTAAGAGGGTTTCAAGAAAAAAAACATTACACTGACGAGTTAATACCAAAGGATTAGTTAATTGACAGACTTGCAGCCGGCTATTCGAAGACAAACCCTTCAATATGACGGCGAATTTCCTCTACTCTGTCTAAATTTTGCTGGGCATTCAGGCTTCCATATTCGGCGCGGAACTGCATTACCAGCTCTCGCAGCTCAGACATTCCATACAGTCCTGACAACCCCATAAGGTCATGGATAATGCCTCGTAAGCTGGCATTTTCGCTATTTTTCAGCTGATCCTCTAACTTGTCCAAATTCTCATATAGCGCCTTTTTTAATTCATCCACTGGTACCACCGTTGAGAGCAATCCCATTCCAGCGCTTTCCGAGCCAACTGCTGACTGCGGCAGAACCTGTGCCAGGCTACTGATTAGCTTAACCTCATCCACAGGTTTTAAGAGCATCTTTACTGCGCCGGCCTTTTTTATCCGCTCCTGTTCAGAAAGGGTCACATCAGCCGTTAAAGCGATAATCGGCGGGCTCTCTCCTGATTGCTGAACAATCGTCTCGCAGGCCGTTATGCCATCGATAACCGGCATATGGATATCCATTAAAATAGCATCGAGGTGCAGTTTTTCAGCAGTTTTAATTGCCTCAAGGCCATTGTCTGCTGTTAAGCATTTGGCACCGTAGGCGCTGAGCAATCGAACGATCAACTTCTGGTTAAAGGCATTGTCCTCCGCTACAAGCACGGTAACGCCAGCAAGAGTTTTATTCGCATTCTGGCTATCCAGAGGATTGGCAATCTGTGGCTGAGTTATATCCTTATCTGCTACAGCTAACTTACAGGTAAAGGAAAACGCTGATCCATGGCCCAGCACACTGCGCACCTTTATCTCCCCACCCATAGCCTGAACAAGGCTTTTACAAATCGAAAGACCTAAACCAGCCCCTCCAAAGCGGCGATTGATTGAGGTATCTTCCTGTGAAAACGGATCAAATAGAACAGGGATCTTTTCTTCTCTGATACCCTTACCCGTGTCTTCAACAGAACAGTGTAAGAGAATTCCCTGATCTTCGGCAGCTATGCAGCTAATAGTGACTGTTACCCCGCCCTGGTCGGTAAACTTAACCGCATTACTCAGCAAGTTACTGATTACCTGGGTGAGGCGCACTGGATCGCCAACCATTATTTTTGGAACATTGTCGTCAATATTGTAATTGAGCGTTAGCCCTCGCTCTTCAGCACGGGGCTGATGAATCGCAAAGAGATCCGCCATCCATGAATCAATATCGAAAGTGACTTTTTCCAGGGCAAACCCTCCGGCTCGGGCCTTGGAAAATTCCAAAATATCATCAATCATGGTCAGCAACATATTCGACGACATACTAATAATACGCAGACTTTCTTCCCGCTTACCCGCATCACTCTCAGCTGCCAGCAACTTTGAGAAACCAATAACCGCTGTCAGTGGTGTGCGCAGCTCATGGCTCATTCGCGCCAGAAACTGATCCTGAGCCTCCATCGCATCCTCCAGCTCAATCAAGGTAATTTGCAGCTGGGCGGTGGCACGAGCAACTTCACTTTGCATACGAACATTGTATTGCCGCACACTGGTAGATAGCTGATTAATCCCAGACGCCAGCTTGCGCAACTCCAATGGCCCCTCTTCAATGGCAAAAAGATTAAGATTGCCCGCTTCCATGGTATCTACTGTTGCCGTTAGGTTTTCCAGGGGACGAGAGATACTGCGCCCTATTCGCATGGCGATCCAGGCTGCAATTAACAGCCCCAACGTGGATACAACCAGAACCGCAAAAATACCCTCGCGTCTCTGCTCCAGCAGTATTTCATCGGTCAGAGAAACCACCACCCAGCCCAACAATTCCGACTCCGGTGCAACGCCTTCATCATAATCAAGCAGGGATATTCCCTCGCGCGAGATAGGCGCATAAAAGTACCAGAGGTGGTCCGCGTAAAATGGTCTGACAAAATCGGGCTCACCTTGATCTTTTATGACTGACAGATCAAAGCTGCCAGTGGTGATATTGGTTTTTAGATTGATATTGTAAAAAGTAACGCCTTTAACAGCGGGAATATCCAGTACTGACTCACCGAGATCTCTGAGCATCTCCTCGTTATTTGAATACAGCGCAAACTCTGCATTTGAGGACACCTGTTGAACCGCAATATTGCCGATATTTTTTAAGTTGGTCAGCAATACAATCCGCTGGCTGGAAATCATATAGCCAGCCAACACCATACACAGCAGTGTTAAGGGCAATAATGATGTAAACAGCAGCCTTGAGTGAATACTTGAAAACCGTTTATTCCCAGCCATTATTTGACCTCCCGACTAAACTGGTCGCGATAGAATTGTTCAGTTTTCAGTTTAATTTTTAAATTGGCAGCGACAGATTGATTAAATTCCAGAGAGTAGTGGGCTGGCTTATGCAAGCCGCCAACTGCTGTATTTTCAGGTTTAACAAGCTGCTCGACAGTATCTTTGGCAACGTCCGCCGGAGAAGAATAGATGGCTGCCAGGGCCCCAGCTTTTAGGTAACTTTTCGAGAAGGCGATTACCGGCACCTTATGTCGGTAACTTAGGTGCAATATCCACTTCGCCGTAGCTATATTGATTAGCCGGCTATCAGAGAGTGGAATAAAAACATCACTGCGGCTGAGGACCGGCTCGATCTTGTGAATAGGGTTGTCTTTGGCGCCGATGGAAACCAACTGCGGCCGCAAGCCACTCTCAGTAATATACTTGCTTAATTCGGCCTGCCTGTGGTGTGATGCCGGCCCCAGCATCACACCAAGCCCAGATGAGTCTGGGACCAGTAACTTGGCTAATTGAATGCTACGGGTAACAGGCTGATCAAGACAGATAGAGGATACCTGTGCTGCAAATGCAGCCTCCATCGAACCATAGTGTTTTTCTGCTAGCACTGAAAATGCATTTTCAGTGATCAGGACACTTATTATTGGTACTTTGGGCTTACTGCTAAAGGCCATATCAGCCGCAGCCGTGCCTACGGTAACGACAAAATCTGCTGCAGCCAGATCAGTTTCGAGGCTTAGCTCTGAGGTACGAAACCTGGTATTAAATTCATAACTCTCTGGACCCTGCTTTTGCAATTGCTGTTTGACGCTGTTTAAGACTTCAACATAATCAGCCGAAGGTTTACTGGCAACAAAAAGAATATGGGCTTTTCTATCCGCAAATGCATAGCTACAGGTAAATACAAGCAGGAAAAGGCTCGCCAAGCGGATTACAATCGCTCGACAAGCCGGTTTCATTTTTGTACTGGAGCCAAACAATTCCACTTTAGCCCAAGCATCCTGCTTGTATGCTCACTTATACTTGCTCCACAATTATTCTGACCTAGGGGAAACTGGCTCTAATGCCAAGAATATAGCGAGTTTCAAAAAGGTTATGCTCGTAAAACTCTGCATATGAGCCATCGACATTTTGCACAGTAAGAGAAACATCGACACTGGACTGATTGATATCCCAGCTCTTTGCCGCCTTTAGGTCGACTCTGATAAATTTCTCCATAGGTTCACCGCGGAAGTGCTGTAGTGCAGAACTGTAATTAACCGTAGAACTGAGCCTTAGACCCCCTTCTAATTGATAGCTGGTCATAAGCCCCATGGTATCTTTAAGACTGTACTCATCAAGATCTCTATACTCCTGACAGGGTTCACCAGCGTTTTCTGGTGAGGTGTAACAGGTTATTCCATCAATATCCGAATAACTGTAATAGGCGCGCAGCAAGAAACGGTCGTTAGGCTTATAGATCGTTTGAATTTCAATACCCCTAACATCCATAGTATCGGTGTTATCGCGAATATTGACGAAATTGTCCAGGTCTGGGTAACCAGAGCGACGCTCGCCAATAATATCAAGCATCTGCTCATAATAGAGGCGCATATCCAGGCTCAATGCTCTATCCATAAAATAGCCTGCATACCCAAGCTCATAACTTTTAAGCTCTTCATTTTTTATATCTGTATCGGAAATACCGCCGGCATCAAGAATAATATCTCTAAACGCCGGGTGGCACTCAGGAGCGATTGAACCAGAACTACATTCCTGGGGGTTCACATACCGGACAAAACCTACCTGGTTATTCTCAAGCAGGGTTGGCGCTCGGAAACTGCGATTTAAGGCAACCCGAAACATATGGTCTTCACTAAACAGATAATTCGTCGCAAGCCTATAAGAGCCATAAACATTAGTGCTATCTCTATCTTCAAAGAGTACGCCGGCATTGACAATTATCTGCTCGGACTGAGTCCACTCTAAATTTGTATAGGCTCGATATGAAGTCTCGCTAAGAGGGTCCAGAGTATCAAACAATGATTGGCTGGAAACTCGGTCATAACGCACTGCCGCACCAGTCACCGCTCGCAGATTATCCGCAGGCTTGATGGTAGTTCTAAGATCCATATCCCAGCGCTCTGACTCGCCACGATTGCTACCGTCAAAGATAGTGGTATCTGGCACTGGACCCAGTGGCCAAGATGGAGAACTGTCATCCACACCAAGAATCTCGGAAATTTTCTGTGGTTCTACATCATCATCCAGATTGAGATCATTGTGATAGACAACCAGCTGAGTCTTATTACCCTGCTCACTGAGATGACTCCAATTTAGATATTGGTACTGATAGGACATTTCACGATTATCGAATGAGTCTTCGCCGATCCCCAGTTCACTTTCAGTGACACCAACCTGGAATTCAATATTATCAGCTGCTGAAGGTGTCCAGAGCCCCTTAAATGTAAAGCTCGCAGCTTCAGAGTCATCATCAATAGTGATCGGCTCACCACGGAATGTGGTGCCGTTATCAAATCCATCATTACTTCTAAAACTCAATGTTGTGCGGTGGTCGACAGCACCAATTTTTCCGCTGTAACTCATTGCTGCATTGCGCGTCTGTGCACGTCCACCGCCAATTTGAGTGCGTAAAGATAGGCCTGCATCCACTAGCGGTGATCGTGTCACTATATTAATCGAGGCTAAAAAAGCATTGCTGCCATCTGCCGCCGCGTTGGCACCACGAACAACCTCTATATATTCAATATCGTCCAGATCAATTCCGATCGTCGACCAGGTAACCGCAGAAAATAGTGACTCATACACTGACCGCCCATCGACCTTTACTTCCAGACGACGGGGATATTCATCACCCAACGCATGGTAGGTCACTCCTTTGCGGCCGCCATTGACATAATAGGTCTGAAAACCTGGCACTAAACGAAACAGATCGGTGATATCCACAGCCGTTGAAGCCTGAATAGTCTGGCGGTCGATAATAGTCACAGACGCCGGTGTCTGGGGCAGTGTCTGCTCCATATGGGTAACACTGCTGACAATGGGAATCTCAACCAGCAGGTCGTCTTCAGTGAGCATATCTATTTCACTGGCTGCCATAGCTGGAGCTGCTATAACTGGCGATGCTATAAAGAGTAACGCAAGCAATAATCGATTTTTTCTGAGAAAGGCTGCAAAACACATTAATTTGACCTCTTTTTATTATATATTTTTTAGTTTTTTAATCCGCTACTTCTGAATTTTCATCCAGGCCTAGCTTTTGCCCCAAAATCCCTGCTTGAGTACGGTTTGTTAAGCCCAGCGCACGTAACATGGCACTGACATGAACTTTTACTGTGTTTTCTGACAGATCCAGGTCACGGGCGATCTGCTTATTCGATCGACCCTGGGTAATACGTCGTAAAATATCCATCTGCCGCTTGGTCACCAGACCTGAAATAATCTCTATATCTGCCCCGGTATCAACCTCATCCATAACCTTGGCGACATCAGGCATGGATTCTCGCAATGAGTCAGGAACATACTTCTCCCCTTTCAAAGCTTTTGAAATCGCCTCAAACAACGCATCTTTGGGCGCAGATTTAGTCACAAACCCGGCAGCACCGTAATCCAGACACTTGCGGATATGCGCAGGATTCTCTGACGCAGAGAGGACAATAATAGGGAGTTCAGGGTAGCTCTCACAGAGCATGGCAATAAAGTTAAAACCACCGCCAGAGCCAGGCATAAACAGATCGACGATCACTAGGTCGATATTTTCCCGAGCGAGTATTACCAGTGCGGTATCGCCATGATCGGTGGTTGTTACATCAATATTTGGGTATTCGTCGTGCAACGTTGCTTTTAGCCCAACACAGACAAATGCGTGATCATCAACTATGAGAACGTGCATGTTTTCATTCCTTGTTTTCACGTCCCTGCGTGTTTGACTTGAGCTATTCCATAGCCATAGCTAGGCATAATGCCTAAAAAAGTCTAAGCAAACAACCAAGTCTATACGCTTTAATATACTCCGACCAACAGAATAAAAACATTTTCGGGTTAAAGCACTTAAAAAGAGGCTACAAATCCGCCAGCGCTTCTGCGATAGAGCTCTGCAGGCTATCATTTGGTGATGCCTGCTCTCGGGCGGCGAGAAGTGCTGTTTTTGCCTCTTCATGCTTACCCAGACGTGCATAACCAATACCGCGATGATAGTGAAAAACTGCTACCGAAGGTGCCATTTTCGTCACTTTCTGCAATAGCGGCTCAGCCACCTCTGGCAGGCCTGACTTTATTAATGCCCAGGCATAGGTATCCACAAAGTAAGGATTTTCTGAATCTGCAAATTGCTCGGCGATTTTAACCGCCCGTTTAATATTCTCTTCAGACTCAAAATCATCGATTAACAGACTGGCAAAATTATTGGCAACCACCTGATGACCGGGGTTTGCCTCAAGAACCTCTTCATAGAGCTTTAGCGCGCCAATCTTATTGCCCACTTTCTCATAGGACGAGGCCAGCAGAATTTTTAACAGATTGTTATTTGGCAGGGCTTTCAAACCGCGTTCAAAGCTGTCGATTGCCGCCTGAAAGTCGTTTTTGGCACGGTAACTGGATGCCAACGCCGTATAACCCTGGGCCCAGTTTGAATCTTCAACCAGCCCCTGCTCAAGAATATTGATTGCGGCTGTATGGTCGCCCTGGCGCGTATAAATAGAAGCTAGTATCGACAACACCATCATATTTTTTGGATTGGTCGCCTTAAACGCTTTCAGGTACTCAAGTAACTCTTCCTCCTGATCGAGGCGCAGATAGGAAACCGTTAGGCTCTCCAGAGTACGCCCCAAATCCGGATTGGCCTTCAATGCCTGACGATAATGGTCAATCGCCCCCCTGTACTGCCCCTGTGACTGCAGGGTTTTACCGGATAAATAGCTGCTAAAGGCGGGGTTTTGGCCATTTTTATCGATCAGCGAAACAACTTTTCTGGTACCTTCAAAATCCTGCTTAGACAATTTAATTTGCGCAAGAATCGACAACAGAATGTCATTGTCCGGCGCGCGCTTTAGGGCATTCTCAATTAAACGCTCAGAGCGATCGATCTCCTTTTTTTCCAGAAGCCCCTGAATAACCGGCACGGCGGCCTGCACATTGCCCGGGTTAATATCCAGAACCTTTCTGAATGTATCATCCGCCAACTGATCAGAGCCGGAAGACAAATAAGCATTCGCCAGCATAACCAGTGCGGATTCAGATTCAGGATTGTTGCGCAACACAGTGCGCAAATCACTGACCGCTGCATCTATATCTTCAGCGATCAGGTGGTATTTGGCACGCACCAAAAGCGCCTGCTCAAAATTACTATCGGCCTGAAGAATTTTATTCGCCAACTGCAGGGCTAGATCATGCTCTCCGGCGCCGAGCTTTAAATCCGCTTTTAGGGAACGAGCGCGAAACAGATCCTGGTCTTGAAATGCGCCATCGCTAATCTCCTCCAACTGGACCAGTGCCTGAACCTGGTCCCCCGCTGTCAACAATCTATCAATCCGATAAAACCGCAGCTCGGCATTAGCGGTGTCTTTGGCAATATACTGATTTAACAGCTCTTCTCCGGCTACTTCATCTTGTCGGGAGAGAATCTCAATAATAGCGATACGCACCTGGGTATCTTTTGCATCGCGTTTTAGATAATCCTTGAGCACCCCAATAGCGGCATCGGTTCTGTCACCCTCATGCAAAAGCCTGGCTAATTTTAAATAGAAGCCTTTTTCGTCAGGGTTACTTCTGATCAAGGTGCGGTAGTCGGCCTCCATAGCCTGGATATCATTAATTTCCTGGTTGATCTCGGCACGCAAAAGCAATAGCTGCAAGCTGTCCCGGTCACGCTCAATAATTTCTGTCAAAAGCGCCAGCGCTCCCTCGGTATCGCCCTGCTTGTGCATAATGGAGACTTTTATCGAGGAAATTTCAGCGGAATCGCTATCCTGCTCAAGCGCCTTTTCGATATATTCCATGGCCACATCATAGAGTTCTTTTTGCAGATAGGCTGAGGCTTTAATGGCAAAGGCTTCGGGGTTATTTTTATCCAGCGCGAGAATAAAGTCAGCCTTTTCCAATGCTGTATCAGCCTGTTTGGCCAGCAGCATCAAATAGGCAAGTTTTATTTTTGCCTGCACATGATTGGAGTCCAACTGCTCAACTTTGGAGAGATTTTTGTACAGCGACTTCCAGTTTTGATTTTTCTCTGAGATCAACGCCAAATAGTAGTAGGCATTGGCCAGCTTGGGATCGATTTGCAATGCATTGCGCAATTCCACGCTGGCCTTGGACAGCTCGCCCTCGTCATACAGTTCAATGCCACTGTTCAAGTATCTGTTGGCAGCCTCTTCTTTCGATCCACTACAGCCGGATACCGACAGTACAAACAGACCTACAATTAAAACCCTTAAAAAACCCTTCATGGTTGATATGCTCATGGTGCTCCCTTTAAACTTTTCACAGGCAGATTCTTCGCTGACAGGCTTTTTTCTGGCAAGTTTCTTGCCGGTAAAAGCTGCGACAGCTTGTTTCTGCTAACACGAATAAACGCCTGTGCCCGCAGATCTGCATCGGCCAGAGTTTCATCGCTCATCACTGGTGTAGTCACTCTAATTAGAGAACCGTCGGTGCGGTTCAAAAAGAGTGCGTCCTTAAATAACATCCATTTCTTTATATATTCATTTGCCACGGGTGTACCGCGTTCCTCAAACCAATAATAGACAATCTGGTCCTGAGTGCCCTTGCGAATTAACACGCGGTTGACCGGCATCTGATCGACGTTGGTACGCGAGAAATCGGCAATTTCCCAGCCACCCCCGGGTATACAGACTTTGGGCGAATGGGGCGAGAGCCCTTTGCGCTGGGAGGCGTAATAGGCAACATAAAAATTAACTGGCCGATGCTGCGGATTCTGGTAATTAATCATCACGTACTCGGTGAACCCGAGCTTTCTCGCTACATCTGCATCAATACTGTCATCACTGCCAATCCACTCATTTAACTTCAGGGGAAAACTGACAAGCTCGGCTTTTTTGAGGGTAGAATCCTCTTCACGGTTCTCGAGACTGCCAACACCCATCAGCGACACAATCAGAAGAGGTATAGAGACTGCAACCGGAGTGGGAAATTTCAGGCTGCTGATCTTATCCCTGGAAAACTGCTCTGCACTAACCGAGACAGGCACTGCAAATGCCTGGCGCAGACTCTGGCGACTGGTAAATACCTCCATCAATATCACCTCGAGCAACAGTAGTCCCCCGCAGGCCATAAAGATCAGCCAACCTTCAAAGTCATGAAGAAACCCCTCAGCCATCTCAGTGCCCCAGTTATCGACCAGCAGACCGGTGATAGCGATTCGCACACTATTCATAAAAATAGTGATAGGCACTGTGGACAAAAATAGGACCGCGCGCTTCCAAGCCGATGCCTGATAGAGGTAAGCGCCGATAAAGCCCAAACTCATCAGGGGAAATAGATAACGCAGACCACTGCAAGCCTCAACAACCTGTAACTTATAGTTGCCGAGATCAATAATATTGCCACTTAAAAATACCGGGATACGGCACAGACGAATAATCTCAACACCCAACTGGGAAGAGATAAGTTGCAGCTTCGAGGTGAGAATAACTTCAATAAAATAGGGCAGCGGCACAGCAAAACCAAGCAGCGCGATAGGAACCCATGTATAGCGAGTTGCCGAGCCTAAAAAAGCCAGGGACAAGCCAAATAATAAGAGAATAAACGAGTAGTGAATCAGCATATACAGCGCACTGACTTCACCGATCATCAGTATAATCAGGGCGATGACAATAATCGGCAGGCCCCACCAGGAGTAGTTCTGATAGCTGGAGGCAATTTGAAAACGTTTTTCCCAGAGAATAAACAATGATACCAGGGGAATCAGATAACCGTGGCTGTACTCCTCCTGAAGCTCCCAGCGCAATACCGCCTCAGCCAGACCATCCCAGTACAGCCAAAAGCTGAGCGCCAGAACGACAAAAAACAACTGGAAACCGCGGTTGGTTAACATCTGCTTAAAATCCAGTTCCTGACTGTACGCCGTCCCATCCCTGTCACCATCAGCCTGTTTATCAGCACCAACGGCTTTATCCTTAAAGTCCATTTACTGCTCCAGCAAAAACTCTTCAACACCGTGCAAACGCATCAAGCGGTTTATTCGCGGTGAGGTTCCAAACAGCCCAAAATCACCGCCTCTGCGCTTAATATTTGCCTTTAAAAGCATCAATGTTCCCAACGCAGAACTATCAATATAGTCCAATTTTCTGCAATTGATCGAGACGTTGGGGGACGCCTCCAATTGATCGAGTATTTTTCTGCAAGTGGACTTTAACAGGCGGCTATTTTCTATGGTGGCTGAACCGCTCAGCACCAGTTCGACATTACTGCCGGGAATATCATTGATAATCTTAATAGACAGGGCTTGAGAAGCTTGTTTGCCAAGGATTTTTTGGTAAGTGGCCAGGGGAATAACTCGAGTTATCATCAACCGCAAAAACCACAGCCCATCGACCAGGTAGCGCTTCCAAAGCAATGGTTCCTGAAGAATCCGCCAGACCCACTCCAGACCCATTTTCTGCCAGCGCAACGGCGCGCGCTGAACATTGTCACCGACAAAGTTAACCACCGCACCCAGGTGACTAATAACTGAAACATCGAGCTGCTCACGGTTTTTCATAATCCACTGCTGACCCTTCTTGGCGCCCAGCGCAACCACCAGAAAATCCGGTTCGGCAGCATTAATCTGATCGATAATGGCCTTGTCACTCATACTCTCGACAGTGCCCATACCTGGATTTAATGCGCCACAGGCGATCATTCCCACCGAGTTACGATTGAGGCTCTCTGCGGCCTGCTGTGCCGCATTGCCCTGCCCGCCAAAGAAAAATACCGAAATGGGTTTATCGCGGCGCTGATTCTGCAATGTTTCAAACAGTGAGGAGCCGGCAACTCTGCTCTGTAGTGGAATACCCAGCAGCTTGGCTGTCCAGATAACAGGCATACCATCAGCAACCACCAGGTCGCTATAAATCACCGACTCATAGAAGGATTCGTCGCTTTTCGACTGAACGATAAAGTTTAAATTTGGCGTGGAAAGAAAACATTTACGCTTGGTCTTGATGGCCTGGTCGATAATATCAACTGCCTGATCCGGCTCTACCTGATCAAATGGCAGACCCATCAAGCTCCAGCAGGGCCGGTTAGTTTTCTTGGTGTACGAGGTAAAAAGTCTCTCCTCTGCATGCATTCTTTGCATAAACACTCTCCTTGTGAATTAGTCCTTTTTAAGGGTGGGCACCCTCTGGCACATCCCCGTTGGCCTTTTGATAATTTTCAAAAGTGCCTATATCAATTAACTTATCGATCGAATAGTTGCGCATTTTTCCAACCAGCCTGGGGATAACATCAAACCCCAGATCCAGTACCAATGAATTATTATGCTGTGGAAAATAATCGAATATTTCTTTGTCAGCCACATAGATACCTGCCGCCGCACGATTGGATAGCGGGGTTTTTGGCTTCTCAATAAAACCCTGAATAATTTGCTGCTGATCTATCTCGGCAATACCACAGCGCTCGGGAAACTCTGCCTCGAAGGTGCTTAGGGTCAAAACTGGTCTGTGCTGCATATGGCTGGCATAGAGATCGGCGAGATCGACATCTGAAAGGTTGTCACCATAGATAATAAAAAATGGCTGGTCGCCAAAAAAGTCCCGATTGGCAGCCAGAGTGCCAGCACTGCCGAGCAGTTGCTGTTCATGGAAGACGCTAACTTTAAGCTCTGGCGGACAGTGCTTTTCGATGTAATCGGTTACCTGATCTGCAAGCCAGTGGGTATTGGTTAATACCTCGTTGACCCCGGCGGTAACCAACTTGTCGAACCATATACCAAGAAGCGGCTTGCCATTGATCGGCAACAGGCATTTGGGAACCGAATCGGTCAGTGGGCGCAATCTGGTTCCCAACCCGGCGATTAATAAAACCGCCTTCATCGAGCGACCTCGCGCAATGCTTTGCACTGCATACGAGCCTTTTGTAAATCATTGTCTATCAGCGAAACCGTAAATAACTGGCAGTTATCCACAGTCACCGACTTGTACTCTGAGAGCGGTCGCTGCTGTGCATAGAGCAGCGCCACTCGTATTACGGCCACATGGCTAACAACCAAAATATTGTCGGCCTGCCCCGCTGCAGAGAGATGGTGCATTCGTTCAACAACACGCTGCTGCAGCTGTTGAAGTGTTTCTCTGTCAGGTAATTTAAGTTGATGGGGTGAAGAATTCCACAGCGCCCATTCCAAAGGATATTGCTGTTGAATAGCCTTTTCACTTTTACCTTCCCAAGCACCAAACTTCATTTCATTGAATGCTGGATCAAAATCTACTTTGAGTCCGATTGCTGAGGCTAATATAGTCGCCGTCTGACCTGCTCGAGGAAGCGGGCTGGAAATAACCCGAGTAATGCCTTTTGACTTAATAAGCTCAACCGCTTGATTTGCCTGCTCTATGCCTCGGGCATTTAACGGCTCATCGCTGCGCCCTGAATAAACTTTATTCAGGTTGGAATTAATCTGTCCATGTCTTAAAAAATACCAATTCATTTAACAATCCATTGTCAGTGTTAAGTCGTTAGGTAGAGGTAGAGATAGTTATACCTATTTATATAAGTTAGGCTGAATTTCTCACTACATCCAGTTTCTTCATGGTTTGTTCTGCATATTCGAGAATATCTTCAACATTATCCTGAGCGTAAAGCCAGTCGACATATTCTTTCACCGAGTCAACGGGAGAATACTTGGGATTCCAGCCCATACTTTTAAGTTTGCTTATGTCCGAGATGGCATTGCGGGTATCACCAAAGCGGTAGGCAGCGGGAATAATTGCCTCGGGTAAGGGTTCAAGGTGGTGATGCTGAACTTCATCGCGAACAATATCGGCGAACTGTTTGATGGTGTAGGCTTTGCCACCACCGACATTGAAGACATTGCCATCCATGTCGCTATTGGTCAGAGCCAGCAGATTGGCATCTACCACATCGTGAATATTGACGAAATCCCGGAACTGACCGCCATCCTCATAGAGAGTCGGGGCCTTGGCAAAATAGTAGTTGAGACAAAATATACGACAAGCGCCGCTGTAGGCATTGTAGAAAGACTGCCGCGCACCCTGCACGATGGAGTAGCGAAGTGCCACAGAGGGAATACCGTAACGCTCACCAAAGGCTATCGCCTGCTGCTCCTGGGAATGTTTCGACAGTGCGTAAGCATTGGGCGGTGCAATATGATCTTCATCAGTCCACTCCCAACTCAGCGGGGTTTCACAACCTGGGCAGCGATGCTCCCAGCTGCGATTTATAAGGTCTTTTTCCACGCGCATCAGCGGCGTGTGTTTTTCCTGACAATTGCTGCAGCGGTATTTTCCCTCACCCTGAACAAACTGACTGCTGGCGACAATCACTTTTTGAATATCTAACTTTTGCTCAACAATAATTTCGTAAATCAATGCAGTGCTAACCGCATTGGTGGCAAAGAAATTCGACAGGTCTGGCAGATAATCCTGATAGGCGGCCAGATGATAGATTGCGTCAACTCCCTGCATAGCATTCTGCAGATCGTCTTTATTGCGCACATCGCCGAGAATAAACTCGGCCTGCTTATTAATCCACGGCGGCATCCCCTTGAGATGCACAGGCTTTTTAAGGCAGTCGAGAATTCTCACCTCATGACCCAGCTCAATCAGTTTATCGACTGTGTGGGAGCCAATAAAACCTGCGCCACCGGTAACCAATACTTTCATAACAGATCCTTGTTATTTTTTCTCATAGCCGTCGGGTTCATTTTTATGCCACATCCAGGCGCTGCGCACAGTATCCTCAATATTTGCGTACTGTGGTTTCCAGCCCAAACGAGTTTTCAGCTTGCGCGGGTTGGCCACCAGCTCCGGTGCATCACCGGGCCTGCGCTCGACAACGTTGTATTTCACCTGATGGCCAGATACCAGCTCACAGGCTTTAATAATATCCAACACCGACTGACCATTGCCGGTACCAATGTTGTAAACCTCATCAGTATTTTCAGCAATAGCCTCCATCGCCAACAGATGAGCACTGGCCAGATCTTCAATATGCACATAGTCGCGAATACAGGTGCCATCCACCGTTGGGTAGTCTTCACCAAATACTTTTAAGGCATTGGACCCCTGGAGAATATTCTGTAAAACCAGTGGAATCAGGTGCGTCTCAGGGTGATGATATTCACCAAATCGACCATCACTCGAGGCACCAGCAGCATTAAAGTAGCGCAGGATAGTAAAGCCAATACCATAGGTGTGGGCAAAGTCCCGGATCATCCATTCAACCGCCAGTTTGGTTCTCGCATAGGGGCTGCAGGGATCCTGCTCGGCATCCTCTGACATGGGACTGGATGGATTTAAACCATAGGTTGCACAGGTGCTGGAAAAGAGGATTTTCTTAACCCCAACTGCGACCATGGCATTTAACAGCGATAGAGTACCGCCAATATTGTTGTCGTAATGATAAGTGGGGTTAGTCACCGACTCGCCAACATTGGTGGCTGCAGCAAAATGCATCACCGCTTCAATCTGATTATCGCGCAGGGTTTTTTCCAACAGCGCTGTGTCGCGAATATCGCCAACCACCAGATCGGCACCATCAACGGCCTTGGCATGACCTTCAACTAGATTATCGTAGGCCATCACCTGATGGCCAGACTCTTTGAGAAGTCGCAAGCAGGCACTGCCCACATAACCGGCACCACCTGTTAACAATATCTTCATTTTCTTACTCCTTAAAATTTCAATCCTTGAAAATTCATCCCGATAAATCCCTGAGCTAAATTTTGTACCTGTCACTAATAAAAATAATTCTGCTACCGCGCCGATCTACCTCAAAAGGAATCTCCCGCGGATTGCCCAACGCATCGCGAATCGCCTGATGCTTTTCCGGCGGAGCCAACAGCATCAAAAATCCACCACCACCAGCACCGAGCAACTTGCCACCCTGAGCACCGGCCTTAAGTGCAGCCTCGTACCAGTCGTCAATATGTTGGTTGGAAATACCAAAGCCGAGGGATTTTTTAAGCAGCCAGCCCTGATGTAACAGCGCGGCAAAGTCGTCGATATTGCCGCTGCCGGAGATAACATTACGCATCTCCTCGGCAAGATCGCGCATTTCTTTGAGTACAGCGAATGTGTCATGACGCTGGGTACCTGCACTCTGCTTGACCAAAATATCGTCGGCACTGCGCTGCTGCGCGGTGTACAGCAACAGGGTTCGCGACTCTAACTCACGCAGGGTTTCAGGCTTGTAGGGCACAGGCTCAACATCGACGCTGTTGTCCGAGTTAAAGCGAATATAATTGAGCGAGCCAAATGCCGCCGCATACTGATCCTGTTTGCCAATCGGCTTGTTGAGAATATCGATCTCTATTTCACAGGCTTTCTCAGCCAACTGTTGAGGGCTGCTTATCTGCCCCTTGTAGGCATTTAAGGCATTGATCAGACCCACCGCCAAGCTACTACTGGATCCCAGACCTGTGCCGGAAGGAACATCACCAATGGTGGTGATTTCCAAGTGCTTGCCCAACTCGGTCATACGCAACGCCTCACGGGCGATGGTGTGCTCGATCTGATCTATGCTGTCGGCAATCTCGGTCCTGGTGTAGGCGATACGCGTGGAAGCCTTAAAACGTGGACTGACGGTGACATACATATGCTGAGACAGGCCCACCGATAACACCGCACCCATCTCTTTTTGATAAAAAGATGGCAGGTCTGTGCCGCCTCCGGCAAAGCTCACCCGATAAGGGGTTTGCGAAATAATCATTGGCTAATTCCTTTAGCTTTAGTTTTGCTTTTTGTGTTATTAGAGCTGTTTTCTAAAAACTTCTGTCGTTCAAAATTGCGCAGAAATTTTTCAAATAATGGATTGAGGCAGACCGACAGATCAAATTGCTGCTCGACTCGCTGTCGGCCATTGGCGGCGAGACTGCTGCGCAGTGACTTATCTTCAATTAACCGTTGAAGCTTACTGCTGAGGTCATCTGTGCTATTGGGCTCGGCAAGCAAGCCAGTTTCACCATCGACAACAAGGTCGGGAATCCCAACCAATTTTGTCGATACCACAGGTACACCACAGGCCATCGCTTCCATTAACATCTGCGGCAGGCCATCGACATCACCGTCACTGGCCCATACACAGGGCAGGCAGTAGATATCGCCGCGGCGCATAAAATCTGGAATATCCTCCTGTAAAATCGGCCGTCCTGTCAACGTAACCCTGCCCCCTAGGCGCAGCTGCTGAATTTGGTATTCAAGCTCATTTAAAAGCGGGCCGTCACCAGCAATGGTGCAACTGAAATCCACACCTTGATCTGCCAGGCTCTTACAAGCTGAAATAAGATATTTAAAGCCTTTTTTATCTACCAGGCGCGCTGCAGAGAGCAGTCTAATTGGGGGTTTATCCGGGCTGCTTTCAGGGCCTGAATCAGAGGCTGGACTGGGCGAAAATATACTGGTATCTATGCCGCAGTAACCAATAATCAACTGGTCTGGATCAGCGCCCTCCGAGAGATAAAAATCCCGATGAAATGAAGAGATACAAACAATAAACTCTGCACGTTTAATTTTGTCCTTTAGGGCGCAGCGCTCACGAAATAAATCTGCCGCATGACCGGTAAAGCTAAAGGGTTTATGTAATAGCCAGGCCGCGTACATACCCACAGTGCCACAGGAGTTAACCCACTGGGAATGAATATGTGAGACCTGTTGCTTGCGCAGAGATCGCGCCCAGGCACAGGCCACAGCGAAGTGCAGAATAGATTTTAAGCGAACAGAAAATGACTCTTTGCGGCCAAAAAAACTATTCCATAGAGCCGGGAAAAAGTATCTGGGAAATATAAACGGCGCCAGCAACAGGCTGGTGATAACCCGCCAGACGCTAAGCGGATAAATATAATTTGTCTGCTCAGCAATCTGTTTGACCTGCTCAGACTTAAAGAAGGTCGCCGTGGGTTTGTGCAGGGAGTGCAAGCGAAAAGGAATGCCCCTGTCAGCCAGAGCCATCAACTCATTGCCGACCCAGGCATTACCAACACCAGTACTGGTTATATAGTGAATCATCCTAATCCTTTAGCGAAAAATCGCTTCCCTGTGCTTCTTTATGTTTCTTTACTATCGACTTTGTACTCAATTATTTTACTGGTCTTACCCAGCGCCTTATTCAGATAGTAGTGCAATACACCCTGAACTTCGGGAAACTTGCCCAACAAAATAAAGCCCGCATATAATCGTGAATAGGGGCTCGTTGATTTCGATTCTGCGGTCTTGAAGAAAACCCGCAGATAAAATGCCAACACCATTACCACCCCAGTGAACAACAATAATTGTTCTGCACCTGATGGATTGGCTATCAACATCAGAAAGGTCAAAACTAATAACCCCGGCAGCCCTAACCCATAGATCAAGCTGCTTAAAACCGCTTTCCTCTTGTATTTTTCCCCACCAACCTCAGCATCATTCTTGTGCATATCATAGCCATGAGCATAGGCGTGTCCGCAGCGTACCGAGCGTTTCCACCACTGGGAAAAGTACTGCATATTGGCATCGTGAACTGTCATCGGACTATCCAGCCGCATCAGGCGAGAACCCAACTGACGCAGACGCAAACAGAGATCCGCCTCTTCGCCAGCGATCATCGCTTCGTTAAAGCACCCCGCGGTCTGAAATCGATCAATGCGGTAAATCGCATCACCACCACAGGCATTTACCTCGCCCGCCCTGCCCTGCCATTCCATCTCAATAAGCTGGTTATAGATCGTCGCTTCGGGAAACCGCTCACTGCGATTGCCACAGACACCAGCGTAATCCTGATGATTCTCTAAGAACTGCAATCCAGTCTTTATCCAACCGGCAACCATTTCACAGTCGCCATCAACAAACATCACAAACTGACAGTGGCTATGCCTGTCCACTAAATAATCCAACCCAGTATTTCTGCCCCGCGCCATGGTAAAGGGAACACTGATATTCAGGTCCACAACATCCACCCCAATAGACCTGGCGTAATCCGCACTGCCATCCGTTGAACCGGAGTCCACATAGACCACCGGCCCACTGTGTTGGCTCTGGATCGAACTCAGGCAGCGTTTTAAACGCTCACCCTCATTGCGCCCAATAACCACCACGCCAATAACAGAGTGCTCAGTCACACTGCGCCTCGGCAGCCATACGCTGATGGGAATAGGCCATAATGTACTGGGTCGTTACATGCATAAGGCTCTGATGGGCGTCCTCTGCCATACCGTAGTTCTCTATGGGTATCCACACACAATGTCTGGCAATATCTCGCAGCTTGCCCCCTTTAAAGCCGACAAACGCGATCGTCGGTATACCGCGACTGTTGGCATATTCACAGGCCTTTACAACATTCGGGGAATTACCGCTGGAACTGACCAATAGCAATGCATCATTTTTACCCAGGTAGTATTTGAGCTGCTGGCTAAAAACTTCCTCATAAGAAAGATCATTGCCAAGCGCAGTCAACATCGCTGAATTTGAGGTCAATGAAATCGACTTGATGGTCGGCTGGTTCTCGCGGTGGGTGCCTTTGGTCACATCACAGACTGTGTGGTCGCCTATAGCGGCACTGCCGCCGTTGCCTGCAACCCAGAGGGTTCCGTTGTTGTCCCTGACGTTTAAAAATACATCCAGTACAGGCTCAAGTGATGATTTATCGAAGCTGTTTAGTACGCGAATATATTGTTGGTAGTAATCTTCTACAAATTCTTTGAAGTCCAATTTTCTTCTCCCTGATTCAATTAATTCCTTTAGCTCGCTCTAAGGTCATCCCCATAGTGAGCTTGTTGATTCCATATAGCCGCTTGCTGATTATCCAGCAGCGCAGTGGCCCGGGACTTACCTAAAAGCAGGCACCTCCATTGATAGCTGCGAATAAACTTTCGTAGCTGCTTATCCCTGTATTTTGGAGCCTGTTTGATAAGGCTTTGCAGATAACCCCAAAACATTGCCATACCACCAAAAATATAAGGTCGGTGAAGCATGCGATAAACAGATGTTACAAACATATATACCAGGCCGGTACCCATAAAATATTGACCAAAACCGTGGCGCATTCTGCCCCGATAAACACTGTTCTGGCTGGAGCCCATAATTCTAAGATGAACAAATCGTAATTCAGGGTCATCCCAGCTGCAGGCAATCCATCCCAACTGTCTGCAACGATGGCAATCTATAGCGTCCCACATCACCTCGGAGACAAAGCCCCCTATCTGCTGAAAACAGCTGATACGGTAAAACTTGGTCATGCCCACAGACATTTCATCGCCACGCTTTTCGCTTACCAGTGAACTGCCTCGCTGGTTATAAGGCTTTCCACTGCAGGTACCGATTCGTGGGTTGTTGTTCATTCTCTGCATTAACAGTTCAAAGTAGCCAGCGGGTAACTCCAGATCCAAATCCAGCTTGCAGACAAACTGATAGTCATTGAGATCAACGACATCCAAACCCGCATAAAAAGCCTCTATCACCCCCGGCCCCACGCTGCGGTGGCCACGGTTATGGCGAGTGACTATGTGAATAAAATCGTATTGATCAGAGTAACCTTGAAGAATCTCGGGGGTGGCATCAGTTGAGCCATCGTCGACAATAATCCATTTGGCAGGCGTTATTGACTGGTTAACCACGCTCTCCAGCGTGCTGACCATAAATTCGGCTTCATTTCGGCAAGGCGAAATAAGTAAGTAAGAATCGTCCATATATTCTCTAAATTACTGTCAAAAATGACATTCACAAACTATCTGTAAATAAATCTCTAATC
>Ga0209196_1000219_pt1 | contig 47110 bp, 47 predicted proteins | sample COGITO_mtgs_1105_5_FD_184801 | JGI IMG/M metagenome (GOLD analysis project Ga0209196, IMG submission 184801) | Pelagic marine microbial communities from North Sea - COGITO_mtgs_110509 (SPAdes) (version 2) | ecosystem: Environmental > Aquatic > Marine > Epipelagic ... | reverse complement strand
CTAATGCCTCATGTATGGATACAGTTCCTGTTTTTGGTGAGGCTATAAATAGTAGATTAAAAGTATTTGAAAAAAACATGGTTTTTTATTTATTAGTAATTTTACTTTGGATATTTAAATGAGTAAGAGTGGTTTATTTTATTAAATTTTTATCGAAAAAGTCTACCCACAGTTTACCCACGTTGTTAATTTCAAACTCTCTAGCATTCTCAAGAGATAGTGCCATTTTTTGATTTTGAAGGTCTTGATTATTAGCTATATCTATAACTTCACTGGCCATTTGATCAATATTAAAAGGCGGTATTAACACACCTGACTTACCCTGCTTAACTACCCAAGAACAAATAGGGTAACTATCGTATACAACAGGAATACAAGCGTAAGATTGCGCCTCAATAAGGGTGTTTGGAAACCCTTCAAAGGCCGATGTCATGATATAGATAGGAGAACGTTTATAATATTCATACGGTGGTTGTTTTCCATACATGCTTACTCTTGGAATATTTTCTTTTTCTATTTGTAGCTTTACATCTTCAAAAGCATCTCCATCTCCAACAATGTCTAATTGCCAATCTGGTAATTCATCCAGAACCTTTTTCCAAAAAGGTAAAATTAGATCTGCGCGCTTTTGTTTGTAGGTTAAACGACTTAACCACAAAATACGTTTTTTTTTGAGTGGTATTTCTGGTAAAACACTTAAAATAGAGTTGGGTATTAAATGAGTTTTATCTAATTTATAATTGCCAACAAAATAACTTAACTCCTTCATATTTGGTGGGCCAAACATCACAAAATAATCATAGGTGTCTAAAATATTTTTTAGGTCGTTGCCATGTTTAGATTTGTGTAACTTTAACAATAGTTTTTTTCCTAGTGCATTATTAAAAACAAATTGTAAAGGATTTGGTACTACTGCTTTTAGGTACACATCTAGATTATATCTTACCGAATAAAGCGTATTTCTTAAGCAAGTTAATAATAAAAAATTCTGTTTATGATGAACCTCTGCAAGGCATTTCCCAATTTCAAGTTCATAGGGCATTTGATTGATGACAACATCTGGTTTTATCGCCACTATAAGTTGTTGCAATTGAAGGTTGTTCTCTTTTGTAGTGTGCCCACCCAATTGCTTCGCTGTATGCAAGGTGGCAACATCTTGTGCAGCATGCCCCTTATCTAAATAAGAAAAAACATGGGTTTGATGTCCATCTTTTTTAAAATAGCCACACATTTTATAGGTAGAGCGTTGCACTCCACCCGCATTAGGATCGAAAGATTTTGTAAGAATAACTAATATTTTGTAAGACATAAAAAAAATTATAAAAGATAGCCTATTACAGCTCTTAGGCTGGTAGCAATTTCTGGCTCTATCCAACTAAACACAGGAAGAAAAAAGGCGAAAGGTGAGGTAAAACTTAATACATTTGATAGTAAATAAAAACCATAGGGTATAAGACCTATTGTAAATATAAATAAAGGCAACTTTACTTTAAAAAAGGAAAACGAAATTGAGTTTAAATTATTTTTAGATAAGAATATTACCAACAAACTTAAAATGAGTATCGTTGCTATTTCCCAACCACGATTATGAACAGCAAAAATAGAAGTAAAAAAATTAGAAAAGGCTGCCATTGCCAAGCCGTATGAAAACAGCGTATTTTCTATTTTACCAAAGCCCCTCTTTCTTAAAAAAACAAAGATCAAAATGATTATTCCACTTAATACATTTGTTTGCAGATTAAGCGATTCAAACATTTTGTAAAATCTTGTAGTAGACTCTTTTTCTTGTATTTTATTTGCATTTCTTTTTAGTTTAGCCTCATCTAAGGTATATCCCTTTATTTTTGATGCTCCCACCTGCGTTTGTGAAGCGATACTGCTAAAACTAGTTTGCTGCAAAGCATTTGAGAAAAACATTGATAAAGTAAAGATGATAAAATAAAATTTTGGATTTCTATACCCTGAAAATAAAACAAACCAAATAGGAACTGCCAAAGCATTAAATCCAACGTGAATAAACGGTGGCATGAGTGCTAATAATAAGTATTTCTTTTTTCTTGTTTCATGGTAAGACAAAATAGCATACAGCAAAACCCACATGCCCGTCCAAGTTCTAACCGTTTGCATTTTTAATGGAAATATCCAAAGAATTAACATGGTCAGAAAAAATATAAAATAAAATTTATTGAACTTAGACTTCCAATTAATATAGCCAATTATTTTGACCATAACACCAGAATAAAAATAGCCATAAACGGCGCCTACAAACACAAAAAATAACCCTGGTGCATTTAATACCCCACCAACAAAATAAGATACTATATGGATGTAAGGATCATCATTAACATCTTGTGAGTGATCAAGCATCATAATGTCCAACAATTCACTCCAAAAGACTGAAAAATCTAGGTATTGATAGTGATTGTAAACATTATCCCAATGTACAGCTCCGTCACCCAAAAAAGAGCTGTTAAACAAAGACCCGTAAATTACTACAAAGCCAAATATACTCCAACGCATATAGGCTAAAGATTTAGATTTTAACCCATATACCAAGCCCATAACAGGAGATATAAAAAAGAGTATAAAATGGTATTTGATATTTTGTTGAAGAGAACTCACTTACTTATAATGATTAATTTTTTTTGTTTAAATAATATCTATGTTTTATTATAAAGCTATCAACATGATAGTATTTCTATTTTTTAAAATTATTATTTAGAAAGCTTAGTTATTGAAATCTTACGAGCAAATCCTACCACTCTCCTTCTTAATTTTGTAATCTTACCTTCAAACGTTTTAAAATACTGTATTCTCTGCATTAAACAACTAAACTGTGTATCGCTTAATTTCATTGTTGGCGAATTCAAATCTACATTCTTAAATTCACCGACTACTAATTGTTCATTTTTTGCGAAAAAAGTATTAATGTTTTGGATGACTTTATCATGCTGCGCCAAGTTCTTAGCAAAAGAATTTAACACCCATGCATCTAAGTCTTTATCATCTGCTTTATCTTTTTTGGGTAGGTTTTTAAAACCTGCATAAAAGTAGTCGGTAACATTGGGGTATATTTTTCTGATATGATTCATCACTTTCACCTCAGATAATGTTATGGACTCATTTACATTTGGTCTTGTTTGAAAATCAGGAACTTCTATTCCTAACCAATCTTTAAAAAAAGCTTGTTTTAAAAAATTACTGTCTTTTTGAAATTTTCTTAAAGTCCATTTAATTTCTTGGTTATTTGCTATTACAGAGGTCAAGTTTTCAAGAAGTGTAGGAGTTTCATATACATTATTGACCCAATGTTCATAATTTGGTATAGCACCAGATTTTGCACGATGTTTATAGGTTGATAGCGCATGATCTGCTAAATCTCGAAAGAACCCCATGGCTTTTATTTCTGTGTATCCTATAGAATTTGCACTATTAACAATCAAGTTTAATTTATGTTGCCCCGCCAATTGATGAACTAAGGCTTCTGCAGATATCAAAACTACATTACAGTTTTTTGATTCAGCAATATTGTACCATTGTTGTAATATTTTACTAATTTTTGATGGGTCTTCTTTTTTAAAAGCCGAATCTAACCCATCAGCATTGCCTTTAGAGATTAATCCCTCCTTCATTTTTTCATCTTCCTTAGACGCTGGGAAATAAATGTTGTTGGCTATTAAATAATCTCTTTTACTAGCACAAATGTGCTGTAAATAAGAGCTTCCGGCTTTGTAAATACCAAAATGGATAAGAAGTTTCATTTGTTATTTTTAATAAATGGTATAACTACGCTTTTAAATTTTCAATATTTTCCCAAAACCCAGTCATTCTGTCGAAAAATGTTGGAGGTTGTTTTTCAAATAATCCATAAATAGAATAGGCTTTATGGCCAAAAACATGGGCATATTCTAATGCCGCTGTTAGGACACCAATAACATTACAATTATTAGACTGCATAAAAAAGGCTTCTAGAATTAGATCATTAGGTATCACATCAACATTTATACCTTTTGACCTTAAGATAGATACCAATGTATTGGTTGATATATCCTTGATCCCTGGTCTTAACTTTACATATACTTTATCTTGAATAATTCCTTTTTCCTTCATTAGAGGAATTGCTTTTTTGATGGCATCATAATAATAAGATTCTTCTAAACCAGTGTATCTTCCATTTGAGCCATCAAGCCAAATAGTAGCTTCATTTAAAAAATGACCACCAGCTAGTTTTTTAATATTCACGTCCCCAACTGAAGGTTTTACCAATACTCGTTTATGAGGGTTTGTATTATAAAATGCATTATTAGAGAATGAAAAGAACTTAGTATCTTCCATATAAGCATAGGCTGAATAAATATAGGGTAGACTTAGCAACCTTAGGTTATAGCCTCGAAATATCCGTATTATACTTTTAAAATCTAAAACTCCCGAGCTTCTCCAAGCATGTTGTCTTTCATGCCATGTAATATCTTCTAAATCATCATTAGTTTGATAGGCTGAATTTCCTTCTTCTATAAAATGAAATTCTTGACATTGATTATGGGTAACTAATATTTTTTGAAAGTAAGACATCAAATCTACATAAGCGGTGAACTTCACTCCTTTAAGATACGTGTTTAAATAGTTATCAAATGATTTGGGAACATTAAAATATCTTAACTTTTGAACTAGTGTGCTGTTTCTTGCCTCAGTAAAACTTGGCACCACTTTAAAATCATCAAGCGGAACAGTATAATTTGAGCTGATAATTAAAACATCCTCTTTATTAAGGTTAAGATGTTTAATAGTTGCATAAGCTACCAAAAATGTTAAACTAGAATGTACCGTAAATATGTGTTTCATTAAAATAATTTATAGTCGGTATTTATTTTGATTTTTTCATTTCCATAGCCCATAAAGTAAATTCCATTTACTTTGGCAGCCTCAAAATCATTTTTTGAGTCTCCAATCAATAAACAAGAGCTCTTATTATAGGTATGTTTCTCTAATAAAGTTGCAACCAAATTATTTTTGGGTGTTGGAGAGCCATGTATAGAGTTAAAATAGTGTGCAATATCCAATGACTTGCAAATGTGCCTGAGTTCCGTTTGGTCTGAACCCGATACAATATGCATGTTGAAATTATGTGCGTTAGCTTTAATAAAATTTAACGTTTCTTGGATTAACAAATCAGGTTTGATAAGTAATTCCATCATTATTTTAGAAAACTTCTCAGCCCATATCTTAACTTGGGCTTCACTGATACTTTCACCGCGTATTACTTCAAAAAAATATCTGAATTTTACGTATCTAGATAATCCGCCGTTATCTTGATGGAAGGTCATTAAAGCATCCACTTCATTTTCAGGATAGCCATTTAAAACCTCTTTAAAACCACGATCTCTAACTGCATTAGAATCCATAATAACTCCGTCAAAATCCCAAAATAAGGTTTGTATTTTATTCAATTTCATTAAGTTTAAGTTTTACACGTTCAACATCTTCAGGCATATCTACAGCTATAGAATCTGATGATAAGGGGATCATGCGTACTTCATAACCCAATTCTAAGAACCTCAAAATTTCCAAATCTTCCATTGCTTCTAGGGGCGTCTTTTTACCATGAGCTACAAAATCTCTTAGAGCCGACTTTGGATAAGCATAGACGCAAATCTGTCTCCATGAGGTTTCAAAACTCCCAGTTTTATTACCTGGAATAGGAGAGCGTGACATGTATAATAAGCGACCATCTGGTCGAAAGACTAATTTTGGGATACTCAAACTAGTGTAAAGCAACTCATCACTGACTTTAGCATATCCATTTATAACTTCTCCTTTGTGTTTTTGAATTGCGCTTTCCGTATCTAAGATATCCTGCGGATTCATTAAGGGTTCATCGCCTTGTACATTTATATAATAATCTGCTTCAATTTGTTCAGCAACTTCAGCAACACGATCTGTGCCTGTTAAACAATTCTTTGAAGTCATGACAACTTGCATGTTTTTAGCTTTGCAATGACTTTCAATTTGCGCATCGTCAGTTGCAATGTAAATTCGCTCTTTGGGAAATGCCTTCGCACACTGGTTATATGTTCGCTGTATAAGCGTCTGACCATTTATGTCTATTAATGGTTTTCCCGGCAATCTGGACGATTGCATTCTGGCAGGAATAACTATAATTGATTTCATCTGTTTTTATTTACTAAAATTTGTTTCATAGTGTTAAACTTTTGTTGTTTTTAAAATAAACAGTAATATGGCGAGAATGGGAAAAAGAAATTCATATGATAGCATTATCTTACTTCAAGCTTTTAACAAAAGCTGTAATACCATCATCAAACTTCATTTTATCCCAAGAACCTATAATGCTATGCATTTTCTCAGGATTTCCGTAAATCCCAAACTGATCACCTGGTGTACTACCTTCAAAATTAACTGAAATTTTAGTATCGAACTGTTTGGTAATCGAAGCTACCAACTCACCAACTGTTGTTTTTACACCACTACACACATTAAATAAATAATGTTGGCTTTTTTCTAAAACAGTTTCAGTCTTTAGAAAAGCGCTGACAACATCATCAATATAGATAAAATCTCTAAATCTTTCTGCAGAACCTTTTACATGTATATGTTTGTTTTGTAGTGCTTGAGCTAAAAAAATACTCACCATCCCTTGTTTCATATTCGTTAAATTTTGACCTGGACCATAGACATTAAAAAGTCGTAAAGCTGCTGTCGCAATATCAAATTCTTGATTATAAATCTTTAAGTAATGTTCACTAGCAATCTTACCAACCCCATAAAATGATTTTGGATTAGGGGTGGAACTTTCGTCAACTGGTAAATGCTTTGTATCTCCATAAACAGACATGGTAGAGGCGTAAATAAACTTTTTACATCTAATTGCTCTCGCTAAATTAAGTAATTGCAAGGTTGATTGTCCGTTTGTTTGCAAATCATATACTGGGTCTTCAAAACTAATTTCTCCTGAACTTTGTCCTGCAATATGATAAATTGCTTCAAATTTATAAGCATGAAGTGCCTCAATAACATTAGGGTCTTGACAATCACCTTCAATAAACACAACTCCTTTAGGTATATGACTTTTGACTCCTGTTGATAAATTATCAACAGAAACTACTGTATTTCCAAGCTGTAGTAACTTCTTCGCGACTTCAGCTCCAATAAATCCAGCAGCACCTGTTACAAGATATGTTCTCATTTTTTAATATTGTTTATTTTCACTCAAAACGACAAGCAAATAGTGGTGGGTTTCAACTATATGGTTGCAAAAATAGATTCTTTTTTAATTTTATTGTAGCTAGTAGCGGTTAGACTGATTAACTCTAATCCAGAATCTTTTGCTTTTTCAAACAAATATTCATTTTCACCAAACAACTCTTGTGCTTTGTTATCCATCGCATCTTCACCATATCCATCATAACCAACAATATGAAGTTTATGTATACCAAAGGTATTAGCTGTTTCTATTGCCAAGGCAGTATGCGTATCCTTAAGCTGATCTGTAAAACTTACATCTTTCAACTGAAAAGCTTTATTTTCTAATTTTTTTGGTATGTAAGTTCCCATTTTTCTTGGGTAAGGAGGTAATATACAAGTGCCCTTCATATTACTAACATCTCCAAAAATATCTTCTAAACGGTGCCCTTCGTTTCCAACCAGACAAAAAAATTGGTCGTTAGACACCCCAGTAAAGGACATCGCATTTCTTGAACTTGCATGAATAATAACAATTTCAGGATTATTTATCAAATATTGATGAATTGCATCTGAGTGCTTAACCACACTAGGACCGCCGCCAACCACTATGGCTCCCTTGTAAGAGTTTTCATTTCCAAAGTTCAATACGGGTAGTTTGGTATTATCAACCTTACCTTGGCTCTGATTGTTCAGGGCTCGTATAATTGAGTTGAAAGAGTAATACCTTTTACTGACCCAATCCATTACCTGCTTTTGAGGTAATGAATTGGCTCCAGAAACCATGTAGGGCAGATTAGCACCCCATTCATGGTACTTTTGTAATTTAGTGAAATCATCTACGGTTTTACTCAACTCGTTGTATGAAAAATCTAATAGGCCTTTTGCATTTAAAACCGTTAAAAGTAATTCGGTTTTGAGATTACCCGCACCACGCCCCATACCCGTTACGGTAGCATCTACGATATCTATTCCCTCGTCTATTGCCGTGAGTGTATTGGCAAGTGCCATTTCTAAGTTGTTATGACCATGAAACCCAAGTTTCACTTTGGTCTTAGAGCGCACTAGGGCAATGGTATCTTTAACATCTTGTGGATATACTCCTCCAAATGAATCAACCATATAAAAATAATCTGCAACTTCATCTACCTGTGGAATTAATTCTAAAAATTCTCTTTCATCTGCCCAAGTAGACATGTACATTACATTAAAGGCTACTTCAAAACCCAATCGTTTCACCTCTTTTGCTAAGATTAGCGCCCTTTTAAAGTTTTTAGGATCAATTGCCATTCGCACCATTGTGACTAGCTCTTTTATCGGAGCCAACAACAACTCTGCATCTTCTGCGCGCACATCTTTTTCATTGAGAATAATGACCAATTTTTTTTGACTAATCCTTTTTAAACGGGTAAGTGTTTCTATGGGACAATAGAAATATTCTCCTAGATATTCTGATTTAGACGCTGACCTATATCCAACTTCTAAGTATTCAACGGGTAAATGATTAAAACTTTCTAGGTAGGTTTTGACGATGTCTTGGTCAAAATCCCAATTGGTATAATAACCGCCGTCTCGAATTGTACAGTCTAGTATTTTCATTATTTCAATTTTTTAATTACTGAGAATTTTTTCTTTGTTCTAATACAATCTATTATAATAATTATGATTTAAAAATCATCTTTTTTTTGCTCTTTATTAGGTTTAAGCATAAGTATAAACCTTTGTTTTTTATTGTAAATAAGTAAATAAATTGTGTTACTAAAAAAGTTAAAAATAAAACGAAAGTATTAGTGTCTATTTTAAATAAATAACAAATGGTAACCATGAACATTAGTGGCAAAAGAGGAATTATAAATATACAAAGCTGTTTGGTAAATGAAAAGTTTAAATATTTCTGTACTGCCCCCAAACTAATTAAAAAAGCAATACCAAAAGCAATAACAAGCGCTATGGTAAATGCATGTATACCCTCTAAATAACCAATATACAGCGGCGACAATAATATTACTCTTCTAATTAGTCCTAATTTAAAATTTTCTTTGGAGAAACCCATTGCTAAAAGTGACTTACCTATAAGAGCTCCAAAAGGTTGAAAAATAGTTTTAAAAACTAAAATTTGGAAAATTAGTACACTAGGTTGCCATTTTTCTCCAAGTAAGGTAATTATAATATCTTCCGCTAAAAAAAAACAGCATCCAGTAATTAAAGAACCAAAAAAAATTGATATCTCAAAGACTTTAAAATAACTAGATTTAAATAATTTGGGATCGTCTTGTAATTTACTAAAGGTTGGGAATAATACTTTTCTAAGACTGTTAGTGGTATATCCATTAATTTGTTGGTTCAAAGAGCTTGCTCTGGAATAAAAACCCAAAGTAGTGGCTGAAAAATATTTCCCAATAAATAAGGTGTCTAATTGTAAAAAAAAACGTCTAAATAAGTTATCTAGAAAAACAAAGGCTGAGAAATTTGACAATTCTTTTAATTCTGTTAATGAAAATACCCAAGAAGGTCTCCAATCACTTTTCCACCATAAAATAAAGCTAAAAAAGAAAACAGTTGAGATTTGTTGGCCAACTATTGCATACACACCGTAACCAAGAAAAGCCATAACAACCCCTACACTACCTCCTATAAGAGTACTAAAAATTGTTCTGAACGCTAGTGATTTAAAGTTTAAATTTTTAACAAAAAGTGCATTATGTACACTTCCAAAGGAGCTAATTAGCGGAATAAAACAAAGCCATTGTACAACTGATGTAACTTGGCTGCTCTCATAAAAATTTCCTATTAATGGAGCTAGTACATATATAAAAGCCCCTACAAATAGACCCAAAAAAATATTGATAAAAAATACAGAACTATAAATAATTTGAGTGTTGTTCTGTTTTTGTATTAATCCCTGTGAAAAACCAACTTCAACAAATACTTGACTTAAATTAACAAAAACCATCGCCATGCCTATGATACCAAATTCTTCTGGAGATAATAAACGTGCTAATACTACAGAAACTGTTAAGACACTAATTTGCTTAAAAAATGTACCAATTAAATCCCAACCAAATCCAGATCTTACTTGTTTTCCTAAGTTTTTGTTCATTATTGAATTTTTATCGTCTAAATTTTATTATTTGCAAAACTATCACTTAACGATACGCCTTAAATAGCTGAAATATTCTTTAGACTCCACATCTTTAAGGGTTTATAAATTACCGGCATAGGTTAGGGCATCTAAATTGTAAATGTGATAGGCTGGATACTTATTTACAAATCGTCTAGCTAGGTGAGATCCTATAAAACCCGCCCCACCTGTGATTAAAATTTTCTTCATATTTATTTTACTAAGAACCAGTTATTCAACAACTCTTCTCTATTATACAGCATATTTTCTTTTGTACCCCAATCTATCACCTGAAAACCTGCATGCTCACAAATGGCTTGCCCTGCTGCAGTGTCCCACTCCATAGTGGGTGCAAATCGAGGGTAACAATTAGCAGTACCTTCTGCTACCATGCACAATTTTAAGGAACTTCCTTTAGATATTAAATTCACCTCGCCATGGATTTCACGCATTTCTTGTACATATGTTTCCGTTTCTGGAGACATGTGAGATCTACTCGCTACAATCGTAAACGTATTATCTTCTCGTTGCAAGGGTAATTTGTTTCTATTTGAAATTAATGTTTCAACATCAAAATTGTCAAGATCTACAACTACTTTAAAAGCCCCCTTTTCTTTGGAAGAAAAATACAACTCACCCGTTACAGGCACAAAAATAACCCCAATTTGCGTTTTTTGATTTTCAATTAATGCGATGTTTACGGTAAACTCTCCATTGCGTTTTATAAACTCTTTGGTGCCGTCTATAGGATCTACAATCCAAAGTTGCTTCCAATCTTTACGCTCTTCATAAGCAATGGCTTTACCCTCCTCAGAAAGTACAGGTATGTTGGTCTTTGTTAAAAAAGACATAATCACATTGTGTGAAGCTGTATCTGCTTTGGTTAAGGGAGAATTGTCTCCTTTTATTTCTACATCAAACTCACCTGAATGGTAAATTTCTAGAATGGCTTTACCGGCTTCTAAAGCGGCAGTAATGGCGGTGATAAGGTGATGCGGTGATGCGGTCATACTGTGATTCGGTGATGTGGTCATTCGGTGATACGGTGTCTTGGTGATGCGGTAATTCGGTGTATTGGTGATACGGTGTTGCTGTGATGCCGTGATTCGGTGTTTTGGTAATTCGGTGATTCGGTGATTATATCTTCACTGTTTCACTGTTTTACTGCTTCACTGTTTCACTTTTTTTGGTGATTTGACGATTCGGTGATGCTGTGTTACGGTAATTCGGTGATGCGGTGATTCGGGGTTTTGGAAATGCGGTGATTCGGTTATTATATCTTCACTGTTTCACTGTTTCACTGCTTTACTGTTTCACTGTCTCACTTTTTCACTTTTTTTTGGTGATTCGGTGATGTGGCGATTCGGTGATGCGGTGTATTGGTGATGCTGTGTTACGGTAATTCGGTGATGCGGTGATTCGGTGATGCGGTGTTGCTGTGATTCGGTAATGTTGTCTTCACTGTTTCACTGTTTCACCGCTTTACTGTTCCACTATCTCTCTGTTTAACTACTTCACTGTTTCACCGCTTTACTGGTTCACCGCTTTACTTGTTTACTTTTTTGTTTAACGATTGTTTTAATTTGTATATCATTTTTCTGATTGTAGTAATGTTATTTTTTAATTCATCATTAAAAACAATATAGCCTATACGCTCTGCGATGACTAATTGTGTTTCAATTTCTGCCAATGATCCAGCACTAATATTCAAAAACCTAATAAAATCTTTAGTAGAGGCTCTACTTGCTCCCTCTGCTATATTTGATGGCAGAGAAACTGCTGCACGCCTAAGTTGAGAGGTTAAACCAAAATTCTCGGAGGCAGGAAAACTTTTTGTAAGCTTATATATGTCTTCCACCAGGTCTAAACTTAATTTATAAACATCTAAATCTTTATGTGTCATCACTAATCTTTAACTGTTTCACTGAATAACCACTTCACTACTTCACTGTTTCCCTGCTTCACTGTTCCCCTGCATCACCCTCAAATAATCATCCCCGCTCCAATGGTTTCATTGGTTTGCTCGTCTATAATAATCACACTTCCTGTTTGACGATTTTTTTTGTAAGCATCATAAAACAAAGGTTTAGAGGTGCGTATCGAAATACGTCCAATATCATTCATATCTATTTTGTCAATACTTTCTATACGATGTAATGTATTAATATCTACCTTATATTTTAATTCTTTCACCATTGCCATACATTCATTGGTGGTGTGTTTTACAACTACTTTGGTGCGCGCTTGTAAAGGATTACTACTCATCCAAGTAACCAACACTTCTATGTCTTGTCCTACTTGAGGGACGTTATTCTCTCGCACAATCATGTCGCCACGACTGGTATCAATCTCGTCTTCCAGGGTCATGGTAACGGACATCGGCGCAAATGCTTCTGCAATGTGTTCTCCGTTTAATTCAATGGTTTTAATCGTAGATACAAATCCTGAAGGCAAAGTTTTTACTTTGTCACCAGGCTTAAATACACCTCCGTCTATACGCCCTGCAAAGCCTCTAAAATCTTGGTTCTCTAAGGTATGTGGACGAATAACCGATTGAATAGGAAAACGACAGTCTACATGGTTGTAATCACTAGAAATATGAACCGTTTCGAGATGGTACATCATGGTACTTCCTTTGTACCAATCCATATTTTCAGATTTGTTAACAACATTATCTCCTGCAAGCGCTGAAATTGGAATAAATTGGATGTCGCTAATATCTAATTTAGTCGCAAAAGCTTTAAAGTCTGCAACAATTTTGTTGTACACGGCTTCACTGTAATCCACCAAATCCATTTTATTAACACAAACAATCGCGTGTGGAATGCGTAATAATGACGCAATAAATGAATGTCTATGTGTTTGTTCTAACATCCCCTTTCGAGCATCAATTAGAATAATAGCAAGATTTGCCGTAGAGGCACCTGTCACCATATTTCTGGTATATTGAATGTGCCCTGGAGTATCCGCCACAATAAACTTCCGCTTTGGCGTTGCAAAATAGCGGTAGGCTACATCAATGGTAATCCCTTGTTCACGCTCAGATTTCAAACCGTCTGTCAATAATGACAAATCTACATAATCAAAACCTTTATTTTTACTAGATTCCTCAACAGCGTCTAACTGATCTTGAAAAATAGATTTACTATCATACAACAATCTTCCAATCAGGGTACTTTTTCCGTCATCTACACTCCCAGCTGTGGTAAAGCGTAATAATTCTATATTTTGGTATTCCATATGTTCTGTTTTCTAAAAATAACCTTGTTTTTTTCGGTCTTCCATGGCCGTTTCGGCTCGTTTATCATCTGCTCTACCGCCACGTTCGGTGGTTCTAGTGGTTGCAATTTCTTCTATAATTTTTTCTAATGTATTTGCCTCAGATTCTACAGCACCTGTAATAGGCATGTCTCCACAAGTTCGGTAGCGAATGGTCATATTAACCACTTCTTCGCCTGGTTTTAATTTGATAAATTCAGAGTTTGCTAAAATTACCCCATCACGAACTACGCAATCACGTTGGTGAGAAAAATAGAGCATGGGTAAGTCTATGTTTTCCAGTTTTATGTATTCCCACACATCCATTTCTGTCCAGTTGGAAATAGGAAACACTCGAAAGTGTTCTCCATAATTTTTACGCCCATTGAAAAGATTCCACAATTCTGGACGTTGATTTTTTGGATCCCATTGTCCAAATTCATCTCGGTGTGAGAAAAAACGTTCTTTGGCTCTTGCTTTCTCTTCATCACGTCGTGCACCGCCCATGGCAGCATCTACTTTGTACTCTTCTAACGTATCTAACAAAGACACGATCTGCAAAGCATTACGAGAGGCATCTGCACCTGTTTCTTCTTTAGCGCGTCCTTTATCAATCGATTCTTGCACAGAACCAACGATTAATTGAACGCCTAATTCATCAACTAAAGCATCACGAAATGCTATAGTTTCTGGGAAATTATGACCTGTATCCACATGAATTAAAGGGAATGGTATTTTTGCAGGATAAAAGGCTTTTTTTGCCAAATGAGTTAATAAAATGGAATCCTTACCTCCAGAAAATAACAAAACAGGATTTTCAAATTGCGCTGCTATTTCTCGAATCACAAAGATTGCTTCCGACTCTAACTCTCGTAAATGATTGATTACGTAATTACTCATGTGCTTGGTTTTAACTTTTTAGTTATAAAATTTATGATGATTTCTACACTTTCTTCAATGGATTGACCATCAGTGATTACCTCTAAATCTGGGTTAACGGGCGCTTCATAGGGAGCAGAAATCCCTGTCATATTTTTAATTTCTCCAGATCGTGCTTTTTTATAGAGGCCTTTCACGTCTCTTCTTTCGCATTCCTCTAGCGAGGTGTTTACAAAAATTTCAATAAAATTGTCTGTACCCACAATTTGTTGAACTTCTTCGCGGTCTTTAATATAGGGTGATACAAAAGCAGCTAAGGTAATCACGCCAGCATCGAGCATTAAATTACTGATTTCGGCGATGCGTCTGATATTTTCTGTTCGGTCTTCTGGGGCAAAGCTTAAGTCTTTATTTATTCCTTGGCGGATGTTATCTCCATCTAAAATATAGGTAGATAAACCTTGTTTGTGCAAGGCAATCTCAACCAAATTTGCCAAAGTCGATTTCCCAGAACCAGACAAGCCTGTAAACCACAATAAATAGGCTTTATGTCCATGTAATGTTTCACGATCGGTTTTGGAGGTTTTATAGTCGTGTTTTACAGTGTGTAAACTCATGATTTGTTTATTGTTCTTTGTGATTTAAGTTTATCTAATCTTCTAGCTTTAATTCGTTGGTCCAAACCAAAATTAATTTTATACCATAATTTTTCATGCCCAAAATACAATAGCATTTTTGAAACTGTTTCAAAAAGTCCAATTTTAAGACCAATTAGTGGGTTGCCCGTTAGTACCCAACCGAAAACAACAGTATCTATAGTGCCAACAAAACGCCATGAAAAGGTTTTAATAATATGCCTTTTGTTTGAGTCTGCCATACTAGATTTAAACCAAAGCTGTTCATGTATATAATACCAAACAAGTTTTGTAATGGTAGTAATTACGGACACATTAAGTCCATCACTAAAATTCCCTGTAACAAGCCACGCAAATAGTAACGTATCAAGACTGCCAATAAACCTCCAAGAAAGAGATTTAGCAATATGTCTTTTTGATATTTTTAATTTCTTAAACATTATTAAAAATTATTTTTATAAAAACCTTTGTACCACAACACAAACTCTTGGATTCCTTTATCTATCGTAATTTGTGGTTTGTAATTATAATCTCGCTCTAAGCTAGTAGTATTAGCAAAGGTTTGATGTACATCGCCGGCTTGCATGGGTAACATTTTTTTTATAGCCGAAATATTTAGTTCTGTTTCTAAAAACTCTATAAAATCTAGTAACTGTACTGGCTTTCCGTTACCAATATTGTATAGTTTGTATAAGCTATCATTTTTAGAATCTTTTATAAGAGTATTAACAACGCCCTCAACAATATCATCTATGTAGGTAAAGTCTCTAGAGAGGTTTCCGTTGTTAAAAACATTAATAGGCTTATTATTTAAAATGGCATCTGTGAATAAAAACATAGCCATCTCAGGTCTGCCCCATGGACCATAGACAGTAAAAAAACGTAAACCTATGGTCTCAATATTATATAAATGGCTATACGTATGCGCCATTAATTCATTGGATTTCTTTGTAGCTGCGTATAGGCTTATGGGCTGATCTACATTTGCCGTTTCCTCAAAGGGCGTTTTGTCTGTATTGCCATAAACGCTAGAACTAGATGCATACACTAGACGTTTTACATTGTGGTGACGACAACATTCTAATACGTTTAAAAAGCCATTTATGTTTGAATCAATATAAGCTTCAGGGTTTTCAATAGAATACCGAACACCAGCCTGCGCTGCCAAATTACAAACCATGTCAAATTGGTAGGTTTTAAATAATTTTGGTAAAGCATTTCTATCCTCAAGATTGAGTCGAATAAATTGCATATGACTGCCATGAATCAAACTCTCTGAAATTTCAGAAAAAACTGATGCAGATTCTTTTTCTATACCTAACTGATCTAACCGAGCATATTTTAAGTTGACATCGTAATAATCGTTAATATTGTCTAGTCCAATAACATCATGCCCTTGTTTTATTAGGGCATCACATAAATGATAGCCAATAAAACCAGCAGCACCGGTAATAAGTATTTTTTTCATTTCAATTGAATTATTTAACCTTTACCAATTCCGTTGAATTGGAAACCAATGTTACTTAATTCATTAGAATCTAGTATATTACGTCCATCAAAAACAAAAGCAGGTTTGTACATATTTTGATAAATAGTTTGCCAATCGTAGGATTTAAACTCATCCCACTCGGTCAGTACTGCTATTGCGTGACTGTCTTTTAATGCATCTTCAGCCTCTGTATGCACAAAAACTTGAGTTAACTTATGTGCTATGCGTGCTTCTGTGAAACCGTTTAATTCCCATAGATAGCTTAAATCGGCTTTGATTTTTGATGCTGATACTTTAGGATCATACACATGAATGTTCGCATCGTCTTCAAGTAAGTGATCGGCTACATAGATGGCAGCAGATTCCCTTGTATCGTTGGTGTCTTTTTTAAAGGCCCAACCAAGAAAGGCTATTTTTTTACCATTAACGGTATTGAATAAGGTTGTAATAATACTTTTAGCAAAACGATGTTTTTGATAATCGTTTAGTTTGATTACCTGCTCCCAATAGTCAGCCACTTCAGGAAGATTGAAAAAGCGACATAAATACACGAGGTTTAGTATGTCTTTTTGAAAACAAGAACCTCCAAAGCCGACAGAGGCTTTCAAGAATTTAGGTCCTATTCTGCTGTCTGCTCCAACGGCATGTGCAACTTCATCAACATCGGCTTCAGTAGCCTCACATAACGCAGACATAGCATTGATAGATGAAATACGTTGAGCTAAGAAAGCATTAGCTGTTAATTTAGACAACTCAGAAGACCAAACATTGGTTGTTAATATTTGTTGAGGACTCAGCCAATTTGAATACACATCAACTAAAGCCTGAATCGCTACTTTTCCAGAAGGTGTTTGATTCCCACCAATTAAAACGCGGTCAGCTTTAAATAAATCATCAATAGCTGTTCCTTCTGCTAAAAACTCAGGATTTGAAAGTACTTCAAAATTGACTCCATTTCCTGAACTGTCTAAGATGGTTTGTAAAGTTTCTGCAGTTCTGACTGGTAAAGTTGATTTCTCGACAATAATTTTATCATTTGTTGCCACACGAGCTATTTGTCTGGCACATAGTTCCACAAATTTTAGATCGGCTGCCATACCTTTACCTTCACCATAGGTTTTCGTTGGTGTATTCACCGCAATAAAGATCATATCCGCAGCATCAATAGCTGTATCGACATCAGTTGAGAAAAATAAGTTTCTCCCACGTGCTTCAGCGACTACTTCAGCCAATCCAGGTTCATATACTGGTAAATTGTCTAAGTTTTTATCATTCCAACCTGCTATTCTCGCTTCATTGAGATCAACAACGGTAACTTTTATGTCTGGACACTTTAGTGCGATAACAGACATAGTAGGTCCTCCTACGTAACCTGCACCCAAACAACAAATATTTTTTACTTTCATATTTAATTTTTAAGTTGCTATATGAGCAAACTAAAATTACTCAGCTTGTTTTAAAATTTCATGACCCGCTTTAAGTAAATCAACATCTTTTTTCATTAGTAGAATATCACCTTTCATCATGTCTTTAACCAAAGAGGCTAAATCATGTTCTGGAACCCAACCTAGCTTTTCTTTTGCTTTTGTTGGGTCTCCAATCAATAAATCTACTTCCGTTGGACGGAAATAAGTAGGATCTACAGAGAGTATCTCTTTTCCAATTTCTAATTGATACTCTGGATTATTACATGAAGTAACAAAAGCTTTCTCCTCAACACCTTTTCTTTTAAATTCTAATTCGATTCCTACTTCCTCAAAAGCTAAGCGCACAAAATCACGAACAGTCGTAGTAACACCTGTTGCAATTACCCAATCTTCTGGTTTCTCTGCTTGTAGAATCATCCACATCATACGAACATAATCTTTTGCATGTCCCCAATCTCTTTTTGCCTCTAGATTTCCAAGAAAAAATTTATCTTGAAGACCTAGAGCTATTTTTGCAACTGCACGCGTAATTTTACGTGTCACAAAAGTCTCTCCTCTTCTTGGTGATTCATGGTTGAATAAAATACCGTTACATGCAAACATATCATATGCTTCTCTGTAATTTTTAGTAATCCAAAATCCATAAATTTTTGCTACTCCATATGGTGAACGTGGGTAAAATGGAGAAAGTTCATCATAAAAACCTTTGTCGTTTTTATTTTCTGGCATCCCTCCATATAATTCAGAGGTTGATGCTTGGTAAATTCTTGTTTTCTTTTCTAAACCTAGAATACGAACTGCTTCTAATATTCTCAAAGTACCCAAACCATCTACATTCCCAACATATTCGGGAGTATCAAAAGATACCGCAACATGTGACATTGCACCTAGGTTATAAATTTCATCAGGTTGGCATTCTTGTATAATACGTGTTAAATTCATCGCATCAGTTAAATCGCCATAATGTAACTTTAGTCTCTGGTTAGGGTGGTGTGGGTCTTGGTATAAATGGTCAATCCTCGCCGTGTTAAAAAGTGATGATCTTCTTTTAATACCATGTACCATATATCCTTTCTCTAATAATAATTCTGCCAAATAAGAACCATCTTGTCCTGTAATACCGGTTATTAATGCTACTTTCATTTTTTTTATTTTAAAAAATAAAACTTTAACTATGACTTTGACTTTGTTTTCGTCTTAGTTTTTTTTGCCTTAGTTTACTATTTTTCTTCTTAGTGAGTGTGTATTCTTTTTATTGTAAACTAGTTAGTTTCATAATACTTTACTCTAAATGAGATACTGATAGTTAATTTCTTACTTCAGCAATGATTAACTGTATTTCTAGTTCAAATGAGGAACCTAGTACTATTTCTAAAAACCTTGAAAAATTATTTTCTGAATTTCTAAATGCTCTTTCTGCAATATCTGAAGGAATTGAAACCTAAGATCTGGTTTTCTGAGAACTCAATCCATATTTTTCTGTGTTAGGAAAAACTTCTACTAACCTCATCAATAAGTTCGATACTATCTGTCCAAATATTATGTTTTCTAAAATCTTTTAATGTGTTTCTCTTTAGTCTTTCCCTTCGTTAAAAGTCAATGTCTAGGTTAGCTTTACCTCTTTAAAACTATCTATATTATTCAAAAACCAAGAATAGGTTTTTTCAATTCCTTCTTCTAGTTCTGTTGAATGAGTCCAACCAATATTTTTCATCTTTGAAACATCCATCAACTTTCTTGGCGTACCATCTGGTTTTGATGTATCCCAAAGAATTTTTCCTTTATGACCGACAACCTTTTGAATGGTTTCTGCTAATTCTTTGATGGTAATATCTTTTCCTGAGCCAACATTGTATAGATGATCTGACAGTTGATTTTCTAGAGCAAAAACTACAGCTTCTGCCATGTCATCAACATATAAAAATTCTCGCATTGGAGTTCCGCTACCCCAAAGTTTAACTGGAGCATTTTCATTTTGTTTGGCCTCATGAAATTTACGAAGCATTGCTGGCAAAACATGAGATGTCTCCAGATCGAAATTATCATAGGTTCCGTATAAATTTGTAGGCATTAAACTAACATAATCCCTGTTAAATTGTTTTCGAATTGATTGGCATGCTTTTACACCAGTAATTTTAGCAATTGCATACCATTCATTAGTTGATTCTAGAGAATCTGTTAATAGATATTCCTCTTTTAGCGGTTGAGGAGCAAACTTTGGATAGATACAAGAACTACCTAAAAAAATGAATTTTTTTATTCCTAATTTAAATGCTCCATCAATTAAGTTGTTTTGAATTTGCATATTTTCCATTAAGAATTGATATGGATAATCATTATTTGCTAGAATACCTCCAACCTTAGCTGCAGCATCAATAACCACTTCTGGACGTTCTTTTTCATAAAAATCAAAAACAGCTTGTTGATTTCTTAGATCTAGTTCTTTACTTGTTTTGCCAATTAAATTAGTATATCCTTTTGTTTTTAATGCTCTGAGAACTGCTGAACCTACCATTCCTCTATGGCCAGCGATGTATATTTTTTTCGTCTTTTGCATAATTAAGGTTGTATTTTTTAAAGACTACCATCTATAATATTTTCGTCTAAAAAATTCTTTACATCATAAATAACAGAGTTATCATTTTTAAATGACATGATATCAAGTTCTCTAAATTTACGATGTGATACTGTCAAAACTACAGCATCAAATTTATCATTTGGTAAGGATTTTGAAGATTTCAAACCATATTCTATCATGACTTCTTTTTCATTTGCCCATGGGTCATGAATGGTTATATCTGTGTTATAGTCAGACAATGCATTAACTAAATCTACAGCCTTCGTATTTCTTACATCTGGGCAGTTTTCTTTAAATGTAATTCCTAATACAAGTACCTTGGCTCCGTTAATAGGAATATTTTTCTTTATCATACTTTTAATAATTTCAGAGGCAACATAATCCCCCATACTATCATTCATTCTCCTTCCTGCCAGTATAATTTCTGGGTGATATCCAAATTCTTGAGCTTTTTGAGCTAAATAATAGGGATCTACACCAATACAATGACCTCCAACCAAACCTGGCTTAAAAGGGAGAAAATTCCATTTGGTACCAGCAGCTTCTAACACGTCATGGGTATTAATATGCATCAAATTAAATATTTTTGCTAATTCATTGACAAAGGCAATATTAATGTCACGTTGCGAATTTTCAATTACTTTGGATGCTTCAGCTACTTTTATAGTTGGTGCTAAATGTGTACCTGCAGTGATCACTGATTTATATAAGTCATCAACTTTTTTTCCGGTCTCTGGTGTTGAACCAGAAGTCACTTTTAAGATTTTATCAACAGTGTGCTCCTTGTCACCTGGATTAATTCTCTCTGGAGAATACCCCGCATAAAAATCTTTATTAAATTCTAATCCTGAAACCTTCTCCAAAACAGGAACACAGTCTTCCTCAGTAGCACCAGGATACACCGTAGATTCATAAATTACGATATCTCCTTTTTTTAGAACAGTGCCTACTGTTTCACTTGCCTTGATAAGTGGTGTTAAAATAGGTCTGTTATTTTTATCTACTGGCGTTGGGACTGTTATGATATAATAATTACAATCTTTAATTTCATCTAATTGATTTGTGCAAAATAACCCATTAGATTCTGAAGAATCATTTACTAATACTGTCTTTAAAGTATCATTATCAACTTCTAATGTAGAATCAAAACCAGATATTAGTTCTGAGATTCTCTCAGTGTTTATATCAAATCCAACAACAGGAAATTTAGTTGCAAAAAGTCGTGCTAGTGGCAAGCCAACATATCCTAGACCGATAATACCTATTTTATCTATTCTCATGTATTTATAAATTTTTCCAATACCATTTTACAGCTTCTCTCAACCCTTTTTGTAAAGAGAACTCAGGATTGTACCCTAATAATTCTTTTGCCTTACAAACATTCGCGTGAGAATGAGGAATGTCTCCAGTTCTATTTGGTCCATAGATGACCTCTACATTTGAAATTTCAGAATCGAAATCTGATAAATAATCCTTCAAGTATCCCATTAAATCATTCAATGTATTGCGATCTCCGAAGGCTACATTATATACCGTATTGATTGCCTTTTCATTGGTTGTAACCAAGCTTAATAAATTTGCTTGTATTACATTGTCTATGTACGTAAAATCTCTCGAGTAATTTCCGTCTCCATTAATAACTGGAGATTCTCCTTTCATTAATTGGTTAACAAATTTTGGAATCACTGCAGCATAGGCTCCGTTTGGATCTTGCTTTCTTCCGAACACATTGAAATAACGAAGACCAATAGTTTCTAGTCCATAGGTTTTCGAAAAAATATCAGCATATAACTCATTGACATATTTTGTAATGGCATAGGGTGATAAAGGTTTACCGATGATGTCCTCAACTTTAGGCATTGATTCAGAATCTCCATACGTTGATGAACTTGCTGCAAAAACAAATCTTTTCACTTTGTTATCTCTTGCTGCTACAAGCATATTTAAAAAACCACTCACATTCACATCATTTGAGGTAATTGGATCTTTAATAGATCTCGGTACAGACCCCAGGGCCGCTTGATGCAAAACATAATCAACATCTTTGGTTGCTTTTAAACAATCCTCTATTTTTCTTATATCTCCCTCAATTAGGGTGAAATCAGTATCTTTTAAAAGTTTTTTTATATTTTCTCTTTTACCAGTAGCAAAATTATCTAAACAAACTACTTTATTTCCTTTTTTGAGCAGCGCCTCACACAAATTTGTACCTATAAAACCAGCGCCTCCTGTAACTAGGATTTTTTTATTATTTAATTCAATATTCATTTTTTGAATTTTTTTGAATTCTATTTCTCCTGAACCTCTTTTCTTAGTAAACTACTTGAAAAATGGTGTTCTCTTTTGTTATAAAAAAGGTGTATTCCGGTTTCTTCACAATAATCACGTCCTGTAAATTGCTTATCAGCATATTCATCTCCCACAATACGCACATCTATTTTAAACGAACGCAACACATCTTCTAAATCTTGCTCTTTAGCATAAGGCACAATTTCATCTAAATAGGTACACCCTTTTAGTTGTATGTATCGTTCAACCACTGATTGAATTGGCCTATTTTTTTCTGACCTATCTAATGTGGGGTCAGTTTGTAAACCACATATTAAGAAATCGCACTCTTGTATTGCAAATTCTAACATTTTACATGACCAATATGAAACAGATCAAATGCATTAAAGGTTATTACTACTTTCATCCTATTTTTTACTTATTATTTAACAACCAAGAGGAAGATTGTATCTTATCTCCAAGCCCGTCAATAAGTGCAATACCCAATTTTTTACAAATTGAAGCTTCAGGAATCGAATTGTTGTCTTGATCCCCGCCATTAGCAAAGGCTAGTTCATATTTGGTATTAAATTTTTCATGAAAAGATACTATGGAAGCACATACAGTTCGGTCTTTGTCAATAGAAATGATAGCTTTGTCTACTGCTTTTATATTCTGAACAATAAACAAACGCTCCTCTTCTTTCTGAAATTCTTTTGAGTCTTTCAAACATCTTTGATGATCGCTATTCACAATAACAAACAATTCATCTGCAAGTTCTTTCGCATTGATAAAATATTCTAAATGACCTTTGTGTATTGGATTAAAATATCCTGAAACTATGATTGCTTTTTTCTTCATTTTAGTGATATTTTGAATATTTTAACTGATTTTTTCCACGGCTTCGCCAACGCTACTCACAGGTAACAAAAAATAAATCTTAAAAAAATTAATTGATTAACTCAACTGAAAAGAAACTTTACAACCCAATTTTTCTAACAATACAAAACACTTTTTACCTTCAATTCGTAACAATTCACCTGAAACACCTAGATGAGGTACCTCTATTTTCTTACCAATAGTTGGAAGTTTTTTTTGAGAATTGTATTTTTGAGATAGGTAGTACTTCATCGCATCAATCTCTTCTTGGCGTACTTTTGCTTTTTGTCCGTCTATGAACAAATAACGTATAACACCAGGGACATCAAAGACTTTGTTGAAATTTTTAGGTGTTATATACACTAACACCATGCTTGGTAATAAAGATACTTTTACAATTTTTTTGCGGTCACTCCACTGCCTAGTTACAGTTTTAGTTGGAACGTAGGTTTCAAAATCAATAGATTTTAAACGCTCAGCTACTAAAAGCTCTGTATTGTGTTTCGTATATAAAACACGCCAAGACTTAGGGAGATCTTGCATTGTAATAATTCTTATTAATTTAAATGCAAAAGTAATACAAGAAGTTATGGTAAACAATAAAAATAGTCAAAAAAATTTATTATTTGCAGGAACTACTATTTTATAAAATTGAATAAACCCTTATTTCATGTACTGTATTTAATGAACAAATTATAAGTAATACACTAATTAAAAAATTATTAATTATTTTTTAATCACCCTTTTCCAATGCCTGTGAATTGGAAACCAATAGCTTTTAGTAGCTTAGAATCTAAGATATTACGGCCGTCAAATACAAAAGCGGGTTTGTACATGTTCTCGTAAATATTGTTCCAATCGTAGCTTTTAAACTCGTCCCACTCAGTGAGTATTGCAATGGCATGACTGTCTTTTAAGGTATCTTGTGCATCTGTGTGTACAAAAACTTGGGCTAACTTTTGAGCAATGCGTGCATCTGTAACACCATTTAACTCCCAGAGATAGCTCAAATCAGCTTTAATCTTAGCCTCCGATACTTTAGGATCATAAACATGTATGTTTGCACCATCTTCTAGCAAGTGATTGGCAACATAAATGGCAGCAGATTCTCTGGTATCGTTTGTGTCTTTTTTAAATGCCCATCCCAGAAATGCAATTTTCTTACCGTTCACGGTATTAAACAAGGTTGTTATTATTTTTCTGGCAAAGCGATGCTTTTGGTAATCGTTTAGCTTAATCACTTGCTCCCAATAGTCAGCTACTTCAGGTAGATTGAAAAAGCGACATAAATAGACGAGATTTAAAATATCTTTTTGGAAACAAGACCCTCCAAAGCCAACTGAGGCTTTTAAAAACTTAGGACCTATACGGCTATCAGTTCCAATGGCATTTGCCACTTCATCCACATCGGCTTCAGTGGCTTCGCAGAGTGCAGACATGGCATTAATTGAAGAAATACGTTGAGCCAAAAAAGCATTTGCAGTTAGTTTTGATAATTCAGATGACCATACATTGGTTGTTAATATTTGCTTTGAACTTAACCAATTTGAATACACATCAACTAAGGCCTGAATTGCCGACTTACCAGATGGAGTTTGATTTCCGCCAATCAACACACGGTCAGCCTTAAACAAATCATCAATAGCAGTACCTTCTGCCAAAAATTCTGGGTTGGAAAGCACTTCAAAATGTACTCCACTTCCAGTACTCTCGAATATGGTTTGTAGCGTTTCTGCAGTTCGAACTGGTAATGTTGATTTTTCAACAATGATTTTGTCACTTTTTGCCACTCGTGCTATTTGTCTGGCGCAGAGTTCCACAAATTTTAAGTCAGCCGCCATGCCCTTGCCTACTCCGTAGGTTTTTGTTGGGGTATTCACAGCAATAAAAATCATATCCGCAGCATCTATAGCCTCATCAACATCCGTAGAAAAGAATAAGTTTTTCCCTCGTACCTCAGCAACTACCTCGGAAAGACCTGGTTCAAATACTGGTAAGTTGTCTAAATCTTCATCATTCCATTGCGCAATACGAGCTTCATTTAGATCTACAACCGTTACTTTTATGTGTGGACATTTTAAAGCAATGACAGACATCGTAGGGCCTCCTACATATCCAGCTCCAATGCAACAAATATTTTTTACTTTCATACTCTATTTTTTATGATGCTACAATTTAATTTAATATACTAAACTTTTTTTAATTTCATAAACAGTCTTTAACAAATCAATATATTGAACATCTTATTTATATAAATTTATATTATAATTAAAATATTCAGCCTCTATTAACTTGGGTTGCTTGGCATCTTTCGCTGACAATTTTACTTGGTCACTGTCTAGCTTCCAATCTATTTTTAATGCTGGATCATCAAATGCAATGCCTCTATCGCATTCTGGGCTATGATAGTTATCTACCTTATATGCAAAAATCGCTTCTTTGCTAAGCACCACAAAACCATGAGCAAAACCTCTTGGTATAAGTAATTGATTGTTGTTTTCTGCTGAAAGCTCTGTAGCTACATGCTGTCCAAAGGTTAGTGATCCTTTACGAATATCAACAACTACGTCTAGAATAGCACCTTGAATGACACGAACAAGTTTAGTTTGTGCATTGGGGGGCAACTGATAATGCAAGCCTCTTAAAACACCAAAAGACGATTTTGATTCATTGTCTTGGCAAAAATTAATAGGATACCCTAAAAAAGTATCTAATTTATCTTGTCTAAATGTTTCGGAAAAGTAACCCCTATCATCTCCTAAAATTGTGGGTTTGCATAAAATTACATCTGATATTGCCAATCGTTTAAATTCCATAGTACAATTCTTTGGCACGCTGAATTAAATATTGACCATATCCATTCTTTTTTAATGGTTCTGCAAGCACCAACAATTCTTCTGTTGAAATATAGCCCATTTGACATGCAATTTCTTCTAAACAAGCTACCTTTAGTCCCTGACGATTTTCTATGGTTTGAATGTAATTGGATGCTTCCAATAAAGATTCATGAGTTCCAGTGTCTAACCAAGCATATCCTCGCCCCATTACTTCTACTTTTAAATTCCCTTGACTTAAATACTCTTGATTTACTGTTGTAATTTCGAGTTCACCTCGATTACTTGGCTTGATGTTTTTGGCAATCTCAACCACAGAATTTGGATAAAAATAAAGACCAATAACCGCATAATTACTCTTTGGGTTTATTGGTTTTTCTTCTATGCTTACTACTCTCCCATCTCCATCAAAATCTACCACACCATAGCGTTTTGGATCATTTACATAATAGCCAAAAACGGTTGCCATCTGCTCATCTTTTACATTTTTGAGTGATTTTGCCAGTAAATCGGTAAAACCATGACCGTAAAAAATATTATCTCCTAGTATCAAGCACACATCATCATTTCTAATAAAATTTTTTCCGATTATAAAAGCTTGTGCTAAGCCGTCTGGAGTAGGCTGTTCTTTGTAATGAAGTTCGATACCCAATTCTTTACCATCCCCCAATAAACGTTGGAAATTGGGTAAATCTTCAGGTGTGGAAATAATAAGTATTTCTTTAATTCCAGCCAACATCAATACTGACAGCGGATAGTAAATCATCGGTTTGTCATAAATAGGTAATAATTGTTTTGATGTTCCTTTTGTGATGGGGTACAATCGTGTGCCCGACCCTCCTGCTAGAATAATTCCTTTCATGTCTTTTACTCTGTTGTTGTGAGGTTTATGAATAAGTTCAAATCCTCAGTTTTTTTATTTCGCCTAACTTTTTCTTGATAAAAAGTTACAAAAATCAAGACTTATTTTCATTTACTTAAATTCTTACGTTTTAAACACTTTCGAACCCAGACCACATAGCTCTTTGGGTTCTCAGACGCTTATCAAAACTTGAATTCTACGAAAACTAAAAGAATATCGACTTCCTAATCGATAAACTTTCTCTTTTAATTAGTATCTCTTCACTACCAAACCGTTCCACTGCTTCACAGCATTAGCACTTCACCGATTCACTATTCTTTATACTGCTCCTTATAATAATTCTGATACTTCCCAGAAGTAACATTCTCTAACCATTCTTCGTTATTTAGATACCAATCAATGGTTTCAGACAACCCCTCCTCAAAGGTAACTGTTGGGCGCCAACCCAATTCTTTATTAATTTTTGAAGCGTCGATTGCATAACGTAAATCATGACCTGGACGATCTTTAACATAGGTGATTAATTTTTCACTTGTACCAGCTTCATGCTTCAGTTTATCATCCATTTGGTGACATAATATTTTCACCAAATCAATGTTTTTCCACTCGTTAAAACCGCCAATGTTGTAGGTCTCTGCATTGACACCCTTATGAAAAACCAAATCAATTGCAATGGCATGATCTAAAACATAGAGCCAGTCTCGGGTGTAATTTCCGTCTCCATAAACAGGTAGCGCTTTATCGTTTAAAATATTATTGATAAACAAGGGAATTAGTTTTTCGGGAAATTGTTGTGCTCCATAATTGTTAGAACAGTTTGAAATAACGTACGGCAAACCATAGGTTTCTCCGTAGGCTCTTACAAAATGGTCTGAACTTGCTTTGGAAGCTGAATAGGGTGAATTGGGGTCGTAAGAAGTCGTCTCTTTAAACAGGCCTATTTCTCCCAAAGATCCGTAAACTTCGTCTGTACTTACATGGTAAAAACGTTTGCCTTCCCAATTATTTTGCCAAAGGGTTTTAAACGCATTTAGCAAAATCATAGTTCCTAAAATATTGGTTTTGGCAAAACCTAAAGGGTCCATAATAGATCTGTCTACATGAGATTCTGCAGCTAGATGGATGACATATTCAAATTGATGCTTTTTGAAAATTGAATTTATGTAGTCTTCATCTGTAATGTCACCGTGTAAAAAAGTATAATTTTCTTTAGACTCTATATCATGTAAGTTTTCTAAATTACCTGCATAGGTAAGGGCGTCTAAATTGAAGATATGATATGTTGGATACTTGTTTGTAAAGCGTCTTATTAGGTGAGAACCAATAAAACCAGCGCCGCCCGTAATTAGGATATTATTCATATGTATGTTATTATAATGTATTTTTTAATGTTAAAATACAATCTGACAACGCATCGCGCCAATATGGTATTTCAATATTAAAATCTCTTTTTATTTTTGTTTTGTTTAAAACTGAATAATGGGGTCTTTTTGATAGCGTAGGGAACTCTTTTGTCTGAATTGGATTCACTTTACAATTCAATATACCTAGTTCCATAATGGCTATTGCGAAGTCATACCAAGAAGCAACACCTTCATCAGAGTAATGATATAATTTTCCTTTTTCACTAATCTTAGCTGAATTTTTACCACAGAGAATCTCTAAACATGTTTTAGCCAAGCCTCTCGCATAGGTAGGAGAACCCACTTGATCAAAAACAACTCCTAGGGTTTCTTTTTCTTTTCCTAATCGTAACATTGTTTTAACAAAATTATTTCCAAAAGAAGAGTATAGCCATGAGGTTCTAATAACAATTGCATCTATGGTGCTATTAAATATTTCTAGTTCACCTTTCATCTTAGATTCTGCATACACACCTACTGGGCTTACAAGGTCAGACTCTTTATAAGGCATAAAATGATTTCCATCAAAAACGTAATCGGTAGAAATATGAATTAGCTTCCCTTTTACGGATTGCAGGACCTTAACAAGATTGGCAACACCTTCTGTATTTACTTTTTTTGAAATCTCAGGGGTTTCTTCTGCTTTATCTACCGCCGTAAAGGCTGCACAATTAATTACTGCAGTGATCTTATTTTCAATAATAAAGTTTTTTAAAGCTACAAAATTAGAAATATCAAGCTCAGGAAGATCTTTAAAAACAATATCTGCAATTTTGTAATCGGAGACTACTGCTCTTATCTCCGAACCTAATTGACCGTTAGCACCAGTGATTAATAACTTCATTATTTTTTATTTAACAACCAAGAAGAAGATTGAATTTTATCTCCTAAACCATCTATTAACTCAATTCCTAGTTCTTTACAAATTGGAGCTTCAGGAATCGAATTATTATCTTGATCTCCACCATTTGCAAAACCTAATTGATATTCTTGGCCATATTTTTCAAAAAGGCTTCGAATAGATTCACAGACAGATCTATCTTTATCTATAGAAATAATTGCTTTATCTACAGCTTTAATATTTTCTACAATAAATAATCTTTCAGCCTCTTGTTGAAATTCTTTTGAACCCTTTAAGATTCTCTGGTGATCACTATTTACGATAACAAAAAGCTCATCTGCTAAATCTTTAGCAGTATTAAAATATTCTAAATGTCCTTTGTGGATAGGATTAAAATACCCAGAAACAATAATTCCTTTTTTTATCATTCTCTTTATAAAATTTATTTTACGCACAAAGGATGCTTGTCTCCTTTTGTACTAATACTTGAATTCCTTATATCATGCACGATTTGTATCGATTTTTGAGCATCTAAAATCCCAAATCCTTCTCCTTTCATTATCTTTTCGTAGCTCTCTGTATGTAAATCTGTAAAACCTGTACTAAATTCTAATTCTTGATTATTTATTGTTATAGAACGGAAAGTTCTTTGCTCTTTTTCTCTTATGTGAAGTGGTAAATCATTTTCATTGATAGATAAAAACCAACGAACTCTGGCGTTTTTAAACTCTTGATAACCAGATGCCTTATCCTTCTCTCTAAGATGTACAGTATTCTCTTGTACATCACCAAAAATCCATGAAAGCATATCATAAAAATGAACTCCAATGTTCGTGGCAATTCCTCCAGACTTACTTTCATCTCCTTTCCAAGAAATATCATACCATTTTCCTCTTGAGGTAATGTAGGTTAAATCTACTTCATATTTTTGATTTTTAAACTCAGTAGCTACTTTATTTTTTAAGGCAATAATACTTGGATGTAACCTTAATTGAAGAATTGTATTTATTTTTCGACCGGATTCTTTTTCAATGTCTATTAAAGCATCTACATTCCAGGGGTTTAATACCAACGGTTTTTCACAAATAGCATCAGCACCTCTTCTTAGTGCCATTCTAATATGTGAATCATGGAGATAATTAGGAGTACAGATACTAACGTAATCTAATCGTATTTGATTTCTTTTTAATTTCTCTAGATGTCTATCAAATCTTTCAAACTCTGTAAAAAAATTAGTGTTTGGAAAATAGCTATCTAATACACCAACAGAGTCAAACTTATCTAGTGCTGCAATTAATTGATTGTTGGTCTCTTTTATTGCCTTAAAATGTTTTGGAGCTATATATCCTGCCGCTCCTAGCAATGCAAAGTTTTTCATGTGTAGTTTTATAAGCCACCATCTATAATTTTAGTTGGTAGTATATTTTTTACATCGTATATGACATGGTTTTTGTTTACGATAGCATTGAAATCTAAATCTAAAAATTCTTTATGCGCTACTGTTAATACCAGCACATCAAACTTACGGGTAGGCACTTTTTGAATTGATTCTAGTTGATACTCATTCATTACCTCCTCTTTATTGGCCCAAGGATCATAAATTGTAATATTTACCCCATATCCTTTTAAAGCAGTAATCACATCTACTGCTTTTGTATTTCTTACGTCAGGGCAGTTTTCTTTAAAAGTAATTCCTAATACTAATACATTCGCATTTTTAATTGGAACATCTTTTGTAATCATAAGCTTAACGACTTCAGATGCGATATAGTCTCCCATGCTATCATTTAATCTTCTTCCAGCCAAAATAATTTCTGGGTGGTACCCATATTCTTGTGCTTTCTGGGCTAAATAATAAGGATCTACACCAATACAATGACCACCTACTAAACCTGGCTTAAAAGGTAAAAAATTCCATTTTGTTCCTGCAGCTTCCAAGACATCATGTGTATTAATATCCATCAAGTTAAAAATCTTTGCCAGTTCATTTACAAAAGCAATATTGATATCACGTTGAGAATTCTCAATAACCTTCGCTGCTTCGGCTACTTTTATGGTAGGCGCTAAGTAAGTCCCTGCGGTAATAACAGATTTATATAGGTCGTTAACTTTTTTTCCGGTTGCTGGATTTGAACCCGATGTTACTTTTAATATCTTTTCAACTGTATGTAACTTGTCTCCTGGATTAATTCTTTCTGGTGAATACCCTGCAAAGAAATCTTTGTTAAATTTTAAACCTGAAACTTTTTCTAAAACAGGAACACAATCCTCTTCAGTAGCTCCTGGATATACTGTAGATTCATACACCACAATATCTCCTTTTTTTAAGACTGAACCTACTGTTTCACTAGCTTTAATTAAAGGAGTTAAAATTGGTCTGTTATTTTTATCCACAGGAGTTGGTACCGTTATAATATAGTAATTACAGCCTTCTAAATCTGAAATAGAAGAGGAGCAATAAAGCCCTTTATGATTAAATTTTTCATCAACAAGTACAGAGTTTAACACATCGTCTTCAACTTCTAAAGTACTATCCTTTCCTAACTTTAGTTCTTTTACGCGTTCAATATTAATATCAAAACCTACCACAGCGTATTTCGTTGCAAATAGTCTTGCCAATGGAAGACCAACATATCCTAATCCTATGATTGCTATTTTTGATTGATTCATTTTTAATTTATAAATTCTTCCAATACCACTTTATGGCCTCTTCTAGGCCTTTTTTTAAAGAATACTGAGGGTTATAGTTTAATAAATTTTTTGCTTTATCTATTGATGCTAGAGAATGTGGAATATCTCCTAGTCTATTTGGACCGTATGCAACTTGTATGTCTTTTATTTTAGAGTCAAATTCTGATAACGATTCTTTCAAATACGTGATTAAATCGTTCAAGGTGTTTCGTTCACCAAAGGCAACATTGTATACGGTATTAATTGCTTCTTTATTTTCTGTAAGCATACATAGTATGTTTGCTTGAATTACATTGTCTATATAGGTAAAATCTCTTGAGTATTCTCCATCGCCATTGACTACTGGTGATTCACCAGCCATAAAACGACTTACAAATTTAGGAATAACGGCCGCATAGGCTCCATTAGGGTCCTGCTTTCTACCAAACACGTTAAAATAACGCAATCCAATAGTTTCTAATCCAAAGGTTTTAGAAAAAACATCTGCATATAATTCGTTTACATATTTTGTTATTGCATACGGAGACAAGGGTTTCCCTATTGTATCTTCTAATTTTGGGAGCGACTCTGAATCTCCATAGGTTGAAGAACTAGCTGCATATATAAATCGTTTAACACCTGCATCTCTTGAGGCGACTAACATATTTAAAAAACCAGAAACGTTCACATCATTTGAAGTAATTGGGTCTTTAATAGATCTAGGTACGGATCCTAGGGCAGCTTGATGCAAGACATAATCAACACCTTCTACAGCACCGTTGCAATCATTTAAATTTCTAATATCTCCTTCTATTAAAGTAAACATAGGGTTCGATAAAAGATGGGCTATGTTGGCTCTTTTTCCAGTAGCAAAATTATCTAAACAGACAACTTTATTACCTTTTTCTAGTAATACTTCACTTAGGTTAGAGCCTATAAAGCCCGCACCACCAGTAACTAATATGTTTTTATCAGATAATTGAAAATTCATATCTCAAAAATAGCTGTTTTAGAAATGGAAAGTTACAAAAAAGGGTTGATTTCTACTAATATTAATTCCATACTAGATGAAAATAAAAATACACAAATACAGTAATGCTCTTGATAAATAAGAGGTTAATTACACCTATTGAAAACGATTTGTTTTAGATATCAAAAAAGTATAAAGAGACAAGTGAAAATAGTGAACATTGTTAAATTTTTCTAATAAATCCGCTCTATAACAAATATGATTCTAAGCACTTTGTGCCAGTGTTACTTATTTCAAGAGAAACTCTGAAATGAGTTCCATATTTTTAAACAAAAAAATCCTGATAAAATTTATCAGGATTGAGAGTGATGTGGGCAATGAGGGATTATATATCCCTAGTTTACCCCATTTTAAAATAGCAAAAGCCAACTAGCTACGCTAGTTCCTTTTTTTATTCAAGACTTTTTACAAATAAATTTGCGACAGTCTTGAATAAAAAAAAGTCTTACATTTCTGTAAGACTTTTACTCTCATCTGTGGGCAATGAGGGATTCGAACCCCCGACCCCTTGGGTGTAAACCAAGTGCTCTGAACCAACTGAGCTAATTGCCCTTAATTGATTTTTTGTTTTAATCAAAAAACTTAATCATTTAAGCGGTTGCAAATATAAAATGGTTTTTGATGCCAACAAAGAAAAAAAGATGTTTATTTTAATTTGTTTTCATAGCACTGTATTGCAGTTTATTAGATGAACCTTATTAATATTTTTTTAGCGCTTCTTCATAATCCTCTTGAGTATCAATTCCTGAAAGACTGTGTTTAGCCTCTATCATCTTAATTTTAAAACCATTTTCTAGCGCTCTTAATTGTTCTAATTTCTCAACCTTCTCTAAATAACTTTGATTCATTTTTATATAATCTAATAAAAATTCTTTTCGATACCCGTAGATACCAATATGTCTGTAAACTGGAAACTTTTCCAATTCTTTATTAGATATTAATAGTTCTTTATGGTCTCTTGGAAATGGTATTAGTGACCTTGAAAAGTAGAGTGCATTATTTTGGTTATCTACTGTTACTTTTACAACATTACTATTTTGTAAATCATTAACATCGTCAATTTTACTCATAGCACTCGACATAGAAATCTCTGAATTTTCAAATGAGTTTACCAATTCTTCTATAAGGGTTGGGCCTATAAATGGTTCATCTCCCTGAACATTGATAACAATATCGCAATCAATTAAAGCTACCGCCTCACCTATTCTGTCAGTGCCAGACTGATGGGTGCTTTTTGTGAAGATAACATCACCTGTAAAACTATTACAAACTTCTTTTATTTCGTTACTATCTGTAGCGATATAGACAGCATCTATATTGGCAACTTTTAGACATTGTTCATATACTCTTTGAATAACTGTCTTACCTTTCAGGTCCAATAAGACTTTTTTTGGTAATCTAGAAGAATCTATCCTGGCTGGAATTACGATTACTTTTTTCATTCAAAAAAGTTCAAAGTTGTATATCCACCATCTTTCAAATATTGATCTTTTTTCATCAGCTTAATGTCACTCTGCATCATATCTTTTACTAGAGATGCCAAATCATATTCAGGAACCCAACCTAATTTAGTATTTGCTTTCGTTGGGTCTCCAATCAATAAATCCACTTCAGTAGGTCTAAAGTATTTTGGATCAACTGATAAAATTTCTGTTCCAACTTTTATTTGATAATCAGGATTATTACATGACTTCACGAACCCTTTTTCATCGACTCCTTCACCAATAAAGTCTAAATCTATACCTACTTCAGCAAAACTCATTTTCACAAAATCACGAACTGAAGTTGTTTTACCTGTTGCAATGACCCAGTCTTCTGCTTCTTCTGCCTGCAAAATCATCCACATCATTCTTACATAATCTTTAGCATGACCCCAGTCTCTTTGTGCATCTAGATTCCCTAAATAAAATTTATCTTGTAGTCCAAGAGCAATTCTTGAAGCAGCTCTTGTAATTTTTCTGGTAACAAATGTTTCTCCTCTTAAAGGGGATTCATGATTAAATAAAATACCATTACAAGCGTACATTCCATATGCCTCTCTGTAATTTACAGTAATCCAATACCCATATATTTTAGCGACAGCATATGGAGAACGTGGATAAAAAGGAGTGGTCTCTGATTGGGGTACTTCTTGAACCTTTCCATAAAGTTCCGATGTAGATGCTTGATATATTCGTGTCTTATTTTCCAATCCTAATAAACGTACAGCGTCTAAAATTCGCAATGTACCTAAACCATCTGCATTTCCAGTGTATTCAGGTGTTTCAAAAGAAACAGCAACATGGCTCATTGCTGCTAGATTATAAATTTCATCTGGCTGAATTTCTTTTATTAAGCGAGTAATATTAGTAGAGTCCGTCATATCTCCGTAATGTAAAAAGAAATTACGATTATCAACGTGAGGGTCTTGATACAAGTGGTCTATTCTATCTGTATTAAATAAAGACGATCTTCTCTTCATACCATGAACTTGATAGCCTTTTTTTAATAAAAACTCACTTAAATAAGCACCATCCTGCCCCGTTACTCCTGTTATAAATGCTATTTTCATTTTTTATTAGATTCTAATTTAATTTGTTTTAAGTCCTTTATATTTTTTTGAAACCATTGATAGGTTTTCTCGATTCCCTCTTTTAAATCAATTGAATAGTGCCATCCTAACTCTTTCATTTTGGTGACATCTAGTAATTTTCTTGGGGTACCATCTGGCATTGAATCATCCCAAATTATTTCACCTTCGTGACCAACCACATTTTGTATCGTTTCAGCTAACTGTTTTATGGTGATATCTTTTCCTGATCCTATATTGTATAAATATTCAGGTAACTTATTTTCTAAAGCAAACACAACTGCTTCAGCCATGTCATCAACAAATAAAAACTCTCTCATTGGTGTACCACTTCCCCATAATTTCACTGGGATATTTCCATTTGATTTAGCTTCATGAAATTTACGAAGCATAGCGGGTAATACATGTGATGATTTTAAATCGAAATTATCAAAGTACCCATATAAATTTGTTGGCATTAAGCTAACGTAATCCTTACCGTACTGATTTCTTATAGCTTGACAAGATTTTACGCCTGAAATTTTTGCAATTGCGTACCATTCGTTTGTTGGCTCTAGTGTATCTGTTAATAAATATTCTTCTTTTAATGGTTGAGGTGCAAATTTCGGATAAATACAAGAGCTCCCTAAAAATATAAACTTCTCTATTCCCGAATTTAATGCACCATCTATCAGATTATTTTGAATCTGCATATTTTGCATCAAAAAATCATATGGATAGTCATTGTTTGCTAAAATACCACCAACTTTAGCAGCGGCATCAATCACTACCGATGGTTTTTCCTCTTTATAAAAATCTAAAACCGCTTGTTGGTTTCTTAAATTTAGTTTTTTACTCGAAACTCCAATTAAGTTGGTATATCCTCTTTTTTCCAGAGCTCTCCATACTGCAGAGCCCACCATTCCTTTGTGCCCTGCTACGTATATTTTTTTTTTCTTATTCATTTATAATCATTTGCTTTTTATTATAGGAATCTTAAAATTAATAAATTTTAAAGGCCTAAATCATACATTTGAACCACACCTACAAAATCATTCACAGCATTTACAACGAGCAAAGAATTAATTTTATTTTCACTCATAATAGTACTTGCAGTAATCAATTTTTCACTTTCATCAATTAACTTTGGATAATGACTCATTAAATCCTTGGCTAATAAACCAAAAAATTCTTTTTCTCTAGATTCCATAGCCCGTCGAATATCTCCATCAGTAATAACGCCATTAATTCCATTTTCATCTGAAATAACTACCAGACCTAACTTTCCTTCAGTTATTCTTTGAATGACTTCTTTAATGGTTGCATTAGAATTTGTAATGGGTAATTCATGCTTTTTCATCACATCACCTACGGTTGTGAGGAGCCTTCTCCCAAGACTGCCACCAGGGTGAAATTTTGCAAAATTTTCTTCTTTAAAATCTCTTAACTTCATTAATGTTACAGCTAGTGCATCTCCCATCACTAACGTTGCTGTGGTTGAAGATGTTGGTGCTAAAAACAATGGGCATGCCTCTTTTTCAACAGCGATGTTTAGGTGATAATTTGTGTTTTTTGCTAAGGTAGAATTATCATTACCGCTCATAGAAATGGTGCAGTTTTTTTGATGTTTTAAAAATGGAATAAGTTTTAAAACTTCATCTGTTTCACCAGAATTTGAAATTAGCAATACAACATCATTTTCTTCAATCATTCCCAAATCTCCATGATATGCTTCCCCTGGATGCAAGAAAAAACTTGGCGTTCCTGTACTTGCAAGAGTTGCCGCAATTTTCTTTCCTATAATCCCAGATTTTCCCATTCCAGAAACTATTAGCTTTCCAGAACTTTCTAGAATAGCATTAATAGATTTCTCAAAATCATCTGTTAGTCTAAGACTTAGATTTGCAATTTCTTTTGCTTCTATTTCAAATACTTCTTGAGCTAATTTTTTTATCTCCATTACAAGCGTTTGTTGATGGTCTTAATTTATTTATTTAAGATTCAAAATTACAAAAAAGGGATGGGTTCTACTAATTAATGTATTATCCTCACTTTTTTAAACTACTTCCCCTACTACAAATGTACTACCTCCAACAAATACAATATCTTCTTTTTCTGCATTGGAAATAGCAGTCATATATGCTTCATTCACAGAGTTATATGTGTTCCCTAACAAGCCAAAACATGTTGCTTTTGATTGTAATTCATGTTCATTCAAACCTCTTGGAATATTTGGCTTACAAAAATAATAACTAGCATCTTGAGGAAAAAGAGGAAGTATCTCCTCCAATTTTTTATCTGTAACAACACCTAATACTATGTGTAAATTTTTAACTGTCTGACTTGCCAATTGATGCATTACATAATACAGTCCTTCTTTATTATGGGCTGTATCACATATAACTGTTGGCGCTACATTCAAAATCTGCCACCTCCCTTTAAAATTAGTATTTCTCACAACATTTAGTAAACCTCTGTGTATATGATTTTTAGAAATTGTAAAATCCTTTAATGCTTTTATTGCGTGTATAGCTGTTGATACATTCTTCTTTTGATAAGCTCCTAATAAATCAGTTTCAAAATCATGTTTTTTATCTGATGCAAATGAGAGCACTGCATTCATTTCTAGTGCTTTCTTGAGAAATACATCAATAACTTCTTCTTGTTTTTCACCTATAATAATAGGGGTATTCTTTTTAATTATTCCTGCTTTTTCAAAGGCTATTTCTGGTAGGGTATCTCCTAAAAACTGTGTATGATCATAGCCAATATTAGTAATTACTGAAACTTTTGGATAAATAATATTCGTAGAATCTAGTCTGCCACCTAAACCAACTTCTACAATAGCTATATCCACTTTTTGTGAAGCAAAATAGTCAAAGGCCAAGCCAACTGTCATTTCAAAAAAAGAGAGTTGTTGTTTTTTTAAAAAAAAAGTGTTTTTTGTGATGAAATCAGCAACATACTTTTGAGAAATTTCTTCTCCATTGATACGAATTCTTTCTGTGAAGTTTTTTAAATGTGGTGAAGTGTATAAACCAACTTTATACCCTGCCTCTTGCAAAATACTAGAAATTATGTGAGATGTAGATCCTTTTCCATTGGTTCCTCCAACATGTATTGAAGCAAAATTCTCTTCCGGATTTTTTAAGAGATCACAAAAAGCAATGATGTTTGTTAAATCTTTTTTAAAAGCTATTTTCCCTTGACGTTGATACATCGGTAATTGAGAAAACATCCAATCAATGGTTTCTTGATAGGTCATTACTTGATGAGTGAAAACTTATAAATAATTGTTCCTTTTTGTTTAGATGGTGCATTTGGGTCTGCATTCCATGTGGTTCTTAATGCAGCTTCTCTCGCTGGCTTACGTAAGCAATTAGCAGAATTGTCAGTTCCTTTCACCCCTGAAACTGCTTTAATAACTTTACCGTTTTTATCAACCTCTATGCTAACAACAACAGTTCCTTCTTCTTGACAATCGGGTTGCTCTATTGGCTTGCTTAAAGCATTCCTCCCAGCTAATTTGTAATTGCTATCTCCTAATTTTCCAGTATTCCCGTAATATTTTGTAGAAGTTGGATCACCATTCTTATCACCTTTTAACCCCTCTTTATCATCATCACCTTCACCAGTTGGCTTTCCATCAGAAGTGGTTCCTTTTAGTAAGTTATCAAAAGCTTTTAGAGTATTTTTTGATGGCTTTTTTAGAATTGGTTTAGGTACTGGATTTACTTTTTTAGGTTCGACTTTTTTAGGTACTTCTTTTTTTAGTACTTCTTTTGGCTTTTCTATAATCGGTGGATCTTTCTCGGTTTGAGAAAGAACTTCTTCATCCATAATTTCTTTTGGAATTTCTTTGACAACTTCCTCTAACTTTTCTTCTTCAATCTCTTGAACTGGTGCTTTTTTAACAGGAGTGTTTTCTGGTTTCTCGCTACCTTTATCTGTAATTCCAAAGTTTATAGCTATTCCATATTCAGTTGGCGGATCTTGATATTTCATTCCAAAACTAAAAATAATCCATAGAAACGCAATCAAAATAGCCGATGTTAATGCTGAAGATTTACGTTTATGTGTGGTATCTAAAATTGCCATTATTTTCCTTTGACAGCTAAAATCATTTTAAGTTTATTCCTGTTGGCAATATCTATGACTTTCATCACATTTTTATAGGGAACATTTTGATCACCTCTAATGACAACGGTTTTTTTCTTATCAATTCCTACTTTAGTTAAAATTTCAATTTCTAAGTTTTTTTCACTCACAAAAGTTTTATCGATATAAAATTTAGATTTATCTTTTATTGAGACTGCTACTGACGTATTATTTTCTGTTTTCCCTCCCGCTTTTGGTAACAATACATCTATGGCACTAACTGTAACTAGTGTTGAGGTTAGCATAAAAAAAATGAGTAACAAAAAAACAATATCTGTCATAGATGACATATTGAAATTTGGATTGACTTTATTTCTTCCTCTTAAATTCATTAGATCGGTTCATTTAATAGGTCTAAAAACTCAACAGTTTTGGCCTCCATCTGATACATAACCTTGTCAGTTCTTACCACAATATGATTGTAAGTGATATAGGCAATAATACCAACAATTAAACCCGCTACTGTTGTGGTCATGGCTGTATATAAACCATCTGATAGTAATTTAATATCTATTTGACCTCCAGCATTTGCTATTTCGTGAATGGCAACAATCATCCCAATGACAGTTCCTAAAAAACCAATCATTGGAGCAGCTCCTGCAATGGTTGCAATAACACTTACATTTCTTTCTAGCTGATATACTTCTAATTTTCCAGCATTTTCTATAGCTTTGTATATATCCTCAAGAGGTTTCCCTATCCTTGAAATTCCTTTTTCAATTAATCTCGCTGTTGGTGAATTTGTTTTTTTACACAAAACAGTAGCAGCGTCTAATTTTCCATTAGAAACATAGTCTTTTATTTGATTCATGAAATTTTTATCAACTTTAGAAGCAGCTTTTATGGCAAAAAATCTTTCAAAATAGATGTATAAAGAAACTGCCAGCAAAACAAATAGAATGCTAATAATAATTTGGCCTCCAAGACCTCCATCAACAATTAATTTGTATATGGATAGTGTTTTTTCATCTGAAATAGCTTCTAAAACTTCAGGAGTTTCTTGAGAAAATAATAACATTAATAATCTTTTTAAGTTCTGTTACTGTTAACGAAATTTTTAAATATAAATTGTTTGAAAGAAAGTGAAAATTTATCGATTTTATATTCTAGATAAAATCTCTGATAACTATAAATGATAGAGATCCTACTAAAAAGCCAATGAGGGCTAACCAAGATATCTTTTTTAAATACCAAAAAAAATCAATTTTCTCCATTCCCATAGCTACAACTCCAGCCGCTGAACCTATGATTAACATGCTGCCGCCTGTACCTGCAGAAAATGCTATAAAATGCCATAATGGGTTGTCTAATGATTCGGTAAACATTCCTAAACTAGCTGCTACCAAAGGAACATTGTCTATGACAGCAGATCCTACACCTAACAACATCACAACGGTATCTGAAACTTTAGTACCTTGAAGCTCTGTTCCTAAAAGCGGAATACTTTCTTTTAAAGTATCTGCAAAACCAAATAAAATACCTAAAGATTCTAATGCTGCTACAGCCATTAAAATTCCCAAGAAAAAAAGAATACTTGGCATTTCTATTTTAGACAAAGAGCTATGAACAGGACTGTGATAATTTTGTTCTATTGATTCTCCCTTTGTATTAAAATCTATTAGAGAAAATTTTCTTCTACTAAAAATTTCAGCAAAGGTAGCAACAATTGCTAATGATAACATCATACCAACATAAGGCGGTAGATGTGTAATTGTTTTAAAAATAGGTACAAAAACAATGGCTCCCAGTCCTAGATACAGCATAGTTGCACTGTGTTTTCCTTTTTGTTCTGATGCATTATCATGATCATCTTGAGTATCTATGGTTCCCTGAAAAGGTTTTAAAAATGACGCTATAAAAGACGGAACTACCATACATACTAATGACGGAATGAATAAATACATAAATAATTTACCAGTACTTACTTTATTACCAATCCAAAGCATGGTGGTTGTCACATCACCTATAGGAGAAAAAGCACCACCAGCATTTGCAGCAATAATTATTAAGCCAGCAAACCAAATTCTTTCATCTCTCTTCTTTACAATTTTCTGAAGTATTGATATTAAAACAATCGTTGCTGTTAGATTATCTATAATAGCTGATAAAACAAACGCTAGTATAGAGAAAATCCATAATATTTTTTTCTTACTATTAGTCTTTACATATCTTTTAATTGTTGAAAATCCGTTGAAATAATCGATAATCTCAACAATGGTCATTGCTCCTAAAAGAAATACCAATATTTCAGCAGTTTTTCCTAAATGATGCAACAATGTTTCTTCCGCTAAATGCATTTTATCATCATGTGCCATTTCAGTAAACCCTTCAACAAGTGCATGATTTGATGAATCAAACCAATTAGAAAATGAATCAATTCCTAAAGCTACAATTGCCCAACAAATAGCCATCATAGCCAACGCTGGTATTAACTTATCTAGCTTTATATTATGTTCTAATGTTATCCCTAAATATCCTATTACAAATACGATGATGACCAATAACTCCATACTATTTATTTAAATTAAATTAGTTGCTTTAAGGCTATTTCAAATGCTGTCTTACAAATTTCTTTTTTATTGCTATTTTTCTCAAAAGTACTCATTAATGCTTTTCGAATGGTTTCAGATGTATCTTTAAAAATTGCTTCATCTTGCATGGGTAATTTCACTCTAGCTTCCATCAAATATGCAAAAACTCTTGCTATCCCACAATTCGAAATAAAATCAGGTAATAAACTTACTTGAGAATCTGTATATTCCATAATAGGACCAAAGAAAATTTCTTTATCTGCAAAAGGAACATTTGCCCCAGGAGAAATCACTTCCAATCCTGATGAAATCATTTGAGTAACCTGATCTCTAGAAACCAATCTAGAAGCAGCTGCAGGAACAAATATCTCTGCAGACAATGACCAAATACTTTCATTAATTTCATCAAAAGGAATCATATTATTAGCAACCAGCTTGTTTCCTTCTTTTGCAAGAAATAAGTGAGTCATTTCATCTATTGAAAAACCTTTTTCATTAATTAAACCCCCTTCTCTATCTATAATTCCTACAACTTTTGCTCCTAGTTGTGTTAGATAAAAAGCTGCTGCTGATCCAACATTTCCAAACCCTTGAACTACTGCTTTCTTTCCTTCAATAGTTCCACCGTAAATTGCATAATAATGTTTAACTGCTTCAGCTACTCCATAGCCTGTTAGCATATCTGCTACAGTATATTTTCTAGATAAATCAGGTGAGAATTTCTTATTTTCTATAATCTTTATAACACCAAGTCTTAATTGACCAATTCTATTAATTTTATCCGCTACAGTAGGTTTAAAATGGCCATTAAAAATACCTTCTTGAGGATGCCATACTCCACAATCTTCTGTGATTGGAATTACATCTTTATCTGCATCTACATTTAAATCTCCTCCAGTACCATAGTAATGTTTTAACAAGGGTGTAACCGCTTTATACCAGCGTTCTAAAACACCTCTTTTTCTTGGATCATTAGGATCAAAGTTAATTCCAGATTTCGCACCTCCTATAGATGGACCAGATACCGTAAACTTAACCTCCATAGTTTTAGCTAATGAAAGTACTTCATTCAAATCTAAGCCTTTTCTCATTCTTGTTCCTCCACCTGCCGCTCCTCCTCTAAGAGAGTTAATAACTGTCCATCCTTCAGCTTCAGTTTCTGGATCTTTCCAATTGAAAACTATTTCAGGTTGTTTATCTTCGTACTTCTTTAGTAAGTCCTTCATTGATAGTTGTTTAATTTTTAGTTGATTTGAAGTGATAACAACATCACCAAAATAAGAAAAAATAAATCGCTAATCAGAAATATTAAGCGTAAATATTTTACCAGATGAATGATTCTTTTGAGCTCCAGTAACACTAGATAAACAATTTACTTGTTCCTGAAGTTTCAGCAAACCTAACAAAGCAAAAATAAGTGCCTCTTTATAATTAATAATGTTATATGATGGTAAGATGATATTCTTTTTTCCGATGTCTTCAATCCTTTTAATTAAAAAATCATTATAAACGCCTCCACCCGTAAATAAAATAGTATCAAATGGTAGAATAGTTTTAGAAATTTGCTGGGCTACGTGTTCTAGAAAAGTTCTTAAAATATTGAGAGGTTCTAATTTGTATTTCTCTACTAGTGGAAATACATATTGTTGAACCCATTCTAAACCTAGAGATTTTGGTGGTTTTTTTGAATAAAAGTCAAGGCTATTTAAATCTTTAAGTAGTACTTGATGTATCGTTCCTTTAGAGGCTAATATTCCTTTATCATCATAATCTAATCCCATTTTCTTACTGTAATGATTCATCACAATATTTACAGGACAAATATCAAAAGCAATTCGAAGATCATTAACTTCGTAAGATATATTTGCAAAACCTCCCAGGTTAATACATGCCTGATATCTTGAAAAAAGTAATCTATCTCCAATAGGAACTAATGGAGCTCCTTCGCCACCTAATTGAACATCCTGAGTTCTAAAATCAGCAACAACCATACAATTAGTAGTTTTCAAAATTTCTTCTCCATCTCCTATCTGTAAAGTAAATCCTTTTTCGGGTTGATGAAAAACAGTATGACCATGAGAAGCTATAAAATCTAACATTCGGATGTTGTTCTTAGAGATAAATTCATTTGTTTTTATTCCTAGAAAAGCACCATACTCATTGTGAAGAAAAGAGATCTCTTTTTTATCTATATTGATTGCATTTTGAAGCTTTTCCTTCCATATATCAGAATAATTAATTGTCTCTGCTGATAAAATTTCAAAATTAGCATAATTGCTTTTTTGGAACTTTACATAGACCATATCTAAACCATCCAATGACGTTCCAGACATTAATCCAATTGCATAGATAAAATCATCATTCATATCCGTAAAAATATGAAATGTTTACTAAAAATATGCCAATAAAAAAGTATATTTGAGGACTTTTTTTACGAATTCAATAACCTAAAATAAAATGAATTTTAACCTTACCGAAGAACATTTGATGATCAAAGACGCAGCTCGTAATTTTGCTGAAACAGAATTATTACCTGGCGTTATAGAAAGAGATAACAAACAAGAATTCCCAGACGAATTAGTAAAAAAAATGGGAGAAGTAGGTTTTCTGGGGATTATGGTTGATCCAAAATACGGAGGGAGCGGAATGGATACATTTTCTTATGTATTAATTATGGAAGAACTTTCTAAAATAGATGCATCAGCTTCTGTAATTGTATCTGTTAACAATTCTTTGGTATGTTATGGTATAGAACAATATGGTTCTGAGAAACAAAAACAAAAGTATTTATCAAAACTTGCTACAGGAGAATTTATTGGCGCATTTTGCTTGAGTGAACCTGAGGCTGGTAGTGATGCAACTTCCCAAAAAACTACCGCACTAGATATGGGAGATCATTACATTATAAATGGAACAAAAAACTGGATTACAAATGGGGGTCGTTCTGATGTCTATTTAGTTATTGCACAAACAGATCGAGACAAAGGGCATAAAGGAATCAATGCATTTATTGTAGAAAAAGGAATGGAAGGTTTTGATATTGGCCCTAAAGAGGATAAGCTAGGGATTAGAGGTAGTGATACTCATACGCTACAGTTTAATGATGTAAAAGTGCCAAAAGAAAATAGAATTGGTGAGGACGGATTTGGATTTAAATTTGCCATGAAAACACTTTCTGGTGGACGGATAGGAATTGCTGCTCAGGCATTAGGTATTGCTGCTGGTGCATATGAACTAGCCTTAAAATATTCTAAAGAAAGAAAAGCTTTTGGAACAGAAATTTGCAATCATCAAGCTATTGCCTTTAAATTGGCAGATATGTATACAGACATTACAGCTGCTAGACATTTAGTCATGAAAGCTGCATGGGATAAAGATGAAGGGAACGATTATGATATTTCCGGTGCTATGGCAAAATTATATGCCTCCAAAGTTGCAATGGAGCATACTGTTGAGGCAGTTCAGATTCACGGAGGAAATGGGTTTGTAAAAGAGTATCATGTAGAACGTTTGATGCGTGATGCTAAGATTACACAAATTTATGAAGGTACCTCTGAAATTCAGAAAATAGTTATCTCAAGAAGTATTATTAAAGGTTAAAAATATAATTAGTAAAAAAAAGTCCATCTATATATTAGGTGGACTTTTTTATATAAATCTAGTTTATAAGAATTTAAAAGGTTAAAATTATTTAACTTTTAAAAATCTATTATTTAAATTCTACATGGTACAATTGAAGTCCTGACCCAGGGGCAATATTTCTTAAAAATTTTCTATCATTAGTTTCTTTTAAGGAATCTACAATATAATCAAGAGATCTCTCATGCTTTCCTAATTCAACTAATACTCCCATCATTAATCGTATTTGATATCTCAGAAATCCATTTCCACGTACTTTAAGAACATAACTAGTTTCAGGAAAAAAATTGGCTGATAAAATAGTATTCACTTCAATAAAACATGAAGTTATTTCACGTTTAAAAACAGTTTCAAAATTTGGCTCAGTACAATATTTATGAAAATAATGAGTACCTTCAAATAGTTTGGCTCCCTGAATCATTAAATCAATATCAAGATTATCTTGAAATCCGACTAATAATGGGGCTGCAAATGGATGATTTTTAACTCCTGAAGAAAAATAATAATGGTATTCCTTCAATTTTGGTGATTGTATGATGTTAAAAGGTGCTTTTGTATTCTTAATAGACAACACTTTTAAATCTAGGGGTGCATTTTCATTGAAGCATCTAACAAATTGAGCTAAATCAATAGCTTCATTTATAAACAATTGAAAAAAATAGATATTGGCTGAAACTTTAGAATCAGTTCTACTAGAACCAAGCGATTTAAAAGCTATTTCAGGAAAAACAAAACCTAAGGTTTTGTCTATCATTTCATGTAAAGACATTGCTGTTTTTTGCTTTTGCCAGCCATGAAATCTAAAGCCTAAATATTGGACAGAAATAAGATAAGAAGTAGAATATTTCATGATGATAAATATA
>Ga0209196_1000213_pt1 | contig 47737 bp, 63 predicted proteins | sample COGITO_mtgs_1105_5_FD_184801 | JGI IMG/M metagenome (GOLD analysis project Ga0209196, IMG submission 184801) | Pelagic marine microbial communities from North Sea - COGITO_mtgs_110509 (SPAdes) (version 2) | ecosystem: Environmental > Aquatic > Marine > Epipelagic ... | reverse complement strand
AGTAGCTTTAGTTAGATAGGTAGTATAATACCTCCCTTACAAATTATTGCACTAAATAAATAACCACCTTTTACAAGGTAAATTTTTTAATAAAAAAATAAGTAACATGCAAGTAAAAAACTCAGATATTTTAGCAACTGCAGACGAGTTAATGCAGTATAAAAATGGTAACGTAAGTCACAAGAGTATCGTACGCTCTTTGCTAGAGCTAGCAGAATTAATAGTAGACGAGAATATGGAGCATGCTAATAATTTTAGAGAATAATATACACGCTATGAAAACACTCAGAAAAATAAATAATTTTTTAAGGCAATGTTCCACTGCTATACACGCTGTGAAGAGGTAGTGTGTACAAACGTGATACGATTTACTCAAGATAATAATTCTAAATAATAAATATATATATAATGAAGAAAATTAAATTCTACAACTCGAAAACAGATAAATTCGGAAAAGAAATCAAGTTAAACGGTGTTAAATATAGAGGCTACACAGTTGGTAAACTACCAAACAAGTTCGCATTTATATTCGACGAGATAAACGACCGCGAAGGTACAACAGAGTGGTTTAATTATAGAGGTCTCACATTCATAGAAGTAGTCGAAGGTGGATGGTAAATATATATAAAGGTATATCTTACGAGAAGATAACTTCTAAGACTATAGACGACACTGAGGTTGATTGGTATTGGTGTGAAGATCCAAAGCTATTCAAATCACTAAATAATAAATCAGTGGATACAGTCACAGAAGAAGACATGAAGCAAAAGATAGATTTCATTGTAGAGAGTTACGATGTATTACTGTCTAATGAAAAAGCAGAACGAGAACACGAGTATAAAATAAATTCTAATTTAAGTTATAAAGACGAGTTATGAGAAAAAAGATGATTAAAACAGAAGACCAAGCAATACAGTTTCTAACTACTATGCAGTATTTATATCCACTATTCCACCCTGAAGATGACCCAATGGTTATAGAAGATTACAATGGCAATAGAACATTCAATGATATACAAGTTAAATACTTGAATGATAGATTTGATGAAGTATACGAGATACTACCTGATCCGTGCTTTGTTATATTAGAAGACATAAGACCAGAAATAAATATTAATATGCAGAAGTTTGCTATACACAACTTAAAACTATAACTATGTACAAACTAACAAACGAAGAGCTTAGAGAAAAGATATACACTGATCTCATACAAGAGTATGACCACCTCAGCCACGAGAAGATAACGGATATGGTGGATGCAGAGATGCGAGGTATAATGAGGGAAAGAGAGATGAGTTACGAGGACCAAGCAAACTTGGCTTTCGCAATGAAGTTTTTAACCTAACAAAATGAATACGATTCACTTTAGATAATATTTATGAATTTAAAAACCAATAGCATGAGAACATCTGAACAGATTATTCAAGAGTACGCAATGGGGTTACTAATGCCCGGTGAAGCCGTAAGCCAACTAAAACCTTACTACAAAGGACTAAATCCAGTGCAAATTATTAACACTATAAATATTATATTAAATGGAAAGTAATTGCTGTGGAGCTCAAGCTTCTTATTTATCAGACGAGATATGTAGCGCATGTCTAGAACACTGCGAAATGATTGACTACGATGAAAATGAAACCTGTAGAAATGGTAAACCCTGGCAATATTGCGATTGCTGTTAAATAAATAACTATGGAAAAACTTTATGAACAACTAGATGAGTTGCTAAATACTATTAAATACTCACACGCTACAGGCATAGAAGATGCAGATTACTTAGAAAACGAATATTTTGAAGACGTTATAGAATCATGTAAAGAAATTATTAAATTAACAGAATAAATAACTATGGAACTAACTGAAAAAGAACTACACTTATGTTACCAAGCACTATTCTTTGAAATAGATCAAGTAACTGACGGGCTAAAAATGCACGTAGAAGATTACCAAGATGAAATAGCATTAATGAAAAAAATATATTACAGAAATGAAAAACTTAACTGAAGATTACTTAGAAATTGACTGGTCAGGAATATGTGAAGACTTTGATTTAAAACACGGTGATATTACACCTAGTCAGTCAGAAGAAATTGACTTGTCATTAAAGAAAATAAACAAAGTATTAAACGACTTTGTAGATCAAAATACCGTGCCTGAGATGGCAGAGTTTGCTATACACACTAGCAATGACTTGGATAACCTAACGGTTGATAAACTGTATGAGATAAAGTATTGGGTTTCAGATAGGTATTCCTCAGGTGGTTCTTTGTTCAGTATAGAAAACGACGCAGGTAGATCTATACAGTGTCTTATTGGTAATGACGATGGCTGTGCTCATTTAGATGGAGGATCATGGAAAATCATTGAGCTACCAAAGGGATCTCTTAAATACTTTATAAAGTAGGACAATATAAATACGATACACCTTAGATAATAATAATGTAAAAAAATATATATAATATGGAATTAATTAAAGTTATGAAAAGTGGAGCTCTACACTTCAAATTAAGCGATGGAAGAATAGGTGCTACATATCCTAGTGGTTACGTTAGAGTATCTACATTTGGTATTGGCCATTACTCTAAGCGCATCAAAATGTATCAGATAAATAAACAGTTAATAGAGAAAAAATTACGTCTACACTATGATGGTTCGTACTATGTCCAAGAGTATGTTGAGCGAATACGAATACCTAATTGCTCTGATAGAATAAAGCACTTATTAGAATTTAATAATAAAAACTGTAAATAAGATGGTAGAAGAAATTAAAAAAGCAATACTAAATAACGACGAGTTTTTCAATGGTGTTAAATTACCTACTAGGCAAACAGCTGGTAGTGATCACCAGATAGTTACGTATGCAAGCATGCAAGCTAATAACTTTTATATAGAAAATTTTCACTTAATAAATAAATAAACACCATGAACAAAGCAAAATTAGAATTACCCGTAAAAGATTTTCACAACCTATATGACCTACTAGGTCACGCATTAGACCATGATGCTGAAGCAGGTTACTTAGATTTCGATCCAGAAGATATCTGCTTATTAGAAAGTGTACGTAAAGAAATGTTCAGCCAGATACCTGAAGAAGAAACATTTACTGAGTATGCCGTAACAGGTAGATCTACTAACCGAAGAATAAAAGTTAAGAAGTTATACAAAATATTAAGGCATTGCCCTGATGGTGGTTTCAGACTGGAGATCGAAGATGGTGATGATGTCTTCTGTATACCTCAAAACTGTGCATTCTTAGATGGTGGAGACTGGAAATTTGTAACCCTGAAAGACTAGTGCTATACACCTTGCGCATCATTATCAATGGTAATACGATGCGCTTCAGATAATATAAATGTAATTAATAAAAATATAGCTATGTTGAAATTAAATGTACATTCCTTAACCAACACGGAACACAACGTGCTAATGGTAGCACTCGATCACATGGAAGAACACCTCAACGACATTAGAGGTGATATGGATTGCTACGAAGATGAGCTTACTAATATGCAGCGGTTAGTAGATATTAAATCACTACAAGGACTATTTAAACTATAACTATGGAAACTAAAGAGTACGTATACCTATGGGTATTAGATTTTAACGACGGACAAGTATACAAGTATAACATTGAAATGAAGTTGTATAACGAGGATCCGGAATACTGTGAAGACTATATGCAACGAGTGGGTCACGAAATTAGTAATGTGCAGTGGATGGTATCCCCTTACGATGAAGTACTAGACGAAAATAATGGGTGGAACAATAAATAAATAAATAAATACTATGATACAAGAATTAGACAGAGTAGTGCACCAATGGTGCTTTGACAACGACAGGTGGATGTATATTGAATACGACCGCGACGGAGAAGTAATGGGATTAAACTTCATGCAAGGCGATGACTACGAATATTTTTTAAAAGGAGGTTGGTGTAAAAGCGATCCAGGTTTAACAGAGTTTTACAGGCAAATGCTATACACTTTCCCTATAGAGTTAAAATCAGTGTCTACATTAACTTCTATAAACAAGTGCATGTGGGCTTACCATTCTGCGATTTCATGTCAAAATGAGTATGCGGAAGAAAAAACAACTCACGATTACCTTAAAAAGTGCACAAGAGGTTGCACTATATACAAAAAGAATACGACAAACCTTGGATAATATAATTGAATCTAAAATATAATAACTATGAACTACAAAGTAAAAATTGCCGAAGTAAATAAAAGTTTCAGCTTATCTCACCACAGCTACATCGATCTCGGTGTATTCACTGTAAACGCTTCAACCTATTCATTCCTATATCCCGCTGTAAAAACGGATTGGGCTTGCGATATAAACGATACCGAACTAGAATTTCTTGTAAACAACAAAAAATGCAAGTATGTAGGGTTCAAAGAATTATACATTCAACTATACGGTAACTCCTTTGCGACCTTTGAAGCTGACTTAATACGTCAGATCGAAGAAGAAGTTGCAAAAAATATAATCGAAGAATTTCCAGGAACTGATGTAAACTTTTAAATATAACAACTATGAAAAATGTAAACACCTTTATCGAAGTAGAATTAGCAAAACTAGGTCGTGGCATTGTTGCCACACCTGACGAAGATTACTTAGATAGATTTACTGACGCTAACCACGGCAGCAACGACTTTTTACTAATGCAAATGTCAAAGCAGTATGGTTATAAACTAGCTTTACTTGCCATGCGTGATCAACTAAACACTAAATAATATGGAAAAGATTGAATGGAAAAAGGCTACACTACAGTACTTTAGTTATCAAAGCAAGAACACGCAAGCAGACTTGTTTTTAGATCAAGTTTATAACTTTGTAGAAGACCAGTGTTGTGATGTAAGTGGTTGTAGTATGTCGGAAGATGAGTTAGTGTTAGATCTTTTAAGTGAAATAAATAAATGTGAACTACGTTTAGTTAAAACAGACTTCCATTTCCTGTATGACTTACTACTCTCTAATATAGAATGGGTTGAAGACAAGTACGAGCTTGAGAACATAGAGAGAATAATGGATGAGATATTCGAACAGATATCAGAGTAACAAATTAAATACGATTTGAGTTAGATAATATAATTGAATATAAAAATAAATTACTATGAATATATTTTACCTACACAGTGATCCAGTTATAGCTGCAGAGAAACAGTATAACAAGCATGTAGTCAAGATGATACTAGAGTCTGCACAATTACTATGTTCAGCTCATCACATGCTAGACAGCGAGATCGATGTACCTTATAAGCTAACACATAAAAATCACCCTTCAGCTGTATGGGTTAGGCAATCTAGACAAAACTATGCATGGTTATACTATCACATGTTAGCTCTTGGCGACGAATATACTAAGCGCTACGGAAAAAAACACCTGACCATAACTAAGTGTGAAGACATATTGTCTCAAACACCTGGTCCGATCTTTAATACCGGCTTGACTGAAATGCCTCAATGTATGCCAGACGAGTATAAAGTTTCAGGAGACTCCGTAGCTGCTTACCGTAATTATTATATAAATAATAAAGCACATTGTGCTAATGCTAAGGTAGAAATGCTATACACCTCTGCCTCACAATTTGAATAAGTAAAATAAGTAGTATCACGAGTAACAGCGTAATTAACTGTTGGCACGGTGCAAGTCCGATCGTTGAAGTGGTGAGGGATCGTTATGAACTCATGGATACGAAGATAACTACTAGGCGAAAGATACGATTAATGATCACACAATAGCTGATAACCGCGAAAGGAACGCCGTGACGCGAGCGAGGGAGTTCGACTCTCCCTGCGGTTACTAACATTAAACTAAATAACTATGCAATACACTAAACAACTAATTTTAGGAAAGTTAAAAACTAACTTATCTGCTAACAAAGTAAATAAGCTTTTAAGAATATACAATAAACTATGAGTAAATTCATGATCTACAATGCAGATGAAGTAACATTCATACTGGCAAAAACACTAGACGAAGCTAGACAATGGGCAATAATGTATTGCGATCATTCACACGAAATAATAGTAAGAGGAATAAGTGATATTAAATATCAATACTAATTACAAACTAAATACGATTAACTATAGATAATAATAACGAATAATAACAACTAAATATAATAACTATGGAAATGACTAAAGAAGAATTACAAAGAAAAGTAGAGGAGTTAACACAATCACTAGACTCGTTCAACAAGAACACTGAAATGTTAAAACAGGATCTAGTTGTAGCACAGAATGCACTAAAAGTTGCTGATCGACCTAAGATTACAGAAGATCAAATGACCGAAATCCACGATTCAATATACACGATTGTTAATAATGTGGACTTTACGGATTGTAACAACTACGACATGGATTTTGAAATAGATTACGATAATCGTGTTGCTGTAAGTAACATGGAGTTCTGTAACTCCGACGAGATTGCAGATGATCTATGCTCTGAAATAGGGTCTTTGTTTAACGTAATAAAAGATCAAGATGAGAACTAAAGTAAGACAAATGTATACAAGGGGTGGTAATCCTGCCCCTAATCAATTTATAATATATACACCTGACGGTACATACTTTCAGAGCTATAACAGCACTATCGCTTTTCGTGATCATAATGATAAAGTACAATTAGATGAAAATACTTGGGATTACTCACGCACTACCGGTAAGTACCGCAATGAATTTCTTGGCGAGTACAAAGATATGACTAAAGATAAAATACTATCTGGCGAGTACCAGTTAACTAACTTAAATTAATACAAAGGTTTTACGAATAAGGTAAGATAATATAATAAATATATAATTTATGAATGAAAAAGAATTAGAAAAACTAGCTAATCTAGTAGTAGACAAGTTGTTACAAAAGCAATCAGAAATGGATGAAGCATTTGATGAAAATCTAAGGTCTATGATAGAAGCTGAAAACAATGTTGATTCAACTATGGATATTGATGTAAAATATACTACAGTAGAGGATCATGCTGATGATAAGTTTTTATTGTTTTATGAGGATAAATTAGCTAAATATATAGCCGATGAAGATTATACTAACGCGGCTAAGATTAAAAAGCTACTAGATGATTATAATAATAATCAATAAAAAAACTATAATATGTAGTCGTTACTAAGTGTGACAATTGCATGTTATATATAATAGTAATAGGCTAATGTCACAGTTTGAAAGAAATCTAACGTACTTTAATATTAATAAAATAATATATAGACGTGATCCAGTAACAGATAAACCAACTCAATCTTTTGAATGGGGTAGTTTTTATGAGAACGGTACGCACGAATGCTATACACTTTTTCAGTCTAAGGCTAAAATCACAACATACAAGTCCCTTAAATGGCATTTGTATGTACTATGGTACTTAAATCCTCAAATAGATCAAGATACGTTTCAGGATTTAGCTTATTACATTTGTTACAAAGAATCTGGTTTTGTTACATTCCGGGTTTCAGATCAACTTTTACAAAGTATGATATATGATGTTAGTTTAATGGATCTTGACAAACCACCACCAAACAAGCTAAGGAAAGTGATCTTTAGAGATTATAGTGGTTTAAGTATGAATGAAAAGCTATCATTAGTAGGTAAGTTAGTTGGAAGGAAGAAATTATCTGAGAACGACATATACGAAGCAATGCTAATCGTACACGACAATAAAGACAAGATATCTGTATCCAAACTAAGTGCAATGCTAGACTGTTCCACTAGAACTATATATAGGAACATGAGCAACGAGCTCAAGAAGGAAAAAGAATTATTAAATAAACAATTAAAAGTATGAGGGAAAAATTCAATGAATGGATGGCTAGTATAGGTAATATATACTACGCTGATAACGAAATGATGGACAGAGCATTTGAAAAAATAGATCAATATGAAAAAATATAATATAAAGAATTATGTTATACACAAAGAAGATATAAAACAGTCTATGCCAGAGGGTTTGTTCTGGGATGAGTATACTAGAAATGAATTAATAATAAAGTTCATGCCTTTAGTTGAGAATCTAGCGCGTAAGTTTTCAACTTCACAGCAAGCATCTGGTGTAATGAGTATAAACGATTTACTTCAAGAAGGTTATGTAGGTCTAATAATGGCAGTGGATAAGATAAATTGGGAGTCTTTGAAAGAATCTAATGATATTGAGAAGACGTTAAAGTCTTTTTTCAGCAAGAGAATCAAAGGTGCAATACGTAGATCGGTTGATATGAAACGTGGTGATATAAGAATACCAGAATACAAGCTGAATGAAATACGTAGTTCGCCTAAAGATCAGCAAATGGTGTCTATGTTTTTTAATAGTATATTCACTAGCTACGATAATATTATAGCTAGTAATGAAGATAATCCTATATTTCAAATAGAAGATGATTCTAAACCATACAATATAGATCTACTAAATGCTTATCTTATAGGTTTAATGAAGGATAAGCTTCCAGACACACATTATGATGTGTTACGTTTATCCTATGGTTTAGATTGTGATAAGATGTCAGCTAATGATATAGCTGCATATATAGGCTTAAATGTGGCTACAGCACATGTAAGAGTTTCACAGATGAAAAAAGAAGCTATAGATTATTTAATAGAAAATACAGACAAGTCGCAAGTGATTGACTATCTGTAATTTAAGCGAGCAAAAAGATTAATTTTAATAATAAATATGTAATTATATGAGTAAGACAATAAATGAAAAACTGGCAATCGTCCAGACAAAGTTCAAATCGAAGAAAAGTAGATTTAACTCTTTCGGTAAATACAACTTCAGATCAGCCGAAGACATCCTAGAAGCAACAAAGCCCTATCTATTAGAGTTAGGAGTAACAGTAGTAATTGATGAAACGTTAATAGCGTCAGATCCTTTTCCTATTCTAAAATCGACTGCTACTATTTCAGATGGCACTGATGCTATACACGCAAATGCTATCGTCGGTATAGATTTAGATCAAAAAGGTATGCAAATGCCTCAAAAGTTTGGATCAGCATCAAGTTATGGCAAAAAGTACGCACTTGGTAATTTATTCTTGATTGATGACACACAAGATAGTGATGCTAGTAACAGTCACGGTAAAACAACAGCAGCTAAAAAGCCTGTGCTTTCAGGTGATGCACTTGAAAAAGCTAAAGCAGCTATAAAGTCAGGTAAGTTTACAGTGGCTGATGTGCAGAAAAAGTATGATGTGTCACCAGCAACACTAAAGACTTTAAAATAAATTATGACAGAAGAACAAAAGAAAGATATACTAAAAAAGTTAGAAGACGACACTAATTACTATGGTGAGTTTGGTCAACAGTTTTTAAGCAATTCCAATATAAGGGTACTAGATAAAGATCCTCTAAACTTTGGCAAGCCAACTGATCCACATATAAACCTAGTTAAAGGTCAATTCTTTCATAACTTAGTATTAGAACCAGAGAAAATAGACTCCTTCAGGATAATCGATGCTTCATCTAGAACCACTACTATATATAAAAGTCAAGTGGATAAGGACAATAACGAGATATGTTTACTGAGAAAGGAAGAACAAGAACTGAGAAGCTTAGTTGATTCAATGCTAGCAAACCCTACGGCTAATGGTCTAATAAATGATATAGATGTAGAGTATGAAGTACCTGGGTTAATTAAGTTATGTGGTGAGTGGTGGAAACTCAAAGCAGATATAAAGAACAATACACAGAATCTAGTAGTTGATTTAAAAACGACAGGAGATATAGATAGGTTTGCAAGTTCTGCTAATGAGTATAACTATGATTCACAAGCTTATATATATTCTGAGTATTTCGGAATGGATTTTATATTCATTGTTGTTTGTAAAAAAAGTGGTAGATTAGGTATATTTGATTGCTCTGCAGCATTCTTAGCTAGAGGTAAAGCTAAAGTAGAAAAAGCTGTAGAAAACTATAGGAAATATACAGATAAAAGTTTTGATCCAAGTACCTACTATATAGAAAAAACACTTTAACAAACATTATACGATTACTAATGGATAATAAATTTGAATATTAACAATTAAATTAAAAAGTAAAATTATGGCAAGTATTATTAAAGCAAGTATCAACCTAGACATGATAGATAAGAGTAAGATCTATGTAGGTAAAAAAGGTAAGTATCTACCTGTAACTATAACAATCAACGATGAGGTTGACAACTATGGAAATCAAGGTCCAATGGTTATAGAACAAAGTAAGGAAGAAAGAGAAGCTAAAGCACCCAAGACATATCTAGGTAATGTAAAAGTAGTCTGGACAAACGGTGACAATGTAGCTGCTGCTCCTAGAGAGGATCAACCACAAGCTGCTGCTAGCGTTGCGCAAGACGATGATCTACCTTTTTAAGCATGGTAGATCAATGTGAAATGTGTCAGGAGGTTATGACTAAGTGTGACTTCGATTACTGTGACATATGTCCAGACTGCTTAGACGGAGAATAATTAAATTAAATTAAATTAAATGCAGACAGTAGAGATCAATGGATTTGAGATTGATGATTTCAATACTCATAAGCTTGAGGAAGGTAAAAAGCAGGGTATATGCCCAATATGCTCTTCTGATAGAAAACCTAAGAATACAAAAGCAAAATGTGCTTCGTATGATTGGGAACGGGGTCTCGGTACTTGTCACAATTGTAATACTAGTTTTCAACTACATACGTATAAACGTAAGGGAGATAGTGAAAAGGTCTATATCAGACCTAGTACTCCAGATGCTATACACAGTGTTAGTTCAAAAGTTGAAGACTGGTTTCAAACTAGAGGAATATCTCAGCAAACCCTCAAGGATCTCAGGGTCAGTGAGGGACCTGAGTATATGCCTCAGACTGGTAAAACCGAGAACGTTATAAAGTTTAATTACTTCATGGGCGATCAACTTATTAATGTTAAGTATCGTGATGGTAGAAAAAACTTTAAATTATACAAAGGTGCTGAAAAAGTATTTTATAACATAAACAGTATAATAGGCTATGACGACTGTGTTATAGTTGAGGGCGAAATGGATGTATTAGCATTGCATGAAGCTGGCATTAAAAACGCTATATCAGTTCCAAACGGAGCCACGTTAAACAGCAATAATCTAGACTATCTAGATGCTTGTATAGATTACTTCGACGACAAAGCGAAGATCATCTTAGCCGTAGACTCAGATGAAGCAGGTCAAGCTCTTCAAACAGAGCTAATTAGAAGGCTTGGATCAGAAAATTGTTTTATAACAACTTTTGAGGATTGTAAAGATGCTAACGAATACCTACAGAAACATGGAAGAGAAAAACTATCAGAGCGTATTGCAGGAGCAAAACCTGTACCAATGGAGAATGTTACAACGTTCAGGGATATCGAAGATGAAGTCACGGACTTTGTTCGTAATGGTTTTAAGCCTGGCTTTCAAGTTGGTTTACAAAACTTCGACGATATATTTTCGACGTACACTGGTCAGTTTATTACTGTTACTGGGATACCGTCTTCGGGAAAGTCGGATTTCGTGGATCAAATGGTTGTCGGATATAATGCTAACTATGGTTGGAAAACAGCTTTCGCATCTCCGGAAAATCAACCAACATATTTACACGCTCATAAGTTAATGCGTAAAACTTGGCAAGGTATGCCAACAACTGATGATATCGGAAGTGAAAGATGGAATCAGATAGCAGATCATTGTAACAGTAATTACTTTCACATTGATATGGAACGTTATACCTTAGAGTCTGTACTTAGGAAGGGTGCTGAGTTAGTTAAACGTAAAGGTATTAAATGTCTAGTCATCGATCCGTTTAATAAAGTTAGAGACGTAGAAGGTTCTGATGATGTAAATAGGTATACTATGGAATACTTGATGAAGATAGAAATCTTCGCTAAAAAGTACGACGTATTAGTATTTATAGTAGCTCATCCAACTAAAATGTACAAAGATAAAGATGGAAAAATTGAAGAACCAACGATGTACAACATCAAAGGTGGTGGTGAGTGGTATGATGCTAGTTATCATGGTATATTGGTGCATAGGGATTATGAGGCTAAAACAGTTAAAGCTAAGGTATTAAAGGTTAAGTTTCAAAACCTCGGTGAAAATGGTGCTGAAGCTCAATTCAAATGGGAACCCAAGTCAGGGTGCTTTATACCTCACGAGCAGATGAATATATCTGGCGAGAAAATGCCTTGGGAATAAATGGCTAAAAAAGGTAAAATAGATATGGGTGATCCTGGTTATGAAACAGAAGACTGGGAAGCATATCATTGGTGTATTAATAATGGTGTATATATTGCCCCATTTGCACAGTCGTCTATAAAGTGGTACGTTGATATAACTAACAACGGCAAAACCCACAGAGACCCTGAGGTGTATGGTAAAACTGATATATGGATCAAGATATTTGAATACTGTAAATATTATTATAACAAAAGAAATGATGACAAAGAAAAGATTTGAGAATGCAAATGAAGCTTATGAGTATTTAATAGATGCAGCTATAAGGTATGGTGAAAACTTTGATGATACAAAAGCTTTGTTTAATGTAGGTGTATATATAGAAAACCCTATGGACAATCACATAACAAACAAAGAACGCAATTGGAGTCTAGATTACGCTAGTGCTGAATGGTATTGGTACTTGTCTGGTGATCCTAGTGTTGATAAGCTAGCTGAACTATATGGTAAGGTACCACCTATATGGGAGAAAATGGCTGATGAACGTGGTGAGGTAAACTCTAACTATGGTTATCAATGGGAACGAAGCAATCAACTAGATTACGTGGTTAATCTACTGAAAAGTAATCCTAGCACTAGAAAAGCAGCTATAAGTATATATGATGCTAAAGAGCATCCACAATATGGCAAGGATACACCTTGTACGTATGCTATTCAATTTACGATACTAAATGATAGATTAAACATGTCCGTCTATATGCGTTCTAATGACATCTGGTATGGCTTTTGTAATGATCAATACCAATTTTCATCGTTGCAAAAACTAATTGCAGACAGACTGTCTATGGACGTTGGTTGGTATTATCACCACGCACACAACATGCACTTATATAATAATAAATTATAACAATTATGGAGAATAAAACAATTTACTACTTATACCATATACCAGGTAAAAAAGTAGGTGTAACTAGAGATTTAGAAGAGAGGGTTACAAGGCAACAGGGATATTGCGAGGGCGAATATCAAGTGTTGGAAAAATCAGACAATATAGACTATGTGTCTGATAAAGAAGCTTTCTATCAAAAGAAGTTCGGTTACAAGAGAGACTTCAATAGTTACAAGGTAATTAATAATCAATTTAAAAAAGGAAATAAAATGTCAATAAACGTAACAGAACAAACAGTGACTTTCCCAGTCGGTAAAGGGGATTTAAAAGAATACCTAGCTAAAAATACTGGGTTTAAATTTTTAATAGATTCAGTTGAAGTAAGACTAGATCAAAAAGTTCAAGATTGGATAAAAAGAAACGCTAGAGTATCACACTTCAGAGATTCTAGATCATATGTGTATAACAAGTCTTTAGTATCATTTATAGATGAACTTAAAGCAGAGCACAGTGTTAAGGTACAAAACCTTGAACCAGATCATTATAAAACAGGTACTAACAAGATGAGTATATTCGACAAGATAAGAGCTTGGGCAGGAGAAAGAGGTATATATAAGTCAGGTGATACCAAGACGCAATATGTTAAGCTCATGGAGGAAGCTGGTGAACTAGGTAAGGCTATTTTAACTAAAAATGATGAAGAGGTAATTGATGCTATAGGTGATATGGTTGTTGTGTTAACTAACTTAGCTAAATTAGAAGGGTACAATATAGAAGATTGTATTGGCACAGCTTACGATGTTATCAATCAGCGTAAAGGTAAAATGGTAAACGGAACATTTGTAAAAGAAACGTTATAATGAATATAGAAACAAAAGATGAGGTTGTATTAGCTGTCTTAAAGAAGATGGATAAACGTAGTATGATTGGTCAGGAGAAGTATGGAGCTACAATGATGCAAGAGATTGTTGGTCAAGAAAAAGACTTGGATCGTTTCTTAGTTGATGTACAAGAAGAGCTTATGGATGCTTTGCTATACATAGAAGCAGCTAGGCGTTGTTTGACTGATGAAATAGAAGATGCAATGGAAGCTAGAATAAATATAATAGCTCAAAACGGTAACACAGGAGAACATTATGACGAAGCATTTTAAGAAGAAATCTAAAAAGAAAGGTCCAGTAAGAGCAAAGAAGGTATCATATGATGGTATCGACTTTGCCTCAGGGCTAGAAAAGCATATGTATATAGCCTTAAAAGATGCTGGTATAAGATCCAAGTACGAAGGAGAAACATTTGTTTTATTGAATGGTTTTCATTTTGAAAACGAAGTATATGAGAGACAAGCTAATGGTAAGGGTGATTATAAAAATAGGGGTTGTAAAAGAATACTACCTATAAAATATACACCAGACTTTATTGGAGAGGATTTCATAATAGAAACAAAGGGTAGAGCTAATGAGTCATTCCCTATGAGATGGAAATTGTTTAAGCAATTAATAGTAGGTCAGTTTCCAGGTATAACACTATATAAACCACAAAATCAAGCAGAATGCCACGAGACAGTTCGAATAATTCTAGAAAAAAGAAAGAGTTAGCTAGAAGCAGATACATTGAACGTCAGATAGATAAATGGTGTAAATGGAGTTTAGAAACTAGAGGTAGAATTAAGTTTAAAGAATTAGTTAAACAACAAGATAAATACGGAATAATATGTACATAAAAGACAACGAAGAAGAAGTAGCCTGGACAATAGAGATTGGTTTATATCCTGGCTTACTGCTAGGTTTTAGATCATACCAAGAGGTAGATAGAAGCATACACGTTTTGTATCTACCACTTATTGACATAGCTTTTACTAAATACAAATGAGTAACGAGGAGATGAAAGTCCAAATGGAGGCTGTTAGCTTTTTTATAGACGAAATACTCAGTGACTTTAGCAGAGTTGATATGAGTGTTAAGAAGGCAGATATGCTAGCACATATGGAATATTGGAAATCAACATTACAAACAATTAAATATATGATGAAAATAGATGGGATTAAGAGATAAGAGAATACCGTACAAGCCGTTTGAATACCCTGAGTACTACACTGAGGGTTGGCTTAAGCAAGCGCAGGCATTTTGGTTACATACTGAAATATCAATGCAGAGTGATATTAAAGATTGGAATGAGAAGTTGGATGATAAAGAGAAAAACCTAGTAGGCAATATCCTACTGGGCTTTGCTCAGACTGAATGCGCAGTATCTGATTATTGGACGCAGAACGTAGTAGGATGGTTTCCTAAATACGAAATACAACAAATGGCTATGATGTTTGGATCACAAGAGACAGTACATGCAGTAGCTTACAGTTACTTAAACGAAACATTAGGACTAGAAGATTATGAAGCATTTTTACATGAACCTGCTACTGCTGATAGGTTTGACAACTTGGTTGCTTACAGCGGTGAATCTAATATCGGCGTTGCGAAATCACTTGCAGTATTCTCGGCGTTTGCTGAAGGGGTATCTCTTTATAGTGCTTTTGCAGTGTTGTATTCTTTTCAGTTACGTAATTTACTTAAGGGGGTAGGGCAACAAATGAAGTGGTCAGTTAGAGATGAATCATTACACAGTAAGATGGGTTGTAAGCTTTTCAAAGATATGTGTGACGAAGATAATCAGCTAATGCATTTGTGCAGAGAGGACATAATAGAAGCCGCTGAGATCATGGTTAAACTAGAAACAAAGTATATAGATAAGATGTTTGAAATGGGTGACATAGAAGGAATCTCTGCAAATGATCTTAAACACTTTATAAAAAAGAGAACAAATGAAAAACTCGTGGAACTTGGTTATATTGATCTTGGAGACTATTTCGCGTATGACGTGGAAGCAGCTGGGAATCTGGATTGGTTTTATCATCTTACCGGGGGTGTTACCCACACTGATTTTTTTGCTACTCGTCCCACAGACTACTCGAGAGCGAATGAAGGAGAGAATTACGAAGATATTTGGTAATGATAAAAATAAATAAATATGTGGAATGAAAACTGGAAAAAAGGTGAAGATTACCCTAGCTAGTGATAACTGTGAAGGTTTATTAAAATCAGAAAAAGGTAGATGGGTATTAAATATAGACGAGAGTAAGTATAAGACTTTGAAAACAAGTGAAGAAGTGTTTAATGAAATACAAAAAATAAATAATGAGTTGGAATGAAAATTGGAAAAAAGGCGAGGACTTTCCTTCGTGGGGTGATAACGACGTATACAAGAAGACTATATCCGGGGGATATCTATTCGACGGAGAAACACCGAGAGAAGCTTACCTACGGGTTGCTAAAACGGTTGCTCGTAGATTATATAAACCGGAAATGGCCGAAACATTCTTCGAGTACATTTGGAATGGTTGGCTTTGCCTCGCCTCGCCAGTACTATCTAACACAGGTACTGATAGGGGTTTGCCTATTAGCTGCTTTGGGATTGATGTTGCTGATAGTATACAAGACATAGGACAGAAGAATTTAGAGATGATGCTACTCGCTAAACATGGCGGTGGAGTTGGTATTGGTATTAATCAAATTAGACCCGCTGGTAAAATAATAACAGGAAATGGAACATCAGATGGAGTCGTACCTTTTTGCAAGATCTATGACTCAACAATACTTGCAACTAATCAAGGAAGCGTCCGTCGTGGAGCTGCCTCAGTCAATATCAATATTGAGCACGATGATTTTAACGAGTGGCTTGAAATCAGAGAGCCAAAAGGAGATGTTAACAGACAGTCGCTTAATCTACATCAGTGCGCAGTTGTTGGTGATAAGTTTATGCGTAAACTTGAACAAGGAGATGCAGATGCAAGGACTAGATGGAGTAAACTACTTAGAAAACGAAAGGCAACTGGAGAGCCGTATATTATGTTTAAAGGGAATGTTAACAAATCAAATCCGCAAGCATATAAAGAGAACGGACTAAAGGTTCACATGACTAACATATGTTCAGAGATTACATTACACACCGACGAAAGCCATAGCTTTGTATGTTGCTTATCATCATTAAATTTAGCTAAATATGAAGAGTGGAAAGATACTAACCTTATATATGACGCCACGTTCTTTCTTGACGGTGTTATGGAAGAATTTATTCAAAAAGCGAAGGGATTACGAGGGTTCGAAAATGCTATTCGATCTGCACAGAAGGGGAGAGCACTGGGCTTGGGAGTTCTTGGATGGCATACATATCTCCAAGAGAAAGGTATTCCTTTCGAAGGCTTATTATCTCAGTTTGAAACTAGGAAAATATTTTCACAGATTAAAATTGAAAGCGAAAGAGCATCTATGGACCTTGCAGAGATTTATGGTGAGCCTTTGTGGTGTACTGGAACTGGTATGCGTAATACTCATCTACGCGCTGTTGCACCTACTGTTAGCAATAGCAAGCTTAGTGGAAATGTTTCGCCTGGTATTGAACCGTGGGCTGCGAATGTTTTTACAGAGCAAAGTGCTAAAGGTACTTTTATTAGAAAAAACTTAACACTTGTTAAACTACTAGAGAAACACAACTTGAATAATGAAAAAACATGGAATAAGATATTGGCTGACGGTGGTTCAGTACAGGGTATTGACGGGCTGGACAATATTACCGTTGGTGATCATAACGTACCTGCCAAAGAAGTTTTTAAGACATTTAAAGAGATCAATCAGTTGGAACTCATTACCCAGGCCGGATTAAGACAACAATATGTAGATCAGTCTGTTAGCTTGAATCTAGCTTTTCCAAGTGAAACAACACCTAGGTGGCTAAACAAGGTTCATATGGAAGCGTGGAAAAAAGGTGTTAAAACCTTATACTACACTAGGACAGAGAGTGTACTTAGAGGAGATATTGCTCAGAAAGCAATGGACGAAGATTGCTTAGCTTGTGATGGTTAGTGAATAACATAAAACTATTAAGGGGATAGCCGCGTTGGTTATCCCCTTTTTTTATTTGTTATAGTTTTTAAACATAAGCGAGTACATTAGCTTATTCCAATAGCTTTTTAATTTTTTCATGTTATTTCTTTTTACAACTTCCTTTTGCATTTTTCTTAGTTCCAGGTACTCTCTCGTAACCTTTCCAACACCTTGCTGGCGATCCTATATGATATCCATTATTACCCTTTACCCCTAATCCTTGAGGACCTGTTCCTTTTGTTCTCATGTTTTATTTTTTAGTATTATCCCACCTTGCTTTATTTGTTCTTATATCTACATGTGTAAATGTATCATACCTACCTACTCCACCAAACATTACTTTACCCTCAGTAATAGACTCCTCTATAGCATCAGCTACTTCACCTGGACTTATGCCATTTATAGTTATGTCAGCTGCTTTACCAAGCACGTGTTGACTGGTATCTTTACTACCTATACTTGAGTTATGCTCTTTGCAGCGATATGCACTGTTAATGTGTATAGCACCATAGAGATCTCTTAAAACCTGTAATTCGTCAGACAACTCAAACACATTTTCAATAACATCCCTAGTCATTTCACAACCACACCTACATTCAAACTCATGTAGATAAAAATTATTAGTCAGTCTCATCTTTATCGTTTTTATTATTTAAAGAAACCCATTTAGTTAGCGTGTAACCTATTGTTATTAGTAGAAGTATGATCTTTAACCAATCCTCTATGCTAGTGAATGTTGTTACGCCTAATGTACTACCGTTTATCAAATAAAGTTTAATTTCGTTTATACTCATTTTTTTTTTATTTTAATGCTCTTTTCTTTAGTTTCCTACCTCCGAGTTTAGATTTTTTTAATTTTCTCTTCTCTAATAGGTTTTTCTTTTTTTCTTTATTCATTAAACCTAGATCCCACTGACTGTAACCTAAACCTAAAGCTATAGACTGCCACATCTTGGTGTCTTCATCTATAGCAACTCTTATGTTATCAGCTTTTTTAACAGCTCTATCTAGAGGTATATTTGTTATAGCAGACACTACTTGTCCACCAGCGTAGTAAGCTGGGTTATCTAATCCATAACCTGTCATCTTCTCTCTAGTCTTTTTATAACTAAAAGCTCTACCAGCACTCATTAATTTCCTCATCTTTGATGACATTGGAGGAGATAAATCTAGTGTCTTTATAGCAGCTTTAGTAAAATCTGGTCTATCAGAGTCGTTCTGCTTCTTTATTTCAAGTAAAACATTTTTAGAAGTAGAGAGTATGGCTCCATATATACCAGAACCTCTCAAAAAAGTATCTAGCATACTGTTAGCTATCTTTATTTCTCTGTCTTCTAGTTCATCATCACCTTCATCGTTAAAAAAAGCAGCAAATAAAGCTGTCTGTAACGCTGAAAATATGGCATTTTGCACGAAAGTATAATACATCAACTTACTGAGGTTCGTCTTTTGATCCCCACGTCTGTTTATAAGGTCCAGGAAGGACTTTTTTGTTAATCTGGCATATTGCATTGGGGTATTCGCAAAAGCCAGTATAATACGTCCTAATGGACTCGCTTGTTGCTGCGACACTTTATCAGGTCTTGATGACTGTTGGTTCTCTTCAGCTGTTTCTTGGAAATCAAGGAAAGCTTGTTTCTTAGACTCGAGCTCACTCATACCCTCTTTCTTGTACTTATTAATTCTATTTCTAATAAAAGAAGCACCACCCATTGCTATAGCAAAACTATCCGCCACTTGCGTTGGAAGGAAACCAGCTTTTAATATAGCGGCTAAAACAGCTTTTGACTTATTAGTGGCTGTAGCTGCTGCACTAGCTATTTCATCTGCGTTTATATCGTTCTTTAAACCAGATCTTCTCTGCTTTAAGAAGTCACTATTAAACAACATAGCGAAGTCAGCCCAAAATTGTTTCTGATTAGCAAATGCCTTAGCTGCTGCAATAGGACTATTGTCTGTCCAATTAACGAAGTTAACTATAGATAAAGTCTGCAATAATGCTGATCTAGTGTTTAAGAACATTATAGTACCAACAGAATCATTTATCCAGTTCATAAACTTGTTAGTTAGCTTATTGGAGCCATTAGGTCTGTTTCTACCCGATTTCATTCTATAAAGCATGTCTTCCATTGCTTCTACATAGTTGTCTCCAAAAGCAGCTCTAAGCTTGTTCATATTCTTATCTTGGAATATAACATCTACATTGTCTTGCCACTCCTTAAGAAACTCTTCTCTCTTAGTAGTGTTTATCATGTTTATTACATCAGTTGTAAGTGTGCCAGCTAACCAATCTCCTTGTGGATCTGGATATGTTCCACCTAGTATAACCTTAACTTGAGTAGCAAACTTCTTTAAGTCTGGGTTTGCTTCAATTATAGCAACTAATGCTTTTTGATCACTTTTAGACATACCTGGTATCTCAACACCTAGTAAGTTCCAAAGATAAACTCTAACAGCCACATCGTTAGTAAAACCTGTTTCATTAACTTTACCAAGACCTTTTGGCACATTCTTTATCTTCTTCTTTAGATTAGATATAGTGTTAGAAACTCTTTCCTTATAAGCTTCAAAGTCCCTAATACCTTTAGAGAATGGATCAAACAGTTTCTCCTTGTAAAAAGCTTTATGCATATCACCCTGCTTACCTTTACCTGTTATCTTATACAGCAACCCAGCGAAATCATCTGCTGAAGGTGGTATAAAAAACTTGAATCTTCCTTTTTTAGTACCTCTTACTTTACCTTTAGAATACGAGTATTTTTTCTTAGAAGCTATACCAGTAACATCTTCTATTATATTATTAAAAGCTTTACCTGGATTCTTGCTAAATGATATCTCCTGTTCTGCATCTAATGCTCTAGCAAAACTGTCTTGCGAAAGATCTATAACTGTGTTGTCGATGCGATTGTCTAGTGATAAATCTACTTTATTTGTCTTAGAAAAATTAATTTCAGAAGTTTTACCAGTTTCAGTGTTCATAACAGTAGAATTACCATTTATCTTACCTTCTTTATCTCTAGGAACTACTATTGCCAAGTCCTTTGTTGGGTTATCGTTTCTATCCCACCAAAAAGATTCAGTTGTGGTATAATTATTACCTAGGTTTCTAAGAGAGAGTAATCTACCATTTTTGAACGCTATTTCAAAGCCTCTTGGTTCAAAGGGTTCCATGGTACGTGCTTTAGAATATTTACCTGTATCAAACTCTCCATAATTAAACCAATCTTCTTTTGATTGCTCGGTTAATCCAGTTTTTCCAGCTGGTTCTTCTTCTATATATATAGTACCTCCTTTAGATTTACCATTGTAAAACTCATTTTCAGTCATGTTTGGGTTCGTTGGAAGAAAATATGTATCTAAATATGTTTCTTTTTCTACCATCATACCGTTTTCGCCTCTAACCATAACGCTACCTAAGAAATCGCTGTCCTCGTACTCTTTTTTAAACCACCCTTTAGTGATATCAAAATCTTCTTTTCTGTCTTTAATGTTCTCCTTAACCCAGTATGGATCAATTCTAGCGTTAATTTGTTCAATATAACGAATCTTACCAAAGCTTCTTTGAGTTGTTACACCACTAATAACTGTTCTAATACTTCTCACCTCCTCCTTCATACCTACAGGCATCGCAGTTGCTTTCCCTTTCTCTACTTGTCGGTCTATACCCCTGTCTATTTGATCTTGTGTAAAGGGTGTTTCAGAATACAATACACACCAAGGATTTGAATTTTTTCCCCAGTGGTTTTCTAGTATCTTTCTGGCAGCTAGTTGACCTTGATCATCTGGATATATAGTAAATACTTCAACGCCTTCCGGTAATGACTTTTTATTAAACAACTCTGGAACAGTATTAGGGTCTATCCTTGCTTCTTTAACGTCGTCTTTGAAGTTTTCTATTAAAGTGTTAGGATTATCAACACTCATTGGATCTACACCCTTCATGTTAGCTACACGTATAGCTTCACCTACCTTCGCAGCATCTTCTGGAAATATAACGTTACTCTTAGCTATATAATAAAGTGCAATTTTCTTGTACTTAGATTTTTGACTGTCTTTTATTTTAAGTGAATCAACCCAGTTGAAAACAGAGCTTATCTGCTCGTCTATTACTTTGCTATCTAGTTCAGATCTATTCTTCTCTAATATAGAAGTGTATTCTTTTCGTATCTTTTTAGAAAACTGTATATCACTTTTACCAGCTCCAACATCAGCTAGTATCTGAGTCTTAGATTTAGCTGTATTGATATCCATTTTATTAATCTTGTCTCTAACAACTACGTTAGCAACTTTAGTACCGTATAGCTTAGCCACACCCTTAAGTAACTGACCTATATTTCTATCGTACTTGTTGAACTGGTTCTTAGGTGTTATACCCATAGCTTCTTGTAGCTCTAGAACAGCTTCAGGTGTTATTCTACCTCTAAACTGAGGCTTAAGTCTTCTAACCTGCGTTTGAGACGTAGCACCTTTACTTCTACCTTTAGGTGAGGTTATAGACTTTCTTCTCTTGTACACGTCATCACTTTTAGACCTCTTGTCTACGTACGGCTCATACAATAGCTTTAATACTAGAGAAGGCGTATTCAAAGAATAACCTTTTGCAGTATCTGAAACATCTATTATTTCACCCGTTTCGTTTACATTAACCTCATTACCTGCTATGTTAAACTCAGGTAAGGTTTTTATAAAGCTTTTTGTTTCTTCAGACGTTCTAAATAAATCTTGTATACGACCAGCTTCAGATTTCTCAGGATATCCATTAACAAATTTCTTAGCGTATGTTAAATTATTCTGAGGGTTGTCTAGCTTCTTTAATGGCACATCGAATATTATTTCAGCAACTTTAGCGGCGAACTTATCAGCGACAACCTTAAATGTATAGAAGGATAACTCCTCTGGTTTAACGTCAACAGCATTCTCTATATCTGCCATCTTGTCTTTAACATACCTACTATTTCTTACATCGATAAGTTTTTGTTCATTCTGAGCAGATACCTCACTAGTTCTTTCAACCTCTTGATTGGCTATTTGTTTTTTGTTTTCTGGATCATCAATTCTACTTAAATAACCATCACCTATTTCTTGCTGATAAAAAGCCTGTCTTTTAGGTCTTATATTACTGTTTATGAATGTAGAGAATTTAGACGTATAGGGATTATACCTATTGAGTATACCCTCAAAAAACTGATCAACAAAAGAAATAGCTTCAGCTCTAGTTATACTACCTTTTGCTTCTCTATAACCAAGAGCTTCTACGGCTATAGCTTGGTATTGTTTAACCAACTCAGCTTCCTCAGCAGGTGTTATGCTCCCGTCTTTATACTTACCGGCTAACTTGTTTGCTTCTTTCTTTTTATTCTTCTTCTTTTTACCGTCTTCCTTCTTAACCTCTTTTTTATCTTTCTTTTTAGTATCCTTCTTAACCTCCTTAGGTCCTTCTTCAGCAGCTTTAGCTTGGCTTTTCTTAGCCATTCTTATCTTCAACTCTAGATTAGACTTTAGATTTACAAAATCGTCTTGATCTAACTCATACTCTAATTCGTTAAGTGTCTCTAGCTCTTGTTCTAGGTCTGCTACTTTGTTTTTAGAAAAAGATACATCGGACTTTGATTGACTCTTCTTTATATCACCGTCTTTCTGGAGATTCTGTACAGGCGTAGTCATCATCTTTCCTTCACTATCTATTGCTTTTTTAGCTGCTTTAGTTAGTTTACCTTTTTTACCACTCTTATCATACTCCTTCATGAAGTTGTAAACATCTTGACCACTCTCAAAAGATATATTCTCAAAACCTTTAGGTTTGAATAACCCAACAATAGCATCACCTATTTTCTCCATAGATGTCTTGTCATAGTTTATCTGACCTTTAGCTAATGCGTCTGAAAATACATTTATGTATTCTGTTGCTACTTGACTAGCCGAGGTGTATCCCCTGTCTTTCATCTGCTTATCAATAACTCTTCTTTGCGTCGATGTCATTGATTTTCTAAACTGTTTAACTATCTTACTTTGAGCCTGTGTATCACCAACCATAACCTTAAGTATAGGGTGTAACAACTCGTGACTACCAACGTTTATAGCACCTGTGTTTCTAGCGACTTCTTTGTTTATAAATATCTTTCTACCAACAGCAAATCCAGCTATGTTATTCTTAGAATCTCTAAACTCTTGCTTACCTTCTTCTTTCACATTAGTTGCTTCAAGAGCTTGCTCTGTCTCAGCTGTAGTTTCATACACTTCAACTTCCAAACCTCTTTTAGCAGCTTCTTTTTGAGCAAAAGCTATGTTTTCACCTAACCTCATCTCAACTAACCTAGACTTAGCCGAGTCGTATTCCATTGTGAAACCTTCTTTAGCAGACTCATACTGAGCCTCAGATATAACACCTCTTCTTAACTTCTTATTTAGCTCTGTTATATTAAAAGCAGCAGCATCAGCAAGATCTGTTAAGTTATCTATTTCTTTAACTTGCTTTGGATCTAAACTCTCGAATATTTCGTTACCTCTGACTATAGAGTCTGATATCTCAGATTCCTTAGCATCTATCTTCTTTTGCAAGCCACTTATTACAGTTTTATCTTTAGCTTGCTTCATTTCATTTCTAAGACCAGATAACTCGTTTATCTTCGTCTCTATAGCATCACCATCAACTACAGTCCTTATAGTGTTCATAGCTTTAGCGGAGTAGGTACCACCAACCATACCAGCTCCACCTAAGAAACCTTGTATACCTGCCTCCCAACCTTCTTGACTAGTTACAGCATCTATAAACGCTTTACCGGCTTTAGCTTCTTCTTCTGTTCCAGAAACTCTACCATATTCTTTGTTTACCTCGTCAGCAGCGTGTTGTAATATCTCAGTTGACATTTCTGTTAAACCAGTGGATAAAACATTCATAGTTGATCTAGCACTTTTACTATATATTAACTTTTCAGCTAAATACTTACTACCAGTACCCATTAATCCAGATCCACCAGTACCCTTAAATGCTCCTTTAGATGCTTTTAAGATAGTACCAAGTCCAACCATCTCTAGACCTTGAGAAACAGCAGCCATACCAACAGGGATAGCCGTATCAGCTTCCCCTGACTTTATAAGCTCATCTAAACTTAGGCCTAGATTTTCTGCCTTCATTTCATTGAACGATACGTAGTTCTCTGCAGCGTAGTCCATGAAGAAACCAGTTGTTAATGTACCAGCACCGTAGGCGATACTACCAAGCATACTAGTCACAGCGTTTATACTACCTGCTATAACACCACCGATATCACCTTCTTTAACGCTGTCTATTATACCTACTGTTCTTTTAGATTCTAGCTTTTCTTTTTTAAATGCTTCGATGTTCTCTAGAGTTGTCTCAGAGCCTAGACCCATCTTGTTCTCATCTCCTTCAACGAATTTATCAACGCTATCTTGGCCAAAAACCATACTAGCAACAGCATTAGTAGCTATTTGTAACGATGCATTTGCACCATCATCATCAAGCCAAAATTCCTTAACGTCTCCTATTTGTTCACCTAGGTTTGAAAATGAGTTTTTAACCGACTGCCAAGCCGATAAAGGTTCTTCCGATGTTGAATCCATATCTCTTGACTCCGCAGTTGGATCCGCACTTACAGAGTCTTGTGGCTTTCCCGCTCTACTCTCCAACTCATCCATAGTCATTGGTCCTTCTTGCGGCTTGTATCCTTCTATTACTGTTTTAATGTTCTCCTCTGACTCACCCGAGTCAATCATTTTTTGAACAATATCATTTAACTCATCCATTTAATTTCTATATTTTTGTATTAATTCCTCAGCTGTTGGTTTCTTACTAGAAACTGTTTTACTATCACTCTCCGCATTACCATACTTTCCTATAAAATGGCTTTTTGCTTTGTTACTTAGCTTAGTACTCTGTATATATAGCTTGTGTAGATCTTTAGGATCACTAGTATCTAATGGTATACCTACGACGTCATCACCTGAAGCTACGAATATATCACTGTCTCCATAGTTCCTTTTAAAAGCAGCTAAGCTTTCTGGTTCATCATCCATCTCGTAAGATTCTAAAAACATAAGATATACATCGTCTTTAGTTAGATAATCACCTGGATTACTAGGATCTATAGTATTTAAAGTATTAACCATGTCTTTTAAAGAAGAATCATTAGATGCCATTTTTGAGAAATCATAAGCACCTTGAATTAGTGGTCCAGATACAGATATTTCATCTCTAAGTGCTCCACCAAATCCTCCACCACTACCTGATTTAGGTTTTTTCTCCAACTGACCAGCTCTAGCTGATTCAGACAGTACGTTCATGTAACTATCTACAACTGCTGCTCTAAGAGCATCATCGTTTCCAACCTCGAAAAGAGATGGATCTTGTAAACCTAAACCACCTTCTAGTATGAAGTCATCAGAAGCTAATGATAGTAGAGTATCTCTACCTCCCTTAGAAACTAAGTTTTGTAGTTTTTGACGAGTAAGTGTTTCCGTAGCACCTGTTAAAGCTTGACCAGCGCTATACAAACTCTGGTTCATTTGGATTATAGAATCAGCAGATGTAAAGTCTTTTAAAAAGGGTTTTGGCATCTCACCATAATTTGTATATTTAGCATCGTCTTCATTCCAGAAAACAAGTTGACCACCAGCTCCAACACCTAATTGAGCTTCGTTTGTATACATTTTTGAAGACTCATCCATGTCACGAGCTGTATTGCCACTTGACAATAAACTCTCATCATAATCTTTGAGGTAAGATATCTTGTCATTTTTGTAATTATCTATTTGACCAGCTAAACTTTTAAAAGACCTATTAATCCTGTCTAAAGTGCCTTTGTATTCCATGTAAAGTGGAGATGAATAGTCATCTATTTTAGATAAAGCATTAGCTGCTTCAGCATATTCGTTTCTACCATTAACAAGAAACTCAGTAACACTAGATTGTTGTTCTGCAGTAAGCTCAGTTAAGTCCACATCAGAACTTAGTTGATCTATATAAGTTGCAATCCTTTGATTAGCCATGTTCTTTTTAGCGTCTCTCTTGGCTATATCTCCACTTATCAAATTAATTGACGACTGCATACCTTGCACTACGCTAGCTCCTGGGTCAGAAAACCTCTGTGTCTTTCTACGGATTTTCTCCCCTCTTATTAAGTCTCTATTTATCATAATATATTTTATTGCTATTATCTAGTTGGAAAACCTAAATTCCCCAAGAAGCTACCTTCACCTCCACCTATTCCACCTGCTGCAGCACCAGCTATAGAACCTATACCACTCATCACTGAATTCTTACTTGCTTGAATTGCTTCATTAGCAGCGGCACTTCTTTGTTGTGCCATACCAAGTAGTGTTTCATTTTTCTCAGATTCAGCATCTCTAGATATCAACTCACCTTTAGCTTCGTACATTTGCAACCTGCCAGCTTGTTGACGCTCCGCCATTTGATTAGCTTGCTCCTGTCTACCTATATCTGCTGATGCTACTTGTAAATTTTGGTTTTGTTGATTAGCCATTGACTGAGCTAAGGATGCTATACCTGATCCACCAGCAGCGCTTGACATGCTACCCATTATGTTAGCCATACCCTGTTGCTGTTGCTGTGCTTGAAATTCTGCTGCTTGAGTATTCACCGTTAGATCTTCCATAGTGTTCTGCATACCAGCATAAACATTAGATGTATCAGCGCCTTCATAAGCTGCTTTCCTACGCATCATTTCTTCTTTAGCTCCTCTTGCTTCTCTTCTTCTTTTACCTCCGCCTATGAGTCCTCCCGCTATCTGCGCTACTCCTCCAACGGCTCCCATTATTGCTCCTACCATTATTGTATTGTTTTATAGTTTATTATCACACATTATTTACTACTCTCAAATATTTCAGAACCAACAAGGAATAGCTCAGCGTAATCCACTGCATCGTTTTTGAACTGCATCTCAGCGTAATACCCTTTTAAACCACTTGAATTAACTAGAGATGTTTTACTAAACAATATGAAACTATCAAGTGTTAAGACGCCTTCAGACACCGTAGCTAGTGTTGGCTGCTCTTCAACCATTATAGTAGATCCAGAAACAGAGGTTATCTCACCTATCACTTGTATGTTCTTACCGTTGACATCATTAGTGTAGTAAGCAGTGTCTCCTTCTTGTATAGAAACATTTAGTGGATTTGGAAAAGTTATAGTTATAATACCCATATTTATTTATTAAGGAAGTTGATTTTCACATGTTAAGCAGTTGTTGAATGGTGTTATGTCGCCATTTAAACCCTCATCTATGTAATGATCTGGAGATATGTTTGGAAGAAATGCCGTTATTGTACCACAATATAGTGTTCCACTAGGGACATCTTTAAATTGAACAATATCATTGACAGCCCAAGCATAGTTTAAGTTACCTAACACGCTTGGTAATGTACCAGAGTACCCTAAGGTATTACTCACGTTGTATGTTGTGGCGCTACCGCAAAGTGTAACCTCCCAGCAACCACCTTCTTGTATGTATCCGTCTAAGTCAAGTTCACTAACCATATTAGGTCTACCTGCTTGATCTACTGACACGGATAAAGTTGCTGTAATAGTAGACGGCGTGGTATTGTTGTTTATAACAAAAGAAGAACCTACAACCTCTTGAATATATAAATTTCCACTAGCGTTTTGGTTAGTCCAAGCATTATTAAAAGGTATTGGTGACAAAACAACATCATTAGTGGATGTCGCTGTTACTATATACTGAAACGGTGATTGGTATTGCTGCGCATAAGGTGGAAAAGTTAGAGTAGTAGCTGATCCTACTGTTATACCGGAGTTGGTGCTAGTAAAAGCGAAGCCTAAAGTAGTATCTATATATTGATTTAGTACAATTACAGATGGCTGACCGTTAGGTGTATCAAAAGAACTAGACAAGTCTCCACCAGCTAGTGTTATTGTCCATGTTTGATCTATTAACGTAGATGGAAATGGTATAGGCACAGTGAAAGTACCTGTAGAATCAATAACTCCCGATGTATTAACTATGTTAACTAAGTTAGAAGATAGCACATTCAATGTCCAATTGGCACCTTCTATACCATTTATTATGAAATCCGTTGTTTGTCCATCTTGATCTACTGTTGCACCAGGTGCAAAGCTGTAAGAATTTATTTTTACTTGTGGATTGTATATAGAAACAGCATTTGCAACCAAGCATATGTTATCGCTTGAAACGTCTATAGCTGGAAAAGTATACTGAATAGTAAATGTAGTTTCAGTTATTCTGCCTTGTAAATCTAATGTATTAACTGCTGTTATTGAATAATCACTAGGATTTCCAACTACCACAGACAATGTTGGTGCTGTTGGGTAGTAGTATGTTGTTTCTGCTGTCACAACATATGTAGCGAAAGTAGTTGTTGTATTATAGAAACCTGTACCCGAATATTGCACCGGAGGGTCGCTGGATACTGGTATTTTTGTGTTACTTACATCACATTGAGATATAGTACCACTAATATTATAACCAATAAAGACAGCTGAACCTGTAGAACAGACATCTACAAGTACATCAGTGAATGGCATTATACTTGGCTGTAGATAGGTTATTAAGCAGTTAAGAGTTCCAGCTACAATACCTTCAGAGAAAACAACAGAACTAACATAGTTTGGCAAAGGTGTAACAACAGTAAAGTCACTGAGATTTAATGTGTAACCTTGGTTTGGTGTTAGCAAAAGTGTTACTGATGGCTGATCTATAGAAAAGTCAACGCCAGCAGTCTCTAAGAAACTTACCTCTGTTACTGTATAATTAATTGGTACTGCCATTTATTTGTGTTTTGTTTGATTAGCAATCTTCGTTCAAAGTGTTTGTTACCTTGAACAATGTTTGAGGAGGAAATACTATAGCAGAGGCTTTACCTATGCCCTGTACGTTGAACTCCTTAGTATCTACGTTTGTCTTACAGTTGCTAGTGAAAAAAGTGTCTAATCCTGTTATATAATTAAACTTTTTACCCTCTTTATCAACAAACTCTTTTACTTGACCTTCCTGTAAATCAGTTATTATAGAATTAGTATACCAACCTTTAGTCTTTTCAAAAGAAGTTGGCACTATATTGTTAGCAACAACCTGTTGTATAGAATACTCTAAATCACCCGTGCTAGATAACTTATATATGTAGTTTCTTGAACCAGTACCACTGTAGTTAAGTGTTTTAAAACCTTTTACGGAAGCGGGACTTTCGTTGAATATAACGTTAAAAGAGCTCTCATAGTATGATCCTAAACTAACAGTATCAGGTCCTATTCCATAAAACGTATTATACAATGGGTTAACATCATGCTCCCATATTAGACCATTTTTAAATGTAAAGTATGTGTTATTCATAGATACACCAGACTCAGGTATATATACTTTCCTAGAAGTAAAACCGTTAACTGACTCTTTAAAAGAAACGGTAGTACTAAGCGTTGGAAGTGAGTTTACAAATTGATTACAATCAGGATCTTTATTATATCTATCGAACTGACCAACACCTAGTGTGTTTTGCCAATATGGTGTTAATTTATTTAGCGATATGTTGTAGTTTTTCTTTTCAATATCCCAAGATCCAATTATTTTATTGTTCAACCTCAAGTTGTCAGAGAAGAATGAATCCATACCATAGTCTGATATTTCAGTTATACCATCTCTAGATAGTCTTATAACAGTTCCTCTATTAGCATCTGTGTAATACATTCTAAAACCAAAACTAGCAAATGATTCTGGATTTGTAGCAATACCGAATTCTCCAGCAAAAGTTACTGTCTGACCTAGAACAGCTCTATTAGATGTTACGTTAGCGCTTCCATCCGCATTAAATAGAGCATCCTTATTAGCTAGAATCCTCATAGACTTGTTTTCACACAAGGTTATTAAATCCGTGTCTCTAGAATGAAGTTTCTGTATGCTACCATATTCTGGATTTACATCTTTAGTTATTCCCTCTGCTTGTATAAATTGATTAAGGTTGTTTACTCCAGATATTGAGTTGAATATTTGTGAAAATATAATACCATTAGATCTGTGTTCTTCTCTATATGGTTCATCTAGTGTAGCGGAAGCTTTAACACCATCGCCTATAACTGGTTGATTGTAGTCATCTCGTATTCTATCAGATTCCACACCGTTACCAAACGAATAGCAGTTAAACCAGTCTAAAACATGTGTATTACCATGATCTGCAGCTGTGTAAGACACAGGTACCTCAAAGTATATATCTAACTCAGTAGCTTCCTTTGGTTCTGTCTCGAATATCGCTGGGTTAGTGCTACTAAAAGTCTCATCTTCTGGATTAGTATCTAAAAACTCTATACCTATGTACGATTTTGCATCAAGACTACCCTGTGTCCACTGCACTATATTGTTTGATCCACCACCAATTGGATTCCATGCTAGTTGCTGGTTACCTGTTTCCAACTGCTTGAAGTTTATAGTCCATCTAGCTATGTTATTTGATATAGCGTCCCACTCATCACCTGCTGAAAATACACCTGTGTTGTTCTGGCAATCATATGTAGTACCTAGTGTCTCTGTAGTATTTGTTACTTGATATACCGTAGCTTCGTCTGCACTAAAACCAACTCCATTACCTAAGTTTACAAACCTAAATAATGCCCCATTAGTATTCAACTGCTCTAGCATTTGAGGGTTTTGATCAACTATACCGTGAGCGTTTGGAGGTGTAGACCTTGATCTACCATAACCAGTTGCGTGGCTTATTTGTATAACTCCATCAATATCAGTACCTGTACCCCTTGTCGCTAGCTCATTGCATTGTGTTCTTATTTTATCTATGAACAACCTGTCTACTTGACCCTGTAAATCAGCATCTCTCCATTGATCTTTCCAAAAGCTCTCACTTGGTTGAGTATTCCAGCTTGCATAGTACAACGGTGAAATAGCTTTTCTTATATATTTTCTACTAGAAGATCCAGCTGCTAATATTTTTTCTTTCAGTATATTATCTTGGTTTACTTTAACGAAGAATCTACCGGTGAATTCCGGTTTGTTATCTGAAGTAACTTCGTATATACCTAAACTCAAACCAGTTGTTGCATTACCATTCTCGTCAGTTGTAAAACCAACGTCAGGTCCAAAAACTTTAGAAATAACCATTCTAACTTTAGTACCAACTACTGTGAAAGTTGATATCTTATAGTATTCACTTACATTTACACCCCCTAGTATCCTAAGTAATTGACCTGAGGTAGCTCTTGTTTCTACTCCAAACACCTCATCAAATCCAGTAGCTCCATCTTTTTCAACCCATATTTCGTTTGTACCTTCTGTTGGGAATAAACCCACTATACCACCGAAATCAGTATCCATTGTTCCCTTAGAAAGTTTCTCCTCTTTTAGAAACAAAGGCGCTTCGTTCTCTATAGCTATAACTTTATATTTAGCGTTTTCAGTTACAGGTTTATCGTTGTCATGTTCTTTTTTCAGTATCAAGAAGGTCTCTTCATCTATCTTGTTTCTTTCAGCAGATGGAAAAGATAACCATATGTTACCATCTTCTGCATCGTAGAATCTATCTAAACATACATTGTAATACTCCCTAGAGGTCTCTTTTACGTAGTACTTAAAATAAGGAAATTGATCTACACCGTTATATGTTGGTAATACGTTTGTCAACTTAACAGTTAGCTTGTTAGAGAACTGCGCACTAGACTTGTCAACTACTATAGAAGAATTATTGCTAGTTAGTACAGGTGTTGTTCTACCATAGTCATCCATGTATGCAACTCCTAGTTGGTATGTTCTGATAGATTTAACAGAAGGATATACTAAGTTTCCATCTAGACTAACTATGTTACCTGTGGGTGACGTAGACTCTGTTGCTATTTCCGTCGGCTGTATGCCAACATTCATGTTTATCTTACTTGAGTTTAGAGTATACGGGTTTAATAAATTAAAGTTTTGAGTATAGTTACCATACAATAATCTATTAGCTGAAATCTCTTGAGCTAGCGCCCATCTAGGCACGTTATCATAAGATCTTAGTAACTGATTGCTTTCTACAACTGACTTTATTATCTCAGTATTTATCTCAAAAGAATTATTAATCCACTCATCGTCAGTAGGCTTAAAACTATCTACAATGTATGTATTTGAATTGTTTGTAGCTTTGTATAATACATCAACCTCATCAACGTCTATAGGTATATCCGACGGTACAAAATTAGATATCTCTAACTGCCTGACATTATTTGTCATACCTAAGTTATAACCTTCTTTAGGCGAATAATCAAATGCACCTGGTAGAAAAGCTACATTAGAAAAAGGTGAATATGCTGATATTTCGTTGTTTTTATACTTGTACCTGTAGCCAAATCTAGCAAATTTGAATTCGTAGAAAGGATCTTCTTGTTCAAGAGTTACCTTGTATAACTGATCATTAGTAGTGGTTCCACTTGTTTGAGGTCCAACGGTTAAAACCTGCAGTATTGCTCCAGTTTGAGTTGCATTAATGTTAGTTGGTATTACTGATATAACTCTACATCTTATAATAGCGTCTTCTAATATAGCATCGTTTTCGGTTAACTCAAAATTCAATATATCTCCTGTCCTATAATAGGCTGGATCATTCTGTTGTTCCCAAGTTACAGTTATAGGATCACTATCTACTGTCAATGGTATTATATTACCATTACCATCATCGTATACGAAAGATGTGTTAACATTTGTTGTAACATTTCTTATAGTTCCACTCTCATCTTTTTGCTTTGTAGAAGACATAGTTATAGTAGGTGGTTGTAGAGGATACTTCTTTATAGTGGTTAAATCCTGCTCTATAAAATCCCTACCATATATTTGAGAGTGTACATTAAAGTTTAGTGTAGAGTTCTCCCAGTCTTTTATAGTTATCTTTTTAGGTTCTGTTTGGTTATCTGTCCAAAGTAACATGCCTTCTAGCACGTTAACGCCTGTAATTAATTTATCCTCACTAAACTTTAATATGTTGTTTTTATCAACTATCAAAGGTGAGGTAACTTTAGTTATAGTATTATACATAGCCACAACACTAGCACCTGTGGATGCTATAAACCAATATATTCTATCAGAATTTTCATCAGACACAGAGCCTATACACACAGGATTAACTAGACTAGATATATAATCAACATCTTCCCAAAGTGTATTAGCACCTGTTGAGGCATTGTAAGTCTTATTCTTTAGTTCTAAGTTACCTTTTATATTTTGAAAAGCACCAACTTGTGAGCTTTCTGACGATGCAATTTCTAAGTTTAAAGCATCTCTATATTCTCCATTAGGGACCAATCTTTCATCGAGATCCTTATTCATCTTCCCCGCGTTAAATGTGTGTATTAGTTCCGCCATTAAATATTAGTGTTTTATCTGCTTAGACTTGCCTCTCATTATCTGTGTTATCTCCTCTATCTTTATATTAGATAACCTTAGCTTAGCATTTCTTTTAGCTGCAACCATCTCTCTCTTAAATCTAGCAACCATGTATTCCTGTGTATTAGCTCTAGTTGATAGTATAGCGTAGGCTATATACTTGTAAAGTGCTTCTTCAGCAAACTTATGAACAACCATCTCCTCATCTGTACCTAAACCATCTGATATGTACTTTAACGTCACGACTCTACCAGCCATATTTGAATCAAAATAAACTATATTTGATATAGGATCTATATAAAAAGTACCATTGGTTTGAGCGTGTTGAGGATCTAGACCGTATCTCCTTCCAAAGTGGTTTAGACCTAGTAACTCACCTACTCCAACCTCTTCTTGAGTCTCGCTTCTCCTTGTCTGAAACCTTTGTCTAGTGACTGACTCGTCAGCTGTTATAATCTCACCGTTTTGCTCATCAAATAAATACTCGTAGTTATTATCCTGAAGTAAAGGTAGTGGATTACTTGTTTTTATAGCTGGGTATATTATTCTCTCTATACCATTACCATCAACCCAAACCATTTTTACGTAATTAACATAGTCTTTTGGCAGTATAAAGTTTAATGCTGGACCAACTTCTATCTCTTGAGACTTAACAGACGGTAATATATCAAAACTAAACTCTTGTATTCCTCTTTGAGCGTGAAAAGCAACGTCAGTTCTTCTTATTTTACTTATTATTTTGTCTTCCCCAACATATGATATTATAAAGTTATTTATTATGTCTTTTATGCTAGTGAACTGGTATGATCCGTAGTTTTCATCCCAACTATCCCACACGCCATCAGGCCCTAGGTAGTATTGTTCATCTGTTTGATTTATTAGCCCCATATATTAAGATTTTTCTTGTTGAATTGCTTCTTGTTCCTCTGAGTTAAACACTTGGTATAGACTTAAGTCTTTAACCAGTAGACCAGCCATTTCTAGTATTTTAACAATTAGTTCAGTTTCTTCTGATGGATGTAGTTCGAAATCAACTGACTCGTTAGCGTTGTATAATGCTTCTCCGAAAACCATTTGATAAGCCCATTCTACTTTAGCAGGTTTCTTTATATATTGCAATTCAACCTCAGCAACCTGTGTTACTTCTGAATCTCCATATACTTTTATGCCATTTGAGTTAGCAACAAATATTGGGCGTGTATTTTTTGGTTTTGTTAAAGGTGAAGAATTTATATATAAGAAATCATTAGCATTTATTCTCTCAGCTTCTATAGGCTGAACGGATACTACACCGAAAGGATCTGTTGTAGTATTCTTATAAACAACAGTACCTAGTCTATATAAGTCAGCAGGTTCATCGAAAGATCCTGCGGTATATGTTGGTTGTATTGATGTTTCAAATATATTTATTTTTTCATTTAAGATATTTAGCATGTCAGAATATTCAGTACTGTTTCCAGCTATTCTTCCGAATTGATTTATATCATAAAAGTATTGTTCAAACATGTCTCCTTGAGCATGATTTGCAAATAGATTAAATTCTTGAGGCGTAACATACCCTCTTTGTTCCTTGTTAAGTATTCCTAATACCCTTTGGTATACAGTATCTATGCTTACGCTCATGTTTATTTTGTTTTTATAGTGACTAGGCTACTATTAAAGCAGCCTAACCGCTATAGTAAGTAACTTATTTAAGTTTCTTTAGTATTGATTTGTAAACTTCCATCCCTTCATCTGTCTTGAAGTATGCAGCTAAAGCTGAATAAGGATGTTCATCAAATGGAACTGTCATTAATTTTCTACTAGATTGACCATACGTAAATGTTCTTTGGTCAGCTGATAGGTTAAGTATTCCAGCTTCTGTAGCTTTGACTCCAGTGTTTCTTAATTGCACATTTTCATCGTTAGCTAGTTCTATAAATAAAGCTGGTTGTCTCTTAGCAAATATCATTAGGTCTCTCTTTAATTCACTTGAAGATAAACTAGATACAGCACTACCAAATTCAGCTCTTAAAATAGCTTCTGCATGCTCTATATCTAGACTTCTAGCGGTATTTAAAGCCTCTAGTTCTAATTCTATCCAATCAAGTTCATTCTTAGAATCTTGTACTGGGTTATGCTCAGAATACACTTTGTTTAAAAATGGGTGGTAAAAAGATAATAGCTTTTGCAAGCAAACATCTTGTTTTTTAACTGTTATAACTCCATCTCTAAGTACTATTCTACCGAGAGTTACTGGTCCTTTCTGTTCATCAACGAATGGTGAAGCATGGTTTGTAGCGTACCTCAGTTCTCTTTGATAACCTTTTTCTTTATCGAAGTATAGTAGTGGTTTCTTTTGACTATGCCTAGAAGGTATAGTATATACTAATGGTGATTTTCCAGTTTTAAGATAATATGTCCTATCTTTGAATTCCCATGTTGGTTTTTTAATCTCTTTTTGTTTAACCTTAGTTTCAGGTAAAACGTTTTCTAATTCCTGAGGAGCAACCTCAACTTTTTTTGCTGTAGCTTTTTTGTTAGCCATGATATGATATAATATAAATGTTATTAAAAAATTGACAATAGCCTGTTACTATATATATAACTAGCTAATGTCACAAAAATAATATTTACCCCCACATTTTCAGCAGGGGTAATTATTATAAATAATTAACTATCCAGCTAGATCTTTGAACAAGATAAAGTTGTTAGCAGCTTGAACACATAAACATCTTTCAGATAAGAAATGAACGTTCATTGCATCTTCGTCAGAAGTAAAATTACCTCCAACAGATCCAGTAATCCAAGATTTCATCTTACGGTCATCCGCTTCAGAAGCTCTGTAACGAATATGCAAGAAAGGTCTTGAGATGTTCTGCCCTAGCATTTGGTCATAAACTGAAGAAGTTCCAGCAGGTACTAATACCCCTTGAACATCACCAACTAATCCACGAGTTGTAGCGTCGTTTAAGTATTTCCAGTCAGTTTTATAGAAATCGTAAGATCCACGACGGAATCCAGAGAATCCTAAGTTAAGTGCCATATCTTCAGAGTTTTCGAATACACCATAAGATGTTCCTCCAGCTCCGTAAGAATTCTGTGCAGCTAGCATATTGTCGATACCTAATGAAGTTGCGCGATCTAAGAATAACATGTTCTCTTCAATAGAACCTTGCTTGTCAAGTTCCTGTAGAATAAGATCAAAATCATCTAAACCAGTAGCACCATCAAAATCAGCATCAGTGTAAACTAAACCTCTTTCTTCTAGCGCTGAAAATAAACCGTCAGAACCAGTGATAGCAGTTCCACCACCAAATCCAGCTCCTGGAGTAATAGTAGTACCAGCAGCAGTACGTTCAGCTTCAATCATAGACATTTCTAATTGATCCTCAAAACGAATACGAGCTTCATGCTCAGATTTTAAGTACCATAAGTAACCAGATGTTCCAGCTTCAGTTGTAACTTCAACCCACCCAATTTGAGCAGTGTCAGATCCATTAACTGAATACTTGTCTCTCAAGATGATTGGCTTGTTGTTGAATTGCTCGAAAGCAGCATCTACAGAAGTACCAGCATTTTGAGTTCCTTTTGCATACTCAGAACCATATACGAATACTTTAACATCACCAGTACCTGTAATAGCAGTGGTTTGAGTAGCTCCGTAACAAGCAAAAGTAATAGTAGCAACACCAGCAACTGTAGCGACAGTTTGCACATATGCTTTATCTACTGTAAAACCATCAGCACTAGCAATAACGATAGTAGCTCCAGGTCCGATAAGGTTTGTAGAAGCACCAGCATTTGCAGGTATAGTTAAAGAAGTTGTTGACGCAATTGTTGCATTGTCATATGCAATATGTAATCTACCTTGCTCAGACCAAACTACTTGATCAGATGCCATAGGCATTTCAGCTCCAACCATACGTAAGAATCCAGAGATTGTTCTGTTTCCAAAACGCTCAACTTCTTTCTCATATACCTCTGGTAAGAATTGTTGTGTAAAATCCATGTCTGTTAAAGACAGGTAATTGTCATTAAATAATGTTTGGGTAGGTCTAGGTGTTAAATGTGCTAAAGCACCTGCACTACCAGTAAAAGAACCGTTTGCGGCCATAATTTTTAAATTTTAAGTTATTTTTTTCGTCTAATTCCAAACTTAGAAGTTTTAGAATCCTTTACAGCTCGCACTTTAAATCCACCCTCATTACTGACTTTCTCATGTGTCCCTCTAGGATCCATATCAATATTTTTAGACTTCATTATACTGTCTCTTACGCCATCGGCTTTACCTTGTTCGTAAAAGTGCTGTGCAATCTTATCAGGATTCATAGCAGTAAATAAAGATTTATGATAACCTTTAGCATCTGACATCTCATTTTTTTCATTCAAGAACTTCTTGACAAAATTATTGATATCGCTTTGGTTTGTCTTTACTTCGTCTGCGTTGTTTACTTTAAACCTAAATTTCTTATCACCAACGGAGTAATCAAAACCTTTGAACTCCTTAGAAAAGACATTTTCTGTTTTTTTCTTAAACGTAGACACGTTGTGTTCAGCTATTTTAGTAGCTTCTTCGTTTTCCTTTTTATAGCGATTGAAAAAGTCAACCGCTTCTTTTTGTTCAGGCAATAGTTTACTACCACCTTTTATTTCTTCGTAATAATTATTTTTTAAACCATCTAAATGACTCTTAGCTTTAGCTAATTCCTCTCTTCTAGCTAACTTCTTACGTCTTATATCTCTCTCTTCATCTAAGTCTTCGTCATAAGAGAAGTTGTCTTCCATTAAGAAATCTATATCCTCCCTATCTAAGTGTGGTTTAGTACTATTATAGTACTCTATTAGTAGTTGATCTTCGTTTAAGTCGTCATAGTTTTGATTTAACTTAACGTAATCTTCTAAAGTACCGTTAGTTTCATTTATGAAATCAACAACTTTTTGTATATTCTCTGGTAATTCAACCCCAGTAACTTGCTCTTGCTCTACAGCTTCTTGAATTTCTTCTGCTAAGTCTTGAACCTGTTCCACAACCTCTTCTTCTGTTATCTCCTCTATAACGGAGTCAATAACCTCTTCAACAGTAGTTGTTTCAGGTACTTGTTCAACAACTTCTTCTACAGCTGATTCAATAACCTCCTGTTCTTGTTGCTCAGGCTGTTCTTGTTGTTCTGGCTTATTTAGCTCTGACAAGTCAACCTTTATTATGCCATCATCGAATGATATTGGCTTACTCTCTACCTCTGCTGTAACCTCATCGATTACCTCAGGTACTTCTTGTGTTTGTTCTGACATGATAAAATATTATATAAGTGTTATTACTATTATTACCTAGGATCCGTAGAATCTAAGTTAAAACCACCACCTATTACATCATTTCCCGCTGATTCAAAATTCTTTGGTACTTGATTTGTTTGGCTTCGGTATTTTATTTCTCCTTGTTGAGTTGCTTCCATTCTAGATCTATCGTCTTTTCTATTCTCTCTAAGAACTTCTTCACCTCTTTTCCCACTTGATTCCGCTTCTTTAAGTTTTAAATTCATCTTGAATTCCAAGTGCATTAATTCTTTTTTAGAAGCTACTTCCTGCATCATTTTCTCTTTATCTATAGCAGCTTGAATCTGTAACAGCTCTGCTTTTTGAGCAGTTATTGCTTGGTTTTTCATAACCTCTGCCTGAGCTGCTACTTGTTGTGCTTGAGCGTTAGCGTCTGCTTGAGCTTGTATGTTCTGCTGTTGCATCTGCATATCTCTCTCCTGCTTAGCTTTTCTTCTTATTTTTAATAACTGATTAGCTAGTCTAGTACTTCTTATCTCTCGAAGATCTATAGCATCGTCAATATCTATTAAACCAGAAGATATAGCTGCTTGTATATTGTTTTCTAACACAGCTTTTTCTTCTTCATCAGGTTGTAACTCTATAAATATAGCGAAATCGTGTAAGTATAAATCCTTCATCTCTTCTAACACAGCTACATTCTGATTACCTATTTTCTGTATAAAAGCTTCTTTTGTTGGAGAATACTCTAATATATCAGATATCCTAAGAGATAGATTCTCTGCTAGATCAGATGTTAAGAACAGACTACCATCTAATATGTGTCTAGTTGCTGTGTTTGAATTAGCAGCAGCTATTTTCTGAACACCAACTAAAGCTCTAGCATCAGGAGTACTTCCGTCTCTAGCTTCGTTTAAGCCAGTTACATCACGTATCATTTGAAGGTAGTAATTATATGTGTTTATTAAAGCAGATAACTTACTACCACCTGAACCACTTGTTATTTCCTGTATAGGAACTTTACCAGGATTCATATCACCTTCTTGGGTAAATGATCTACCTATAACGGAACCTGTCTGGAAGAACATATTTAACGCCTCCTGTGGGTTGTAGTTTGTACCATTACCTAAATCTACCTCAGCCAAACCATCTGCATCTAGATAAACCCCGTCAGGAACCATTCTAGATAGCACCTGTTGCAGTTTTAAATGAGTTAGTTGTATCATATCAGCAAAGCCAGTTATACGGCTTACAATTGATTCTATGCGACCCTTGTACATTCTGGGTGCAACTATACTGTAATTCATTTTTACTTTAGTAAAATCACTTTTAGGTCTTATCATGTTAGCTGCTAGCTTCCACTCTAAAGTCATTCCACCTAGTATTTTAACACCTTCATATAAAACCTCTACCGATCTAGATAGTTTTTCTATGCCATATTGTTCATATAATTCTGGTGGTGGATTAAACTCATCATCTTTAGGTATTAGCTTAGATGCTCCTGTCGATGTGTCTTTTACTTTGTAAACCTCATTAGTGTATGTTTTATAGTTGTAGTATAAAACCTGTACGGTATTACTATCGTCTTCACTATAATCTTGTAGATTCCTATCATATGAACTATTATTACTATATGACTGCCCCGCTATTTTATTAAGATCTTCATCTGTTAAACCTGGGAATTGTTTCTTCAATTCGTTTAAATGTACACTCTTAACCTCTCCAACATAATATAAGTCATCAAAATAAGGTGACTCTGTATAAGAGTAAACTACATTAACTGGATCAACATACTCAACTTTAACTCCTTCTGATTTAGAGAATCTATTTTTAATAGCACCTATACCTATAGTTGTCAAGTCATAATTACATCTTCTCTTTATTAAGTCGTATTTGTTTCCATTTAAAAGAACGTTTATTGCTTGTTCTTCAGCTAACTCAACACTTTGTTTATAAGTCAACTGCATGTGTAGATCTAGCTCTTCTTTGTTTTTAGGTAAAGTCTCTGGATCATTTTCAAATAAGCTAATACCGAAGTCAGCTTGAACCTGCTCGGTTAGTTGTCTAGTCTGCATATCACGCAGTATAGATTCCATATACTTAGTACGCTTATCTACACCAAAAGGATCTTGAGAGTAAGCTTTTATATCAAATGCTCTATCTGATATACCATTTGTTACTATATCTACAAACTTAGGAATAACAGGTACTGGTTTCCAATCTAGGTTTAAGTAAGACATATCACCATTTATAGATAATTCGTCTTTGTATTTTTGAACAGGTTGCTCTCCTCTAGAGTACAATCTTAGTCCATGGAAAGTATTTCTATTACTCTCAAATCTACTACCACTTCCTCCACTACCAGAAGTGAACCACTCACTCTCTATAGCTCTACCTATTAAGGTACCATATTTGAGTGATGCTTTCTCACGATCGCTAGCAATCTGGCTTGGAAAATAACTTGTTATTGGTAACTGAGCCATATTTATTGTTATATTATTTTAGAAAATGCACCATCATTAGTGTATCTTGCTATTTTTAAATCTAATTTAGGTCTTTGTATATTTTGATTAGGTCTATATAAGTTTCTGTTACAAGCCATTATAGCTAAACCAGAGCTAATAGCTGCATCAAACTTAGTTCGTTTATTTATATCAAAACCTGCCCAATCATTTAGTGTTTCCGTAAAGTACATGTCACCGTATTGTCCATCTGATTTTAACCCAACGTTTTTATCTATATAAGTCTCTATAGCAGCTGCGTGAGCTTGCTTTATGTCTTCACTGGAGTTTGGCATTCCACCTAGTTCCTTCTCAGTTATAGACAACTTATTCCAAAGTTTATCAGGTCTATTCATAGAATAGCCTCTATAACCTCTTCTCTTAAAATGATACAGTAGCCTTGGTTTATTATTCTCACAAAGTATTGGCATGCCATAAAATACGCAGGCCATTAATACATCTTCAAAAAACACCTCAGCTGTCTGTGGTCTAGCTATGTATTGTAAAAAGAAAGTGTTAGGAGGAGCATCTTCCATACTAAACTTGGTTAAACCATGTAAAGCTCCTTTAGAACCTCTACCGTCAGTTGTACCTGATATATCGTAGCTATCACACCCGAAAGCACCCATGTGTTCATTGCCTGGGAATTTAACTCCATTCTTCAATGTCTGACTATTTTGCAAGCTTGAATTTGGTATCCAAGAAACTTTAAACCTCCCATTTGGGTTTGGTGTAAAAACAACCCTAGAGTCTTTTATACCATTCTCCCACTGAAAACTACCAGTAGTTATAACGTTACTGTTTTTTAGATCTTCATTGTAATCAATTTGTTCGTATATCTTAACTAAATTAAACAAACTGTTTTTTGTCTCATCTCTAAACGCGTGCTCTTCTGTTCTAGGGAATTGCCTGTAGAATTCGTTTAAAGCATCTTGATCATTTCTTAAACCATCTGCTTCATTATTCCAGTTCTCTATAACACCCATTTCTATAACATCACCATATGTATCTAGAACTTCTTCAGTAGGTGTGTCAAAAACAGGGTGACCGTATTCATCTATAAAGCCTTCGTAATTCCATTCCATAGGTATAAACAAAGAGTACAATCCAGATGCTGTCTGTCCATTTCTGTTTCTATTAGATGTATCTGAGCTGTTGAATAACTTCTTGAAATTAGCACCTCCTTTATCTAAAGCATTTGATGTTGAACCCATCATACACTTACCTATAATTCTATTACCTAATCTTAGACAAGTTTTAGTAACTCGCCAGTTGTTTAATATGTTATCAGGTCTCTCCCATTTCCCACTCTCATCGTGTACTAATAGCTTTAGTTTTTCTCCATCGTAGGAGTTATCACCTGTGTTTTTCCAGTCAATCGTTGTGTCGAGACCTTCGAGTTTCTCTGCTCCTTGTTTTGATTGTATTGACTTTCTTGTAAGTCTAGAGGCTGGGATTCTGTATGCGAGTTCTGTCTTTGGACGGTCCATTCCGTCTTGTATTGGTTTAAAGAAGAATGGATAGTTAACCGATATTGGTACAACTTTGTCCGTAAACATCTTCTTTGCATCGGATCCAGATTTTGACAGTATTCCAAATCTAGCATCTGAAGATATTGTTGCTTGGTTAACAGTCTCGCCGGAAGCCATAAAAGAAAATCCAGATCGTCTGTTCTTGAGGTAGGACATTCCATAACATCTTTTGTCTGCTTTGCAAGCTTCCCAGAATATAAAGAATAATCTGTTTGCTTCTCTAAAGTCTGGTTTCCCAACATCAATCTTGGACCACTGCAGGTACATAAAGTGAGTACCAGTAATGTAAGTAGCCACGCTTTTATTATTAAACCAATGGCCTTCGTCTCTTCTTCTGAATTGTTCATCTATATATGGTTCCCATTTATTTTGAAAGTCTTCTGGATAATCTCTCCATTCGAATATACTCTCAACAGACTTGAGTTCTTTAGGATATTCTTCAGCCTTCCACTTGTTAGTAGATCTATCTATTTTAGCAGGTTCTTTTGGTAGAGCTATATTCAAGTTGTTTATACTGTATATCTCACCTATTTGACCAGTTTTACTTATAACAACTATATCATGTTCTTTGTTATAGCCATAAGACCACTTCTTAGACTTGTTCAGTCTGGATATGGTATTTTGCCTAACAGGTGTTACGATACTGTATAAGGTTTGCTTGTAGATCATTTATTCTTAGATCTTTTTTCTGCAAAACCAGTGAAGCTTTTTTCTTCAACCTGCTCCTTTGGCTTGTTATTTAATAAATCCTCTTCCTCCTGTATTCTACTCAATATTTCAAACGCATCAAATATAGCTAACTTCTTAGTAGCAGCTGCATTTTTTAGTTTGTCGGCTGTTAGATCGTCCCCAGAATCAACTATAGCTTCTTCAGCTACTTTTATTAATTCCTCCACCGCTTTCTGTCCAGCTAGGATTATATTCTTCTTCGTTTCCTGTACGTTCATATTTAATTGTTATTGAAGTGGTTGGTACTCTATATAATCTTTGAGCACCTATAATAAACTCATATTCAGAGCTTGGTCCAAATCCGATCAAGTCTCCCTCATGTAATCCATTTAATTTTGGATCTTTTAGTTTTAAAATACCAACTAGTGGTTTTTCAAAATTACTTGAAAACATTTTAGTTTCTTTTATTGGCTTAACTAGATTAAAGCCTTCACAAGCAAACCACCTAGGGCAGTTACAACTCTCATCTACTTTATCGTAAGCATATATCTGGTTTAACTGTACAATATACATACCATCACCATAATAACTCTTACTATTCTTTTCCTCTCCTCTTATGTCCCTGAAGCATCTAAATACATTGTGATGCACTATAACCTTATCACCAACGCTTATACCTGTTTCATTCTTATACGGTTCGTACACTACCTCAGCTATCCTACTAACGTAGTTGTGGTTTTCTAACTCCGTATTTAATATCAATTCCTTACCATCAACAAATTTTCTATTGTTGTACCTACCATCAACTGGTTTTACAATAAAATCTAAATACCCTTTCATTAGTACTGTAGATCATATTCAACAGCAATAGACATTGTTTTGTAAAAGTCTTTCCAAGGCATTAATTCGTCAGCTTTTTTTATATAAACCGAAAACTTATTATCCTCCTCTATGATGTTCTCTATAATATGACCACCATACACTTCCTGTCCAACAGAGTAGTGCATGGCATCACTTTTATAGTCCCGACCAATACTAATCTTTCGTATTAGTCTCATCTTTCTCTATATCTTGAATTTCACCTGTATTTATATCTATATTCACAGACCCATATTTACTTTCCAGAATGTTTTTAGTACTTTCTAATTCTTTTAGCAATATAGAGAATTTAGATACAAGATCTATTTTGTGCGCTTCAACTCCACCGATTTGCATTTGTGCTTGATTCACATCATACATTGCTTCTTGCAATTCCTTGAGTTCCACGTCACTTATTTTCTTAGGTGTAGAGTCATTGTTAACTTCTTCGAACTCCGTGTAATCTTTTACTTTTTCCATTTTTACTTGATTTTATATAATTTATTATTATAGTTACATTATTACGTGAAAATAACCTTATTTAATAGTCTACTGGTCAACAGGTGGTACTTCTGCGCCTCTAGGCCAACCCATAAAACTATGTGCCGCTACATCCCCTGGGAACACTTCGTATGTTCCGAAATCAAGTAGATCGCTAGACATTACATCATACGCCCACCCTGGGTAATAAACTGGTGGTGTTATCTCGTGACCATCAGGATCGTAAGTCCCTGGTATCTCAACCACCTTACCAATGTTTACTACTGCTGCTGTTCCGTTTGTAAACTGCATGGTTGTTACACCCTCTTCGGTTACCTCTTGCCATACCCCTTTAGATATTAGCACATCTTTTCCTTGTTGTTCTGTATCAAATACAGTCTTATAAATTTGCATCATGTTGTTAGTTTTATTAGTTCTGCATCTGATAATGCTTTTGTGTAAACTTGTAAGTCTTTAGTGTTACCGAAGAAAGGTAAAGTTCCATTACCGTTGTAATCAAAAGATAAATTATCTAATACAGCACCAAAAGAAAAGGCTGTAGTATTACTCACAACATTAACCCCATCAATAAAAACAGATATATTACCACTCTTGTACTTTAACGCTACTTTGTAAAATTGATTTGCATTAGTCGCAACAGTTGTATCTGTCATTACATTTACTGCATTGGCTCTTACCCTTGAGTAAAAATCTGTGTCATTACTAAAACCTATTGTGACACTATTAGCATCGCTATTGCTAGCTGCGTTATTCAATGATATTAAAATAAAATTATCATTGTCCTCTTGTCTTTTAGCTATCTCTGCATACAATACACCTTCCTCGCTGTTTATCTCTGGTGTTGCGTTTATACAAGTTTCTTGGTTACGTGTAACTGTAGTTCCCGATGTTGGGATATACGAAGTTGCGTAGGATTGTTGTTCTAATTGTGCGCCCCAAAAATACAAAGACTCTCCATCAGGTAAATCTCTTGCTATTTGAACTTGCCCAGAACCTGAAGTGTTTGTCGCTGTAAAAGTTAAAGAAACTTTAGTCCAAGTAGATGTGTTTATTTGAGAAACAACATTCAAACTAAATTCATTTGCCCCATCATAAGCCAATAGCCTAACAAAAGTAGCGTCTATATTTTTACAATACACACTAAAGGTATATGTAGTTCCACTTACTACTGAAAAATTATTTCTAACTTTAGAGTTTCCCGTTGTACTTAAGAATTTAGTAGCATTATTTTCTCCAGATGGACTTATGGTAGAATTTGAGATTAAATTTACATTTTGTATTTGATTCCAAACTTCAAAATCCTCTGAATAAGGTACTAAATTCGTACTCTGCGGCTCTAGTAAAAATGCCTCTGTGCCAGTTGAGTAATCTATTCTAGGAGTGTTGGTTTCAGTTTTGTATTCTTTTATAGATACGTTGTCTATTGATATACTTGAGTTTGTTGTAGCGTTTTGAAACAAGAAAATTTGATTGGCTGTGTTTTTTATATAAATTGTATGTGTTACCCCTAAATCAGTAGGAGCAACTATAAAAGAACCACCAGCAGAATAATATTTAAAACTTGTAACTCCATTATTTTCTATTACTCGATATTGTAATTTATAAGTTTTATTTACCGTTACAACGTTTAAAGAAGATACGCCATCCGTTGCATAAGCCAATGCAGTTGATTGGGATGCTGAATTTGTAAGTGTTAGTTTACCTCCCGATATTAATACATTTGACGTTTGAGAGTACCAACCTAAAGACCAAGATGTTGTACTTGGTATACCATCAGTAGAAAAATCTCCATTTGTAATTTCTTCTGGTCCTAGCTCATTAGTACTTTGTATTAACCCCTGTGCATCTACGTATGTAGCCTCAGAGCCTCTAGCAAATGTGAAATCAGTTGCTATCGTATCAAAGTCTAAAGCAAACGTAGGATCAGTTGGTGTTGGGTATGTAAGGTCAGCGAGTTCTTGGTCGCTTAAAGCCTCTTTCCAAACTGCAAGTGCTTTTGTTTTGCCGAAGAAAGAAGACGTGTTATTTGGTCTTTGAAATTCTAAAACATTCAACCCTATGGGCATAGTTGCATTTGTAT
>Ga0209196_1000212_pt1 | contig 47891 bp, 25 predicted proteins | sample COGITO_mtgs_1105_5_FD_184801 | JGI IMG/M metagenome (GOLD analysis project Ga0209196, IMG submission 184801) | Pelagic marine microbial communities from North Sea - COGITO_mtgs_110509 (SPAdes) (version 2) | ecosystem: Environmental > Aquatic > Marine > Epipelagic ... | reverse complement strand
AATATGCCGACGCCGTTGCCGGCTATTTTTGCCCGTGTCGATGCGGCGACTCAAAAACGTATTGGCTGGATGGAGAAATTCGGTGAGTGGAAACATGTAACTCAAGTCGGCGAGTGGCAAGAGGGCGGCACTGTCACTTGGGAGGTGGATGTGGCAGCAGCTGGTGATTATCATCTGGAGCTCACCTATCGCGGCGTAGGGCGCCCCGTGTGGGCGATCAAGACCGACGAGGGAACGACACTGCAAAACCAACAAGCCGGGACTTCGGGCTATCACACCTATCCGTTCGGAATCTTGAACTTTGCGACGCCAGGTAAGCACAGTATTACGGTTAGTTTAGTCGAGGGTGATCCGGAATTAACCAGCCTCAAGTCGATTGGTCTAGCGCCAGTTAATTGATTGCGTTTTTAGCACCACTTAGGTAGCGAGTTAGGGCCCATGTAATAAATGATTCGATGAAAAGAGTAGCTACAATTACATTTCTTTTAGGATTAGCGTCACTGGCTTCGGCCGATGTCGTGCTACCTAAAATCATCGCTGGCCACGCTGAGGAACCTTTGATTGTCGCACATCGCGGCGCATCGCGGGATGCCCCTGAGAACACAATTCCTGCCTTCCAGTTGGCATGGGAGCAGGGAGCCGATGCCATTGAAGGCGATTTTCATCTAAGCAAAGACGGGGAAATCGTCTGCTTCCACGATGCCGACACAAAGAGGGTCGCGGGCACTCAACTGGTCGTTCGCCAATCAACCTTGGCTGAATTGAAACAGCTGGATGTGGGCGCGACTCATGGAGTGGCTTTCAACGGGACAAGAATCCCGACCATCGCTGAAGTTTTTGCGACGATTCCGCAAGGGAAGAAGATCTTTATCGAAGTGAAGTGCGGCGCTGAAATCATTCCCACGTTGCTCAATGAGATCGATCAATCAGGCCTGACACAGGAGCAGATTGTAGTCATCTCCTTCAACAAGCAGGTGATTCAGCAACTCAAGATCAAAGCACCGCAATACAAGGCATCCTGGTTGTGCAGTTTCAACAAACAAGAGACAGGAGAGATTACACCAGCTCTCGCTACGGTCTTGAAGACGCTGAAGCAGATTCAAGCGGATGGCCTCAGCTCGAACACCGCTGTGCCTGCGTCGGTCATCGAAGCGGTCAGTCAGCAAGGATATGAATGGCACGTCTGGACCATTAATGATCTGAATACCGCAAGACGCATGCAAGCATTGGGCGTTCTGTCGATCACCACAGACGTGCCAGGCTCCATGAGGTAACACCTAATCGTCTCTTATTTGTCCTTCTTCGGCAGGATGCCGCCCTTGTAGGCTTGGGCGATGGCGGCGGGGGAATTTTGTACCTTCAGCTTTTTATACATCCGTTTCACATGGTCGGCTACGGTGTTTTCGCTGATGTTTAATTGATCCGCGATCTGCTTCTTTAAATGTCCCTCGCTGATGAGTGTCAGTATTTCAATCTCACGAGGTGAGAGGTCGATTTTGAGTGAGGGGTCCGCGTGCGGTTTGGCGAGTGTTTGCATGACATATTGCGCCACCTCGGGGTCTAGGGGAGCGCCGCCCGCGACCACGGTGCGAATGCCTCCGACGATTTCATCAATCGAAGAGGATTTTAACAGGTAACCCGCTGCTCCGAGTTGAACTGCCCGCAGGACATCTGCCTCTTTTTTGGACTGAGTCAGCATGATGATCTTTGCGTCGGGGCAGCAGGCAGCGAAGGAGGCGATAGCGTCGGTTCCGCTGATGCCGGGCAGGCTGATGTCGAGCAGGATGATATCCGGACATGCTTCATCCTTGGCCATGGATTGGAGGCCGCGCAGGGCCACCTCGGCGGCGCCGAACCTGTGAGACAGTTCCAGGTCCACTTCGTCCTCGAGGGCTAATTTGATGGCCTGCCGGTATTCAGGGTTATCTTCAACGAGGATGATTCGAATATGTGGTTTCATAAGATTACTTGCCCGCTCGGGTGAGTCGAGGCCATCGCCGTTTGTTGCGCAAGCGTAGCGAGATACACCATCCGCCTTCGTCGGGATGGGTGAGCGTGACTCGGGCACCGAGGATTTTGGCGCGTCGTTTGAGGGAAGGGGGCAGGGCCTGTGCGCCGTGATCGGGTGGGCTGCTGCCGTTATCGGTCACCGTCAGGAGGGTCGTTTTTGCACCGACGACCAAGCGGGTGGAGAGCTCCGTGGCATCAGAATGGCGGCAGCAGTTGATCAGGCACTCTTTGTAGAACAAGAACAGGTCGACCTGTTTTTGCTGATCGATCGTTGCCAGGTGCTGCTCGCCTGACACGGACAGCTTGTGTTCGAGATTAACTACAATGCGCTCGGCCGCGCGATTCATATCAGCGATGAGCCCCTTATACAGTCCTGTGGCGGTTTGTAGGTCAGATACATGGTGCACGGCGACAATGGAGCGCTTTGTCGTGGCCTGGATTTGCTGTAACAGGCCAGGCAGCCTTTCGGGGTTTGTGACGGCCTTCTTTTCGGCCAGTTCGCCGCAGATGTGATTACGCCGAATTTTACTCACAACGCGGATCTGATTGATCATGAGCTGGAGCAATTAAAAGGGCAGTTCGACTGTGTCTTTGCGATTGCGGACCGCTTGGCAACGAGTGCATGGCATAGTTGCCAGCGACTGAAGCTGAAGATTCCGCAGCAAGTAAAGGTCGTCGGTTTTGGTGCCTTAAATTTGCGCGACCCGCGTGTGGCCATTTCGTCGTTTGATCAAGAGCCTTATCAGATCGGTCAAAATGCGGCGAAGCTGTTGGTCGAACGTATCGAGAAGGGGCCGTGGAAGCGTAAGCCGAAGGCGAAGACGATCCTGAGCACCCCGATATTCGTTGAAGGCACGTCTTGCCCTGAGGCGTAATGTCCCTCGTGATCGCGAGGGTAATTTTGAGCCGATACTGGTTCCTAAGCATCAACGCAGTTTTGACGGTTTTGATGAGGCCATTTTGAGCCTCTACTCCCTTGGCCTGACGACCCGCGACATCCAGGGACATTTAGAGCAGATGTATAACGTCGAAGTTTCGCCGACTCTGATCTCCAATGTGACCGACGCGGTTTGCGAGGAGGTCAAAGAGTGGCAATGCCGCCCATTGGATCCTGTTTATCCGATCGTCTTCTTTGATGCGATCGTGGCGAAGGTCCGAGACAATGGAAAGGTCTCCAACCGTTCGATTTACTTGGCTCTGGGCGTTAACATGGAGGGGCAAAAGGAAGTGCTAGGCATGTGGTCTTCGCCCAACGAAGGCGCGAAGTTCTGGCTTAATATGCTCACTGAACTCCAGAATCGAGGGCTACGTGACACCTTCTTTTCCTGTGTCGATGGGCACAGTGGTTTTCCTGAAGCTCTTGAGAACGTCTACCCTCAGACTCGCGTGCAGCTATGCATTGTTCACATGCTACGCAACAGCTTCAAGTTTGTAAGGTGGCAGGAACGCAAGGAAGTCGCCGCCGAGCTAAAAAATATCTACACCGCACCCACTGCCGAGGCCGCCAAAGATGCACTGGTCCGATTCCGTGAAATCTATGACGATCGTTTTCCCGCCATCTATCCGGCAAGTCTCTCCGGGAAGCGGTGCAATGTAACAAGCCTTACATTGTGTTACTGCATAGAGGGACATGCGGCAACTCTGCACTCACTACGTGTTTACGTATATTGTGTGATTCGTTGGGGTGGTATAGACTTCAACTCTTATATGTTATGCTTGTTCAGTTTGTGCGCGCGACATTCAGATTTTGTAGTTGAACAGGCAAGGGGTGCCTTTAGATCGAGACTCGTCATTTACACTCCCCGAATTCGCCTTTACCTTTCAATTTAAATGCAAACCTCACACAACTCACGCCAATCGCAATCTTCCGGTGGATTTGCTCTTGTTATCGCGTTGAGTTTGATGGCTTTCGTGCTTCTGCTGTTGCTGTCAATCACCACCCTAGTTCAGGTGGAGTCACAGTCCGCGGTGATTGCATCCGCCCGAGTTGAAGCAGAGCAAGCTGCGCTCCTGGGCTTGAATGTCGCGATCGGAGAGTTACAGAAGGTAACCGGGCCGGATCAGCGTATTACGGCGACGGCTGATCGACTCATAGATGCGAACGGTGTCGCCGCTGGCCACCAATACTACACCGGGGTCTGGAACAGCACGGATGGGACCTTCATTCAATGGCTTGCCACTGCCGCGAATGCCAGTGGTGCTTTAGACCAAAGCGGGCTGATCGGTGAGTTGGATGTGAATGCTGCATCCTCTGCCCCGGAAAGAATTGTGCTGCATACGGCGTCTGATGGCACGCCAGATGTGGCGGTGGACAAGGTCTCCGTCGAGCCATCGACCGCCTATGCCTACTGGATTGAAGATGAGGGCGTGAAGGCGAAGGTGAATACCATCGCGGAAGAAGGCTATTACTCCGCAGTGGCAGAAGCAGACCCGAGGGATCCCGAGTGGCTCTATCCGATGGGGGCGGTGCAGAGTGCCGGCTCAGAGTTGCTTGCGGAAATCGGTGCAGCGACAGCGGGCAAGCACTCCGATACTGCGGTTCGAGCCTACTTGAGGAAGTCACAATCCATAGATGATTTTGAGTTGCAGGGAGTCGCTGCAGAGGACGTCCGCAAACTCGATCATGACGTGACGACCATTTCATACGGACTGTTGACTAACCCGGTCAGAGGAGGTCTGAAGACAGATCTATCGCTGGCTTTTGAGTATGGAAATGCGGACACGGGGAATGTCTTTGTGGTCGATAATTATGATCACCCGGCAGGCAAGTCGATTGATGTGCGCGGCCCGACCTGGTCGGTTTTTCAGGATCATTACAATCTCTACAAGCAGATGTCGTTCAATGCGGGGATTCCCAGTGTCACTACCACCAATCCAATGGCGCATGGCGAACTATCAGATAGTGACATCGTTAGCTTCTACAGCACGCGGGGACATATTCACCATTATTACCGTGACCCGAATGTCTATGAGGTCGCTGAGTCTGTGGGGAACGGAGCTGGTGGCTTTGTATTGCCGCGCCCGCTTCTGGTGCAGCGGCAACCGGTCTATCTTGGTCACATCATGGTGATCTCTATGTTCAATGATGGTGGTATGCTCAAGACGGTCTTAAATCCGGTCGCACTGTTGTGGAATCCTTACAATGTAACGCTTGAATTGGCGAGTGCCTCTCAGGTTAGAGTGGAGCCTAATATTGCTTTGGAGTATTCATTCCAGGGAGATACACCCGCATATAAGGGGCGTGTGTCGCTTCCGATTCTATTGCAGCGGGAGATTGGATCCAGCTTGATTAATCTGACGATTGCCAGCGGAGAGCGTTTTGAACCAGGCGAACTGAAACTATACTCTGCCAATGGAATGGTGACCTCTAACACGATCGCTGCTAGCAATACATTCAACCCGGCCAGTGGCGTTTACTTGGATAGTTGGTATCGCACTGACAAGGTCGGTTCTAATGATATCCTGTCCATGGTGATCAGTAGCAATTATATCGACAATGGGCTTAGTATCCCTCCTGAGGTGACCACGATTGATATGGCCATTGCCGCATTCCAAACGAACTGGAATACATCGCATTATATGTTAGCTGGAGCTGGGACTGTGGATCAGTATTATAATCGAATGATCGCATTTACCGGCGATATGGGCACGGGGCCAACAGGATCGGACAGCATGATTGATGGCGGGAGTGGCAAGGATGGGCTCAGTTTCGTTTCGAGTGTGCCAGTCTCTTCATTGTCAAATCCTTATCCGATCGGCATCTTTAATTGGACCACGGCAGCCGCGGATAATATTAATAATCATCTGCAAAAACCGAGCGCGATTGACATGTATTTAGCGTCGAACCCGCGCGCGCCGTTCTCCACCAGTGAAGTGGGCACATATTGGCATCTGCGTTGTAATCCCTATACCACGCTGGAGCCTCAGACCTTTGGTGGTGGGCTCACTGAACTGGAGAATTTCTTCAATAATTATGAGCGTCCGCATTATGGAACCTCATACAATACCGTAGGTGATGGGCAACACCGCCCCGTCGCGTGGGAGTTTCCGCTGACCCCGTTAACCTCCATTGCACAGCTGCAGCATGTCTTTTTCAACACCGATGGCTATGAACCTTCGTATGCGGTTGGGAATTCGTTTGCATCGCCTTACTTGAGGCGGACAGAGTCGATTTCTTCCGTGGGGCCAATGAATGTTCATGGCAAACCCTGGAGCGGCTCAGCTGTTGATTTCTCATACTTGCTGAACGAGGCGCTTTGGGATGACTACTTTTTCTCGTCGCTATCACCGACTTATGAAACGGGCACGGAAACGGAAGGTTTGGATGACGCAATTGATGCGTTTGTTGATGGCAGTAGCAGTTTGAAGAATGTGCGGATGCGTCTCCATCTACCTACGGGAACTGATCTTAATGCGCTGACAACGATCCTGAAAGACGGAGACCCTGATCGCACGCCAGAGGAGACACTTGCCGCGCATCTGCTGGTGGAGGGCGCGTTCAATGTGAATTCCACTTCGATCCCCGCGTGGCGTGCCTTCCTTGGCAGTGCATATAATCAATCCGTGGTTGGCATGGAACTCAACGATGGAGCAGGGCAGTCGCTCAAGATCGGCAGCAACGATGATCAAGCAGCTTTTTCCCGCTTTTCGCGCCCCACATTGGATATGAGTCATCCGAGTGCCTCGATCATTCAAAACAATCCGGGCAGTGGCTACCGCACCTTGGATGCGACCGAATTAAACGACCTGGCCACGGCCGTTGTGGCGCAGGTTAAGGCGCGCGGCCCGTTTATGTCGTTGTCAGATTTTATCAACCGCAAGCTTTCCGATGGCGAGGATGGCCTGATGGGCCCCCTGCAACAGGCGATCAACGATGCTAAATTGAATGATAACTTTGCTCTGGGATTGCCTGTCGATTATAGTGGTAGCGATCCTTCGTCCAGCATGCGCAATGATGTCTTTCTTGATCCGGAGGCGGGGACGGGCAATTCGTATGGAGTGGGCCCCGGCTACTTGATGCAGGGAGATCTTTTGAATTCTTTGGGGCCGTATCTGACGGTGAAGTCAAACACCTTCACGATTCGCAGTTATGGGGAGTCGAGGGATCCTGTAACCGATGTTCGTTCGGAGGTGTATCTTGAAGCGACAGTTCAGCAGCTTCCTGAATTTGTAGATCGTATTGATTTGGTGGATACTGAGTTGGCCGACCTTAGCGTCACGAATGAGCAATTCGGACGTAGATTTAAAATCATTAGCATTCGTTATCTGGATCCGAGTGAGATCTGAACTGAATAGAGTCGCGTCCTTGTTATGAGATATTTTCGATACCTGATCCACTTTTTCGCTTTGTCCTTGGTGCTGGTCGCACAAGATCAGCCCGAGCACGTAAGTTTCGATTTTCGTTGTTTGGCGATGTCCAAGGAACTCCGTATGGTGGAGCTCTACGTCGGCTCTGCGGAGGATTCCAAGCGTCTCCCCATCCGCTTGAATGATTTGTCAAAGACTGAGACGTATGGCTATACGGGCGCACCGCTGTTGTATTTTTATGACCAAGCTAAGGGGGGAGAGGTCGTCGCGACCTATCAATACAACCCGGAGCAGGAGGCGCCGTTACTCCTGTTCGTTGCGAATGGGGAGGGAGAGTCGCCGGCTTACAGTGTGCTCAGCATCGAAGATAGTTGGTCGAAAGTGGGGAAGGGCACGTGCCTGCTAGTCAACCTCGCAAGCAAGCCACTCTACTGGAAGTTCGGGGACGAGCGGTTTAAGATCCCTTCAAAGGATCAGCGACTGATTGATGCAAAGAAAGAAGCAAAAACGCCGGTCATTGCGCTGGAGATGGATAAGGATGGAAACCCGTATCGAGTGTATCGTGGGCAATGGCACAACGTAGAGAATATGCGTCGTCTGATTTTTGTGCGCGATACGACTGAACAAGAGGTTGGTTCGGTGCGTGTCAAAATTATCGAAGATTTCTATGTGCCGAAGCAGTAGGGATGCGGCTGGTTTAGTATTAATGAATTACACTATGAATTGTCTAAAAGTCACCTTCAATGCTGTGCTGCTATGTGTCGTGTGCACGATGCTTTCGTCAATCGCTTCTGCTGAGGTGAGCCGACCAGCCAAGCCAAATATTATTTTGATCCTGACCGATGACCTCGGTTGGCAGGATGTGAAGTGCTATGACATTGACGAACCCTCGCCGATGGAGACGCCGAACATCGATGCGTTGGCGAAGCAGGGGGTGCTCTTTTGGCAGGCCTATTCACCCGCGCCGACGTGTGCACCTTCACGTGCCGCGATTTTAAGCGGCGATCATCCGGCGCGTGCGCAGATGACCCATGTGTCGGGCGGCAAGCCTCCTCATGCGCATAGTGACGGGTGGTCGATCATGTCGCCCTGGTATAGCGTCCGCATGCCTGTTGAGACGGTGACGATCGCAGAGGCGCTTAAGGCGAATGGCTATACCACCGGGCACAGCGGCAAATGGCATGTTGCTATGCGTCATCACGGCTATCCGCAGCCGGAGGATCAGGGCTTCGATTACACTCGCCACAGCCGTGGCGTGCAGAGCGGTATGAAGAATCGTTTGACTGGGTTTGCGACCAGCGCCCCCGAGGATCCATATCGCCTGGATGAAAACGGCTTTCCCTTTGATCAGACGACTGAGGATGCCATGACTTTTGTGCGTGAGAATCAGGGTGAACCGTTTTTTCTCTATTTTGCCAGCTGGCTGGTGCACACACCGATCATGATGCATAGCGAACAGTTGTTGCGGAAATACGAACGCAAGTTGGGGGTGGAAATTACCGAAGCACATCAAAAGGGCTGGACGAAGGAAGGGCAGACCAATCCATTTTACTGCGCGATGGTGGAGCAGCTCGATTATTATGTGGGCAGGCTGATTCACTATCTTGAGAGCACGGATGATCCGCGCTGGCCCGGGCACAAACTGATCGAGAATACCTACGTTATTTTTAGCTCGGACAACGGCGGCATGGAAGGGCATCCCGGCGAAATTATCACCGACAACTTCCCGCTCGATAAAGGCAAGATCTCAGTGATGGAAGGCGGCACCCGCGTGCCGTTGATCATTGCCGGGCCTGATGTTCCGCAGGGGGTGCAGACGGATGTCATGGTGAATGGACTCGATTTCTATCCGACCATACTTGCGTTGACCGGCACGGATATTCCGACCGGTAAGGAGTTCGACGGGCTGGATATTTCTTCGCTACTGTTACGAGATCCAACGGATGCGTCGTTGATCCGAACGGCAGAGGACACGGTGCGTGATACGATGGTTTGGCATTTTCCTAACAGCGCGGCTCAGGAGAGCGCGATCCGTATCGGTGACTTCAAACTGATCCGCAACTATAATGCCACACCCGAGCTGGAACTTTACCGTTTGTATGATTCAGAAAATGGCCAGCAGAAGCGAATCGATATCGAGGAAGCGAACAATCTCGCCACTACCATGCCGGAAAAAACAGCGTCGATGAATGCGAACTTGACCGAAGTTCTGACGGAAATGAAAGCGAGCTATCCATATTATAATCCGAACTGTAAGCGCCTTGGGGAGCGGGTGAAGGTGCCTGCCGTGCTCTCAAACAGCCGTGAAGGGGATAAGGTCATGTTTGCTTATAAAGAGAACGGTGCCAAAGTCGTGCGGGCGAATTTGATCTATACCCAAAATGGCGGAGATCATTATGAGGAGTGGTTTCGGACACCAGCCACGCTGTTGCCCGGAGGAAACGTCTCGGCGCAGCTGCCAGAGGGCACCACCCACTATCTGATCAACCTGATCGACGAGAATAACTTTCTAGTCAGTTATCCGAAGATGACGAATGATGTTGGTCACCTATACTCAACGATCGCACTGCCGGTTGAATCAGGGCATTTAAATAATGAATAACAGGCTGAAGGGTTTGTCCGCCAGTATCTTGGCGATCATTGCTCTCATCGCCAGCGCGGCTTCGGCGCAGGCGTCCTCAGGCAGGGTTCCCGCTAACAGTTCGAATGAGCTAGACCGTCCGAACGTTATACTCATGTTGATTGATGATTTAGGCTGGGCCGATTTGGGGCTGACGGGCAGCACCTTTTATGAGACCCCGAACGTGGATGCACTGGCCAAGGAGGGCGTGTTTTTTAGTAACGCGTATGCCGCCAATCCAGTCTGCTCACCGACGCGGGCCAGTATCTTGACTGGCAAATATCCGAGCCGATTCGGACTAACCAATCACAGCGGCTATAGCGGCGCTCAGGGGCCGGGCCATCAACTCAAGCCACCTCAGATCGTGGGCAACATGCCGCCCGAAGACGTGACTTTGGCGGAGGCCTTGAAAGTTGCGGGTTATAAAACTGCGCATGTCGGAAAGTGGCACTTGCAGGCTCATCATGACACTAGCCGCACACACTATCCAGAGGCGCGCGGGTTTGATGTGAATATTGCTGGCGGTCGTAATGGTCAGCCAGCATCGTATTATTTCCCTTATACCCACGAGAAATATCCGCAAAATAATATTCAGGGTTTGGATGATGGACAAGTCGGCGACTACCTAACGGATGCATTAACTGATAAAGCGATTGCGTTTATTGAATCCAATCAAAGTCAGCCGTTCTTTTTGAACATGTGGTATTATACGGTGCACACACCGATCCAACCGCGCAAAGACAAGCTGGTTAAATACCGAAAGAAAGCCGCAGCGATGGGCTTGAATGCCACCATGCGCAAGGCCTTACCAGAACATCAGAGCTTTTCCCATGCGCATCAGGACAATGTCGCCTACGCCTGTATGGTTGAGAGTATGGACGAAAATGTCGGCCGCATTATCGATACACTGAAACGACTTGGACTTGAAAATGATACTATCATCATTTTCTGCTCAGACAACGGCGGACTTTCGACAGGCTCAGGGCCGATGTCACCGACTTCCAGTGGTCCGCTACGCGCGGGGAAGGCGTGGATTTACGAAGGCGGCATTCGCGTGCCGTTGATCGTCAAATTGCCGGGCAAGGTCAAAGCTGGGTTGACGCTGGCAGAGCCGGTGATCACCACCGATTTGTATCCGACGATCCTTGAGTTGGCGGACTTGCCACTGCGGCCAGAACAACATGTGGACGGCGTGAGCCTCGAACCGTTGCTAACTGGAACTAGGGGGGATCTCGAACGCGAGGCGATCTATTTTCATTATCCGCACTACCATCACATCAACACCATGGGGCCTGCAGGTGCGGTGCGTATGGGCGATTACAAGCTGGTCGAAGTGTTTGAGTCTGGAAAGGTCGAGCTGTATAACTTGCGTGAGGATCTCGGCGAACAGAACGATCTCGCCGCGTCCATGCCTGAGCTGACTACGAAATTGACAAAGATGCTGCACGACTGGCGTGAGCATTCAGGCGCGGTCATGATGACTGAGAATCCGGATTATAAAGTCGAGAATGATTGGCGGACTAGATGAGCCCCTTGCGGATGGCGGTCGCGATGGCGGCAGCGTTGTTGGGTGCTTTGAGCTTTTCGTAGATGTTGCGGGTGTAGAGGTCGATCGTGTGGTAGCTGAGCTTAAGTTGGTCAGCGACTTCCTTTTTGGTGAGTCCGTCGGCCATCGCGCTGAGCACTTCGGCTTCGCGCTCGCTGAGTGGGTTTTCCTGTGACTCTCGAGGGGTGCAGGCTAGGGTGGTGAGCACAATGCGTGAGAGGCGAGGGTCGATGACCGCTGCGCCGTGGTGCACGTCCAAAATCGCCTGGTGGATATCTTTAACACTGCCGCCCTTGATGATGTAGCCGGAGGCTCCGCGCTGTATGGCGGTCAGAACGTTCGGGTAGTCGTCATTCTGGGTCAGCATGATGACTTCCGTGGAGGGCATGATCCGCTTGAGTTCGGGCAGGGCATCCAGTCCGGAGAGTCCCGGAAGGTTGATATCCAACAGGATCAGGTCGGGTGCGTCGGGCACCTCGGTGGTGGCATTTCGGAAGGCTTCGAAGGAGCCGTATCCGTCGAAATATTCGACACCTTCTAGCAGTGTGAGCGCCTGTTTGAGCGAGTTCAGGTAGTTCTGATTGTCTTCGATGATGAGGATGCGGATGGAGTCTGTCATTTTTTATGCCGTCGTTGTTTGGGAATCGTGAGTCGGATGATGGTGCCTCCGTTTTTAGGGGCGTCAAAAGAGATGTGTGCGTTTAGTTTCTTGGCGCGTTTTGTGAGGTGGACGGGGAGAGTCGAGCGATCCTGAAATCCCTGTCCGTTGTCAGTGATTTCTAGGTGCAGCTGGTTGGCATCGGCGTGGGTGCAGATCTCGACGTGAGTGGCGTTCGCGTGTTTAACGATGTTGTGCAGTGCCTCTTTGAGGAAAAGCACGAGCTCCCACTTTTCTGTTGGGGTGAGGGCGTTGAACTGCTCGGGTGCACCGAAGTCAGAGCGGGTTTGCATGCCGGGCAGCATCTGGCGTTCCACGCGACGGAATTGGCCGATCAGGTTACTTTCGACGCCCTGCTTTTCGAGGAAGCGAGAGAGCAGTCGGATTTCGGTCGCGGTTTCCTGGGCGACGCGGGTGATGTCGTTGATCATTCCTTGTGCTTGCGCGGATTCGAGTCGATCGGTGTGGGTGAGCAGTTCGGAAGAGAGGGCGATGCTGGAGAGGTTGGCTCCGACTTCGTCGTGTAGGCTTGCGCCGATTTTTTCACGGAGTTTCCGGAGGTTGCGTCGGTGGCGGTTGCGGATGAGCAAGGTAATGAGTAATGCCACGAGCAGCGATGCGATCAATACGGTTTGCAGCAAACGCAGCAGACGGCGCTGTTTTTCAGTGCGTTGTTGTTGGAGGAGGAGCAGTTCCTTTTGTTGCCGCTCAAGTTGCGCCCGACGATGCAACTTGAGTAGCCATTCTTTGTGGGGCATGATGCGGCCGCTCGAGGTTAGCCCGTCTGTTAAATGTTGAAGTTTATATTGCTCCTGGGCGGGCAGCAGGGGCTGGACTCCAGTCAATACGTTGGTTCCATTTTGCAGGAGTTCGATTTCCGAGAGTCCAAGAGCCTCTCGACCCGTGCGCGGATCCTGTTGCCCTTCGCTCATTTCGAGCCAGATGTAGCGGCCGGATGTTTGCTTGAGGTCGCGCATTAATGGAGCGGATCCAATCTGATGCGGCGTGTTGATCTTTAGGACGACTTGGGCGGCCTCTGGGTCCGCTTCGCTGCCGATGCGCAGAGTGATATTGCGCGGGAATCCGACTCCCATTGCGTAGATGTGGGAGAACTGAGGGGAGCGATCGACGGGATAGATCCGGATTTCATCCAAGGTGCAGACTCGGCCGAGGTCGAACAGTAGTTGAGAGGCTCCTTTTACTTCGTCTATGAATTCGTGGTCTGGCGACGAAACTTCTTTGGGATCGATCGGCGGGAAATAGCTATAGCCGTCCACGGCATAGATCGGGTGGAACATCAGCGGGTAGTTTCTATGGTCGGCAGATCCAGTCCGACTGTTGAGTGCCACATTTTTTAACCCGTCAAAGAGCAATACTTCATTGAGGGCGAAATTGTGCCCTTCATTGTTCTGTCGCCAACTCATTTCCGGCTGGAGGCGGGTGGCTTTGATTCGCACTTTTTTTGCCATGGTTCCCTTTGGGAGCGTAAAGACGATTGGGGCTGCGCCGGGGTTTTGGAAATCTGTTTTGGAGTGGTCGACAACTACCCGCCCCTTGTTGTATCCTGCCGCTGCCCAGTATGTTCCTTGCTGTAATGCCGCCCATGTCTTGCTTTCGTTATACCAGCCCTGAATGTCCTGTGTTTTATAGCTCTCCTGGAGTTGGGGTGTTTCAAAATCGCCATTGCTCAGCGCAAAAGGCGGATTCAGTTGGATGTTATCCACGGCAGCGCTCTTTTTCGGGCTCTCATTCGCGATCCGTAGAAACAGCGTGGCACCTGCCGGGACAGCGCGTAGATCGAAGTGGGAACTGACGGAGTTCGGCACCTGCTTGCCGGTGCTTGCGGCCCACTCCGCCCACGACGGATGGGTATGCGTGTGGCCCACCTGAGTCACGCCTGGCGCGTGATGAACATCGCGGTCGTCTGCCATTTCAAACTCGTTCGCATAGTAGAGCGAAACAGAGATCGGCGCCGCACCCGGCCCATCGAAGCTCTGATTTAACTCAAGTGCGCAGACTAATTCGTCAGGATGCTTCGCAGGGTCGTAAGTGCCGATCGGCTGATAGAGCCAGCCGCCGGGCCCGATTGCAGCATGTTGAGTTCCCAGCGTTTCATCCTGCCAGGCTTCAATGGTGAACCGGTGCGGGAAGCCGAGTGTTTCAAGTTCGCCCGCCTTATTTTTCAGAAGTGCCGGGATCAGCACGATGGTATCAATTTTGCGTGTTTCAGGCAGGATGATGTCCAGCCAGGTCGTGTGGTCTGGATCCTGAACGATGGCCGATCCAAAGCCGACGGTCGGACAGAGCATGTTGGGCTGCAGTTTTGGCAGCTGTTCCAACTCGGCATCCACTGCGGCGATTTCCTTGTCCAGATCGGTGGACGGAGTGCAGCTGGCGAGCAGTGCGGCGCAGATGCTCACAAGCATGGCGGGTATGAGCCGTATATTGAGGGATTTTTGCATATCTTGGTTTGCTGGCATCTATCCGGAAAGTCTTTGCGGAGCGCGCACAATGTAATAGTCGCCACCTTATGCGGCATGAACGGATGCAGGCAACACTGCACTCACTACGTGTTTACGTATATTGTGTGATTCGTTTTTTGGGGGTAGACTTCAACGCTTATGAGTTAAGCATGTTCAGTTCGTGAGCATGAGATACAGATTTTGTAGTTGAGCAGATCAGGAAATATTCAATATGCATCGATTGATTCAAACTTTGACTGTCATCGCCACCATTCTAGTGGCGCTGCCTTTCCATTCTCTGTCCGCACAGAACAGTATCATTCCTCGACCCGCAGAGATGAGTCAGCAGGACGGTGAATTTGAGATCACCGCGCAGACCTGTATTCTGGTGGAGGCTGGCTTGGAGACGAAAGGTCGTCAGCTGGCCGATTTAATGGAGTCGGCGACCGGACTTAAGCTTCAGCTGGTATCCGGCTCCGATTCAGCGGGCAAGGCCATCGCGCTAAAATTGGATCCAGAGCTCGCGCATCTGGGAGAAGAGGGATACGCCTTGACGGTGCGAAAGGGCGGAGTGGTCATTCGGGCCTCCCAGCCTGCCGGTATTTTCTACGGTATGCAGAGCCTGCGTCAGTTGCTGCCGCATGAGGGAGTCGGGCGAAGCGTTCGTTGCGTGAGCATTGAAGACGCGCCTCGTTTCTCCTGGCGAGGCTTTATGCTCGATGAAGCACGGTATTTCAAAGGGATGGACGTGGTGAAGTCCTTGCTGGATGAGATGGCACTGCTCAAGATGAATGTCTTTCACTGGCACTTGACGGATGACCAAGGCTGGCGGATTGAAATTAAAAAATACCCGAAGCTCACTGAGATCGGTTCCAAGCGGATGGATACGCAAGTGGGCGGATGGAATAGTGAAAAGTTCTCGGGTGTGCCGCATGAAGGGTTTTATACGCAGGAAGAGATCAAAGAGATCGTCGCCTACGCGGCTCAACTGCATATTCAAGTCGTGCCTGAAATCGAAATGCCTGGGCACGCGTCCGCCGCGATCGCTTCTTACCCGGAGCTGGGAACTCAGTCCGAACCCATCGAAGTGCCGACCCGCTTCGGCAAGCATTACCCTTGCTACAATGCCGCCGACGAGAACGTTTACCGCATCCTGAATGACATTCTCGATGAGGTGGTGACACTTTTTCCGAGCGAGGTGATTCATATTGGAGGCGATGAAGTTCGTTTCGAACATTGGAAGCAGAGCAATGATATCGCGGAACTGATGCAGCGCGAAGGTTTGAAGACGCCTGCCGATGTGCAGATCTATTTCACGAATCGTATCTCGCGCGATATTGAAAAGAAGGGCCGCCGCATGATGGGCTGGAACGAAATTCTCGGCGATGACCTGCACGGCTTTCTGAAGGACGGGCAAACGCGCTCCGCGGCGACACTTTCGCCCAGCGCAATTATACATTTCTGGAAGGGCAACCCTGCGCTGGCTGAGCGGGCAATTCGTGAGGGCCACGATGTGGTCAACTCCTGGCATGCCTACACCTATTTTGACTACGGTTATAAAGGTATTTCCGTGCTAAAGGCCTATAGTTTTGATCCGGTATTCAAGGGCCTGTCCCCGGAGTATTATGATAAGGTGAAAGGCTTCGGTTGCCAGATGTGGGGCGAATGGATTCCGACGCGAGTGAGCATGGAAAACCTAGTTTACCCGCGCATTGCTGCGTGTGCTGAAGTCGGTTGGACGTCGCTCGATCGTAAGGATTATGTGGACTTTGTTCGACGTCTGGAAAATTTAACCAAGCGCTGGGACCGACTGGGCATTCACTATGATCGTAGTTCTTGGCCCTACATGAACGAGGAGCAGGGAAAACTACCAATTGCAGGCACCTGGGAGCTCGGGGATATTCAGACCGAGGTGACCGATCTGCAATGGGATGTCAGTCAGCTGATCGATGGCGCTGGAACCTTCGATGTGGTCATGGCATACAACCGTGGCGCACACGGTATAAATATTAGTGAAGTCACGCTGTTGCAAAACGGTAAGACGGTCGATTCGGACGTTCACGAAGGGTTTGCCGGCAGTCAGAGTCGCCACATCATCTACCGTCTGAAGGTCGACACTTATCTTCCGGATGCCGTTTACACCCTGCGGGCAAAGGTGTCGGGAAGTGGTGGTAACCGATCTTGGGGCACCGTGCATTTGAGTCAGTCCCACTAGCGAGATTTGGCACATTATCAAACTTAAATAAGAGTGGTATTATTAGTCGCGTTGTGGTGAGTTTAGCCTACGTAATACGTGTTTACGTATATTGTTTGAATCGGGGTTTTGTAGTATTTTATGGATTCGAATTTTGAACACGAAGACGCCCTGTCCAACCGGTCGATGAAATTCATAGAATCATACAGCAGATATGTTAAAGAACAATTCACTAAGAAAATGCATGGTCGTTTGGGCGACTGGTTTGGCAGCTCTGATTTCCCATGCCGAGCCGATTCAGTTTTTGGAACAAGTTTCCCGTGGCGTGCAACCAACGGCGGATGTTTCGTCGGTGTATTCGGCTATAACAGAGTTTGGTGATAATTCTAACGGCGGTGTTGGCGCAGAAAGTCATCGTGATCAGCCGGCGGGGGGAGATGGCCAAAAATGGTTTTTCTTCCAGACTGGTAACGGCGGGAAAGAGGCCGGAATCCGGATCAATTTAGGCCAGGGATTTGAAATTTCTGATGGCGATTCGATTCAGGTCAGCATGCTTTTGGGCGAGAAGAGGGGGCAGGCTTACACGGATCCGGTCTCGGTGATGCTGACGGATGGCCTTGCTGGAAGGCCTTTGGCTCTGGCGACGTATGCTCCCGCCTATACGGACGGCAAGGATCAGGTCACTTTTCTGTTCAAAGAGGGGCTGCGGGACACACAAAAACCGCTGCACGTGAGCATCCTATTCAAACAAGACTCTGAGGGATTTGTTCAGGGCTTGGCGCGTGATGTTCAGATTGTTCAAGGGGCTGGACTCACTGGCGATGTGCAGGGGCGCTTGGCGAATCATGGCAGTGAACCCTTTGATTACGATGGAACAATCTGGGGTAAAGAAATCCTGACTCCGAAGCCGGGGCCTGAGCCGAAGATGACCGGCACCACGATTTTTGGGGTTCGCCCTGGTAAGCCGATTCGGTATTGCGCCACCGCGATTGGCGCCAAACCGCTCACATTCTCTGCAACAGGACTTCCGGCGGGCGTATCGATCGATTCTAAAACCGGTTGGATCACCGGCCGCGCACCGCAGCAGCAGGGCGATGTGACAATCGCGGTGACGGCAACGAATTCAAAGGGAAGCGACTCACGTGATCTCATCCTACGCGTTGGCGATGAAATTTGCCTGACTCCGCCGATGGGCTGGAACAGCTGGTATGTCCATTCGGAAGGGGTGAGTGAACAGGCGATCCGTGAAATGGCCACGGCGATGAAGGAGACAGGGCTGCAGAACTACGGCTGGAGCTTCGTGAATATCGACGACTGCTGGATGGGCGAGCGCGACCCGGTGACCAAGCGGATTCAGGCCAACGGCAAGTTCGACGACATGAATGCGATGGTCGATTACGTCAATTCTCAGGGGCTGAAGGTCGGGATTTATTCGACCACATGGATGTCGACTTTCGCTGGTTACATTGGCGGGACTGCGCCGAATGAAGCCGGTGACTACAGCGAGTATTATATGCCGGAGAGTGAACGTCAAAATCCTGATCAGGTGTTCGGCCGTTTCCCCAGTGGGATTGAAAAACGTATTTGTGAAGTGGGGCCGGTTTGGTTCGTCGATCGCGATGCGCAGCAGTTCGCCGAATGGGGGATCGACTACGTTAAATACGACTGGCTTGAGTGGGACTTGATGACCGATGAGGAAAGAGCGGCTGGAGTGAAGCCGGTTCGTCATGGTCGCGATAAACAGAAGCAGAACGGAATCACACAGCGGTTCTATAACGACTTCCGTGCGCTGGACCGGGACATTGTGCTCAGCCTATCGCCCAAGCATGAGCTCAATGAAGACGGTTTTGTGCGGGATAATTGCAACTTGTGGCGACTGACCGCGGATATTCACGCTCATTGGGACCGTATGATTGCGCCGTTTGAGGACGACGTGGTCAAGCGACTTGCGCTGACCCGTCCGGGCAGCTACGGCGATCTGGATATGCTGCAGATTGGTCCCAAAGGCCGTCCGAACCGCGCCGAAAAAGTGTTCAGGCCGTCGCCTTTGAAGCCGACGGAACAGTATCACCAAGTCACGTTGTGGAGCTTGCTGACCCAGCCGCTTTTGCTGTCGTGCAATATCCCGACGATGGATGAATTCGATCTGAATCTGGTCACTAACCACGAAGTGTTAGCCGTCAATCAGGATGCGCTCTGTAAGCAGGGCTACCGGCTCGAAAACGAAAAAGGTAACTACGAGTTATGGGCGAAGGATCTAGCCGACGGCAGCAAGGCGGTGGGCTTGTTTAACCTTTCGGATGATAATCAGGTGCTGACTCTTTCAGCGCAGACACTGGGGATGAAAGGAAAGGTTCGTGACCTGTGGCGCCAGAAAGACATTGGCATGCTTGAAGATTCGTTCTCTGCCAATGTGAGTGCGCACGGTGTGGTCTTCCTTAAAATTTCCGAGCCTAAGACTGCAGCCGTCGCCTCGTTCTAACCGGAGAAATCTGATCAATATTTTTTTGTTAGTAAAATCAACACTGTATGTCGCTAATCCAATTTTCGGATGGAAATGATAAATATATGAACCTTAATTACCTATTCTTACTTTATTTGTTCTCATGTTTGGCCACGCCTAGTTTTGGTCAACTGATTGATTCTTTGCCGCCGCTGAAGGATGGCAAAGCGCCGCAAACCTTTGATGAGTTGTGGCAGGGGTATGACCCTCGTGCGGAACCTCTGGATGTGGAAGTATTGAAAGAGTGGGAAGAGGACGGCGTCATCATGAAGGTGCTGCGCTACCGAATCGGTGTGTTCAATGGCAAGAAAGCAATGATGGCGGCAATCTATGGATACCCCAAAGGGGCGGAAAATTTACCAGGCCTGGTGCAGATACACGGCGGTGGACAGTTCGCTGACCATCGTGCGGTGCTGACCAATGCCAAGCGGGGGTATGCAACTATATCGATTGCGTGGGCTGGTCGAGTGAGTGCGCCCGATTACATTGTGAACAAGCACGATATTCACCTGTTCTGGGACGACAAGACCTCCGATCCGAATTACCGAGTCACCACCGACTGGGGGGAGGTAGATGCGTATCACGCTCCGTGTCGCTACAAGGGCAGCGATTTTATCCGTAATTCACCTGCGTCCTCGGCATACTCTCTCGACCCGGTAGAGTCACCTCGTAATAGCGGCTGGTTTCTCTGCACTATCGGTTCGCGCCGGGCATTAACATTTCTGGAAGAACAGCCGGAAGTGGATGCGGATCGTTTGGGCGCTTATGGCCACTCCATGGGGGGGAAACTCACCGTGATGCTGGCCGGTGTGGATTCCCGTGTAAAAGCAGCTGCGCCTTCCTGCGGGGGAATCAGTGACTCCGATGCCAAAAGAAGCCATCGGCTACTCCTTGACGATGTTAGCCTGAATAAAATCACTTGCCCGATCTTCTTTCTCAGCCCGGCCAACGATTTTCACGGTCGTATCGAAGATCTGCAGGCGGCGCCCTCGAAAATCAAAACTAAAGAGTGGCGCTTCACCTGCGCGCCTCATCATCTACACCAGGATACAAAGGACTACGAAGTGGCTACTCAGATCTGGTTCGACCAGATTCTTAAGCGCAGCTTTGTCACTCCGAAAACCCCGCATGTTGAGCTGGAGAAGAGCACCAGCGGTGCACCTTCGCTCACGATCATTCCGGACGTCAGCAAAGAGATTCTCTCGGTGGATGTATTCGTCACTCGCGATGCTGCCAAGAAAGCGGCCGATCGTTTCTGGCATTATTTCCCGGCCCAAGAAAGTAATGGTAAGTGGACGGCTCCAATTGAACTGTGCGGTCTGGATAAACCGCTCTGGGTATATGCTAATGTCCGTTATAAACTGCCCTCAGGAATCACGGGTGCGGGCTACTATTACGGGATTTATACCACCGGCAGTTTTGTTGTCTCATCGGAAATGCTGATGATCAGCTCTGAACAACTAAAGGCTGACGGCATACGTGCTGTTCTTAAAGCCGACGAACAGATTGAGGACTTCTCGGAAGAATGGGAAAAAGAGTGGTATATCTACAGTAACGATCCGAATAACTGGCGTTTATCCACTCGTAGGTTGGGGGATGATCTTTATGCTGCGCCAGACTGCGCGAGACTGTCAGTTTCGGTTCGTTCGGAACAGCCCAACACATTGGTCCTCCTTATTGACGATACGGCCGCTGCTATTGAACTTGCCGGAAATAATGAATGGCAGAGTTTCGTTCTCGATCCTATGGACTTCAGGGGCGTCGGTGAACGGGTTCGGTCTAGTTGGGAGAATATCAAGTCCTTACAGCTCACCGATGTAGCCACTTTAGACTCGAAAGGAAGTGACAAGGCGACCTCACCACTAACGGTCGGATCTCGATGGAAAGGGGCAGCTCCCGAACTGCGTGATATGCGCTGGGTTTCCGAGACTGTCGCTGAACATAGTGCCCGTCGTGAGGTCAAACTGCTGAATGCGAAATGAGTGATATCACAACATTGACGATGCGCCTAGCTAAAGTTGCAGGGCTTGCCTTCTCCGTTATCTCCGCCCACGCAGAGATTACGATCGACACTGCGTTTTCAGGTTCTTTTATAGAAGTCAGTAGTCTCACAGATGGTGCCTTTGAGGGCGACCAGAGCGGATCAGATCTGCTCAACGGGCTCACCGCGACCGTCGCAACTGGATGGAGGATTGAGAATGGCGCAACGGTGGCCGAACTGAACGACGGCATTCATGGAGGATTTCCCGGAGGTAAAGACGCCGAAGGCACTTGGTCGGATGAAGGTGCCATTGCTGAATACTATTTGGGCACAAATGCACTTGGTTATGACATTACCTCGATCCAAGCGATCGCGTCCTGGATGAATGCGGGGTTCGGCAATCAGGTGTGGACGGTGGAGGTGAAGCGAGTGGGCGCTGGCTACGCTCTCCTCGCAACGGTTGATTATGCACCGTTCAATAATGCCGGGGGGGCAACGAAGGTCAATTTGACGGGCTTGAATGCCACAGGGATCGAATCCATTAAGTTCACGGCGGGTTCCACTGCTGGTAAGTCCATTGGAGACGATTTCGTCTTCCGTGAAATTGACGTGGTAGGCACTGCGACTCAAGGGGGATATGTTGACATCCCCGAGCCATCCTCCGCAACCTTGCTGGGCGGTCTGCTCGCATTGAGTTACGTCACAATGCGTCGTCGTCGCTAGACCCCAAGCCTGTTTTCTTAACCCTGAGCAAGTCGAAGGGGCGAAGGGCTGGATCCGATCCTGATCTTATCAGTAAAGATCAGCGAAAGTTTGATTCACTAAGCTATGTCGGTGGGATGAGTTTTTTTAACTCACTTAGATTCGGTGAGTGAGTTGTGGGCAAGTTACTACGTATTTACGTATATTGCGCGACTAGAGATGTTATCGTATGATGACTCAGTCTACCTTTATTTCTAACCCATAACCCCTAACGTAAATGAATTATACAATGAAATTGGTAATGCGCCTCGCTGCAATTGCGGGCCTTGCCCTCTCCGTCCACGCCACCACCGCTTCTGCGAATCTGGTCAAAGTTATCCTTTTGGGTGGCCAGTCCAACGCGGTCGGGCAAGGAAACAACGCGGGGCTTCCGACCAGTCCAGTCAATCTGCAGCTTCCACAGGATGACGTGCTGTTTTACTATACGGGCGGCCCAGGTCTGACCACCCTCCGTCCAGGCAGCGGAGGCGTCACCATGGGATCCGAGGCTAAATTTGGCGTGGAGGTCACCTTTGGTCGCGAGATTGCCGATGCATCCCCTTCGGTGACCTATGCGATCATCAAACACGCCGAGAGTGGCACCGCTTTGTATAACGACTGGGCACCGGGAACCGGCCCCAGTTACACGGTTTTCCGTAACACCGTTGCTGCCGGACTGGCCGCCCTCCAGAATGCCGGGTATACCACCGAGATCGTCGGGATGCTCTGGCACCAGGGAGAAAGCGATGCCCTCGAAGGGCAGCAGGCCAACTATGCGAACAATCTTACGGCCTTCATTGCGGACATCCGAAGCCATTACGGTGCCAACCTTCCATTCTTCATTGGCGAGATTCGACAGAACGGCCCGGCTTATATGACTGTTGTCAATGCGCAGGCCGCCATTGCTGCCGCGGATCCTTTTGCACGCTTCGTCCCTGCTACCGACCTGAGCTTCTATGACTTATTCCATTTTGATGCGGCAGGAATGATTACCTTGGGTGAGCGATTCGCGACCGCATTTTTGGATCTCGTATCCAATGACCCAGGAAGTGATGTGACGATCGCCCCCGCGTTTTTGGATCTCGTATCCAATGACCCAGGAAGTGATGTGACGATCGCCCCCGCGTTTTCCGGGTCCTTTACGGCAGTCAGTAGTGCCTCGGATTCGGCCTACGAAGGTGACCAGAGTGGATCGGATCTGATTAATGGGCTCACCGCGACAGTGGCAAGTGTAGGATGGACCGACGGCGGCGGTGCAACGCTGCCCGAACTGAACGACGGCATTCATGGAGCCTTTCCTGGAGGTAACGCCGAAGGCACTTGGTCGAATGAAGGTGCCATTGCTGAATACGACTTGGGCGCAAATGCAGCAGGTTATGACATCACCTCGATCCAATCGATCGCATCCTGGGCTGACTCGGGGTTCGGCAATCAGGTATGGACGGTGGAGGTGAAGCCGGTCGGTGGCAGCTACGTCCTTCTCGCGACGGTTGATTATACACCGCTCAATAACGCCGCGGGCGCAACCAAGGTCAATCTGACGGGTTTGGATGCCACGGGGATCGAATCTATCCGCTTCACGGCGGGTTCCACTGATGGCAAGTCCGTTGGAAACGATTTTGTCTTCCGCGAGATTGACGTTGAAGGCACCGTCACTCCTGTCCCACCCGCTGCGACGATCGAGTCCGGTTTTTCCGGATCCTTTACTGCTGTCAGTGATCCTTCGGACTCGGCCTACGAGGGCGACCAAAGTGGATCGGATTTGCTCAATGGGCTCACCGCGACGGTTGCAACGGGCTGGAACCTCACCAACGGCTCAACGGTGGCCGAATTGAACGACGGCATTCATGGAGGCTTTCCCGGAGGGGACGCCGAGGGGACATGGTCGGATGAAGGTGCCATTGCTGAATACAACTTAGGCCCCAATGCAGCTGGTTATGACATCACCTCGATTCAATCGATTGCTTCCTGGGCGGATTCGGGATTTGGCAATCAGGTGTGGACGGTGGAGGTGAAGCCAGTGGGGGGCAGCTACACCCTTCTCGCAACGGTTGATTATACCCCGCTCAATAACGCCGCGGGCGCAACGAAGGTCAATCTGACCGGCCTGGATGCCACGGGGATCGAATCTATCCGGTTCACCGCAGGTTCCACTGCGGGTAACTCCGCTGGAAATGATTTCGTCATCCGCGAGATTGACGTGGAAGGTGCTGCGACTCCTACCCCCTCCGATGTGACGATTGAGTCCGGTTTTTCCGGATCCTTTACTGCAGTCAGTGATCTTTCGGATTCGGCCTATGAGGGTGACCAGAGCGCATCGGATCTCATCCATGAGCTCACAGCGACTGTCGCAACTGGCTGGAACCTAACCAACGGCTCAACGGTGGTCGAACTGAATGACGGCATTCATGGAGGCTTTCCCGGAGGGGACGCCGAGGGGACATGGTCGGATGAAGGTGCCATTGCTGAATACAACTTAGGCCCCAATGCAGCAGGGTATGACATCACTTCGATTCAATCGATTGCTTCCTGGGCGGATTCAGGGTTCGGCAATCAGGTATGGACCGTTGAGGTGAAAACAGTGGGTGGCAGCTACGTCCTTCTCGCAACGGTTGATTTTACCCCGTTCAATAATGCCGCGGGCGCAACGAAGGTCAATCTGACCGGCCTGGATGCCACAGGGATCGAATCTATCCGCTTCACCGCAGGTTCCACTGCGGGTAACTCCGCTGGAAATGATTTCGTCATCCGCGAGATTGACGTTGAAGGCACCGCGACTCCCAACGCAGCAGTGACGATCGACGCAGGTTTTTCAGGGTCCTTTACGGCAGTCAGTGATCCTTCGGATTCGGCCTATGAGGGTGACCAGAGTGCATCGGATTTGCTCAATGGGCTCACTGCGACCGTCGCAAGTGTAGGATGGACCTCCGGCGGTGGTGCAACGCTGACTGAGCTGAACGACGGCATTCATGGAGCGTTTCCTGGAGGGGACGCTGAAGGCACTTGGTCGAATGAAGGTGCCATTGCTGAATACGACTTGGGCGCAAATGCAGCAGGTTATGACATTACCTCGATCCAATCGATCGCATCCTGGGCTGACTCGGGGTTCGGCAATCAGGTGTGGACGGTGGAGGTGAAGCCGGTGGGTGGCAGCTACGCCGTTCTCGCAACGGTGGATTTTACTCCGTTCAATAATACAGGGGGCGCAACGAAGGTCAATCTGACCGGCTTGGATGCTACAGGTATCGAATCCATCCGGTTCACGGCGGGTTCCACTGCTGGTAACTCCGTTGGAAACGATTTCGTCATCCGCGAAATTGACGTGGAAGGCGCCGCGACTCCTGAGCCGCTCCGTATCATGTGCCTCGGTGACTCGCTCACGGTCGGCTACACCGACAACCCGAACTGGACGCACCCCTTTAAGTTCGGCTATCGCAGTGGACTCTACACCCGCCTCACGAACGCCGAGTATAACTTCCAGTTTGTCGGTGCCTCGACCGAGCCCTGGGACGGCAGCTCCGGTGACCCGACCAACGGCGGCACCTACACGCCCGCGTTTGATCTACGCGACTTCGGTCAGGACGGCCACCGAGGATATGGTGGTCAGGCTATCTGGGACAATGTTGACGGATTCATCGCTGCCGACAACCCGGACGTGATCTTGCTCTTGATCGGCATCAACGGCTTAGGTAGCGGTAGTCAGACAGCATTGAACAATCTGGTGGACAGTATTGTGACAACTGCTCCGGATGTGCACTTGATTGTAGCGCAAACCTCGCCGCTCGTCAGCTTCGACCAGACACTATACGATTACAACGTCTACATCCGCGACACCCTCGTGCCGACTTACGCTGGTAATGGCCACAAGGTAAGCACCGTCGACCTCTATACACCCTTCCTCGTTGATCCGAATAATTACGCCTCCGCCATCAAGCCCGGTGTGCTGTCCAACAACATCAACCACCCAGACAACACGCACTACGAGCTGATGGCACAGGAATGGTTTGAGGGGATCCAGGCGCTTGATTTCGACTCTGATAATTTTGATTCCTGGATATCTGATCCCGCCTTCGGTCTCGCTGTTGCCGACCAAGACTTCGCCGATGATTCTGACGGTGACCAGCTCGGTAACGGGATCGAAGCATGGTTCGGCACCCATCCGGGGCAGTTCAACACAGGGCTGACTAGCATTGCCACCGATGGGACCACCACCACCTTCACTCATCCACAGAACGCCACCTTGCCGGGCGATCTGACTGGCTACTACGAGTGGTCGCCCAATCTGGTCGACTGGTATCTCAGCGGCAATGGCCCAGATGGGGGAAGTACCGTCACTTTTTCCACCAACACCATCGGCACCACCACCACGGTGACCGCCACGGCCAGTGAGGGGCTTGATAGAATCTTCCTACGCGCCGGGGTCAGCCAGAATTGAGCCAGGCATTTTCTTTCTGGCCCGCCATCCTTTCTGGCCCGCCATCACTAGGCAGTGATGGCGGGCCAAGTCGTCCGGCGAAAAGAGGGCAGGGGCTCGCTACGTATTTACGTATATTGCGCGATTCGAGATTTTATCGTATGATGCGATCTGTCCTTCTTATAAAAACCCCCAATGAAAATGAGTGATACAACAAATTTAACGATGGGCCTCGCTGCAATTGCTGGCCTTGCCTTCACCGCCATCTCCGCCCACGCGGCGGTGACGATCGACCCCGCGTTTTCGGGGTCCTTTACGGAAGTCAGTAGTGCCACAGACCAGGCCTACGACGGCGACCAGAGCGCATCGGATCTCATCCATGAGCTCACCGCGACTGTCGCAACTGGCTGGAACCTCACCAACGGCTCAACGGTGCCCGAACTGAACGACGGCATTCATGGCGTTAGTTTCGCGGCCGCAGGCAATAGCGCCGAAGGCACTTGGTCGGATGAAGGTGCCATTGCTGAATACGACTTGGGCGCAAATGTAGCAGGTTATGACATTACCTCGATCCAAGCGATCGCGTCCTGGACTGACTCGGGGTTCGGGAATCAGGTATGGACGGTGGAGGTGAAGCCGGTGGGTGGCAGCTACGCTCTTCTTGCAACGGTTGATTTTACACCGTTCAATAATACTGGGGGTGCAACGAAGGTCAATCTGACCGGCTTGGATGCTACAGGTATCGAATCCATCAAGTTCACGACGGGTTCCACTGATGGCAACTCCAATGGAAACGATTTCGTCTTCCGCGAGATTGACGTTGTAGGCGCCGCGAATGGCCCCGATGTCGTCGCTCCAATGATCAATAACCTGAGCCCCGCGGATGAGGCGGGCAATGCCCCAGTGGGCAACAATCTGGTGGTGACCTTCGACGAGGACATCACTATAGGCACAGGCAACATCACGATCAAGAATCTCGACGCGCCCTCCGAAACGGCAATCCCCGTCGGTGACGCCCAGATCTCAATCTCCGGTGCGGTCTTGACGATCAATCCTAGCTCGAATCTCGATCCTGGCACCAACTACGCCGTCCAAATCGCTGCCACCGCCATCACGGACGCCACCGGCAACCCTTTTCTCGGTATCCTTGACGACACCACATGGAACTTCACCACCAACGCAGCGGTGACGATTGACGCCGGTTTTTCAGGGTCCTTTACGGCAGTTAGTAGTGCCACAGAGTCGGCCTACGAGGGCGACCAGAGCGCATCGGATCTCCTCCACGGGCTCACCGCGACTGTCGCAACTGACTGGACGATCTCCAACGGCGCATCACCCTCGGAACTGAACGACGGCATTCATGGAGGCTTTCCCGGAGGGGACGCCGAAGGCACTTGGTCGAATGAAGGTGCCATTGCTGAATACTATTTGGGCGCAGATGTACTCGGCTATGACATTACCTCGATCCAAGCGATCGCGTCCTGGGCTGACTCGGGCTTCGGGAATCAGGTGTGGACGGTAGAGGTGAAGCCGGTGGGGGGAAGCTATACCCTTCTCGCAACAGTTGATTTTACACCGTTTAATCATACTGGGGGCGCAACGAAGGTCAATCTGACTGGCTTGGATGCCACCGGTATCGAATTCATCAGGTTCACGGCGGCTTCCACTGGCGGTAACTCCGCAGGAGACGATTTTGTCTTCCGCGAGATCGACGTTGTAGGCGCCGCGACTCCCGCGGTGACGATCGACGCCGCGTTTTCAGGGTCCTTTACGGCAGTCAGTAGTGCCACAGACCAGGCCTACGATGGCGACCAGAGCGCATCGGATCTCCTCCACGGGCTCACCGCGACTGTAGCAACTGGCTGGACGATCTCCAACGGCGCATCACCGTCGGAACTGAACGACGGCATTCATGGAAGCTTTCCCGAAGGGGACGCCGAAGGCACTTGGTCGAATGAAGGTGCCATTGCTGAATACGACTTGGGCGCAAATGCAGCAGGTTATGACATTACCTCGATCCAAGCAATCGCGTCCTGGAGTGACTCGGGGTTCGGGAATCAGGTGTGGACGGTGGAGGTGAAGCCGGTGGGTGGCAGCTACGCCCTTCTCGCAACGGTTGATTTTGCACCGTTCAATAATGCTGGGGGCGCCACGAAGGTCAATCTGACCGGCTTGGATGCCACAGGGATCGAATCCATCCGATTCACGGCGGGTTCCACTGGCGGTAACTCCGCAGGAGACGATTTTGTCTTCCGCGAGATTGACGTTGTAGGTGAGTTGAGCTCTGACAATTTTGATTCTTGGATCTCGGATCCCGCCTTCGGTCTCGCTGTCGACGATCAGGACTTCGCCGATGATCCTGACGGTGACCAGCTTGGTAACGGACTCGAGGCATGGTTCGGTTCCCACCCAGGGCAGTTCAACGCAGGGCTGGCTAACATTTCCACCGCTGGGAACATCACCACCTTCACTCACCCACAGAACGCCACGGTGCCGGATGATCTAACTGGCTACTACGAGTGGTCGCCCAATCTGGTCGACTGGTATCTCAGCGGCAATGGCCCGGATGGGGGAATTACCGTCACTTTTTCCACCAACACCATCGGCACCACCACCACGGTGACCGCCACGGCCAGTGAGGGGCTTGATAAAATCTTCCTGCGCGCTGGGGTCAGCCAGAATTAAGCTAGGCACTGCGACTTCTTTGGGGATACTATTTTACGATTTCATGTAGAGACTTTCATTATTTAATTATGAAACATACGAAACAACCTAACCCGCGCCGACAAAATGATTTTTTTGGGAGCGCCCTTAAGATGAGTCAGGTGCTGGTGCTTAGCTTCCTGTGTTTCACCACAAGCATCTTCGCTGGAGAATCCACCATACAGACCATTCTACTTTGGCCGGAAACTCCACCAGGCGCGAAGGCTGGGGATGCGGAGTTGTCATCCGCCACCGCAACTGCGATCCAAAACGGTTCATATCAAGTTCCCAATGGCAATCGTCACAATACTCGCGTGCCGTCAATCGATGTCTATCTGCCGCACGAAGAGGACGCAAGTGGTGTCGCAATGGTGATCTTCTGCGGTGGCGGTTATGGTGCTGTTTGCATCGGAGTCGAGGGGATGCCGATGCAGCAGTTTTTGAACGACAAGGGAATCGCTGTTTTTATGGTCAGCTATCGTTGTAGTCCTTTCAATCATCCGATTCCTTTGTGGGATGCGCAACGCGCACTACGTATTGTCCGTAGTCGGGCCAAAGAGTTTGGTGTGGATCCCACTAAAATCGGTGCAATGGGATTCTCTGCCGGAGGGCATGAAGTATCCACATTGAGCGTTCATTACGATGAGCCGTTTGGATACCAGCCGATTGATGCGATTGATGCAGTCAGTGCGCGTCCCGACTTTACCTGCCTGATCTACCCATTGATTTCGATGAGAAAAGAGCTCACGCATGCGGGCAGTTCTCTCCATCTACTCGGCGCGGATCCTTCTGAGGCATTGCGCGCCATGCTGTCCAATGATGAGCAGGTGGACCAGCAAACACCGCCGGCATTCCTCGTTCAGGGCACGAATGATCGGGTGGTAAAGCCGGAAAATTCAAAGCGTTACCATGAGGCCTGCAAACAGAATGGAGTGCCCACGAAACTAGTCCTCCTCGAAGGTGGTATGCATGGCCCCGCATTACTTGACGGCCAACCCACAATCCGTAATGCCAAGGATTCGTATGCCGATTCAATGGTCCAATGGATTAACGATCTGCTTGGTCACTGAAAAATTGTATCGTGGCGTCAGCTGTTAAGGTCGCATCCGTCACAAACCCGAAACCGTCTCTCGCCTTGACCATGCGAAAAGCGATTTCCTCTCTATAAAAAACATGAATGGTATTCTTAAATCAACTTTGGTAGGTGTCCTGCTAACAGTCACGAGCTTAGTGACTCACGCAGCAGGAAATTTTCTCACACCACCTGAACTCTGGGATGACTACGACCCGGACAAGGGCGAATTTAAAGAAGAGATCGTCAAGGAAGAGACGAAGGACGGAATCTATTACAAAGAGTCTTACATTAGTGCCTATGTGCTTGATCATGAAATACGCGTCTTCTGTAAATACAGTGTTAAAGAAGGCGCAATGAATGCGCCGGGTCTTTTGGATGTGCATGGTTGGCATGGCGCACCGAGAATTCCCAAAGACTATGTAAACGAGGGTTGGGCGGTGCTGGCTCATGACTATGCGGGTGAGCTTAATAATCAGCACTACACGAAATACCCGGAAGAACTTTCACATGGCAATATGAAGCGGCAGCCAGTATGGACGAAGTATAGAGATGGAACGTCGATAGCCGATCCCAAAGAGGCATCCGATTATATCTGGAGTGCCATTCAGCGCAGGGCTTTAAGTTTTCTGCTTACACAGAAGGAGGTCGATGCGACACGTATCGGAGCCAAGGGGTTTTCCTACGGCGGAACAATTATGTGGAATCTGGGGATGGACTCACGTGTAAAGGCGATTGTTGCCTACTTCGGTATTGGCTGGAATACGTATTATCGTGGTAGTCGTGTCTGGAAATACAACACCCCCTACATAAATCCGGAAAAAACTCAGGGCGAGGCAGTCTTCTTAGCGAGCCTTGCCCCACAGGCGCATTCTCCCTATATCACCGCTGCGACTCTTTGGTTAAACGGTTCAAATGACCATCACGGGGGCCACGAGAGAGGTCCGGACAGTTTTGCAATGTTCAAGCCTGGCATCCCATGGGATTATGCGGTTCAGGCACGAGGTCACCACAATACAGAAAAACTGGGGGATGACTGCAAACTGTGGCTCGAAAAACATGTATTAGATAAAGATATCTTTTGGCCTGAACGTCCACATTCTGAGCTCAAGCTGGGGAGCGATGGTGTCACTGAGATTCATATTACTCCCGCAAGTCCAGAGCGTATCAAAGAACTTCAGGCTTACATATGCCTGAAAACTCCAAACAATATTGAGAGGAACTGGCGCGATGTAGAATCAGTTCGAAAAGGAGATACCTGGATTGCAAAACTTCCAGTCGTAAACGTTAACGACTATGTTTTCTCCTATGCAAATATACGCTATACGAATGATTGTGTTATCTCCTCGGATTTTGAAGCCGCCATTCCAACGGAATTAGGAAATGCGATTGCGACGGAGAAAAAGTCCAATCTGATTCCAGAGGGGGTAGGGCAGTGGAGCCTGGTCGCACCAGCTGAAGGTCCTCAAGGCATTAAAGGGTTTCGCTCAATAAATAATCGTTTGGGTATTTCTACTACACAGTTTTCCGACGCCAAATACAGTGCTCCCCATGGGGCAGAGTTGAGTTTCATGTTCTATTGCACCCAACCTCAGCAGGTCGTTCTAGCTGCCAATAAATGGTTTGCAGTCGATGTTGATATTACTGCTGCCGATACATGGCAGACTAAAACCCTCAAGATCGACGAATTAAAGATTCGGCACGACGGCAGGAGTCTGGGGGACTGGTCAGAGGTCAAAAAAATCGAAATCAAATCTCAGGAGGGTTCGGACCTGAGCAAGGTTGTCTTTGCTAGATTCAAGTGGACCACTCCCGTGTCTAAATAGGCAGAAGCAGATGCCCTGAGCCGTTATTAACTGGCGCATTAAGTCAGTGTGATTATAGTGCGCTCGTTCTATCTGGGCAGTGCATGGAAGCGGAGTGATTCGTGTGTCCGCAAGGTTTCGTCCCTTTTACGTATTTACGTATATTGTGCGATTGGTGTTTTTGTCATACCATAGCGCGCGTCGCAGCCAGTGGGATTCGTTTAGCTGAAGGGCGCAAGGTGGTGCATGAAGTTTATTCTTAAACTGATGACTTCAGGGACCCTTTAAGATCGTGGGATGAAGAATATGAATAACATAGCATTTATAATGGTGATTGTCGGTCTGCTAGGCTCGGTTGCATTCGCAAAAGACAGTTCGGCTGTAGAGGTTGCGGAGGCGTCACTTTACGCGGGATTCGTGACTCCCGCAGATGACTGTCGGCCGCGCACCTGGTGGCACTGGATGGATGATAACGTGACTCAATATGGTATCACCAAAGACCTGGAGGCGATGAAAGAGATCGGCCTGAAAGGCGCACAGATTTTCTATATCGGAGGAAATGCGGCATCGGAAGGGGAACTGTCGATGTTGTCACCCGCTTGGCTGGATGCGGTGGAGCATGCCGCGAAAGAATGCGACCGTTTGGGACTTCGATTGGGTTCAACCAGTGCGGCGGGTGTTTCGGGGTCTGGTGGCCCATGGATCAGCCCGGAGCTGTCTATGCAGGAGCTGGCATGGCGCGATGTAATGGTTAAAGGGCCGCTGAAAGGGGAGATCAAATTGCCGAAGCCGCGCGAAACATTGGGCTATTATCAGGACATCGCTGTGTTAGCGTTTCCGGCGATCGCGGGAGATGCAACCCCTGTTTCCGCGCTCCGCCCGAAAGTTTCTTCTAATCTTAAAGATGTCGATTGGGCAGCAGCGATTGATGGAGATCCGGAAACGTTCATTGAACTGCCACCGACAACTCCTTCCGGACATGGTCCTATTCATGTTAGCTTTGAGTTTGAGAATCCGGTGAAACTCAGCTCTTTGGTCATACAGTTATTTGAGCAATGCAGCAATCGCAGCGTGAAGCTTTCCATTAGTGAGGATGGTCAGACATGGCGCCCGATTGCCTCCGCCTCTTGCCGCCGCGGTCATGTGCCAGCGGGGCGTGAAGAGCTGATCGAAGGCTTTCGCTCTCGCGAAAGTCGTTTCGCGAAACTCGAATTCACAGGCAGTCATTCGCGCGAAGCGACTAGGCTCTATGAGTTGAATTTCCAGTCGGCACGTTTGCAAAGAATTCACGCCAAAGCGGGGCGTGGCAGTGCGCGTCCGGATCTGTCGAACCCGTCCAAACAAAGTATTCCCCAAGAGGAACAGATTACACTGGATTCGATTATTGATTTGACCGATCAGTTGCAGTCGGACGGAACGCTTGTGTGTGACTTGCCGGTGGGGAGCTGGACGATTTTGCGCATTGGTCATACAGCAAAAGGCAATAAGGTTTCGCCTGCATCCGGGGCTGCTGAGGGCTTGGAGGTGGATAAGCTGAGCGCGGCGGCGATGGAACACAACTTCCACGAAGGTGTGCTGGGGCACTTGACGGATCGGTTTGGGGCGTTGACTGGAGATGCGTTCAATTGTGTGACGGTCGATAGCTGGGAAGCGGGGTGCCAGACGTGGACAAAAGATTTTGCCGAACAATTCCAGCAACTGCGTGGATATTGGAACCGAAAATGGCTGATTACAGTTACCGGCCGGATAGTGGGTGACTTGGATTTGACCGAGCGCTTTTTATGGGATTACCGCCGAACCGTCGCCGACTTGTTGGTTGATCAATATTACGGAACGCTGAAACGGTTGTGTAACGAGCGCGGCATTTTGCTGGAAGGTGAAGCGCCGGGCACCGGTATACCAACCATCGCAGATGGGATTCAGTCGTTGGGTATGATGGATATTCCGCAGGGTGAATTCTGGATTGGCGGCGCACCGCATCCCGACCAGCCGAACTGGGTAGGGGGCAATGATAATACCAAAGAACCTGCTTCAGCCGCTCACGTTTACGGTAAAGAAATCGTATCCTGCGAGGCCTTTACCTCGTTCGGCCATCATGATGGGTGGACCCAGTATCCTTCCAAACTCAAGCCCATCGGCGACCGTCAGTTTTGTAAGGGTATGAATGAGATGGTATTTCATCGCTTTGCGCATCAGCCGGATGACCGTTTCCCCGGCCAGTCGCTGGGCCAGTTTGGGCTGAACTTTGACCGCACGCTGACTTGGTGGAAGCCCGGTCGCGCGTGGGTTGATTACCTGACTCGCAGTCAGTATATGCTACGCCAAGGACGTTTCTTTGCCGATGTCTGTTACTATTACGGCGAAGATTCACCCAACAGTGCCTTTTATTATGTGCCGAAGCAGCTCGATCCTCGCAAGATGATGAAGCCAGTGCTGCCCGAGGGCTATGATTATGACGTGTGCGACTGGACGACCTTCGCCACGATGAGCGTCGAAGACGGGTTCGTTGTGCTGCCCTCTGGCATGCGTTACCGCTATTTGGTGCTGCCGCAAGGGGCGCGTTACACCCCGAAAGCACTGGAGAAAGTTGCGGAGCTGGTTCAGGCCGGCGCCACGGTGATTGGCTCCAAGCCGACTCGCTCCCCGTCGATGAACGATTATCCGCGAGCGGACCTAAAGATTCAGCAGTTGGCTGCTGAGCTTTGGCCGGATGCGGTCGGCCCCGGAGAACGCCGGGTCGGCAAAGGCCGGGTCATCACCGGTAAATCGTTTGAGACGATTTTCAAAGAGGATGCGCTATCGCCCGATTTTCTGGCTGGCTCGGGTTTGGCTGACAGCGAAGTTCGCTATATTCACCGCAAGCTGCCGTCCGGCGAGATGTATTATGTATCGAACCAAAAAGAGCGGCTTGAAGAGCTGACGCTACAGTTCCGCGTGACTGGGCTTGTTCCAGAGGCGTGGGACCCGGTGACGGGCAAAAAGTCGGAGTTGGTCATGTTTCAGGACAACGGAACGTCGACGACTGTGTCTTTACGGATGATGCCGTATGATGCGCAATTTATTATTTTTAAGACATCGGGCGAAGCCAAAGACTGTGTCACGGAGCTAGTGCAGGATGGCAAGCGAGTGCGTAGCTTGACTCAACAGGTCACAGTTGCAACAGAGCTCAGCCCAACAATTCGCACGTGCGCCAATGGCGATGCGGAATTGTGTGTCTGGGAATCGGGCGAATATGCGGTGAGCTTCCAGAACGGCGGCACAACAAAGGTCACGGTTGCCGACTTGCCGACGCCGGCAACGGTGCTGGGCAGTTGGTCGGTTTCTTTCCCTGAAAAGCGTGGCGCACCGGAAGGGGAGGTCGTTTTTGATACGCTGGAATCCTGGACGCAGCGTCCGGAAGAGGGGATCAAATATTTCTCCGGCACGGCAAGCTACCGCAAAGCGATCACACTGGATGCGGCGCGTTTGAAGAAGGGACGTCGTGTGGTTTTGGATCTCGGCGCAGTCAGCCATTTGGCCGAGGTGTTTGTGAATGACCAGCCGCTGGGCGTATTGTGGAATGCGCCGTTTCGGATCGACATCACCGATGCGGCGAAAGCTGGAGCCAACATGGTGGAGGTGCGCGTGACCAATGTTTGGAAAAACCGTCTGATCGGCGACGCTAAACTCCCTGAGGCTGAGCGGACGACGTGGACGGCTTATCCATTTTATAAAAACGAGCCAGACGCACCATTGATGGAGTCGGGGTTGTTGGGGCCAATTCGCCTGTTGAGCGCCGAGCCTATATCAGTTAATGGGTTACGATAATAAATCTATGAAGCGACTTACTACAATAATGATGGCACTGATCATCACCAGTCTCAGCAGCTTAACTGGGAGCACAGTGGATCACTTGCGTTGCGAGTATCTGGTCAATCCGGAGGGCATTGATGTGCTCCATCCCCGTTTGAGTTGGGTCATCCTCGGAAAGAATGAAGGCGGAAGCCTGAAGGCTGAAAGGGGAGTGCGGCAAAGCGCTTACCGGATTCTTGTGGCCTCATCGCCCGACCTGCTTAAACGGAACCAAGGGGACGTTTGGGACAGTGGCGTCGTTCAGAGCGATCAGTCGATTCAGGTGGAATACGCAGGGCAATCGCTCAAATCAAACACTCTCTATTTCTGGAAAGTGTGGATCAAGCAGTCCGACGGTGCCGAAGCTGAAAGTGAAACTGCCAGATGGTCGATGGGGCTGCTGGAGCTTGCTGATTGGAAGGCTGAGTGGATCGGGTTAGACAAAACGCCGGAAAATAAGCCGGAATATCGCGCTGCGCTGGAGGGGAAAAACCCGAAACTGGTGATCTCAAAGGCGATCTATGGTGTGCTGGAAGATCCGGCCAAACAGATGGATTTGAAGGAGATACTGCAGGAATATGTGGATGCCGGAAATCTACTGGTAACGCCAAGCAACGATCTCGCTGGCAGAGATCCGGCATACGGGACGAAAAAAAAGTTACAGCTCGAATATACGGTCGATGAGCGTCGGGTTAAAACCACGATTTTGGAGAACACCGAATGGGATTTGTCGATTGGACGGAAACGGAAACAGTATCTTCCGTCTCCCTATTTGCGCAAGGAGTTTGCGGTTCGTGCGGCGGTGAAACGGGCGGTGGTTTATGCCACCGCGCAGGGTGTTTTGGAGATGCATTTGAACGGAGAGCGCGTCGGCGATGAATACTTCATGCCGGGCTGGACTGATTACCGTAAGCGGATCTATTATCGCGCTTACGATGTAACAAACATGCTGAAGGCTGGGTCGAACGTGATCGGTGCGATTCTTGGCGACGGGTGGTTCCGCGGCAATATCAGCTGCATCGACCAGAATAAGTATGGCACTCGGCTGCGCCTTAAAGCACAGCTACACATCGACTATGCCGATGGGAAATCGGAAGTCATCGGTTCGGATGAAAGTTGGAAGGCGTCCTATGGTCCGATCATTGAGTCGGATATGCAGGCGGGCGAGCTATATGATGCCCGACGTGAAATGCCCGGCTGGAATCGCCCCGACTTTGATGGCAGTCATTGGTCGTCGGTCGTCACTGGTTCGAATCTGAACCCGCCACTAGAGGCGTATCCCGGTGCTCCGGTTCGCTGCACTGAAGAGCTCCCGACACTTGAGCTTACGGAGCCGGTCCCTGGTCACTATGTGTTCGACCTCGGGCAGAATTTTTCAGGCTGGATCCGGTTGAAAGTTAATGGCAATGCGGGCGATAAAGTAGTTATGCAGTTCGCCGAGATGCTGAAGGAGGACGGCACGGTTTATACCGCTAACCTTCGCTCCGCCCGGGCGATGGATACCTACATTCTCAAAGGCGGCGGCGAAGAGGTTTGGGAGCCGAGCTTCACGTTTCATGGATTTCGCTATGTTCAAATTAGCGGGCTTAAAAACAAGCCCGCAGCAGACGCGGTCACTGGAATTGTGGTTCATTCGGATGCCCCGGGGGCGAGCTCGTTCGAGTGCTCCAACCCGATGCTTAATAAGCTCTACAGCAACATTATGTGGGGGCAGCGCTCCAACTATTTGGAAGTGCCAACCGATTGCCCTCAGCGCGATGAGCGGCTCGGTTGGACCGGTGATACGCAGGTGTTCATTCGAACCGGTTGCTATAATCAGGATGTCTCCGCTTTCTTCACTAAGTGGATGATAGATCTAATGGATACGCAGAATGAACATGGACTATTCGGAAATCAGGCTCCGGTCTTCCATGGTCACGGTGCTGCGGCTTGGGCCTGTGCGGGGATCATCTCTCCATGGACTATCTATCATGTATACGGCGATACCAAAGTGATCGCAGATAATTACGATGCGATGGTCCGTTACATGGAGGCCTGCGGTAAAGACGGGCTTGGTGGCAGGAAAGCACATACCTGGGGTGACTGGTTGGCTCCGACTGGCCGCCCACCCACAGCATTAATCTCAACCGCTTACTATGCTTATACCACCAGCCTGATGGCTGAAATGGCGGAGGTGCTCGGTAAGACAGAGGATGCCGCCAAATACAATAAACAGTTCGAAGCGATTCGAGGTTATTTTCAGAAGACCTATGTGAAGCCCGATGGCAGGATCGAGAGCAACCTCCAGACGGTTTATTGCATGGCCCTGAGTTTTAACTTGCTCACAGACAACCAACGCAAGCAGGCGGCAGCTCATCTGGTGGAGCGGATCGAGCAGCGGCATTACCATCTCTCAGTCGGATTCCTGGGGATGCCCATTTTGCTCCCCACGCTCACGGATATTGGGCGCAGCGATCTGGCGTATCGCCTGATTCAAAATACCACCTATCCATCTTGGGGATACTCTATCGAGCAGGGCGCGACCACTATTTGGGAACGTTGGAACAGTTACTCACATAAAGATGGTTTCGGTGACGTTGCTATGAACTCGTTTAATCACTATTCTCTGGGCTCCTGCGGCGAATGGATGTTCCGTAGTATGCTAGGGATCGAAACTGATGGGGCAGGGTTCAAGCAGATTATCATGAAGCCGGAAATAGGTGAAGGCATCACCTGGGCGAAAGGACATTACGATTCAATTCGCGGTCGTATTTCAAGTGAGTGGAGCATCGAAAAAGAGCATTTCAGTTGGAATGTGAGCGTTCCTGTAAATACGACTGCGACGATTTACGTCCCTGCGCAATCCGCTGAACTGGTCACTGTGAACGGGCAACCTGTCGATTCACTTACGGCGGTGAAACGCCTCGGATTCGAGGATGGTCGCGCACTCTTTGAAATCGGGTCGGGAGCTTACGAATTCGTTTCGAAGCTAGATATTCATCACGTTTTTTAGAGACAACCGTAACCAAGGAAGAACTACATAATGAAAGTAAATCGCCGCCAATTTCTTAAGACATCCGCTGTTTTTGCCGGATGGAGCATCCTGCCTGCGGGCGCCTGGTCGAATCCACTGAACAGCCGCTTTTGCACTGCGCATATCGGCGTGGGCGGCATGGGATGGGGGGATCTTCGACGTGTTGCCAGCCATCCGAGCGTGCAGGTCGTGGGGCTGGCGGATGTGGATCGCAGTCGGCTCAATCATGAAACGTTGAATCACTTCACGGATGCGGCTCGTTTCGCCGATTACCGAGAAATGCTGCGAACACTCGGCGACAAAGTGGATGGCGTGGTGATATCCACGCCGGATCACACTCACTATCCGGCGACGTTGATGGCGATGAATATGGGCAAGGCGGTCTATTGCCAGAAGCCGTTGACGCATGAGATTGCCGAGGCCTACGAATTGGCGGCACTTGCAAAGGAGAAGAACCTGGTCACTCAAATGGGCATCCAGCTTCATTCCAGTAGTGCCAACCTCATGACGGTCGCTCTGCTACAGCAGGGGATCATCGGTAAGGTGAGCAAGGTGTATGCGTGGTCCAACAAGAGTTGGGGCGATGACGCGGCAGCGTATTCTGGATCCGATCCGATTCCTGAGGAGCTTGATTGGAACCTGTGGTTGGGCTCTGCGAGTTCCCGCCCTTACCTCAATCGTAAATACCATCCGGCCCGGTGGAGACAGGGGCTCGACTTCGGCTGTGGCACGCTTGGCGATATGGGGGTTCACATTCTCGATGTTCCATATGCGGCACTGAAGCTCGGTCAGCCTCGTTCGGTTAAGGTGACTTGCCGTGAGCCCAATCATGTCTCGCATCCGACCAAGAACATCGCCGAATATGAATTTCCCGGCACGCAATACACGACTGATACCTTACAGTTGACTTGGTTCGACGGGGCTTACGCACCGAAGACCGCCGGGCAGATCAATCCGGACCTCGAACTCGAACCGGGCAAGACGCTGCCGGAGCAAGGGGCGATGTATATCGGCGAGGACGGCCATCGCTTGCTCCTGCCTCATATGTCTGGGCCGCAGCCGCTGCCGCGTAGCCTGCTTGCATCTGTGACCAAACCGCAACTGAAACCCACCAATCACTATCACCAATGGGTGGATGCTGGCATGGGCAATGGCACCTGTAGTGCCGACTTTGAATATTCCGCGCGATTGACGACAGGTGTGTTGCTGGGCGTGGTCGGCAATCGCTTCCCCGGGCAGACGCTACAGTGGGAGGGGGAAGCCATGCGCTTCAGCAACAACGAGGACGCCAACAAATTGGTGAGCCGCAGCTATCGTAAGGACTATTAGCAATGATGAAAAACCATCGATTTGTAACCCTTATACTTTAATACATTAATCATGCATTACTTCCGACACTTCATTGCACCTGCACTTGCTTTGCTCGCATCAGCCAGCTGGCTGTTTGCGATCACGCCGCCCGAAGGCTTCACTGCTCTCTTTAACGGCTCTGACCTGAGTGGTTGGCATGGCGACAACCCGCACCATAGCAACAAAGCCAAAGATCGCGCGCAATCGCTCAAGATGCAGCAAGCTGAGTTCCTGAAGCAATGGAGCATACAAGAGGGCGCACTTTACAATGACGGGCATGGACCTTACGCCACCACCGACAAGGACTATGGCGACTTCGAGCTCATGCTCGAATATAAGACGGTCGCTAAGGCTGACAGTGGCATTTATCTACGCGGTAATCCGCAAGTCCAGATTTGGGATAACACCGAAGCAGGCGGCAAGTGGAAGCACGGTGCTGATAAGGGATCTGGAGGTCTTTGGAATAATGCCAACGGTGCGGCAGGTAAAGACCCGCTCGTGTGCGCGGATCGTCCCTTTGGTGAGTGGAACCAAGTCCACATTCGAATGATTGGTAGCCGAGTCTGGGTGCGCCTGAATGAGCAACTCGTGGTCGATGGCGCGCACATGCGCAACTACTGGAGCAAAGGTAACACGCCAATTCCAGCAAGTGGCCCCATCCATCTACAGACACACGGCGGCCCGATCCATTGGCGCAACATCTTTATCCGTGAAATCGGCTCCGACGAGGCGAACCTACTACTAAGTGAACTAGACACCGAGGGCTTCGAATCCATTTTTAACGGCAAAGACTTCACCGGCTGGCAGGGGAGTCTCGATCAGTATGAGATCGCCGACGGGGCCATCACTTGCTTGAAGGGCGGCAATATTTTCACCGCGCAAAAATACAGCGACTTCGTCTTTAAACTAGAGTTCAGACTGCCGCCCGGCGGCAACAACGGTCTGGCGATCCGCTATCCTGGGCATGGCAACCCCGCTTACAGTGGCATGTGCGAACTTCAGGTGCTCGACAACACCGCCCCGCAATATGCCGACCTCGATCCCCGCCAATACCACGGTAGTGTTTACGGCAAGACCGCAGCCGCGCGCGGCTACCTGCGGGCCGTTGGAGAGTGGAACTATCAAGTCGTGCGGGTGCAGGGCACTACTATTCAGGTCGAATTGAATGGCACACCGATTGTCGATACCGACGTTTCAACTATCACCGAATTTATGAGCCCAAAATTCAAAGCGGATATCCCCGAAGACGGGCACCTCGGATTTGCCGGTCACGGTGCAGGCGTCGCTTTTCGGCACCTGCGTGTCGCTTTCATTCAGCCTTGAAAAGCGGCAAGAGTGCCGCTTCTACACTTTTGAGTGCGCGTATCGCACGAACATGCGATAGCCAGAGCTTCTCGGGAGTGTTATTATAGCCAATTTATCTATTTCAAATTCCATTTATCTATGAATAAAATCACCAATATAACAATATCGCTACTTTCGTTAGCGTTTCATTTCCAGAGCCTTCATGCGGTCTCAGAGCAGAGGGTTGAGTTTTCCGATGATCGTTCGGTTGTCGAAGTCAAGTCGGATGGGATTGCCGAATTCTCCGGTGCCTCGTCTGCGGTGTTCTCTATTGATGGTAAGCGCCATCGCATTGGCACTAAGGGCACGCAGCTGATTGGTGCGGTTCGCGAAAGCACGATCGCGACACCTTTCGGCAATGCGGATCTCTTGCAGGCAACATATGGTCGCGCGGACTTTCCATTTCAGTATACATTGAAAATTAAGTCTTTGCGGGACGTGAATGCGTTTACGGTGCAAGCGGTGATTCACAATCGGAGTGACGAAGATATTCGGCTGCACGACTTTGACCTTTTTGATGCCCGTAAGGGGCAGGGCGGGGCGCTTAATGTTGCGGATGCAGCTCAATGGTTGGTCACTCCGCTAATGCAGGATTTCGACGCAGTGACTTATGATCTGGCAGAAAAGCGCCTGAATGAGTCGGCGCTGTTCAAGGGCCCGAACGGTAATGGTTTCCTCGTCGGTCCTGTCGGCCCTGCGGAGGCTTACACCAATGTGCAGTTTATCAACCAGGAGTTCATCGCATCGGTTGCGATGGATGGTGTGCTCGTTCCGGCAGGCACGAGCCGTCGCAGTGAGGAGATGATCTTCTGCTTCGAGCCGACTGAGACTGCGACGAATATCTGGACTCGTTGGGTGGCGGCGACGCACGGTGTGCGACTTCACCAGGGCCCGGTTTACGGTTGGTGCAGCTGGTATGACTTGACCACCAAGATTGATGCCGAACACGTTCTCAATGTGACGGATGTGATCGAATCCAACCCGAACACCTATGGTAAAGGCATCATCCAAATCGATGACGGCTATCAGAAGATGGACGGAGATTGGAGTGCCAACGACAAGTTCCCTATGGGGATGGCTGCCGTTGCAGAGCGTGTTCGTGAGTCGGGTAACATTCCCGGTGTCTGGTTTGCGCCGCTGATGATCAACCCGGAGCACCCTTGGATCGACGAAAATCCGGATGCGATTCAGACCAATGCCAAGGGGATCGCCAGTTTCATGAACGCGAATCCGTTCCACCCCGCAGGTGCGAAGTGGGTCAACCCCGATCACCCTGCGACCAAGAAGTATTTGCATCAGATCATTACCGATGCGCGTGAGCGTGGCTTTGGCTATATTAAGATCGACTTCAACGGTATCGGTAACCGCTTCGTTGACCAGACCAAGACACGTCTGCAAGTTTTCCGCGACCTCTACGCTCTGTATCGCGATGCTGCGGGTGAGGAGATCTACATCCTTTCCTGCCTCGGCTCGCCCACCCGTGGTGTGATCGGTTTTATCGACGCGGCTCGCGTCGGTCCTGACTCACACCCCGCACACTTCAGCAAGTGTCTGAAGTCGGTCTTGCGCTTCCAAATCTACGACAACGTCTGGTGGCAAAATGACCCGGACGTTGCTTACGTCAGCTCGAAGGGGTCGATGGAGGGCAGACGCTCGCTCGGAGGCACACCACAAGGTGAAGGCATGTGGCGCACATGGCACAATTCCGTTGGCCTCGTCGGTGGCACTTCTATGATCAGTGACCCGATCACCGCTCCGGATGTGCAGGCAAATATTCGCAACTTCGAGATCATGCGTCCCGCGCACAATGAGACCACGCGTTTGCTGACGCTGGGCAACTCGCCTTACAACGAGGTGTTTGGTTTCGCGGCACAGCGCCCTTATGGTGACTTTGCAGTTTATAACCTCTACAACCCACGTCATGCTGAGGAGGATCATCGCAATCAGAAGGCGAGTGATCCTGAATACAAGCAGGCAGTCTCCATCAACTTCGCTGAAGCTGGCTTGCCGGCTGGGGTGAACTGCGCGGTTTTCGACTTCTGGGAAAACAAGGTCGTCGGTTATGCCAAGGATAGCTACACCACTGAAGTGCTGCCAGCTTTGTCCTCTCAGCTGGTCCGTTTCACTCCGTTGATCGAGTCTGAAGCTGGCCTTCCTGTTCTGGTCGGTTCCAACCTGCACCTCGCAATGGGTGCCACCGAGGTTGCCGACATCGCAGCTTCGCAGACGAGTCTTAAGGTCGAACTGACCGATGCGGGCGCTCAGGAGGGCAGCCTCACTTTCTACAGCAAGCGTGCACTGCAGGCAGTGAATGCTGAAAACTGTGAGATCACTTCGGTTGAAGATCTGGGTGACAATCTCTGGCGTGTGAATCTTGCAGCCCGCCTGTTCGGCACGAAGCAACTGGTTGAGTTGAGCGTCCAGTAGTTGCTTCCACTCTTTATGATGTGTCAGCCCCTCTTGCACTCGTCGCAAGAGGGGCTTCTGGTAGAATGATCTGATTCATGTTGAAATTCGTTTATCTCCTTTGGCTGGCATCTGTGCTGCCACTCATTGCCAGTGAGAAGAATTGGCCGCCTAGCCAGGTCGAAGTCATGGGCAGGGAAACGGAGGTCTTCCGACATGGCTCACGGGAGGGATGGGGCTATTCCAAGTATCAGGAAGACACATTTGTTGTGGTGCACCCAAAGGTCGCTCGCGAAAATGCGCCGCTGTATGTGGTGCTGCATTCGGCCGGTCATGATGTATGGTCCGCGATCAAGTGCACCGATCAGGTGGGCAATCACGACATCTATCGTTCGCCTGATGATTTCTACGCGCTCTATCTCGATTGTCGTGCGAACGCTGGCGACTGGTGGTGGGGCGGCATGCACCCACGCGTGGGCGACACGATGGAGAAGAATGCCGGAGGCGAGTTGATGCCTACAGAAAAGCGGATCATCGGCACCGTGCAATGGGTGATCGAGCAGTATGGGATCGATCCGGAGCGCGTTTACTTGTGTGGAAATTCCATGGGGGGCAGCGGCGCATTAGGCATTGGACTGCGTCACGGTGATCTTTTCGCGGCAATCAAAGCCAACGTGCCTGCTGGTATTGAGCATGTGTCTGAGCGTATGTATTTCCCGCCCGCGTCGATCCCGGACGAGGTTCAGCTGTCGGACCCACCTGTGGTGGTCAATTATTCAGCACAAAATGATAGGTGGTCTCAGGGACATGAGCGCTTCGTGCAGGCAATGAATGATCGGAAATACGCACTCTACTTTTACTGGGGCCCCTTTGGTCACGCCAATAACGATTCTAGGATTTTGCAGGTCAATGACCTAGTTCATTCCTTTGACTGGCTGAGCGTGCGTAAGAACGAGGCTTACGCTGTCTTCACCAATGCATCTTGTAATGACCCTCTGCCTTGGCCGGATGATTTGACCTCCAAAGCTGTGGGGCAGATCAATGCGTTCTTCCGCTGGAAAAACGTAAGCGACACAGAGCACCGGTTGGAGATGGAGTTACGTCTGGTTTCGCCAGCAGATCTGAGCACACGCTTTACGATTCCTCAGCAAGCAACTACGGATGTTTCGCTACGCAGAATTCAAGGTTTGCAGGTGTCTCCAGAGCAGACCTTTCAATGGCAGTTCGGCGAGGCGAAGGGAACGGTTGAAGTCGATTCGGAAGGCCTCATCACCATCCCGAACCTGACCATCACGGATGTCTCATTAACCTTGATCGTCAGTCTGTAGTATCTCGATTTTTTAATATCATGTTATTCTCTAAACTTTCAAAAATCACTTTATGCACGCTGTCTATTGTCGTGTGTGTGCCTGCGTTGCTGCACGCGCTTCCTCAGGCGCAAGCGCCTCAGCGTCCCTCCGAATGGTGGCATCAGCGCCATGACGCAAAGCTTGTCGAGGCGCAGCAAGGCGACGCCGATATTGTTTTGATAGGCGACTCGATCACCCAATATGGCGAGCGTGATCCGCTGTATGGTTATTACTTTGGGAATCGCAAGGTGCTGAACCTCGGGTTTGGTGGGGATGGCACCGAGCAAGTGCTGTGGCGTTTGCGTAATGGGGAATTGGATGGTGTGCAGCCGAAGTTGGTTGCGCTGATGATTGGCACCAATAATGCCCGCCGTGAAAGCGCTGAGGCGATTGTCGCCGGGATTGAAGCGATTCTGGATGAATTGGAAGTCCGTGTGCCGGAGGCAAAGGTGATTCTGTTCTCGGTCTTTCCGCGCAAGGCCGGGACTGAGCAGACCGTATTAGAGGCCGTGAATCGTGAGTTGGATAAATTCGCTAGGCGTGAGCAAGTGGTGCAGCGTCCGCAGAGTTGGGAACGCCTGTCGATGCGCTCCGGTGAGGGTGAGCAAGTGGTGCATGTCGACATCAATCAGCAGTTTTATACCGATGCGGGGGAGCTCAATGCCGACCTGTATTATAAGGATCTACTGCACCTGGCCACACCAGGCTACCAGGTGTGGTGGGCGGCTTTGGAGCCTTATGTGAGTGAAGCGCTGGGAGAAACTCCGTTGCCTGCGGATCCGCATCGTGCGATTCAGTCCGCGCCGCGCGGTGGCCCGCGCCACGAGCAGAAATTACAAGAGGTGACTGAGGAGGACTATCAATTGGTCTTTGTCGGCGACTCGATCACACACTTCTGGGAGCGGGAAGGGGAGTTCGGGCTGCCGGTTTGGGAGCGCTATTACGGTCATCGTAAGGCATTGAATTTAGGCTTTGGAGGCGATCGCACCGAGTGGGTGAATTGGCGTTTGCAAAACGGTGAGGTCGCGGGGATTGATCCGAAGTTGGTGGTGTTGATGATTGGCACCAATAATACCCATGTGACCAGTGATGCGCCTGAGAAGACGTTTGCCGGGATTGAGAGCAACCTGAGGACGATTCGTCATCATATGCCCAACGCTAAAGTGTTGCTGCTGTCGATTTTTCCACGCGGGGAGGGGCCGGAAGATCCGTTGCGTCAAACCAATGAGCAGATCAATGCTTGGTTGCCTGAGTTGGCCGGGCGTGATGCCGCAGTGTTCCATTTAGATATCAACCAACATTTTCTGGACGCGCAGGGTGGCTTGCCACGTGCGCTCATGCCTGATTTGTTACACCCCAATACCAAAGGTTATGAAGTCTGGGCAGCCGCGATGGAGCCAACACTTAGCCAACTGTTGAATGATCAACCTGTTCAGTAACAGAATGAAATTTATTAAACGAACCCTTCGCAACAGTCTGTCACTTGGCATACTTGCCTGCGCATCTTTGCAGGCACTTTCCGCTCAACATCGCACCACTGATGCCCAGCCACGGGATGACTGGTGGCTGGCACGTCATGAGGCAAAGCTGCAGGAGGTCGCTGCAAATGCGGATGAAATTGATTTGGTTTTCATCGGTGACTCGATCACGCATTTTATGGATGACCGTGTGCCGGGCTTGGTTGAGCGCACCTTCCCTGGGATGACGCATCTCAACCTTGGCTATAGCGCAGACCGCACCGAAAATGTGCTCTGGCGCCTGCAACATGGAGAGATCGCCGGGATTTCCCCGAAGATGGTGGTGCTGATGATCGGCACCAATAATACCGGGCACCGTCAGGATCCTGCCGGAGACACCGCAGGCGGCATTCGTTTGATCGTAGAGGAGTTGCGCAAACAACTGCCGGATTCGAAGGTGCTGTTGCTGTCGATCTTTCCACGCGGAGAGACGTTGGACGATCCGCTGCGTCAGTTGAATGAAAAGGTCAACGAGCAGTTGCCTAGACTTGCGGATGGGCGCTCTGTGTTTCACTTGGACATCAACGACGCCATGCTCGAAGCAGATGGGCGCTTGTCGAAGGAGGTCATGCCGGACTTGCTGCATCCCAATCAGAAGGGCTATGGGATATGGTTAGCAGCAATACAGCCGAAGGTGCAGCAGATCCTTGCCATGGAGAAGCTACCGACACCTCCGGGAATTTGGGCGGAATTTGATCCGGATGCGGGCGACTACAAAGAGGAGATCGTGCGCGAAGAGACGCGTGATGGGATTTACTACCGCGACAGCTACATCTCTGTCTATCTGCTCGGTGAGGAGATCCGCGTGTTTTGCAAATACGCAGTCAAGGCCGGCGCGATCAAGGCGCCGGGGCTGATGGATGTGCATGGTTGGATGTCGACCGCGAACCCATCGAAGGATTATGTTGCCGATGGTTGGGCTGTAATGGCACACGATTATTGCGGGAAGACCGGAGATCGCGTTGACTACACTCGCTATCCGGAATCGCTGAGACGCGGTAATATGGATAAGGCGGTTGGACCGCCAGTTTGGTCGCACCTGGAGAATCATGAATCGATAACTGA